>Ga0335075_10001756_pt1 | contig 35354 bp, 31 predicted proteins | sample Lox_Sample_24_FD_206723 | JGI IMG/M metagenome (GOLD analysis project Ga0335075, IMG submission 206723) | Soil microbial communities from Loxahatchee National Wildlife Refuge, Florida, United States - Lox_Sample_2.4 | ecosystem: Environmental > Terrestrial > Soil > Wetlands | place: USA...
GGCGTTTTCGCAGCGTGTGGCAGGTGTTGGGTTCGAACCAACGTAGGCTGAGCCGACGGTTTTACAGACCGCTCCCTTTGGCCACTCGGGCAACCTGCCTTGCGCCGCCGCAAGCGGCAGCAGAGAGAAATATAGCGGACAACGCGACTACTTGCGACGTGGAGTCCCTACCGCCCGCCGAGAAGCGCCTCCGACATCCACCGTAGCGGCCGATGTGACGATCGGCAGCCTACCCGTCTAACCTGTGATCCATGCCTAGCGAGTCAAGCTTCGACATCGTGTCAAAGATCGACCGGCAGGAAGCCGACAACGCGCTCAACCAGGCCGCCAAGGAGATCGGCACCCGGTTCGACTTCCGCGGTGTCGGCGCCTCCATCCAGTGGTCGGGCGAGAACGGCGTGGAGATCCGCGCCAACAGCGAGGAACGCGCCAACGCCGTCCTCGACGTGTTCAAGGAGAAGCTCGTCAAGCGCGGGGTCTCGCTCAAGCACCTGGACCCGGCCGATCCCAAGGTGTCCGGCAAGGAGTACCGCATCGCGGTCGCCCTGAAGGAGGGCATCTCCCAGGAGAACGCCAAGAAGGTCTCGAAGATCATCAGGGACGAGGGACCGAAGAGCGTCAAGGCGCAGGTGCAGGGCGAGGAACTGCGGGTGACGTCTAAGAGCCGGGACGACCTGCAGGCCGTGATCAGCCTGCTCAAGTCCAAGGACTTCGACTTCGCGCTGCAGTTCACCAACCGCCGCTGAGGGCGGCCGCCCCGCCAACCGCCGGCGAGCACGGTAACCGCGGTCCGCCGGACAGCGCCTCAAGCCGGCGGACCCGCTCGCTGGTCGGCGGATGGGTGCTCAGCATCCCGCCGACCCCGTTGGCGGCGAACGGGTGGGCGATCATCAGGTGGCTGGCGGCGGCCAGCGTGCCCCGCGGCCGGAGCGGCTGCGCCGTCGCGGCGGTATCGATCTTCCGCAGCGCGCTCACCAGGGCCATCGGGTCCCCGGTCAGCAGCGCGCCGTCGATGTCGGCGCAGTACTCGCGGCCAGACGGCGCGGTGATGTGCAGCACCACCGCGATCAGCGGGCAGGAAGCGAAAAGCGACGCGAGACCGGCGGACCACGAGGAGACCGCGACGTCGCGGCGGGCGACGTGCGCCAGCTCGTGCGCGAGCACCGCGCGCAACTCGGTCAGGGTCAGCACCCGCAGCAGCCCTTCCGTGCAGCACACGGCCGCCGACCGGGGGCTGTAGCCGAACGTGAGGATGTTCGGCTGCGCCGCCGGTGACACGAACAGCCGGGGCACGGGCAGGTGCGCGGAGAAGGCCAGCTCCCTCACGATCCGGTACAAGTCGGGGCGTTCCACCTCGCTGACCGGACGTGCGCGGAGGGCAGCGAGCACCGTTCGTTCCGAATGAAAGTAAATGATCCAGCCGAGCGCGATGAGCAGCGCGCTGACGGCGGCGGCGCCGACCAGCCCGAGCCAGAGCGAGGCGCCCGCCAGCAGCGCCGCGCACAGCGCGACGGCGAACAACACCGCGCGCAGCCCGTAGCAGCGCATCGCGATCTCCTCCCGACATGACATTAACGTCACCACGTCACGACAGCCACCGGTCGACCGGCCGGCTGTCGGCACATCCTGTTCAACGCCTAACCGCACCCGGAGGTTTCCGCACGTCATGTGCCCATAAGGAGGACGCGAGGCCGGACGTTGCTCTACACTAAATTGACAGCCAACTAAGAAAACGTGGCGTAACAGACGCCGAGATGTGGCTAATCACACGGCCTACAGGCGTTCAGGTCCGCGTAAACTTTATCCCGTCCTGCACTCTCGCCCCCTGCCGTAGGGGTGGTGCTGAACAAGGGCGCCGGCCTGGCGTGCGGAGGAGGCTTTGCGCTGTGACCAAACAGGTCCAGGAGCTTGACCACGTAATCATCCGGTTCGCGGGAGACTCCGGTGACGGTATGCAGCTCACCGGTGACCGGTTCACCCAGGAGACCGCGGTCTTCGGTAACGACCTGTCCACCCTGCCGAACTTCCCCGCCGAGATCCGTGCACCCGCCGGGACGCTTCCCGGCGTGAGCAGCTTCCAGCTGCACTTCGCGGACCACGACATCCTGACGCCCGGCGACGCGCCGGACGTGCTCGTCGCCATGAACCCGGCGGCGCTCAAGGCGAACCTCAAGGACCTCCCGCGCGGCGCGGAGCTCATCGTCAACACCGACGAGTTCACCAAGCGCAACCTGTCCAAGGTCGGCTATGAGAAGAACCCGCTCGATGACGGCGCGCTCGACGGCTACAACCTGCACCCGGTGCCGCTGACCTCGCTGACCGTCAAGGCGCTCGAAGGCCAGGACATCTCGCGCAAGGACGCCGAGCGGGCGAAGAACATGTTCGCGCTCGGCCTCCTTTCCTGGCTGTACGGCCGCCCCGCCGAGGGCACGCTGAGCTTCCTTGAGGCTAAGTTCGGCAAGAAGCCGGAGATCTACAAGGCGAACGTGACCGCCTTCCAGTCCGGCTGGAACTACGGCGAGACGACCGAGGACTTCGCCGTCCGCTACGAGGTCAAGCCGGCGGCGATCGCCCCCGGCCGATACCGGAACATCACCGGGAACCTCGCGCTGGCCTACGGCCTGATCGCGGCGGGCCAGCTCGCGAAGCTGCCGCTGTTCCTCGGCTCTTACCCGATCACCCCCGCCTCGGACATCCTGCACGAGCTGTCCAAGCACAAGAAGTTCGGTGTCCGCACGTTCCAGGCCGAGGACGAGATCAGCGCGGCCAGCGCCGCGCTCGGCGCCTCGTTCGGCGGGTCGCTCGCGGTGACCACCACGTCCGGCCCTGGCATGCTGCTGAAGGCCGAGACCATCAACCTCGCCGTTTCGGTGGAGCTGCCGCTGCTCGTCGTCGACGTGCAGCGGGCCGGGCCCTCGACCGGCATGCCGACCAAGACCGAGCAGACCGACCTGCTGATGGCGCTGTACGGCAGGAACGGCGAGTCGCCGGTCCCGGTCGTCGCGGCGGCCTCGCCGTCCGACTGCTTCTTCGCGGCGATCGAGGCCGCGCGGATCGCGGTCACCTACCGGACGCCGGTCATCCTGCTGTCCGACGGCTACCTGGGCAATGGGTCGGAGCCCTGGCGCATTCCCGACGTTTCGGAACTGCCGGACCTGTCGGCCGACTTCGCCTTCGCCACCCCGGCGGACAAGCCCGCCGACGGCTCCGACTTCATGCCGTTCACCCGCGACCCGCGGACCCTCGCGCGGCCGTGGGCGATCCCGGGCACTCCCGGCCTCGAGCACCGCATCGGCGGCATCGAGAAGGCCGACGGCTCGGGGAACATCTCCTACGACCCGGACAACCACGACCTGATGGTCCGCACCCGCGCGGCCAAGGTCGAGGGCATCGCGAACTCGATACCGCCGCTTGCGGTCGACGACCCGTCGGGCGAGGCCAGGGTGCTCGTACTCGGCTGGGGTTCCACCTACGGCTCGATCGGCGCCGCGGTCCGTCGCGCCCGCCGGGCCGGCCACAACGTCGCGCAAGCGCACCTGCGGCACATGAACCCGTTCCCCGCGAACCTCGGCGACGTGCTGCGCCGGTACGACAAGGTCCTCGTCCCCGAGATCAACCTGGGGCAGCTGGCACTGCTGCTGCGCGGCAAGTTCCTAGTCGACGTGATCTCCTACAACCGCGTCCGCGGCCTCCCGTTCCGTGCGGCCGAGCTCGCCGAGGCGATCGAGGAAGTGCTCTCCCATGACTGAAAACGAAGAGATTATCCCGAACGGAAGCAGCCGGCTCCGTTCCCTCGAGCTGGTTCCCCGTGCGGCCGGCCTCGCGGCGAAGGACTTCAAGTCGGACCAGGAAGTCCGCTGGTGCCCCGGATGCGGTGACTACGCGATCCTCGCGGCCTTCCAGGCGTTCCTGCCCGAGCTTGAGGTGCCGCGGGAGAACGTGGTCGTGGTCTCCGGCATCGGCTGCTCTTCCCGGCTGCCGTACTACGTGTCGTCCTACGGCATGCACTCGATCCACGGCCGGGCGCCGGCGATAGCGTCCGGCCTGGCGTCGTCGAGGCAGGACCTGTCGGTCTGGGTGATCACCGGCGACGGTGACGCGCTTTCCATCGGCGGCAACCACCTGATCCATGCCCTGCGCCGGAACGTGAACATCAAGATCATGCTGTTCAACAACCGGATCTACGGGCTGACCAAAGGCCAGTACTCGCCCACTTCCGAGCAGGGCAAGGTCACGAAGTCCACGCCCTACGGCTCGCTCGATCACCCGTTCAACCCGGTGTCGCTCGCCCTCGGCGCGGAAGCATCGTTCGTTGCCCGCTCGATCGACTCCGACCGCAAGCACCTCCAGTCGGTGATGCGGGCCGCGGCCGACCACAAGGGCTCCGCGTTCATCGAGATCTTCCAGAACTGCCCGATCTTCAATGACGACGCGTTCGCCCCGGTCAAGGAGCCGAAGTCGGCCGGCCTCATCCGGCTCGTGCACGGCGAGCAGGTCCGGTTCGGCCCCGAAGGCTCGCTTGGCCTCAGGTACGGCCGCTACGGCTCGATCGAGACCGTCCTCGCGGCCGAGGTGCCGGACGCTGAGCTGATCGTGCACGACGCCACGCTGGCCGACCCGTCGTACGCTTTCGCCCTCTCGCGGCTCGACAGCTACGAGTTCACCCACACCCCGATCGGCATCTTCCGCTCGGTCGAGCGCGGGTCCTACGACGACGCGATGGCCGCCCAGATCAACACCGCCAGGGCCAGCGGCGAGGGCGACCTCACCAAGCTGCTCGCGGGCAACGACACCTGGGAAGTCGAGTAACACGCGCAACCCGAATGGCCAGTCACCGCGATGGTGACTGGCCACGGCGCCCGGCCCGGTGAGAGTCGCTATTCGGCCTTGATGAGGCCGACCGGGCAGCTCACGCCCGTGCTGTGGTCCGGGCAGTAGCCGCCTGGCACCTTGTAGAGGTACTGCTGGTGGTAGTCCTCGGCGAAGTAGAACTCGCCCGCCGGGACGATCTGCGTGGCGATGGCGCCGTAGCCGCGCTCGCGCAGCCGCGCCTGGAAGTCCGCCGCCGACTGCTCGGCCGCGGCCCGCTGCGCGTCACCGTGGTAGAAGATCGCCGAGCGGTACTGCGTGCCGATGTCGTTGCCCTGGCGCATGCCCTGCGTCGGGTCGTGCGACTCCCAGAACACCTTCAGCAACTGCTGGTAGGACACCTTCGCCGGGTCGTACACGACGCGCACGGCCTCCGCGTGGCCGGTCTGCCCGGTGCAGACCTCCTCGTAGGTGGGGTTGGGGGTGAATCCGCCCTCGTAGCCCACGGCGGTCGTGAACACGCCGGGGACTCGCCAGAAGTTCTGCTCCTCGCCCCAGAAGCAGCCGAGCGCGAACTCCGCGACCTCGGTGCCCTCCGGGTAGGGTCCCCGCAGCGGCGTGTGCAGAACCTCGTGCAGGGCCGGCACCGGCATCGGCGTCTCGCGGCCGGGGAGGGCGTCCTCCGCACTGACCATCTGCGTCTTCCGGAACCCGAAAATGCTCACCGTGCCTCCTTCTTTCGACGCCATAACCCACAGTACGGGTAACCGTGTTCCCGTTACAGTGACCACTTGCGTAGCCCTAACGCAGGCCTAATAAGGCGTGTTCGGAGGCCCGCCGATCAGGCGGTTCTGGTGTTGACGAAGTCGCAGAGGGACTCGAAGGCGGCGCGCGCGGGGACGTCAGGGAGCTGGGCGAGGAGGCCGCTCGCGCCGTTGATCCACGCGTGGACCGTATTCCTTGCCTCCCCGACCGCGGGTGACCTCCTGAGCAGGCCGAGGGCCTCGGCGTGCAGCGCGGGGTCGGTCAGGTCGCCCTCGAGCAGGAGTTCGCGCAGCCGCACGGCGTCCGGGTCGGCGGCGGTGCCGCGCAGCGCGTAAAGGACCGGCAGCGTGCGCACGCCCTGGCGCAGGTCCGTGCCCTGCTCCTTGCCCGACTCGGCCGAGGTGGACGCGATGTCGAGCACGTCGTCGGAGAGCTGCCAGGCCACTCCGATCCGGAGGCACGCGTCGGAGATCAGGTCGGCCATCTCGTCCGGCACGCCGGAGAACATGGCGCCGAACCGTCCCGATGTCGCGATCAGCGACCCCGTCTTCTCCGTGATGACGTGCATGTAGTGGTCGAGCGGGTCCTCACCGGGGCGCACGCCAACGGTCTCGAGCAACTGGCCGTCGACGAGGCGGCCGAACGTCTCCGCCTGGATCCGGATCGCATCGGGACCAAGGTCGGCCAGGATGCGGGACGCCCGGGCGAAGAGGTAGTCGCCGGCGAGGATGGCGATCGAGTTGCCGAACCGCGAGTTGGCCGACTCGCTGCCGCGGCGGATCGACGCCTCATCCATGACGTCGTCGTGGAACAGGGTCGCGAGGTGGGTCAGTTCGATGGCGACCGCCGCGGGCACGATGCGCTTGTCGCGGCAGTCACCGAACCGGGCGGCGAGCAGCACGAGCATGGCACGGAACCGCTTGCCGCCCGCCTGCATCATGTGCCGGGAAACTTCGGAGAACATCTCGTCGCCGCCGAAGGAGGTGTCCCGCAGGGCTGCTTCGACGACGGCGAGATCCTCGGCCATCTCCGCGGTCAGGGCCGCGTCGGCGAGGTCGACGGGAACAGCGATGGTCACACGTACTCCATGTGTCGGCGAAACCCAGCGTACGAGCACACCAGTCTATGAGACTCCCTGGTGCACGACATCAGCCAGGTTGCCGATGGCCGCCTGCCGCTCTCTACCACGCTAACAAGCGGAGAGCGACAGGCGGCCATCGGGGAAGGAAAAGCGGTTATCGAACGAACAGGTTCGACGCCGCATGGCTGGCCAGGGACAGCACCGGGGTCGGCACGATGCCAAGCACCACCGCCGACAAGGCACCAAGGGCCACCGCGGTCCCGGTGAACACCGAGGGCACCGCGACCACCGGGCCGTCGGGCACCGGGTCGCTGAAGAACATCAGCACGATCACGCGAACGTAGAAGAACGCGGCGATCGCCGAGGCGATCACGCCGACGATGACGAGTGGCATCGCGCCGCCCGCGATCGCCGCGGAGAAGACGGCGAACTTACCGGCGAACCCGGACGTCAGCGGAATGCCCGCGAACGTCAGCAGGAACAGCGCGAAGACGCCCGCGACCAGCGGCGACCGCTTGCCGAGCCCGGCCCAGCGGGACAGGTGATCCGCCTCACCGCCGGAGTCGCGCACGAGCGTTATCACCGCGAACGCGCCAATCGTGCTCAGGCCGTAGGTCGCCAGGTAGAACAGCGACGAGGAGAGGCCCTGCACGGACGCGGAGATCACCGCGGTCAGGATGAACCCGGCGTGCGCGATGGACGAGTAGGCGAGCAGCCGCTTGACGTCGGTCTGGGTGATGGCGATCACGGCGCCGACGACCATCGTGAGGATCGCGACGACCCACAGCGCCGGCCGCCAGTCCCAGGTCAGCGTGCCGAAGGCCACGTAGAAGACCCGCAGCAGCGCGCCGAACGCGGACACCACGACGCAGGACGCCATCAGCGCCGTGATCGGGGTGGGTGCGCCCTGGTAGACGTCCGGCTTCCAGCTCTGGAACGGCACCGCGCCAACCTTGAACAGCAGCCCGAGGCCAACCAGCGCGAGCCCGCCGAACAGCAGGGTGTCCGACCCCGTCCCCGCGGAAACGGTCGACGCGATCGTGCCGAGCGACACCGAGCCGGAGAACCCGTAGAGCATCGCGATGCCGAACAGGAAGAACGCCGAGGAGAACGACCCGAGCAGGAAGTACTTCATGGCCGCCTCGTGCGAGAGCAGGCGGCGGCGCCGTGCGAGCCCGCACAGCAGGTACAGCGGCAGCGACAGCGTCTCGAGCGCCACGAACATCGTCAGCAGGTCGTTCGCGGCGGGGAAGAGGAGCATGCCGCCCACGGAGAACAGCGTCAGCGGGTAGATCTCGGTGTGCACGAGGCCGGCCAGCAGCCCGGCCCGCTCCTCGGACGAGCCCGGTACCGCGGCCGCCTGCCCGGCGAACGAGGACACGTCGTGCGAGGCGTCCGCGATCAGCAGCACGGAAACGGCCGCGAGCACGAGGATCGTGCCCTGGATGAACAGCGTGGGCCGGTCGACGGCCACGGCGCCCATCGCCGCCACGTGCCCGGCGCTGCCCTTGGCGAAGATCGTCGAGGACGCGGCGATCACGCAGGTCCAGACGAACGCCGCCACGAGGGCGCCGAAAGTCACCACCAGGTGGACGGCCCGGCGCAGCTCCCGGGGGACGAAGGCCTCGACGAGCACGCCGACGATGGCCGCGCCGAAAACGACCAGCATCGGCGCGAGCTGGCTGTACTCGATGCTCGGGGCCGTGATGGCGCCGGGGGTGGTGGCAGCAGCGGCAGCGAGGCTCACGGCTGGGCTCCATTCTGAGCGGCTGCGGGGTGAGCGGGCACCGGGTCAGTGGAGCCCACCTGGGACATGGTGGCCTTGACGGCCGGGTTGATCAGGTCGAGCACCGGCTTGGGGTAGACGCCGAGGCCGACGATCAAGACGACGAGCGGCACGACCGCGAGCAGTTCGCGCACCTTCAGGTCGGGCATGCCGGCCACCGCCTCGGCGGTCGGCCCGTTCATCGTCCGCTGGTACATCCACAGGATGTAGATCGCGGCGAGGATGATCCCCGCGACCGCGAACGAGCCCGCGACCTTGTAGCGGGAGAACGTGCCGACGAGCACGAGGAACTCGGACACGAAGGTGGACAGGCCGGGCAGCGACAGGCCGGCGAGACCGGAGAGCAGGAAGAGCCCGGCCAGCACCGGGGCGACCCGCTGCACGCCGCCGTAGTCGGAGATCTTGTCGGACCCGCGCCGCGCGATCAGGAACCCGGCCAGCAGGAGCAGCGCGCCGGTGGCGAACCCGTGGTTCACCATGTAGAGCGTCGCGCCGGACTGGCCCTGTGAGGTGAGGGCGAAGATGCCGAGCACGATGAACCCGAAGTGCGAGATCGAGGTGTAACCGATCAGCCGCTTCATCGAGGTCTGCCCGATCGCCACGATCGCGCCGTAGATGATCGAGATCACCGCGAGGACGAGGATCAGCGGCGTGAAGTAATGGAACCCTTGAGGGAACAGCTCCAGGCAGTACCTGATCATGCCGAACGTGCCGACCTTGTCCATCACGCCGAGCATCAGCACCGCGGCGCCGGGCTGGGCGGACGCGGCGGCGTCCGGCAGCCACGTGTGGAAGGGCCACAGCGGCGCCTTGATCGCGAACGCGATGAAGAAGCCGAGGAACATCCACTTCTGCACGGTCGACGACAGGGCGACGTGCGTCAGCGTGTAGAAGAGGAACGTGCCGTGATGGCCGGTCACCGCGGACTCGCCCGAGTACACGTACAGCGCGATGACCGCGACCAGCATGAGCAGGCCGCCGAGCAGGCTGTAGAGCAGGAACTTGACCGCGGCGTACTGCCGTTGCCCGACGCCGAACGACCCGATCATGAAGTACATCGGGATCAGCATGGCCTCGAAGAACACGTAGAACAGGAAGACGTCGGTGGCCGCGAAGACCCCGATCATCATCGTGTCGAGCACCAGCATCAGCGCGAAGTAGGTTCGCGGTGACCGCTTTGACTCGTCCGCGTCATGCCAGGAGGCGAGCACCACCACGGGCATCAGCACCGCGGTCATGCCGATGAGCACGAGCGCGATTCCGTCCACGCCGAGCGCGTAGTGCACGCCGAACTGCGGTATCCACGAGTACTGCTCGGTGAACTGGTACGTCGGTCCTGAGGTGTTGAACTGGGTGGCCATGACGATCACCCACACCAGGTCCACCACCGAGAACAGCAGCGTGGTCACCTTGGCCAGCCGGATGGGCAGCAGGGCCACCACGATCGCGCCGAGCAGCGGAATGCCGCCCGCGACGGTCAGCCACGGCGTCCCGCTGTTAGCGACTGCGGCAACAGCGTTCATTTAAAGCCTCACCACCAGTAGGCCGGCCAGCAGCAGCACGGCGCCCGCGAGCATGAACAGTGCGTAAGTGCGCACGAAACCGGTCTGGAGCTTGCGCATCCGCCCCGAGGTCCCGCCGATGGTCGCGGCCAGCCCGTTCACCAGGCCGTCCACGCCTCGGCTGTCGAAGAAAACCGACAGGCGGGTGAGCCACTGGCCCGGGCGCATCAGCACCGACTCGTTGAACGCGTCGCCGTACAGGTCGGCACGTCCCGCTCGGGTCAGCACCGAGCCCCGGGGCGCGGTGGCCGGCACCGGCACCCGCCCGTACATCGCCCAGGCAATCCCGATCCCGAACACGACGAGGACCAGCGCGATGATTCCCGGCCAGGACCAGATCCCGTGCCGGTCCGGTGGCAGGCCGACCACCGGCGCGAGGAAGTCGACGAACCGGTAGTTGACGATGAGGAACCAGCCGGCCGCGACCGACCCGACCGCCAGCAGGATCATCGGTATGGTCATCACCCACGGCGACTCGTGCGGGTGGGGGATGTGCCGCTCGGCCTCGGTGTAAGGCGGGTGCGCGCCGGCGCCGCCGATGACGCCTTCCTCTTCCCAGCGGGCGCGGCCGAAGTAGGTCATCAGCATGACCCGGCTCATGTAGAAGGCCGTGATGCCGGCCCCGATGATCGCGCAGGCGGCGAGGATCCAGCCCGAGGTGCCGCCCTTCTCCCAGGCGGCGTCGATGATGCCGTCCTTGGTGAAGAACCCGGAGAACGGCGGGATGCCGATGATGGCCAGGTAGGCGAGGCCGAAGGTGACGTAGGTGACCGGCAGGAACTTGCGCAGCGCGCCGTACCGCCGCATGTTCACCTCGTCGTCCATGCCGTGCATGACCGAGCCGGCGCCGAGGAACAGGCCGGCCTTGAAGAAGCCGTGCGCGAGCAGGTGCGCGATCGCGAACACGTACCCGGCCGGCCCGAGGCCAGCGGCCAGCGTCATGTAGCCGATCTGCGACATGGTGGATCCGGCCAGCGCCTTCTTGATGTCGTCCCTGGCGCAACCGATGATCGCGCCGAACAGCAGCGTGACCGCGCCGACGACCGTGACCGCGAGTTGCGCGGTCGGCGAGTCGTTGAAGATCGGGTTGGAACGCACGATCAAGTACACGCCAGCCGTGACCATTGTCGCCGCATGAATAAGGGCCGACACCGGTGTCGGGCCCTCCATCGCGTCGAGCAGCCAGGACTGCAGCGGTACCTGCGCGGATTTACCGCAAGCGCCGAGCAGCAGGAGCAGGCCGAGGGCCGTGGTGACCCCGGTGCCACCGGACTTGGCCGAGTCGAACACCCCGGTGAAGTCGAACGTGCCGAACTCGGCGAACATCAGCATGATCGCCAGGGAGAGCCCCGCGTCGCCGACGCGGTTCGCGATGAACGCCTTCTTGGCCGCCACCGCCGCGGTCGGCTTGAACTGCCAGAAGCCGATCAGCAGGTAGGACGCCAGGCCGACGCCCTCCCACCCGACGTAGAGGCCGAGGTAGTTGTCCGAGAGGACCAGCAGCAGCATCGACGCGATGAACAGGTTCAGGTAGCCGAAGAACCGGCGCCGGTCGCTGTCGTGGGCCATGTAGCCGACGGCGTAGATGAGGATCAGCGAGCCGACCCCGGTGATCAGCAGGACGAAACTGATAGACAGCGGGTCAATGAGCAGGCCGATGTTCGCCTGGAACCCGCTGACCGGGATCCAGGAGTACATGTGCAGGTCCTCGCTGCGTCCGGCCCCGGACTTGCCAAGCAGCGCGAAGAACGCGATAAACCCGTAGACGAGGGACGCCAGCGACATCAGGACGCCGAGCAGGTGCCCCCACTTGTCGGTACGCCGACCGCCGAGCAGCAAGACTCCCGCGCCGAAGACCGGAAATGCGAGCAGCAGCCACGAGTATCGGAACACGCCGGTGGCGGCGAGCGTCGTCATCGTGTCAATCCCCTCAGTTCTTGAGCAGGTTCGCGTCGTCGACCGACGCGGACCTGCGGGCGCGGTAGATGGCCATCAGGATGGCGAGGCCCACGACCACCTCGGCGGCGGCGACGACCATCACGAAGAAGGCCACCACCTGCCCGTCGAGGTTTCCGTGCATCCGGGCAAACGTGACGAACGCCAGGTTGCACGCGTTCAGCATGAGCTCGATGCTCATGAAGATCAGGATCGCGTTGCGCCGGACGAGCACCCCGACCGCGCCGATAACGAACAGGATGACCGCAAGGAATATGTAGTGCGCCGGGCTCACTGGTCGTCCCTCCCTAGGGCGCCCGCCTCGATCTGGCGCTCCTCGTCGATCCGCTCCCCCGCGGCGAGGTCGCCTGCCAGGTCGCCCTGCGGGTCGCGGCCGAGCTCCACGTCGCGCTGGATGATCGCGGCCGACACCGAACGGTCGGTCGTGGTCCCGTCGGGCAGCATGGCCGGCATGTCGACGGCGTTGTGCAGCGCGTACACCCCGGGCGGCGGCTCGGGCGCGACCTGGCCGCTCTCGATCTTGCGCCGGGCCACCTCCCGCTGCGTCGGCTTCGGCGAGGTCCGCTCGCGGTGCGCCAGGACCATCGCGCCGAGCGCGGCCGTGATCAGCAGGGCACTCGTGATTTCAAACGGGAAGACGTACGTGGTGAAGATCAGTTTCGCGATGCCGGTGAGGTTGTCGGCGCCCTCGGCGCTGGTCGTCGGCGCGGCCGTGCCGATGGCGGCGTGCCCGATGCCGACGACGAGGAGCACCGCGAGGCCGATGCCCGCGAGGCTCGCCCACAGCCGCTGGCCGGTGATGGTTTCCTTCAGCGATTCCGCCGAGTTCACGCCGATCAGCATGACCACGAACAGGAACAGCATCAGCACCGCGCCGGTGTAGACGATGACCTGGACGAAGGCGAGGAACGGCGCGCCCTGCATGGCGTACATGACCGCCAGCGAGAGCATCACGACCGCGAGCATGAGCGCGCAGTGCACGGCCTGCCGCACCAGGATCATGCCAATCGCCGCGGAAACCGCGAGGACCGCGAGGATCCAGAACAGGCCCTCGTCGAAGAGCGGGTCAAGGTTGGTGCCGCCCGCACCGCCGTTCGCGAGAAGGTGATTAATCACTTCTCCGCCTCCTGGCCGCTGTAAGTGACTTGCTCGGCACCGGGCCGCACCTCTTCCTCGCCGGGCACGTGCTTGCTGGTGGCCGTGGCGTGCACGGCCGGGCCGCTGGTGCCGCCCGGACCAGACATTCCGGGCGCGCGACCGGTGGGCGAGATCCCGGCGCCGCCGAGCCGGTAGTAGTCCTTTTCGTCCTTGCCCAGGCGCATCGGATGCGGCGGGGCCTCCATCGTCTCAAGCAACGGGACGAGGAGCTGCTCCTTGGTCCAGATCAGCTTTTCCCTGTCGTCGTCCGCGATCTCGTACTCGTTGGTCATCGTGAGCGCCCGGGTGGGGCACGCCTCGATGCACATTCCGCACAGGATGCAGCGCAGGTAGTTGATCTGGTACACGTGCCCGTACCGCTCGCCGGGTGAGTAGCGCTCCTCTGGCGTGTTGTCCCTGCCCTCGACGTAGATCGCGTCGGCGGGGCAGGCCCAGGCGCATAGCTCGCAGCCGATGCACTTCTCCAGGCCGTCGGGCCACCGGTTGAGCTGGTGGTGACCGTGGAACCGGGGCGCGGTCGGCCGCTTGTCCTCCGGGTACATCACGGTGTCGACTTTCCTGAACATCTCACGGAAGGTGACACCGAACCCCTTGACGGGGGCGATGTAGGGGTCGAGGAAGTTAGGCACCGGAGACCTCCTTCGTCACGCCATCGCCGGATGCCGTGGTCGCGGGTACTGCCCCGGCCACCGCCGTGCCGCCGAGTTCTAGGCCGTGGTAGTGGGGCAGGTCAAGCGGCGGCACCGGGAACCTCGGTACCGGCTTCTCGAGCTTGACCAGTTCGCCGTCCTCGTCGTAGTCCCACTCGTCCTCTTCCTCCTCGGGCTCGGGCGGGGCGATCCGGGCCAGGTGCTTCTGGTAGCCGTTGTCCCAGAACGTGACCAGCGAGACGAACAGGATCAGGACCAGCGCGGCGACCACGAGCGTCACCGGCGAGTGGAAGCCGGTGATCTTGAGCGCCCGCACGGTGGCCACGAGCAGCAGCCAGATGATGGAGAACGGGATGAGGATCTTCCACCCGAGCGCCATCAGCTGGTCGTACCGCGTCCGCGGCAGCGTGCCGCGCAGCCACACGTAGCCGAACAGCAGGATGAAGACCTTGATGAGGAACCAGAGCACGCACCACCACGGGTTGAACACCCAGCTCCCCAGGAGGGTGAGCGGCGGTACGGGCCGCCAGCCGCCGAGGAATAGCGTGGTGGCAAGCGCGGAAACGGTGGTCATGTTGATGTACTCGGCGAGGAAGAACATCGCGAACTTCATCGAGGAGTACTCGGTCATGTGCCCGGCGACGATCTCGCCCTCGCCCTCGGGCAGGTCGAACGGCACCCGGTTGGTCTCGCCGACCATCGTCACCAGGTAGATGACGAACGACGGGAACAGCACCCACGCGTACCAGAAGTGCGACTGGGCGTTCACGATCCCCGTGGTGGACAGCGACCCGGCGTCGAGGAAGACCGCGACGAACGACAGCCCCATCGCGATCTCGTAGCTGATGACCTGGGCGGTCGAGCGCAGCGCGCCGAGGATCGAGTACGGGCCGCGGGAGGCCCAGCCGGCCAGCACGATGCCGTAGACCCCGATCGAGCTCATGGCCAGCACCAGCAGCACCGCCACCGGGAGGTCGGCGACCTGCAGCGGGGTCCAGTGGTGGAAGATCGACGCCATCGGGCCCCACGGGATGATCGCGAAGCCGACGAAGGACGTCGCCGCCGCGATGGCCGGCGCGATGAAGAACACCATCTTGTCCACCGTGGTGGGGACGATGTCCTCCTTCAGCGGCAGCTTCAGCGCGTCGGCAATCGGCTGGAGCAGGCCCCAGGGGCCTGCCCGGTTGGGGCCAGGCCGGTTCTGCATCCGGCCAATCACCCGCCGCTCGAACCAGATCATGAAGACGGTCGTGAGCAACAGGAAGACGAAGACAATCCCGACCTTAAGCAGCACCATCCACCAGATGAGCTGGTTGAAGTCGGCCAGCGTCGAGTCGACCGCAAGCGCGTGGGGCATTTTTACTCGGCCCTCCTCAGGGTCACCCTGCTCCCGTGGCCCGCGCCGAGGTCCGCACGGACCGCGGCGCCGGGGCTGTTGGTGGGCAGCCACACCACGCCTTCGGCCATCTCGGTGACCTCAAGCGGGACGGTTATCGAGCCCGCCGTGGTCGCCACGGTCACCTTGTCGCCGTCGACGGCACCCGCCGCGACGGCGGTGGATGCCGCGACCCGGGCCACGACGGGACGCGTGGTGCCCGCCAGGTACGGCTCGCCGTCCTGCATCCGGCCCGCGTCGATCAACTGCGCCCAGGTGGCCAGCCGGGCGTCCGTCCCGGTCCCGGCGGCGGAAAGCGGCGTGGTCACCGTCGTGGAGAGCACCGCCGGCCCGGCCGGGTGAGCCCCCCGCCACGCGCCAAGCGCGGCGAGCTCGGCCCGCGCGGCGCTCGCGTCGGGCAGCCCCAGGTGCACGTCCATCTCGTTGGCGATCGCGCTGAGCACGTACAGGTCGGTGCGGACGCCGGGAATGCTGAGCGCCGGGGCGAACGTGCCGCCGCGGCCCTCCCAGTTCACGAACGTCCCCGCCTTCTCCGCGACCGCGGCGACCGGGAAGACCACGTCGGCGCGGTCCGTGACCGCGCTTGCCCGCAGCTCAAGCGAGACGATGAACGGCGTCCGGTCAAGCGCGCGCAGCGCGCCCGCCGGGTCGGGCAGGTCGGCCGGGTCGACGCCCGCGATGACCAGCGCGCCGAGTTCGCCGTTGGCCGCGGCCGCGAGCAGCGCCGAGGTCGAGCGGCCGGGCGTGGCCGGCAGGGTGGGCTTGTTCCAGGCCAGCGCGACCTCCGCGCGGGCCTTGGGGTCACCGACCCAGCGGCCGATCGGCAGCAGGCCGGGCATCGCGCCCGCCTCGATGGCGCCGCGCTCCCCCGCCCGCCTGGGTACCCAGGCCAGCTTCGCGCCGCTGGCTTCGGCCAGCCGGGTGGCCGCGGCGAGCGCGCCGGGCACCTCGGCGAGCCGCTCGCCCACCAGGATCACCGCGCCCGGCTGCGCGAGAAGCTCGGCGGCCCGGGCGATGCCGGCGTCGCTGCCACCGCCCGCCGCGAGCGCGGTCAGCGTGGCCGGCTCGGCGCCGGGGACGGTCGGCAGCAGCGTGCCGAATACCTTCTCGAGTCCCGGCGTGGCCAGCGCGGCGACGGAGAACACCGCGAGCTTGCCCCGCCGGGCCGCCTTGCGCAGCCGCAGGAACACGATCGGCGACTCGTCCTCGGGCTCGAACCCGGCCAGCACCACCGCCGGGGCGGCCTCCAGGTCGGCGTAGCTGACCTCGATGTCGCGGCCCGCCACCCGGGCGGCGAGGAACTGCTCCTCCTCCGCCGAATGCGGCCTGGCGCGCATGTCGATGTCGTTGGTGCCGAGTGCGAGCCTGGTGAACTTGGCGTAGGCGTAGGCGTCCTCGAGCGTCAGCCGGCCGCCGGTGAGTACGCCCACCCCGGTGGGCACCTCGTCCAGGCCAGAAGAGCGCGCGTCCCTGGCGGCGGTGAGCCCGGCCGCGGCGACGGCGAGGGCGTGCTGCCAGGACGCCGGCCTGAGCACACCGTCGGCGTCACGCACCAGCGGCGTGGTCAGCCGGTCGGACTGCGTCGCGTAGGCGAAGGCCCAGCGGCCCTTGTCACAGTTCCACTCCTCGTTCACCAGCGGCTCGTCGCCCGCGAGGCGGCGCAGCACGGCCCCCCGCCGGCTGTCGGTGCGCTGGTGGCAACCCGACGCGCAGTGCTCGCAGATGCTTGGCGTGGACACCAGGTCGAACGGGCGGGACTTAAAACGGTACTGCGCCCCGGTCAGCGCGCCGACCGGGCAGACCTGCACCGTGTTGCCGGAGAAGTAGGAGTTGAACGGCTTGCCCGTCGCGGTGCCGATGTACTGGCCCGGGCCGCGCTCGAGGAACTCGATGAAGTCGTCGCCCGCGATTTCCTCCGAGGTCCGCACGCAGCGGGTGCAGGAAATGCAGCGCTCGCGGTCCAGCAGCACCTCGGTGGAGATCGCCACCGGCTTGTCGAACTCCCGCTTGTCCTCACGGAACCTGGACTCGCCCTGGCCGTTGGCCACGGCCTGGTTCTGCAGCGGGCACTCGCCGCCCTTGTCGCACATCGGGCAGTCGAGCGGGTGGTTGACGAGCAGCAGCTCCATCACGCCGCGCTGCGCCTTCTCGGCGACCGGGGAGGTGTACTGCGTCTTGACCACCATGCCGTCGGTGCAAACCGTCGTGCAGGAGGCCAGCGGCTTGCGCTGGCCCTCGATGTCCACCAGGCACTGCCGGCAGGCGCCGATCGGTTCGAGCAGCGGGTGATCGCAGAACCTCGGGATCGTGATCCCGATCATCTCGGCGGCCCGGATCACCAGCGTCCCCTTGGGCACGCTGATCTGGTAGCCGTCGATGGTGACGGTCACCGTGTCGGTCGCTGTTGGCTGAACAGTCATCTCACACCGCCCACACGGTCGAAGCGGCCGGGTCGAACGGACAGCCGCCATTCTTCTGGTGCTGGATGATCTCGTCCTTGAAGTACTTGATGGCCGAGGTGATGGGCACGGGCACGGCGTCACCGAGGGCGCAGAACGCGCGGCCGATGATGTTCCCGCCCACGTCGAGGATCGTCTCCAGGTCCTCGTCGGTGCCCTCGCCGTTCTCCAGCCGCTGGAGCGTCCGCACCATCCAGTACGAGCCCTCACGGCACGGCGTGCACTTGCCGCAGGACTCGTGCTGGTAGAACTCCGTCCAGCGCAGGGCGGCCCGCAGCACGCAGGTGGTGTCGTCGAAGATCTGCAGCGCCCGGGTGCCGAGCATCGAGCCGGCGGCGCCCACGCCCTCGAAGTCGAGCGGGACGTCCAGGTGCTCGTGGGTCAGCAGCGGGGTCGACGAGCCGCCCGGCGTCCAGAACTTGAGCTGGTGACCGGGCCTGAGCATGCCGCCCGCCAGGTCGATCAGCTCCCGGAGGGTGATGCCGAGCGGCGCCTCGTACTGCCCGGGGGTCTTGACGTGACCCGAGAGGGAGAAGATGCCGTAGCCCTTGGACCGCTCGGTGCCGAGCCCGGAGAACCACGTGGACCCGTTGGCGATGATCGACGGCACACTCGAGATTGACTCGACGTTGTTGATGACGGTCGGGCTGGCGTACAGGCCCTCGACGGCGGGGAACGGCGGCCGGTTGCGCGGCAGGCCGCGGAACCCCTCGAGCGAGGTCAGCAGCGCGGTCTCCTCGCCGCAGATGTAGGCGCCCGCGCCGGCGTGCACCACGATCTCCAGGTCGAAGCCGGTGCCGAGGATGTTCTTCCCTACGTAGCCCGCCTCCCGCGCCTGGGCGACGGCGTACTGCAGCCGCCTGATGACGTGCAGCACCTCGCCGCGCACGTAGATGAACGCGTGGCTCGCCCGGATGGCGTAGCAGGTGATGATGATGCCCTCGATGAGCACGTGCGGGTTGGCCATCATCAGCGGGATGTCCTTGCACGTGCCCGGCTCGGACTCGTCCGCGTTGACCGTCAGGTAGTGCGGCTTGCCGTCGTTCTGCGGGATGAAGGACCACTTCATGCCGGTCGGGAAGCCGGCGCCGCCACGGCCGCGGAGCACGGAGTCCTTCACCGTGGCGATCACGTCGTCCGGTTCCATCGCGAGGGCCTTGGGCAGCGCCTTGTACCCGCCGAACCGGCGATAGCCCTCGATCGTGAACGAGTCGGGCTGGTCCCAGTTCGCGGTCAGCACCGGGGTCAGGGTGTCAGTCATTCGGCTCGGGCGCCTTCCATCCGCGTTCCTTGGCCAGCTCCAGGCCGACCAGGCTGGCCGGCCCGGCCGACGGTCCCTCGGTGGCGTGGCCGTCGCCGAACCCGGCCAGGATCCGGTTGGCCTGCTTCCAGGTGCACAGCCGGTTCGGGCCGCGGGTCGGCTTCACTTCCTCGCCCGCCCGCAGGTCATCGACCAGTTTCTTCGCCGACTGCGGGGTCTGGTTGTCGAAGAACTCCCAGTTGACCATCACCACGGGGGCGTAATCGCAGGCCGCGTTGCACTCAAGGCGCTCGACCGCGACCTTGCCGTCCGGGGAATGTATGTCACCGTGGCTAGCGGCACCGTGCCCGTCGCCGTGCGCCTTCTCGCCGCCAATGTGCTCGGCGAGTTCGGCGTAGATCTGGTCGCCGCCCATGATCGCGCAGGTCGTGTTGGTGCAGACGCCAACCTGGTACTCGGCCGCGGGCTCGTGCTTGTACATCGTGTAGAACGTCGCCACGCCGCGCACCTCGGTCTGCGTGATGCCGAGCACCTCGGCGCAGAACGCCATGCCCTCGTCGGAGACGTAGCCCTCCTCCGCCTGCACCAGGTAAAGCAGCGGCAGCAGGGCGGACCGTGCGCGCGGATACCTTGCGGTGATCTCCGCGGCGTCCGCCTTCAGCCGGGTCAGCGTGTCCTCACTGAACGCCATTACCGGTCAACGCCTCCAATCACCGGGTCGATCGACGCGATCGCCGGGATCACGTCCGCGAGGTTGCCGCCCTCGCACAGCACGCCGACGGCCTGCATGTGATGGAACGAGGGGTCGCGCAGGTGCGCGCGGTACGGCCGCGTGCCGCCGTCGCTGACGACGTGGCAGCCGAGTTCGCCCTTGGGCGACTCGATGCCCACGTAGGCCTGGCCCGCGGGCACCCGGAAGCCCTCGGTCACCAGCTTGAAGTGGTGAATGAGGGCCTCCATGGACTGGCCCATGATGTGCGCGATGTGCTCGGGCGACGGGCCGAGCCCGTCCGGGCCGAGCGACAGCCGCGCCGGCCAGCCGATCTTCGCGTCCCGGATGAGCCACGGGTCGTCGGGGATGCTCGCGCGTTCCGCGAGGCGGTCGACGACCTGCCGGACGATCTTGAGCGACTCGTCGATCTCCGCCATCCGCACCACGTAACGGCCGTAGGTGTCGCAGGTGTCGACGGTCGGGACGTCGAAGTCGTAGGTCTCGTAGTCCAGGTACGGCTGCGACTTGCGCAGGTCCCAGGGCAGCCCGGTCGCGCGGAGCATCGGCCCGGTGACGCTCAGGGCCATGCAGCCCTCGAGGTCGAGGTAGGCGATGCCCTGCGTCCGCGCCTTGAACACCGGGTTGGCGTCGACCAGCGCGTGCAGTTGCTCGGTCCAGTGCTCCGACTTGCGCAGGAAGTCGCGGACCTGCTCAAGGCCGCCCGGCGGAATGTCCTGCGCGACCCCGCCGATCCGGATGAACGCGTGGTTCATCCGCAGCCCGGTGAACGCCTCGAAGATGTCGAGGATGTACTCCCGCATCCGCAGGCCCTGCAGGAAGATCGTCGTCGCGCCGAGCTCCATGCCGAACGGGCCGATGCCGCCCAGGTGCGAGGAGATCCGGTTCAGCTCGAGCATCAGCACCCGGATCAGCTTGGCCCGCTCGGGCAGCTTGTCCTCGATCCCGAGCAGCCGCTCGACCGCGAGGCAGTACGCCACCTCGTTGTGCAGGGGCATCAGGTAGTCGGCACGGGTGACGAACGTGGACCCCTGGGTCCACGTCCGGTACTCCATGTTCTTCTCGATGCCGGTGTGCAGGTAGCCGATCGACGCGCGGGCGTCGGTGACGGTCTCGCCCTCGAGGGTGAGGACCAGCCGGAGCACGCCGTGCGTGGAGGGGTGCTGCGGACCCATGTTGACGACGACCTGCTCGTTCGAGCCGCGGTCCTCGTCGTTGGTGACGATCTCGTCCCAGTCACCGCCGGCCACGTTGTAGACGCGGCCCTCGGTGGCATCGGCCTCGGCGTCGGTAGCGCCCTGGGTCGCGTGCGTGGTGTCGCTCATTACGAGTACGACCTTCTTTCATCCGGCGGCGGCACCTTGGTGCCGCGGTACTCGACCGGGATCCCGCCGAGCGGGTAGTCCTTGCGCTGCGGATGCCCCAGCCAGTCGTCGGGCATCTCGATCCTGGTGAGTGCCGGGTGCCCGTCGAAGATGATCCCGAAGAAGTCCCAGGTTTCCCGCTCGTGCCAGTTGGCCGCCGGGTACACCGGGGTCACCGACGGCATGTGCGGGTCGGCGTCGGGCGCGCTCACCTCGAGCCGGAGCCGCCGGTTGTGCGTGATCGACACCAGGTGGTACACGGCGTGCAGCTCGTGGCCGGTCTCTTTCGGGTAGTGCACGCCGGACACGCCGGAGAAGATCTCGAAGCGCAGCGCCGGGTCGTGCAGCAGCTTGTCGGCCACCGACAGCAGGTGCTCGCGGCGCACGTGGAAGGTGAGCTCGCCGCGGTCGACCACGACCCGATCGATCGCCTCGCCGAAGCCGCTGCCGTCCGCGGTCAGCGCTGCGCCGAGCGCCTGCGCCACCGCGTCGAAGTAGCCGCCGTAGGGCGGCTCGGAGGCCAGCGGCGGCGGCTTGAGCACCTGCAGCCCGCCGTACCCGGAGGTGTCGGGGGTGCCGTGCGCGCCGAACATGCCCGTGCGGACCACGGGGGCCGCGAGTCGTTCCTCACCGAGCCTGGCCGGGAGCGACTCGTTCTCCTCCGCCGGCGGCTGCCCGTCGGGTGTCGTCATAGCTCACTCCCGAGGTCATTGATCCCGGCGCTGACCCGCAGCGGGAGCATGTTCAGGCGCGCTTCCTCAAGCTCGGTGATCTCCTGCTCGCGGTCCGGGCCGAGCTTCATGTTCATGATCTTGTCGTGCAGCTTGAATATCGCGTCGAGCAGCATCTCCGGGCGCGGCGGGCAGCCGGGCAGGTAGATGTCGACCGGCACGACGTGGTCCACGCCCTGCACGATCGCGTAGTTGTTGAACATGCCGCCGCTCGACGCGCAGACGCCCATCGAGATGACCCACTTGGGCTCGGGCATCTGGTCGTAGATCTGGCGGAGGACCGGCGCCATCTTCTGGCTGACCCGCCCGGCCACGATCATCAGGTCGGCCTCGCGCGGGGTCGAGCCCGTCTTCTCCATGCCGAACCTGGCCATGTCGTGCCGGGGTCCACCCGTCTGCATCATCTCGATGGCGCAGCAGGCGAGGCCGAACGTGGCCGGCCAGACCGAACGGGCGCGCGCCCACCCGGCAACCTTCTCCACCGTAGTCAGCAGGACGCCGCTCGGCAGCTTCTCTTCGATGCCCATCGCTACTAATCCCATTCCAGACCGCCGCGCCGCCAGACGTAGGTGTACGCCACGAGCACGGTGATGACGAAGGTGACCATCTCGACCAGGCCGAACACGCCGAGCTTGCCGAAGGTCACCGCCCAGGGGTAGAGGAAAACGATCTCGATGTCGAAGACGATGAACAGCATCGCGGTCAGGTAGTACTTGACCGGGATCTTGCCACCGCCAAGCGGGATCGGGGTCGGCTCGATGCCGCACTCGTACGCGTCGAGCTTGGCCTTGTTCCAGCGCTTGGGCCCCATCTGCATTCCCGCGAATACCAGCGTGAACACGGCGAAGCCGGCGGCGAGGACCGCGAGGACCAGGATCGGTATGTATACCTTCATCGCGAATTCGCCCCCTTCCTGTGGTCATTCATCCTAGGCATCGGGTCACCTAGAGCTCGGTGCGAGTCGGGTCATGGCGCTGATGATGCGGTCGCTCGCGTCGCCGTCCCGCGGGTCGGAGAGGTTTGCCAGCAGCTTCAGTGCGAACCGCATCAGCTGCGGGTGGTGCATGCCGCGGCTTGTCGCGTAGCGCATCAGCTTGGGCCGGCCGATGAGCTCGACGAAGACCCGGCCGAGCGTGTAGTACCGCCCGTAGGCGGCCTGCAGTTCCTCCGGGTAGGAGCGAAGCACCCGCTCGGCGTCCGCGCGGGTCGGCCGCGCGAGGGCCTGGGCGACCACGCGGGCAAGCAACTCGCCCGACTCCATCGCGTAGGCGATGCCCTCGCCGTTGAACGGGTTTACCATCCCGGCCGCGTCGCCGGCCAGCAGCAGGCCCTTGTGGTAGTGCGGGGTGCGGTTGAACCCCATCGGCAGCGCGGCGCCGCGCACCGGCTCGGTGCGGTTCTCCTCGACGTAGCCCCACTCTTCCGGCATCGACTTGAGCCAGCGCTTGAGCAGGTCGCGGTAGTCGGTCTTGCCGAACGCGTCGGAGGTGTTCAGCAGGCCGAGGCCGACGTTGGACGTCCCGTCGCCCATGCCGAAGATCCAGCCGTAACCGGGCAGCAGCCGGTCGCCGTCCCACAGGTCAAGCCACGACTCCAGGTAGTCGTCCTTGTGCCGCGGCGACGTGTAATAGGTGCGGACCGCGACGCCCATTGGCCGGTCGTCCCGCTTGCGCAGGCCCATGGCGACCGACAGGCGCGAGGAGTTCCCGTCCGCCGCCACGACCACGCGCGCGCGGTACGTGATGCTGGAACCATGCAACCGTTCCGCGTTATCAGATCTTGACCTGGACTTTGACTTCTCTTCAGTCTCCGACGTCGCCTCGACACCCACGATGTGACCGTTGTCGTCGAGGACCGGGCCCGTCACCGTGGTGCCCTCGAGCAGCTTCGCGCCCGCGGCCTGCGCGCGGCGGGCCAGTTGCTCGTCCAGCGAGGCGCGGGTCCGTACCAGGCCGTAGCCGGGCCAGCTGCTCAGCTCCGGCCACTCAAGCTCGAGGCGCAGGCCGCCGCCGATGACCCGCAGGCCCTTGTTGCGCAGCCAGCCAGCTTCCTCGCTGACGTCCACACCCATCGCGATCAAGGACTTCACCGCGCGCGGGGTCAGCCCGTCGCCGCACACCTTGTCCCTGGGGAACCTGGACTTCTCGATCAGCAGCACGTTGAGGCCGGCTTGTGCCAGGTAGTAGGCGGCGGTGGAACCAGAAGGACCGGCGCCGACCACGATCACGTCGGCGTCGTCGCCCTGCTTGGCTGGCACGTGCGCTCTTCCTCGCTGAAATACTGGCACTTGATGCAATCCTGGGGTTCTTGTGAACAGCTTCACAAATTCTTTGCCGTTAGTTTAAGCCTCGCCCCGTACAGGGCGATTCGCCGCCCCTACCCTAGCGCCCCCTCGGTCAGAGCATTACTAGAGGTTCCTGGCAACGTGGACGGCCACAATGCCCAGGGTGAGATCTCGCCACCGGACCGACGACCAGCCGGCCGCCCGGATCACGTCGGCAAGCTCCCGCTGCGCGGGCCAGTCGTTGATCGACTCCGCGAGGTACTCGTAGGCCACGGGATTGCGCGCCGCGCGCCGAGCGATCGCTGGCAGGACGCCGGTCAGGTAACGCCTGTAAAGCATATCGAGGGGCGCGATAGTGATCTCACTGAACTCGCACACCACGAGCCGGCCGCCGGGCCGGGTCACCCGGCGCATCTCTTCCAGCGCTTCCCTGGTGCCGTGGACGTTGCGCAGGCCAAACGAGATCGTCACCGCGTCGAAGGCGCCGTCCTTGAACGGGAGCCTGAGCGCGTCGCCCGCGGCGAAGGCGACGCGGCCCCGCATCTTGGCCTGGAAGGGGTCGTGCTTGGCCTGCCTGGCCTGGCCGGCCTGGAGCATGCCGAGAGAGAAGTCACAGGCCACGACGTCGGCACCGGACTCGGCGAACGTGACGGAGGACGTCCCGGTGCCCGCCGCCAGGTCGAGCACCCGGTCACCGGGGCCCGCCCGGAGGATCCGCCGCACCCGGCGGCGCCAGAGGCGGACCTGCCCCATCGACATGACGTCGTTCATCAGGTCGTACCGGCCCGCCAGGGCGTCGAACATGGCGGCCACCTCGGCCGGCTTCTTGTCAAGATCCGCGCGAGTCATGACGTACAGCCTATGGCTGTGGTTCGTCTTCCCCATCCCGCCCCTGCGGGACTGTCAGGGGGAAACCCCGAGCGTGTGGCTACCGCGCGTCGGTGATCATCACGGTGCCGACCGTCGTGTTGGTCGCTTCGTCGATGAGGATCAGCCCGCCGGTCAGCCGGTTGCGCGAGTACGCGTCGACGAAGAGTGGCTGCGTCACCCGCATCTTGATCCGGCCGATCTCGTTCAGGCCGAGTTGCGTCGCCGACTCGTCCCGGTGGAGGGTGTTCACGTCGATCCGGTACAGCAGGTCGCTGACGATGCCCTTGACGGTCCGCGTGGTGTGCTTGACGACCAGCCTGGACCGCGGGGTGAGCGGCCGTTCCGCGCTCATCCAGCAGACCATGCCCTCGATGTCCTGCGCCGACCGCGGCCGGTTGTTCGGGCGGCAGATCAGGTCGCCGCGGGAGATGTCCACGTCGTCCTCGAGCAGCAGGGTCACCGACATCGGCGGGAACGCCTCGGCGACGTCCTTGCCCGCGAGTTCGATCTTGCCGATCCGCGTGGTGAAGCCGGACGGCAGGTGCAGCACCTCGTCGCCGGGCTTGAGCACGCCGCCGGCCACCTGGCCGGCGTAGCCGCGGAAGTCGTGCAGTTCCGGGTCGCTGCTCGCGTGCGGCCTGATCACGTACTGGACGGGGAACCTGACGTCGATGAGGTTCCTGTCCGAGGCGATGTGCACGTGCTCGAGGTGGTGCAGCAGCGAGGGGCCGTCGTACCAGGGCATGTTCGCGCTTCGCTCGACGACGTTGTCGCCGTTAAGCGCGGAGATCGGGATGAACGTGAGGTCGCTGATGTCGAGCTTCGTCGCGAACTTGGAGAACTCGCCGCAGATCTCCTCGAAGACTGCCTGGTCGTACCCGACCAGGTCCATCTTGTTCACCGCGAGCACGAGGTGCGGCACGCGGAGCAGCGTGGTCAGGAACGCGTGGCGCCGCGACTGCTCGTTGAGGCCGTTGCGCGCGTCGACCAGGATGATGGCCAGGTCAGCGGTCGAGGCGCCGGTCACCATGTTCCTGGTGTACTGAATGTGCCCGGGGGTGTCGGCGATGATGAACTTGCGCCTGGGGGTCGCGAAGTACCGGTAGGCGACGTCGATCGTGATGCCCTGCTCCCGCTCGGCCCGCAGGCCGTCGGTGAGCAGCGCGAGGTTGGTGGTCTCCTCGCCCCGGTCGCGCGAGGTGCGCTCGACGGCCTGCAGCTGGTCCTCGAAGATGGCCTTCGAGTCGTACAGCAGCCGTCCGATCAGGGTGGACTTACCGTCGTCGACCGAGCCGGCGGTGGCGAACCGCAAGATGTCCATCGTTAGAAGTAGCCTTCCCGCTTGCGGTCTTCCATCGCTGCCTCGCTGGTCCGGTCGTCGGCCCTGGTCTGGCCGCGCTCCGTGATCCTGGTCGCGGCGATCTCGGCGATCACCTCACCGACGGTGGCGGCCGTCGAGGCGACCGCGCCGGTGATGGTCATGTCGCCGACCGTCCGGTAGCGGACCGTCGCCGTGAAGGTCTCCTCCCCTTCCAGCCGCGGCAGGTACGCGTTGTCGGCCAGCAGGATGCCGTCCCGCTCGAATACCACGCGCTCGTGCGCGTAGTAGATGGACGGGATCTCCAGGTTCTCCCGCTCGATGTACGCCCAGACGTCAAGCTCGGTCCAGTTGGACAGGGGGAAGACCCGGATGTGCTCGCCGCGCCTGATCCGCGTGTTGTAGAGGTTCCACAGCTCGGGGCGCTGGTTCTTCGGGTCCCACTGACCGAACTCGTCGCGGAAGGAGAAGACCCGCTCCTTCGCGCGCGCCTTCTCTTCGTCCCGTCGCGCGCCGCCGAACAGCGCGTCAAACCGGTGCTCCTCGATCGCGTCGAGCAGCGTCACCGTCTGCAGCCGGTTCCTGCTCGTCCAGCGTCCGGTCTCCTCGATCGCGCGGCCCTGGTCGATCGACTCCTGGACGCTGGCGACGATGAGCCTGACGTTGAGCTCTTGTGCGCGCTTGTCACGGAAGTCGAGCACCTCGGGGAAGTTGTGCCCGGTGTCCACGTGCATGACGGGGAACGGGATGTGCGCGGGCGCGAACGCCTTCGCGGCGAGCGCGAGCATGACGATCGAGTCCTTGCCGCCGGAGAACAGCAGCGCGGGACGCTCGAACTCGGCCGCGACCTCACGCATGACGTGAATCGACTCGGACTCGAGGACGTCGAGCTGTGACAGCAGGTAATCAGATCGCATGCGTCGCTTCCCTGATGGCGTTGAGCAGGACCGGTGCAATTGCCGGCCGGCATACCAGGATATCCGGCAGCAGCGGGTCCTTCTGGTTGTAAACGACGGGGCCGCCGTCAACGCGGGACACGTGAAAGCCTCGCGCTCGTGCGACCGCCACCGGCGCGGCCGTGTCCCACTCGTAGAAGCCGCCCGAGTGCAAGTACACGTCGTTCTCACCAGTTACTACCGTGGCAACCTTGGCGCCAGCTGAACCCACCGGCACCAGTTCGGCGCCTATCAGCGCGGCGACGTCCTTGACCAGCGCGCTTGCCCGGCTCCGGCTAACCACCATCCGCAGCGGGCGCTGCGCGCCCGGGCCGAGGGATATTTCCCCCGGCGCTCCTTCGGAAGGCCGGTGGAAATATCCCCGGCGGCCCGGTCGCTCCGCGGCCTCGTCCGCCTGGTCGGCGACCGTCGAGAGCACCCGGTCCTGCGCCGGCAGGGCCACCGCGCCGGCGACCAGGTCACCGCCCGACGCCGACGCGTCGCGGGCCCACAGGGCCACGTGCACGGCCCAGTCGCTCCTGCCCGGCTCGCCGAACTCGCGGGTACCGTCAAGCGGGTCGACGATCCACACCCGGTCGGCCTCCAGGCGGGCCTTGTCGTCGACTCCCTCTTCGGAGAGGACCGCGTCGCCCGGGCGCTCGCGCGCCAGCTCGGCCATCAGGAACTCGTGGGACTGGCGGTCGCCGGCCTTCCGCAGGACGCCGGGTTCCCCGCCCGCGGCACGCAGGGTGAGCAGCAGGTGCCCGGCCCGTTCCGCCAAGTCGGCCGCTAGGGCGTGGTCGTCAATGGCCGGCAAGTGCGCTCCTTCGGGGTGGGGACAACTCTGGAACGCTAACGACGCCAAGCGCCGGTATCTTCCGCCCCTCCGGTGCCACTCCCCGGTCCGCCGGCCACTCCCGCGCCTCGCGGGCAGACGTATACCGATTTCCAGGGGTACAAAGGCGACAAATCAGGCGGGATTACCCCGCGAAATCGGTATACCTCGCCGCGAGGCGGACATGGGACCATCGAGAGGTGACGGAGAGTGTTGAGTCTGTCTTTTATCGTAACGGAGGGCTAGCAACCACAGCCGAGTTGCTGGCGCTAGGGGTGACGGGCGATCAGCTTCGCTGGTGGGTCCACAAGGGACAGGTCGCGGCCATCGCGCGGGGTGTCTACTCGCCGACCTCGTGGCTGAGCACCATGGCCGACGACCCGCGCCGGATGCACGCCGTCGCCGTCGGGGCGATGATCAAGCGGAACCCCGATCTCGTCGCGAGCCATGAGTCCGCCGCCTACCTGCATGGCATCGACGGACGACGGGATTCATGGAGGGTGTCGTGGCGGCTGACTCGGCGCTGCTTACGCACGCCGTGGTGAAGGTCGAGTTCGCGATCATCCTCGAAGACTGCGCACGGTGGCGGGGAACCGTTCGCGCGCAATCGTCGCGCTCGCGTCCCCGCCGCCAGGGAAGCGTAGGCGATACCCAGGCTACGGCTGCGGCCCGTCGGCGTGGTATTCGTTCTGGGCGTCGACCAGGCCCTTGGTGATCAGGGCCTCGACCGCGTCGGCGGCGCGGTCGAGCGCGAACGGGAGTTCCTTGCGCTCCGGGGCCGAGAAGTCCTTCAGCACGAAGGCGGCCGGGTCCATGCGGCCGGGCGGGCGGCCGATGCCGAAGCGGGTGCGGTAGTAGTCGCGGGTGCCGAGCGACGAGGTGATGGAGCGCAGGCCATTGTGGCCGTTGTCGCCGCCGCCAAGCTTGAGGCGTACCGCGCCGAAGGAGACATCGAGCTCGTCGTGGATGACCACAAGTCGTTCGGGAGAAAGCTTGTAAAACCCCAGCAGCGCGGCGACGGGACCACCCGACAGGTTCATGTACGAGTGAGGCCTGGCCAGGGTCACCGGCTGGCCGGCCAGCCGGCCCTCGGCGATGTCGTTGCGCGTGCGGTGCGACTTGAAGCGGGCACCGATCCGCTCGGCGAGCAGGGCCAGGACCATCTGCCCGGCGTTGTGCCGGTTGCCCGCGTATTCCGGCCCGGGGTTACCGAGTCCGGCGATGATCCAGCGCTCGTCAGCCATGTGCGGGTCCAAACGTGCTTCCAAACGCGGCGACGGGGCGCGGTGTGCCCGCGCCCCGCCGGCTCGCGGTCGTTACTCGGCTTCGGCCTCGGCGGCAGGCTCGGCGGTCTCGCCCTCGGCGGCCTCGCCCTCGGCAGCGGCCTCGCCCTCGGCCTCGCCCAGGTCGACGGCCTGCGCGCCGAGCACGTGCAGGACCAGCGCATCCGGGTCGGTCACGAGCGTGGTGCCGGCCGGCAGCGCGATGTCCTTGGCGTGCACGGCCGTGCCGATCTCCATGCCCTCGACGTCCACGTCCACGCCGTCGGGAAGGTGCGTCGCCTCGGCCTCGACGGCGATCTGCACGAGCTGCTGGTCGAGCAGGCCGCCGGAGAACACCTCACCGGTCACCCGGACCGGGATCTCAACGGTGACCTTCTCGCCCCGGCGGACCTCGATGAGGTCCACGTGCTCGATGAAGCCGTGGATGGCGTCCCGCTGCACGGCCTTCGGCAGGGCGAGCACGGGCCTGCCCTCAAGGCCGGCGATGCTGATCAGCACGTTGGGCGTCTTCAACGCGATCATGAGCTCGTGCCCCGGCAGCGTGAAGTGGCGGTTCTCTGCACCGTGGCCGTACATGACAGCAGGCACACGACCCGCCCGCCGGGTACGGCGGGCCGGCCCCTTGCCGAACTCGGTGCGCGGCTCGGCTTCGATACGGACCTCAGGCACGGTCAGTCACTCCTCATTGGGTACATGCAGTTATCTCCCGGGGGACGGCCCCGTGCTCCCGACGCTGCCCGCTCGCTGGTGAACCCGCCAATCGGTTCGGGTGGGAGGAGACGCCAGCGAAGTCTAGCCGGCAAACAGCGTGCGTGCGGCTGCGAACGTTCCGCAGCGACAACCGCATCGCTCGCCATGCTCGGGCGGGCGTTCACTCCACCGGGGAGCATTTAACCCTTTGAACATGTGGGATAAAGGCCAAGGACCGCACGGAAAAAGGACCTTGCCGCATTTACCGCTATGCTCACCGGGATTGTGGCCTATATCGTGAACCTCATGGGTCGCGCGACATACGTCCAGCTCAATCGGAAATAGCTTGTTGAAAAGCGCGTGCGGATGCGAGGGTCCCGCATCCGCACGCAGGCCGCGACGCGGCCAATCGAGGGAATACTCAGCCCTCTTCCTCCGGGGCTACGGTCGCCTCGGGGGCCACCGTCGCCTCGGGGGCCACCGTCGCTTCAGGCGCCACCGTCGCTTCAGGCGCCACGGTCGCCTCGGGGGCCACCGTCGCCTCGGGAGCCACCGTCGCCTCTGGCTGCAATTCGCTCATTTCGTTCCCGTCCTTTTTCTAATCCGGCAACACGAGTGCCGGGACCCGTCGCATTCCCTAACAGAAGGGGATGCACGTGCGTGGCCGCACGCCCGCGATGCTAGTGATATATGACCCAATAGGCTGGCTAATGTCGCAAAGTCTCGACAATGTTCCTATGAGCCGGCCGCGCTCACTGCTGGCCGTCACCGGAAGACACCGACGCGAGCAGCGCGGCCGTCTCCGCCGCCTCCTTCTGGTAACCGATCTGCTCGAAGATCCTCAGTGCCTCGGTCAGCGACGACCGAGCGGCACCGTGCCTGCCGGTCTCGGCCTGCGCCGTGCCGAGGCCCTGGAGCGTCCACGCCTCGCCGTCCAGTGCGCCTGTTGCCCGGTGCTTGGGCAGCGCCTCTTCGAAGCGGGCGATCGCCTCGGCGAGACGGCGCTGGCGCATGTAGACAAGCCCCAGATTGAACAGCGCGTACCCCTCCGTGAGGCCACCGAATTCGCGGCCTACCTCCAGGGCCTGCAGATAGCACTCGGCGGCCGCGTCAAGGTCGTCGAGCTCGCGGTAGACCTCGCCGAGGTTGTTCAGCGCGGCCGTGCGGAGGAAGCTGGCACCCATCGGTTCGAGCAGGAGGACCGCGCGCCGCAGGTACCGGAGCGCGTCATCGCCCGCTCCGTGCATCTTCAGGTAACCATCGCCGAGGCCGATGGCGGTCTGAGCCTCGCCCCACGTGTCGCCCAGCTCCTGCCTGACCGCCAGCGCCCGCTCAAGGTACGCGAACGCTTCCGGATCGCGCAGCCGGACGAGTGCGAAGCCGATCTGGTTGAGCGCCCAGGCCTCGACGAGACGGTCGCCGGTCTTCGCCGCGCTCTCCGCCGCGACCTTGTTGGTGGTCACGCAGTCGGCCCAGTTGTTCCAGCGGTTGAACAGCGGGAAGACGGTCGGCGGCAGCCTTCCTGCGAGCTCGTGCAGGCTGCTGGCGGCCGCCTGCCGCGTCGCCGCGACGACGTTGGCCCGCTCATCGTCGTACCAGGCGAGGGCCGCTTCCGTGGTGGAGAAGGTAAGCGCCCGATGGAGCGGTGCGCGCGGGGCGCTCGGTACCTGGTACCGCTGCGGCGAGACCGTGTCGGCCGCGGCTTGGGCGGAGTCGAGGTACCACCACAGGAGCCGGTTCACCGCCTCGTCCCTTGCGGCTTCAGGCTCCTCCGCCTGCGCGCGCTCCATGGCGTACACCCTGAGCAGATCATGGAAGCGGTACCAGTCGGGGGCCGGGGACTCAAGCAGGTTGACGTCGACCAGGGCCTCAAGCATCTCCTCGACTTCGTCGTCCGGCTCGCCGAGCAGCGCCGCGGCCGCCTGGAGGCTGATGGAGGCGCCCTGCCAGAGGCTGAGCAGCCGGAACGCGCGAGCGGGGTCGGCGCCACGGCTGACGGTCCTGATGCTGTCGTAGCTCACCTGGAAGCTGGCGCGGACGGCGAGATCGCCCGTCGACAGCTCATCCAGCCTTCGGTGCTGATCGCGAAGCCGGCTCGCGAGCGTGGCGATCCGCCACTGCCGCCGGGCCGCGAGCCGCGCCGCGCAGATCCGGATCGCCAGCGGCAGCCCGGCGCAGGCGACAAGCACCTCGGCGGTCGCGTCCGGCTCGGCCGCCGCCCGGTCACCGCCCACGATCGTGGAGAACAACGCCAGCGCCTCGGTGTCCTCAAGGACGTTGAGGTCGACGAACCGCATGCTCGCCAGGTCCGGGGTCCTGCTGCGCGTCGTGATAAGGACCGCGCAGGACGAACTGCCCGGCAACAGCGACCTGACCTGGGCCGCATCGCGAGCGTTATCGAGCACGATCAGCACCCGGCGGCCGGTGAGCGTCGTTCGGTAAAGCGCCGCCCGTTCGTCGTCCCTGGCCGGCACCTTGTCGCCCTCGATGCCGAGATCGCGCAGGAAACGGGCAAGCACCTCGCCGGGCTCGGCCGACTGCGTGCTCGCGCCGAGCAGGTCCACGTAGAGCTGCCCGTCGGGGAAGTGCTCGCTCACCTGATGCGCGGCGCGCACGGCCAGCGTGGTCTTGCCCAGGCCCGCCGCACCGTTCACCACCACGATGCGGACCGCGCCGCGGCTGCCGACCGTGCCTTCGACCAGGAGCGCGCACAAGTGCGCGACGTGCGTCTCGCGCCCGGTGAAGTCACCGATGTCGGCGGGAAGCTGCGCGGGACGCGCGCTCAATGGCGCTGCCGCGGTGTCCGCCTGCCGCACCTCCTGCGCCGATGGCGCGTCGGCGAAGGTGCCAATGGCGATCGTGCCGGAGATCTCTCCCGGCGGCACCGCGTCGCCGGCGGGCGCCCTGGCGAGGGGGCCAGGACCGGCACCCGGGTCATCGGCGGGCCGCAGGCCGGCGGCACCGCCCGCGCTGTCCGCGGCGCGGTCAGCCGGAGCCTCGCGGGTAACGCGCGGAGAGCGCCGCGGCGGCCTGGCCGGAGCCGCCCCCGGTGACGCGTCGGCGGCGAGCAGCTCCGCGTACAGCCGCTGCAACTCGGCACCGGGGTCCACGCCAAGCTCGTCCGCGATCACCTCCCGCGCCTGGGCGTACGTCTCAAGCGCCTCCGCCCGCCGCCCCGCCTCCTCAAGCGCCCGCATCAGCAGCGCCCAGAACCGCTCGCGCAACGGATGCTCGGTGACCAGGCCACTCAGCTCGGGTATCACCTGGTCCGCGCCACAAGCCCAGCGCCTCGCTCAGCTGCAGCGCGGCGCGCTCAGGATCGTCCGCGGCCAGCGCTTTCCTGCCCTCGGCGGCGAGGGACTCGAACTGCTGTAGGTCCAGGTCCCCCGGCGCGACGCGCAGCATGTACCCCGGTGCCCGGTAGACGAGAATCCGGCGCTCGGTGTCCCCGATCACTTTTTTCAGCTGGTGCACGTAGATGCTGACCAGGTTGTTCGCCGTGGTGGGGGGCGCATCTCCCCACAGCTCAAGTATCAGGTTCTCGGTGGGCACCAGCTGACCGGGCCGGACAAGCAGGCACCCGAGAAGCGATCGCCACTTGGCGGCGTTGATCGCCGTCCACCCGTCTGGGGACAGCACCTCGAGCGGCCCCAGCATGCGGAAGCGCATCAGGCCGTCGTCCCCACCGAACGCACGCTCGCCTCCGCTTCCAGGATGGATGGTTTCTTAGACCCTCACTCAATCACGACTCAAGCGCACGGTAAATCGGACACGTCGCGACTCACCGGACTTATGTGGGACTTATGTGGGGCCAGACGAAGCCCGTCTCGATTGAGCCGAAGAAGGTGGACGGCCGCGGTCGGCTCAATCGCCGCTCAATGGGTGCCTGACATGCTCTTGCTCAGCGCCAGAAGCGCGGCGGGGACCGCGGGGCCTGTGTCCCGCTCCGTATTGGACGGTTACGAGGGGCACCGTCCGGTACGAAGCGGGACACGGCCATCGCGGAGCGCTTCTGGCGGGGCGAGCTGGCGCTCGGGACCCAGGGGTGGCGGGTCCCGGACGCCGCAGAAGCCCCGTCCCGCCAATCCGGGGAATGGCGGGACGGGGCGCCTGTTTGCGCGCCCGATGTCGCGTCCCGCGACGAGGACTTCCTATGACTGCCCGTCGAAGAGGCTGGTCACCGAGCCGTCGTTGAATACCTCGTTGATCGCCCGGGCGATGAGCGGCGCGATAGACAGCACGGTCAGCTTGTCGAACCGCTTTTCCTGTGGCACCGGCAGCGTGTTGGTGATGACCACCTCGCTGATCCGCGAGTTCTTCAAGGTGTCGACGGCCGGGCCGGACAGCACCCCGTGCGTCGCGGCGACGATGACCCGCTCCGCGCCCTGCTCGAACAGCGCGTCCGCGGCCTTCACGATCGTCCCGCCGGTGTCAATCATGTCGTCCACCAGGATGCAGGTCCGTCCCTTGACGTGACCGACCACCTCGAAGACCTTGACCTGGTTGGCCACGTCGGGGTCGCGCCGCTTGTGGATGATGGCGAGCGGAGCGCCGAGCCGGTCGGTCCAGCGCTCGCAGACGCGGACCCGCCCGGCGTCCGGCGCGACCACGGTCACGTTGCGCACGTTCAGCTTGTTTTCCAGGTAGCCGGCGAGGATCGGCAGCGCGAACAGATGGTCAACCGGGCCGTCGAAGAAGCCCTGGATCTGCGCGGTGTGCAGGTCGACCGCCATCAGCCGGTCGGCGCCCGCGGTCTCGAACAGGTCGGCGATGAGGCGCGCCGAGATCGGCTCACGGCCGCGGCTCTTCTTGTCCTGCCTGGCGTAGCCGAAGAACGGCATGACCACGGTGATCCGCTTGGCCGACGCGCGCTTAAGCGCGTCGACCATGATGAGCTGCTCCATGATCCACTGGTTGATCGGCGCGGTGTGGCTTTGCAGCACGAAGGCGTCGCTGCCGCGGACCGACTCAAGGAACCGGACCATGATCTCGCCGTTGGCGAAGTCGTAGAGCTTCGCGGGCGCGACCTCGACCCCCATGCAGTCGGCAACCTCGGCGGCAAGCTCGGGGAAGGCCCGCCCGCCGAACAACATCATCTTCTTCTGGCTGGGCGCCGTCATGCCACTCACCTAGAACTGCTCTCCCTCGGGCCGTAAAACCAAAACTAAAATCATTCAGTTTCTTCCGAACGGGTGCGTGTCGCTGCCTCCGCCGACCGCGTTCCTCGCCGGTTGCGGAGGACCCACCCGTCCGAATTGTGCTGGCGTCCCCTTGCTATCCCCAGATCGCCGGCCGGGATGTCCTCCTGGATCGCGGAGCCCGCCGCCGTGTAAGCGCCGTCGCCGATCGTCACCGGCGCGACGAGCACCGTGTTGCTGCCGACGAAGGCGTTCTCGCCGACCTCGGTGTGGTGCTTGTGCTGCCCGTCGTA
>Ga0335075_10001757_pt1 | contig 35336 bp, 44 predicted proteins | sample Lox_Sample_24_FD_206723 | JGI IMG/M metagenome (GOLD analysis project Ga0335075, IMG submission 206723) | Soil microbial communities from Loxahatchee National Wildlife Refuge, Florida, United States - Lox_Sample_2.4 | ecosystem: Environmental > Terrestrial > Soil > Wetlands | place: USA...
CAGATCGAATCGCGGCCGAACTTCTCGCCCATGAACTGCTGCAGCAGCAGCTCGCGCACCGGTTCCAGCGTGGCGTACGGCAGCAGCAGCTCCATGCGTCCGCCGCGGTCTTCCATATCGACGCGCAACCGTGCCAGCACGGCGGCGTTCGACAACCGGCTGATGGTGGCGAATCGCGGATTCACTTCCAGCCGCTCGTATCGGAAGGTGACCGGACACAGCGGATCGAAGCTCGCCGCCAGGTCGGCGAGCACGACATGGATCAGCCGCTCGACCAGCGTGCGCTCGATCGTGGTATAGGGCCGCCCCTCGATGCGCATCGCCGCGGTGCCACGCCGTCCCCCGAGCAGCACATCGACGATCGAGTAGATCATCGCGCTGTCGACCACCATCAGCCCGTAATTATCCCACTCCTCGGCCTTGAAGACCGCCAGCATTGCCGGCAGCGGGATCGAGTTCAGGTAGTCGCCGAAGCGGAGCGAAAGGATGTTGTCGATCCCCACCTCGACATTGTCGCTGGTGAAATTGCGGAGGCTGGTGGACATGATGCGCACCAGCCGGTCGAAGACGATCTCCAGCATCGGCAGGCGTTCGTACGACACCAAGCCGGAGCTGATGATCTTCTGCATCCCGGTGCGGTTCTCGCCGCCCGGGGTGCCGTCATCGAAGCCGAGCAGGCTGTCGATCTCGGCCTGGTTGAGCACGCGCGCCGGCGGCGCAGAATCGCCCTCGCCCTCCGCGGCCCAGGCGGCGGCAAGCGCTTCCTCGTCCGGCTGGCCGTCAGTCTCGCTCATTGCACCAGCATTTCGACGAACAGGACGTCATCGACCCGAGCGGGTGCCAGGGCGACATCTGCCCGCGCAATCAGTTCCTGCCGCAACCGATAGGTGCCCATTGCGCCCTGCAGATCCTCCGGCCGCATCTCGCGCAGATAGGTCTGGAACAAGTCCTGCAGTTGCGGCATCGAAGCATTGACCGCCACCGCGTCCTGCTGGCGCGATACCTGGATCTCGGCCTTCAGCTTGATATAGCGCGGCCGGCGGGGATCGCTGTTGAGGTTGGCCACCATCTCCGGCAGCTCGATGGTGATCTGCTGATGCGCCGTGGCGTCGGCATCCTTTCGCGCCACCCCCAGCATCCGCGGCAGGATCCCGCTGAACCAGAGCCCGGCCACGAGCACCAATACGGCGATCGACCCGGCGATCAGCGGCAACCGGCGCTTCCAGCCCGCGGGTTTTGGCGGCGTGCCCTCTTGCACCTGTCCGGCAGCAGTCGACGCCCCGCTCATGTTCGCACGTTCCTCGCTCACGATGCGCCCAGGCCTGGGTGCCGCCGAACAAACTGGCAGCGGATGGTTAATCCCAGGTTTCGCGACCTGTGCCTCGCGCGCACCACTGGGTCGATCCCACCCGGCAAGGCGTGCCGAGTAGCGCCGGCCCTAACCCTATCGGCGAAGAAGTCATACCGCAGAGACGCAGAGAGCGCAGAGTTTCAATTTCCACCGGCTTTGATGTACGCGCGGTCCTCTGCGGGGTCTGCGCCTCTGCGGTACGACTTCCGCGGCGCCCTCCGCCGACTCCTCGCTCTGGCACCGCACTTGCTCTCCCACCGCGCAGACCGAAGCAGGTGAACGAGATGGACCTAGCCAGCAACATTGCCACATCCCGACTGATCGCGCAGCAGCGCGCGATGGACGTGATTGCCGGCAACATCGCGAATGCTGACACGCCGGGGTACAAAGCCACGCGCGTGCTGTTCAGCGACTGGCTTGACCGGCAGGACGGCGTCGACACGCCGCCGGGTGGCAATACAATCGCCTTCACCCAGGACCGCGCCACGTGGCGCGAGCAGGCTCCCGGCCCGATCCAGCACACCGGTAATCCGCTCGACCTGGCGGTCGCCAAGGCCGGCTGGTTCTCGGTCTCCACCGCGCGTGGCATCCGCCTGACCCGTGACGGACGGTTCGGCCTGATGCCCGACGGCACCATCGCCGACGCCGCCGGCGATCCACTTCTTGATGCCACCGGCAACCCGATTCGCATCGGGCCGACCGATACCACCCTGACGATCACCAGCGACGGCTCGTTGTCGAGTGAGAACGGCCAGATCGCCCGCATCGGCATCGTGCAACCCACCGATCCGATGCAGCTCGCCGCCGAAGGCGGAACGTTGTTCCGCGCCGATACCCCGACGAACCCGGTCGCCCAGCCCAAAATCGTGCAAGGCGCGATCGAAGGCTCCAACGTCCAGCCAATCACCGAGCTCACCCGCATGATCGATGACGAACGCGAGTTCCAGTTCGTCACCCAGATGGTGCAGGCGGAGTCCGACCGCGAAAAGGACGCGATCCAGAAACTGTTGCCGTCGGGAGGCACCTCGTGATCCCGCGGCGCCACCTGCTTCTGCCCGTCTTCATCCTGCTCCCGGCGATGCTCGCCGCGGCGGCAGTCGCGGTCGACGCGGCCAAAGCCGAGCTCGCTGCAATCACCGAACTTGCGCAGTAGGAGGCCGGCATGCGCGCTCTCGACATCGCCAGCACCGGAATGCAGGCGCAACAGACCAACGTCGAGGTGATCTCCAACAACATCGCCAACATGACAACCACGGGGTTCAAGCGGCAGCGCGCCGAATTCCAGGACCTGATCTACCAGGACCTGCGCCGGGTCGGCTCCAACAGCTCGGATTCCGGCAGCATCGTCCCGTCCGGCGCACAGGTCGGGCTCGGCGTGAAGACAGCCGCGATCTACCGGATCAACGAGCAGGGCAACCTGCAGCAGACCTCGAATACGCTCGACCTGGCGATCCAAGGGGCAGGATATTTCCAGGTCGCCGTGCCATCGGGCACGACCACCGTCACTGAATATACGCGCGACGGCACCTTCGGCCTTGCCCCGGACGGCACGATCGTCACCGCCGACGGCTACCAGGTGCTGCCGGGCATCCAGGTGCCGACCAATGCAACCACTGTGACGATCAACACCTCCGGCCAGGTCCAGGCGACGATCCCCGGACAGACTGCGCCGCAGACGCTGGGACAAATCCAGCTCGCCACATTCCCCAATCCTGCCGGGCTCGAGTCGCAGGGCGGCAACCTGTTCGCACAGACCGCCGCGTCCGGAGACCCGGTGACCGGCAACCCGGCCACAACAGGATTCGGCACCGTGATGCAGGGATTCATCGAAACGTCGAACGTCAACGTTGTCACCGAGATCACCAACCTGATCACCGCGCAGCGCGCCTACGAGATGAACAGCAAGGTGATCACCACCAGCGACGACATGCTCTCGACCCTAACCAACCTGCGGTGACGCCATGCGGATCCTGACCATCGCTGCATTGCTGGTGGCGGTTGCGCCGGCGGATGCGGCGACCCTGAAGCCGATGACCACGCTGCACGCACAGGTCGTGCGGCTGGACGACCTGTTCCGCGATGCCGGACCCGAAGCCGACCGGGTGCTGGGCCCCGGCCCCGGCCCGGGCGGGAGGATCGTCGTCGAGGCGAGTCAGCTCGCCTACATCGCCCGACGCTACGGCGTCGATTGGCATCCGACCGGCCCCGGCGACCGCGCCATACTGAACCGGCCCGGCCGGCCGCTGGCGCTGGCCGAGGTGATGGCGCCGCTGCGCCCCGCCCTGGTGGGCGCCGGTGCAAGCCCTGATTGCGACATCGATCTGGGCGCGTTCACGCCACCGCTGGTGCCGCCGGGGGCCGGCTTCAGCGCGGTCATCGCCGGCCTGCAATACGACACGCAGTCCGGCCGGTTCGCAGCCGTGCTGACGCTGACCGGGCCGACGATGGACGAGATCACTGTCAATCTGACCGGCCGTGCCGAAGCCACGCTGCAGGTGCCGGTCGCCGTCGGCCGTCTCACGGCGGGCACCGTGATCACCGCCTCCGACCTGCGGATGGCGCGCCTGCGCGCCTCCGAAATAACGCGAGAAGTAGCGCGCCGGATCCAGGACGCTGTCGGCTTGCAGCTTCGCGATCAAGTGGCCGACGGCCAGCCGCTGCCGCGTGCGGAGCTCGAGCGGCCGTTGCTGGTCGCCAAGGGTGCGAGGGTGGTGATGCTGCTGGACAGCCCCGGGATTGCGCTGTCCGCGGAGGGCCAGGCGCTGGACGCCGGCGCTGAAGGCGATCAGATCCGGGTGCAGAACCCGGTCTCGCATGCCGTCGTGCAGGCCGAAGTGCTGGCCGACGGACGGGTCCGGGTCGCCCCCGACGCGGTGCCGCTGGTACCGGCCACCGTGCAGCGGACCGCCGGGCTGATCGAGCGATGACCCCCGTTCTTCGCTGGACGTCGGCCGCCCTTGCGACGCTGGCGCTTGCCGGCTGCCAGTCGTTGCGCCAGCGGATCGCCGATGTCGGCCAGCCGCCGGCGATGACGCCATCCGAAAACCCGACAAACGATCCGGGGTATCGTCCGCTTACGCTGCCCATGCCGCCGCCGCCGGCGCCGCCGGTCAGCGGCGACTCACTCTGGCGCCCCGGCTCCCGCGCCTTCTTCAGGGATCAGCGCGCCTCCCATGTCGGCGATCTCATTACCGTCGTGGTGTCGATGAACGATTCGGCAGACCTGCAGAACGTAACGACAACGACGCGGACCAGTTCAGAGGGGGCGGGAATCCCCAATCTCTTCGGACTCGAGAACGCCATGAAGCGCGCCAACATGACCCCGGCCAGTCTGCTGTCCACCACCAGCAACAATGGCAACACCGGCACCGGCCAGATACAGCGCAACGAGACGGTGACCCTGCGGCTTGCCGGAGTGGTGACGCAGGTACTGCCGAACGGCAACTTGGTAGTGGAGGCCCGCCAGGAATTCCGCGTCAACAGCGAGCTGCGCGTGCTGACCGTCAGCGGCGTGGTGCGGCAACAGGACATCACCAGCGACAATACCATATCGCACGACCGGATGGCCGAGGCGCGAATCTCGTACGGCGGACGCGGCACCTTGACCGAGCTGCAAACCCCGCGCTGGGGCCAGCAGATGATGGATATCTTCCTGCCGTTCTAACCGCTTTCTCCCCTCCCCTTGCGCGAAAGGTGGGTGAGCAGGTCCGCGGAAGAGGGCGTGGGTTGATATCGAAAACGACGGCAGGAAGCGTCTGGTCACCCAAGGTATCAAGCGCGCCGCCGCCGTGTTCCGCATCCGGGCGGGAAAGCCGAGACCGCCTCATTGGAACGGCAGGTAGCGGAAGCTCGTCATGAAAATCTGTTCGTTGGTACTCGGAGCGCCGCCGATACCCTCGAAAATCTGCCGATGCGTGTAGGAGTATTGGCCGCCAAGCTCCATTGTCCCGTACCAGCCGTGCACGAAGCGCCACCAGCCGCCTAGCGTTACCTGCCAGACTCCGGACGTGTCGCCGACGCACCCACTGGACGGCCCAAGCTCGATATCGCAGGTTGCGTTGTCATAAAGAGGACTGCCGTAGCCATAGCCCTTACCGGCTGAGGTGAAGTCGCGCGCCGACTCCTGCTCGGTGCCGGCATAGGTGTAGAGATCGATGTTGCCCGTGGGATGCCCGACAAGCCCGACCAACGCCTGGATCTCGGGCAGCGGGACCGGCTGTCCATCCGAGCCCACCGTCGCGTCCGGAAGTGCTGCCGCGCCGTAGCGGCCGATACCGTAACCGCCAAGGAAGCTGAGCTGGAAGTCGAGCGCCTTCGGGATCAGCGGCAGCAGCGCATTCACCCCAACGCCGCCGGCCACGGCATTCTTGTTCGAGCCGGAGCCCAGCGTACTGACTCGGGTCTGCATGAAGCGCGCGAGTCCCCACAGTTCATAATGGCCCCAACCAGGATCGAACGCCATCTTGCCGATGATGTCCGGGGCAATGTTGGTGCTGTAGTTGACGGTCGGCGTCAGCAGACTGCCGCCGGGGTTGCCGGTATTGATTGTACCGACGCTTGCCGGCGCGAGGCCGTTGGGTCCGGTCGGCGCGAAGGTGGTCTGCGGGTTCTCGAGCGACAGCCCCAACGAAATCTGGTGATCGTCGAACTCCTTCACCACGCGGAACTGCGGCTGCCGAGCCCAGAAGAATCCCGGCACGTACGATGCGTCGATGGTCAGCGGCGCGTTCTCCTGCCGCGGGATCAGGCCGGTCCTGAACATCGTCCCCAGGCTCCAGGCCTGTCCGCCGAGCACGTAGAATCCCCAGTCGGTGCGCGCATAGGTGGCATAGGCTTGACGAACACGGAGCGTGTAGCTGTCGCTCTGGTTGGAGTTTGCCGTTGGCGAGTCGCCCTGGAAATCGGTCTCGAAATACGCCTGCAACTCGGTATCCGCATCGGGATTGCCGGTTGCGAGCAGGGAAATACGGCTCTGCCTGGCGGAGAAGCGGTTCTCGTGCTCGTAATATTGCTGGCTGTTCGGCAGCGGGATGCCGGTATTGAAGTTGGAAGAGATATCAGCGACTTCGTTCCTTGACCGGAAGATGCCTGCTGCTTCGATGAAGCCGCCAAGCGTCACGAAAACGCCGCCGACCTGAAACGTGCCTTGCCTGCTGCCGACCAGCGAAGCCTGCTGCTGGCCGACCGAGCCCTGGGCATAGGGCCCAGGCAGTCCCGGCGGGATCAGCGGCGATACGGGCGGAGTGACATTGTAGGCGAAGCCCGGCGGCGCAGGCTTCACGACGGGAGGGGCGGCCGGCGTTACCGGCGGTGCTGCGGCGATGACCTGGGGCGGTTGGGTGCGCGCCTGCTGCGCCTCCTGCCGGGCGCGCGCGGCTTCCTGCCGAGCCGCCCGCACCTCGGCGTCGCGTCGCGCGAGGTCGCTGCGCACGTGGGCCAGTTCGTTCTGCAACTGATGAATTTGCTGCTCGATTGCACGAATTTGTGCGGTCGTATCATCCGACGTGGCCGAGGTCTGGGCCCAGACACTCGATCCGCTAAGTACGACAAGCGCAGCAGCCAGTCCGGTGCATGGGATCGCGATACGGGATGATACCAAGCGCGAATTGCACGGTTCGCACGCGTCACATTCGGCATCCCGCGCCATCTTCTGCCCCGCAATTTCCTTGGCAGTGACGATGCGCGCAGTGCGGCGCGGAGATCAATCGCGGTCAGGCCGGTGCAACAATACTTTCACATGTGTTATAGTCGTCACGTTACTGACAATCAAATGACATGGTCCGGACGAAGCCGGCAAAGCTCCGCCTCTGTCTCTGTTTCCGCCTGCACCGTTGCGTGCCCAATCCCGAAATTCGACTTCAGCTCGGCTGACAGCTCGTGCAGACCCCGCCGGTCCACATCGTCGCTGCGGCGTCCCAGGATCCTGGCGACAGCCTCGTGAATCTGACGAGACCTAACACGCGGTTTTGGCGCCAATGCGGTCTCAAGATCCAGTGACAGCATCCGTCTACTCGCGACTGCCTCGCCGCCGGGCTGGGCTCTGCGCGGGCAGCCGCTTCGGCATGAAGCAGACGAAGCCAGCCCGAGGAAGGTGGGCGGCAGAGCCGTTGGAGGCGCTGTTGTGGGTGGCGCTGCCGGCGGGGTCGTCGGCGGTGTCTATGGCGCGGCGACAAGCGCCGCCGAGGGCTGGACACATTGCGGGACCGACGCAGCCGTCGGTCCGCAGGGCGCACAGGCCGGACAGGACGCATCTGCACCCTCGCCGCAAGGCCCAACCGTTATGGAGGCGCGGGCGCAGCCGCCCATCAAGAGCGTTGAGCCGCCGGAGGGCTCGCCGCCGGGTACAAAGAGCTACGAGATCGGCAAAAACAAAATCACGCTGACGCCGCAGCCTGCGGGCACATACAAGGCTGACTTCGATATCAGGGAGGATTTCGGCGACGTGGAGCGAAGCAGCGCAACGAGGACTGCGGGTGCAAACGCGCGCGCCAATGGTGAGGACGGGGATGTGGGCTTCCACACTGTCGCGCACCGGTTCTTGCCAGGGCTGACTGAAACGCTTGTTCCGGGTAATGGCAGCCTCAATCTCTCAAGCTACAAGGCCATGGAGAACCGCATCGCTGGACAAATTAGACTCGGCAATACCGTATCAGGGTCAATTCAACCGGTGCCACGGGAAGCCATCCGACCCATCCGGCTAATCTGGCCCAAGTGATTCGGCCTCAGTTGAGTTGAGCCGGCGCGGTTAGCGCGGTGTTCGTGCGTCCGCACGTTTTCCGGCGTCACTCGCCGGTACGTGGCGGCGGCGGATGGACGGACTTCTCGGTGCAGAGCGGGACAACGCAGGCATGGCGGCCGGACCGGGTGGAGACGGCATCGCCGTGGCGCCGGGATCAATCGCGATCAGGCAGTGCAACGATACTTTCATGTGCAATATAGTCGTCACGTTATCGAGAATCAAATGACATGGTCCGGCCGAAGCCGGCAAAGCTCCGCTTCCGTCTCTGTTTCCACCTGCACCGTTGCGTGCCCAATCCCGAAATGCGATTGCAGCCCGGCTGACAGCTCGTGCAGACGCCGCCGGTCCACATCGTCGTGGCAAACCAGGTGTGCGGTGAGTGCTGTTTCGGTCGTGCTCAGCGCCCAGATGTGCAGGTCGTGAACCTCGGTCACGCCCGGCAGTCCGGCCAGATAATCCTGCACTTCCTGGCGTGAGACGCCCTCGGGCACCGCGTCCATCGCCAGATCGACACTCTCGCGCAGAAGCCCCCATGTGCCCCAGGTAATCACCCCGACGAGCGCGAGGCTCGCCGTCGGATCAAGCCACAGCCAATGGGTGACGCGGATCAGCGCTGCCGCCACCACCACGCCGAATGACAGGCCGGCATCGCCCGACATATGCAGGAAGGCGGCGCGAAGGTTCAGATCGCTTGCCCGATCGCGCGCGAACAGCAAGGCAGTCGCGCCATTGATCACGATGCCGGCGCCGGCGATGGCGATTACCGGCAGAGTGGCGACCGGCTGGGGCCAGATAAGGCGCCGAATGGCCTCCACACCGATCGCGCCGACGCTGATCAGCAGTACCGCGGCATTCACCAGTGCCGCCAGGATGGAGCTGCGGCCCCACCCATAGGTACGACGCGCAGCAGGGGGCCGCTGGCCGAGCCAAGCCGCGCCCCACGCCAGCAACAGCCCGAGGACGTCGCCCAGGTTATGGACCGCATCCGCCAGCAGCGCCATCGAGTTGGCCGTCAGCCCGCCAGTCACCTCCGCCACGACAAAGCCGGCGTTGAGCGCAACCCCGATGGCGAAGGCCCGCCCGTGGCTATCGGCGGCCTCATCGCCGGGATGGTCGTGGTGGTGGTGGTGCGCCATCCGTGCAGGGTAGAGCCTGTTCGGCCGAATCGGAACATCATCGACCTGTCCCGCCGTGCGGGAGAGCGGCCCGTGCATGGCGCGGCGGGGTGCCGGGCGCACGAGCACCTCGCCCGGTTCGCTGCGCCAACCGACCGCTCCCGCAGAGCGGGAGAGGTGGGATTTGCTCACGAAAGGGTTATGGCCTAATAGGCCACGGCCAGCTTATTTCTCACGGAATCCGGCGCCTGCCGGCAATCCCGTACGGGCAGAGGGGCCGACGGCCAGAACCATGACCGGCATCTCCGTCGCCCATCTGCTTGAACTGGCCCTGGACCATCCGGCGCTGCAGGCAGGGGCCATCATTCTGGCGACCTTTATTCTGGAGGACGCGGCCACGGTGCTAGCCGCCACCCAGGCGGCCGCCGGCCTCGTCTCGATCCCGCTCGCGGTCGGTTCCCTCTACGTGGGGATCGTGCTGGGCGATGCGGGACTGTACGCGCTGGGATGGCTGGCGACGCTGGTCCCATGGATCTACCGCGCGCTTCCGCCGCAGCGCACCGCCGTGGTGCGCGCCTGGCTGGGCGGCCGAGTCTTCAAGGTCGTGGTGATCAGCCGCTTTCTGCCTGGCGTCCGGCTGCCGACTTACACCACGTGCGGCTATCTCGGCGTCAGCTTCCGTAAGTTCATCCTCGCCAGCATGACCGCCACCATGTTCTGGACCACCGGCCTGTTCGTCGTCTCGATGAAGATCGGCGATGAGCTCATGGCGCATTTCGGGGTCTGGCGCTGGGGGGGAGTCGGGGGGATGATCGTATTAGTGATTGTGGCCGGTCGATTCGCCAGTTGGCTTTGGAAGGATGCGCATCAGGAATGAAGCTCGACACCGCGCTTCGGCTGGTCCATCCGGCCCGCCCCGCCGATCCGCCCGTTTCATTCTTCGAATTCTGGCCGAGCTGGCTGTTCTATGGCCCGGTGATTGCCCATTGCCTGGCGATGGCGGTGCAGTTTCGCGCGCCGCTGGCGCTGGCCGCGGCCAATCCGCTGATCACCGCCGGCGGCCTGTGCGGCGAATCGAAACGCGACATCCTGGATCAGGTCGGCCCCGAGGCGCGTCCGCTACTCGCCCGGTACACCAGCCTCTGCACCCATGAGTGGAACGCGCATATCGATCTCGCTGCCGCCGAGGAAAGCCTGGCCGAGGCGCAACTCGGCTACCCCGTCGTCGCCAAGCCGGACATCGGCTGCAACGGCACCGGCGTCAGGCTGATCCGGAGACCGGCGGACCTCTACCGATACCTCGCCGGCTTCCCGCGCGGGGAGCGTGTGCTGTTGCAGGAGTACATCCCTGATCACGGCGAAGCAGGCGTCTTCTATGTTCGTCACCCGAACGAGCCTGTCGGGCGCATCACCTCGATCACCCTGAAATATTCGCCATCGGTCACCGGCGACGGCCGCTCCACCCTGCGCGAACTGATCCTGACCGACCCGCGCGCTGGACGGGTGCCTCATCTCTATCTGCCGCGCCTCGCCCACCGCCTGCACGAAGTGCCCGCCCAGGGCGAGACGGTGCGGCTGGTGTTCGTCGGCAACCACTGCAAGGGCTCGATCTTCCGCGATGGCACCCGCCACGCCAGCGCCGCTCTGACCACCTGCTTCGAGCGGATCGCCCGCGCCATTCCCGAGTTCCATTTCGGCCGCATCGACGTGCGGTTCTCCTCGCTGGCCGCGCTGACGCGGGGTGAAGGCTTCCGCATCATCGAGGTCAACGGCGCCGGATCGGAGGCGACGCATGTGTGGGATCCCGCTACCAGCCTGACCGAAGCCTGGCGGGCGCAGTTCTTCCATTATGGGCAAGCCTGGCGCATCGGCGCGGCCAACCGCGCGCGCGGCCATCGGACGCCATCGGTGGTGGAGGTATTCCGCTTATGGCGCCGGCAGAAGCGGCTGATGGCGTCGTATCCGATCAACGATTGAGCGGTTGCAAAGACTCCCGGTTTTCGGCGACGAACCGGACATGAACACCATCCAGTCGATCGTTATGGCCCTGCTACAGGGCGCCACCGAGCTGTTTCCAGTCAGCAGCCTGGGTCATGCCGTGGTATTCCCGGCCCTGCTGCACTGGCCCATCGACCAGCTGGCGCCCTCGTTCCTGCCCTTCCTAGTGATGCTGCATCTCGGCACAGCGACGGCGCTGCTGATATATTTCTGGCGCGACTGGTGGGCGCTGGCCACCGGGATACTGGGTCTGGACAGCCGCCATCAGGTCCGTGAGAGCCGGCGGGTATTCGCGCTGATCGTTGTTGCCACCCTGCCAGGCGTGATTGTCGGCTTCCTGCTGGAGCATTTCTTCCGCGGCCTGTTCGGCGCCCCGGTGGTCGCCGCCGTGTTCCTGATCGTCAACGGCGTGCTGCTGCTCGGGGGCGAGCGGTTGCGCGCCAGGGGGCAGCGCCCGCTGTCCAGCCTGTCGGTCACCGACGCCCTGGCGATCGGCTGCTGGCAATGCACCGCGCTGATTCCCGGCATCTCGCGCTCCGGCGCGACCATGGTGGGTGGGCTGCTGCGCGGGATCGACCACGAGGGCGCGGCACATTTCTCGTTTCTGATTGCCACGCCGATCATCCTGGGTGCCACGGTGCTGGAAGTGCCGAAGCTGCTGCATGCGGGAGTGCCACATGGTGTGGCGGCGAACGCCCTGCTGGCCGCGATCGTAGCCGGAGCGACCGCCTTCGCCAGCACGGCGTTCCTGATGCGCTATTTCCGCCGCCATGACGCGTGGGCGCTAGACCCGTTCGCCTACTATTGCTTCGTGGCGGGTGCCGGCAGTCTGGCACTGCTGCTGCTCTGAGCCCGACGTTGGGAGGCCGGTTGGGAACCGGCCGCATGACGAATGGTTAGAGTTCCGCGGCAGCGCAAGGAGGCGAACGTGATCCTGCCAGCGGAGGGGCATCCGGTCTCTGCCGAAGCTACGCGTGGGTGGTTCCGACGCACCTACGGGCGTGAGGCGAGCGAGGTCGAGTTAGGCGAGATACTGGACGCGCTCGCCCAACGGGAGTCGCGGCAGATAGAGGTTGGCGATGGGCCGAGACGAGAATAAAGGTCGTATTCGCCGCCCGGCCGCTCACATCCGCGTCACGCCGGCCACGCCAACGGCCCTCTGCACCGTCTTCGCCGGCCTTGTGCCGGCAATCCCGCGTCCGTTGTGGCATCTCATCGCAGTGCGTGGGACGGCCGAGCCCCCGGCCAATTGCTGCAACCCACACTCGCGCATCTTTGTTTAGCCTCAAATGGTGCTGCGCTGGATAGTCCTTGGAGGCGTCTACCTCGTCTTCGCCGGTACGCTCAGCGCCGCGGAGGGCGTGGCAGCGGCGCTTGTCTCTTTAGGGGCTTGTGTTTTCGCCTGCGCACTGAGGCGTGCCAGTGAGCGGCGCTTGGCCTTCCGGCTGACTGATTTCCGTCCGGCGTGCATGGTCATGGCGGAGCTGGCGCGTGACACGGTCAGGGTCGCCAGCGCGCTCGTTGGGGCAATCGTCGGCAAGGCCGAGCAAGCAGGATTCGTCGTCGAGCAAGACGCGCCCGGCAACACCAATCCCGCCGAGGAAGGGGAGCAAAGCGTGGCAATCCTTGCCGTTTCGTTCACTCCGGCGAGTTTTGTTCTACGCTGCGCGCCGGGAGCCGGAAAAATGATTCTGCACCGGCTCGGCGGGCGGTCCCAATGACGGCGTGGCTGGTCGCAACGATCGCGCTACTGCCTCCCCTTGCGCTGGCCTGTTTTGTCGCCGCGACGAGCCGTACCGGCGACCGGCTGGTCGCCGTTCAACTCGCCACCGCGATCACCGCATTTATCCTCGTGCTGATGAGCTTTGCCTTCAAACGTGACTTCCTGGTCGATCTGCCGTTGACTCTGACATTCCTGTCACTCCCCGGCACGCTGTTGCTGGCGCTGTTCCTGGAGCGCTGGCTGTGAAGGCAGCCGTAATAGATGGATTGCTGGCCGTCCTGGTGTTGTCGACCTGGCTTGGGGTGCTTGCCTTCCTACGGCTGCGCAATACTCTCGATCGGCTGCATTGCGTGACCTTCGTCAACGTCGTGTGCGGACTGTGCGTCGTCGTTGCCGCATTCGTCGCCGATGGATTGGCCGACCGGCCGCTTAAGATCCTCGTGCTGGCGGTGGTGACACTCATCAACGGCGCCGGCCTGTCGCATGCTGTGGGACGCGCGCTTTGGCTGCGGTGGATGCCGGAGCAGGCGAAGGAATGAGCGTCCTGCTCGCGCTGCTCTATGTCATCGTCGCCGGTACCGGCGCCGGTGTCGTCTTCTCGCGCGAGCCGCGGCGTCAGGTGCTGGCAATCGCGGCGAACGGGTTGGCGCTGACGTTGCTGTTCACGGCTCTTCAGGCACCGGACGTCGCGTTTTCCGAGCTGGTGGTCGGAACTGCGGCGACCCCGCTGCTGTTCGTCGTCGTGCTGGCCAGCATGCGCACCGATCAAAAGAAAGAGTCGAAGCACGATGTCGGCGGAGGGGGCAGGCCCGCCGATAGCAAGGGCGTCAGCCGATGCCGGCCAGCGCGCCTGATCTAAAGGGCCGGCCCGGGCTCCTACAAGCATGAGACGCTACCGGCGGCTTGCGCTGTTCGCGATAGCGATGCTCGGCATCCTTCCCTGCATGATCGGCCTGTTCGCCCACATGCCCCGCTTCGGCGAGCACCCGCTTCCCTATGGTGATGCCATCAACCTCAACGGAGTGCGGCAGCGCCATGTGACCAACATGGTGACCGCGGTGAACTTCGATTATCGCGGGGTTGATACGCTCGGCGAGGAAATCATGCTTATTGCGGCTACCGTCGGCGCGGTGATGCTGCTGCGCGGCTCGCGTGGCGAGGAGCTGAGCGCACGTCCGGGTCGGGCGCCCGGCCGGCCAATCGCATGGCGCAGCACGGGGCAGGTGTTGATCGCCCGCCTGATGGCACCCCTGATACTGCTGTTCGGGCTGAACATCATCATCCATCCGCAGCTCACGCCGGGTGGCGGATTCCAGGGTGGCGTGATCGTTGCATCAGCAGCGCTGCTGATCTGGCTCGGCGACGGTTATCGCCCCTGGCGCAGGCTGATGCGTTCGCGCCCGATCGAGGTGGCGGAGGCAATCGGTGCCGCGATTTACGCGCTCTGCGGCTTCGCCCCGATGGTGGTCGGCGCGGCGTTCCTGCAGAACGTGCTGCCGCTCGGCAAGACCGGAGCGCTGATATCCGGCGGGCTCATCCTGCTGATCAATGCCGGGGTAGGGATCGCGGTCGCCTGCGGGTTCGCCCTGCTGTTCATCGAGTTCCTTCAAGAAACGCGGGCGGAAGAGGAACCTGACCCGGAGGAGCGAGAGGCGTGAACTGGATTCCTTGGCTGCTCGCCGGGTGGCTGTTCTTCGTCGGCATTTATGGAGTGATCAGCAGCAGGAACTATGTGCATTTGGTCGGCTGTCTCGCAGTAGTACAGTCCTCGACCTACGTACTGCTGCTGTCGGTCGGGTATCGGCAGGGCGCCGGCCCGCCGATCTTCTTTCACATCCCGCCGGGTCGCGCAGTCGATCCTGTGGTGCAGGCACTGGTGTTGACCGATATCGTTGTGGGTGCAACGATATCGGCTTTGCTGCTCGCGCTTGCACTGCAAGTGCACAAAGTGAAGGGAACCCTCGACCCCGACCAGTTGCGGCCCCTGCGTCGATGACCCCGCTGGTACCCCTTCCAGTGGCGGTGCCGATCACGGTTGCCGCGTTCCTTCTGGCGAGCGGCCATTTTCTGCCGCGGCGTGTGCCCGACCTGCTGGCGATGGCGACGGCCCTGGCGATGACAGTCATCAGCGCCGTGATGGCGACACGAAGCGTCTCCGGACCGCTGACGTACTGGTTCGGAGGCTGGTCCACTATCGGGGCGCAGGTGGTCGGGATACGATTCCAGGTCGATCCCTTCGGCGCCGCTCTGGCCGCTTTTGCCGGCCTCTTGTTCTTTGCGACTTTCATCTTCGCCTGGGGCGTCTTCGAGAAGATCGGCGCGCTGTTCCACGTGCTGATGCTGTTCTTTCTCGCGGCAATCGATGGCTTTGTGCTCACGCACGACCTGTTCAACCTGTTCGTCTGGTTCGAGGTGATGAGCGTCGCCGCATTTTCGCTGACCGCATATCGACTGGAAGCGTCAGCGCTTGAAGGGGCGATGAACTTCACCGTTACGAACAGCCTGGCAAGCTTTTGCGTGCTGGGCGGGATCGGGCTGATCTATCTGCGTGTGGGCGCGCTGGATTTTTCCGCGTTGTCGCAGGCGGTTGCGGCGGACGGAGGCGATCCGCTCTTCCTCGGCTCCTTCGCCTTGTTGGCGACCGGGTTCCTGATCAAGGGCGCGATGGTGCCGTTCCAGGCCTGGCTGTCGGACACACATGCGGTGGCGCCGAGTCCAGTCTCGGTGATCTTTTCAGGCATCATGGTGCCGGTCGGGTTGTTCGGCGTGGTGCGGCTGTACTTCTCGGTGTTTGCCGGGTCCGGCGTGATCACCACCGTGCTCAATACGCTGGGGCTCTGGATCGGCGTCGCCAGCGCGCTGCTCGGCGGATTCATGTGTCTGACGCAGAGGCATCTCAAGCGCCTGCTGGCCTTTTCCACAATCTCGCACGTCGGGGTGATGCTGGCCGCATTCGCGATCCTGTCTGCACCCGCGCAGGCAGGGTTCCTCCTCTATCTGCTGGGACATGGCCTGACCAAGGGCGCGCTGTTCATGCTCTCCGGGCTGCTGTTGGCAACGCTGGGCGGCATTGACGAGATCGGGCTGCGTGGCCTTGGCCGGCAGGTGTGGCCGGCCGGGATTGCGTTTGCGGTCGGCGGGCTGTTGCTGGGCGGCGCTCCGGTCGGGCTGATGGACGAGGGAACACGGCTCATCGATGCAGCGGCGTCGCAGGCACACAGGGACTGGGCCGCGCTCGCCTGCCTGCTCGCTTCGGCGCTGACCGGCGGCGCGGTGCTGCGCGCAACAGGACGCATATTTCTCGGCTGGGGCAAGGTGGCGGGTGAGGAGGAGCGCGGGCCCAGCGAACAGGAGCAGGAAGATGCGAACCGCCCGTTGTGGCTGCTGCTCCTGCCTGCCGTGGTCCTGCTTTGCCTTGCGCTTGCCGAGGGCGGCACAATCCAGCGTTACGCGCGGCTTGCGGTCGTGGCGCTGATGAGTCCCGGGCAGGCGGCACACGCGCCAGTTCCCGTGCCGAAGCCGCCGCATCCGATCCTGCCCTGGATCTCGACGCTGCTGGCGTTGCTGATCGCGGCATTTGATCTATTCCGCGACCGCATTCCGCATTCGATACTGGTTACGAACGATCGCATAACGACCCCGCTGCGGCATCTGCTCGAGCCGATGCATAGCGGGAGGGTCGGTGACTATGTCGCTTGGATAGTAGCCGGGCTCGCGATGCTTGCGATCGCGCTGAGCGTGGCTTCGTAAGCGATTGAGCACTGAAGCGCCTTCGGGACCGCGTACTGCTCCCCACGTTCTCGTAGCCTTGACGCTATGCGTTCGTTTGCCCTCAATGATCAACGAGGGAGCGAACGTGGGGACCGGTCCACGAACAACATTCCACGAGGTGTCGAATGGGTTCCCGAACAGCCGCTTGTTCTTGCGGCCAGTTACGCATCAAAGTTTGTGGCGAACCTCTCGGCGTTGGCGTTTGCCACTGCCTCGCCTGTCAGCGTCGGACAGGCAGTGTTTTCGCGGCGCTGGCCAAATTCGCCGCTCCCTATAAGGTTTTCGGCACCGCAACCGAGTACGTGCGCGTCGGCGACCAAGGAGCCAGGTTCAAGTTCCGATTCTGCCCTGTTTGTGGGACAACAGTGTTCCACACCGAAGAAGGTTACGAACAATCGCACGCGAGTGTGGCCGTGGGTGCCTTCGCCGACTCAAGCTTTCCGCCACCTCGAAATTCGGTCTATGACTGTCGCAGGCATCCGTGGGTGCAACTGCCGCCAGAGACAAAGAGGCATGACAAAGACCCGATCTGATTGCGCCTACGAGTCAGGAAGCGGACCGTCTCATCTCGGTAGCCCGAGAGAATGACCCACTGCCGACGGCGCTCAGACTCGCGCCATGACGGGGTGGGATCAGGTTCGCCCGAGGGTCAATCTTTCGGCCGCCTGGGACGAAATCGCCGCCCCTCGGGCAATGACGGTCCCCTCCCCCGCAAAGCGGGAGAGGGGGAAATAGCTCAGCGTCAGGCAGCCTTGGCGCCTGCCTGTTCGTCGTTGGCGACCGCCTTCGGCGCACTGGTGCCGACCTCGATGCGGCGCGGCTTCAGCGCCTCCGGCACCACGCGTTTCAGGCCCACATGCAACAGGCCATCCTGCAGGTCCGCTCCCTCGACCACGATATGGTCGGCGAGCACAAATCGCCGCTCGAACGCGCGGCCGGCGATGCCGCGATACAGCACCTCGGATTTCGAATTCTCACCCGAGAGGCGACCCGAGATAGTGAGGGTGTTGTCCTTCACGACCAACTCGAGGTCGTCACGGCCGAAGCCAGCCACTGCCATGGTCAGGCGGTAGGAGTCCTCACCCGTCTTCTCGATGTTGTAGGGTGGATAGCTGGGCGCCTCACCAGCGGAAACGGCGGTATCCATCAGACGGGCCAGCCGGTCGAAGCCGATCGCCGTCCGAAACAACGGCGCGAAGTCGTACGTCATGCAAACCTCCTGCATTAGCAAGGTTCGGTAAGGCCGCCCGGGATGGGCCAGCCCTCTGGATCAGTGTTCCACGCTCCCGTCATGGGCAGCGCGAACGATCACGATTTGGAGCGCGCCAAGCGGGGTTTCAAGGGACCGTCGTGTGCTTCGACGGCAACGCCACAGGCTGAAAAGCATGGGGCCAGCGGTCCTGGGCGGCTTCGCCAGGAACTGGCTGGCAGCATCCGCACCCGGCGCTTACGCGCCCCGACCCTCCTCGCGCAGAGCGCGAGGGGTGGGCACGAACCGGCTACTTCTTGATCCCCAGCCCGGCAAACTCTTATTGGAATGAGAAAGACGCAGAAAATGGCGGTTTTCTGCCACTTTCAGCTAGATTTGCCGCGGGCTTTGTGCTACCCCCTTGCTACTCCGGAACCCGAGCCGAGCCCCATGTTGCCGTCCAAGCGTTACGTCCCCGTCAAGGCCGCGACCACCCGTTTCCTGGCAATCCGGGGCACCGCCTACACCTACAAGCGGCGGATCCCCGCTCGCTTTCATGCGGCTGTTGGACAGACCGCTTGGTGGATCACCCTCCGCGCATCCTCGCTTCAGGATGCCCAAATCCAAGCACTCCGGCTCGCAAAAGAGCACGACGCCCTGTTGGCGAGCCTCAAGGCTCTTCCACCTGCCGCCCTCCTTCGTCGTCAGGTCGAGAACACGCGCGGTGACCGCGCCAAGTTGGCAGCCGTAATCACTGCTGCGGTGCCCGGCTTGTCACCCGCCGTTCAACAGGCGATCGAAGCGGAGGGTGGCGTCCATGGCTTGATCAACAGCATTGGGCAGCACGCCGTCGATCAGGCTGTGGTCGAGTTGTCAGGACCCGAAGGCGTCGCCGCAATGGCACTGCCTGACGATGTTGCGAACCTTCCGCCGGAACGGCTGAAAGCCGAGATCGAAGAGCTTCAAGAATGGCAGGCGATCCATCGTCGGGCGCGGGAGGATGCTCCCCGCCTGCAACCTGTCGCCCGCACGCTTGGCCTGTGGCCATCGGAGGACACAGCCCCGACCATCTCCGCCGCCGCCGAGACATGGCTAACCATAAAGCCGCGGCAGGCCACCACAGCGAAGCGCATTCGGTTCGTCGTGAAGAGGTTGACGGAGCGACTCGGTGATAAGCCCATCGACCGGGTGACAACTCGCATGCTCGTCCAATTCATGGACGACGTAGCGCGGCTGCCCGACACAGCCAAACTGCCGAATGTGGTGCGGCAAGGTTCGATGTCTGATCTTCTGGCATGGGCTGCGGCGCATCCAGGCCATCCGGCGATCTTGCCCACGACGGTGAACCAATACCTGTCCGTCGTAAAAGCCCTCTTCGCGTGGGCGGAACGGCGAGAACTGGCGCCAGCCGATCCGGCTGCCAAGTTGGAGCGGGCCGAGGACCAAAGAGGCAAGTCGGAGAAACGGCGACCATTCCGCCGTGACGAGTTGGTGCGGATCACATCAGCCGCCCGGACTCAATGGGGACCGGAGAGTGAGGATTTTCTGATCCTTCTCTTCTCGATCTACTCGGGTCTACGCATCGCGGAGGTTGCCGGCTTCATGCGAGCGGACTTGAGAAAGGAGCCTGACGCACCAGGATGGTTCCTTGACCTTCGGCACAATCGTTATCGACGCTTGAAGGTGAAGGACTCGGAGCGAGCCCTCCCGCTCCATCCCGAGATTGAAGCCGCGATCGTTGCCCATGCTGACAGCGTGCCCGCCGATGGACTCCTGTTCCCCTCGATGGGGCCGCGGATACAACCGAGCGTGTCGAAACTGTCCAAGCGGTTTGGCTCAATCAAGCGGCAAGCCAAGATCGTTGACCCGCTGGTGACATGGCACTCGATCAGACATTCATGGGAAGACCACGCGCGGGAACGCATACCGGACCCTGGACGCCGCTATTTGGCGGGTAGGAAGGAAGGCGGGAGCGCTGGTGTCTATGGCCACGGGCCAGGGCTGGCGCAGGTTGTCAAATGGGTTGCGATGCTCGATCCTCTCCAAAGGGGGCAGGTTAAGGCACCGTAGGCGACCAGCCAGCATCAAAGTCGTCCACAGACCTCATTTTTCGACCTTCGCGTCAGCCTACCTTACCTTAGTAAGCCAAACTGACGCCACCTTCCGAATTCCGCAGTCATACACTGCGGCTTTGAGAACGTCAACAAAACATTGTGCTGGTGTCTGGCGGGATTTAGCGATACGATTCCGCATTGCCAATACCAGAAGGAACACCACTATGGAACCATCCCTGTCCGCCGCAGAGAAGCGCCAAGGCCGCCTGATCGAAATCACACAGAAGCTCGCCGACGCGGCTACTGGCGAGTGGACTCCCGAACAGCAAGCAGAGTGCGCGCGCCTGCATCGTGAAATCGGCGACATGCTGGCGTCGCCAATCGCGTAGACAAAATGCCGCCCTGCCCGCCGACAGGAGAAAACGGGCAGGGCGGCATCCACGCGCGATGCACTTTTTTTGCACCGCGCGATCTCGACCGGGCTGACAGTCAGCTCGGCATTTTCTTAGGCTCCAACGTTGGAGCCATGCCTTTCGGGGACTGACGTCAGTCCCCTTCGGAGGACCCTACCGTCTGCCGCGCGTGACGCCACCTCCCGAATTCCTTTTCGGTTGCACTGGTGGCGGCTTCTTCGTCTCAGTCGTGACCAAGCGCACCGGTGGGGCGACGGACGACCGGCGCAGCATAGGGTGGGCTGACATCGGACGTCCTCTCATATCGAGAATGATCCGCCTCTACCCAACGTGTTCGACGCGGGCGGGCGCTTGTTTCCATCGGCAGCAGGTTTCGATGCAGACTTCTTCGTCGCGGGCACGAACCGCCCCGTCTGCGGATCACGCTTGCTGTCGCTCATGGTCCTCGGCTCCTTCTTCAATCTGCCTGATACTCACGTCATACGCCGGATCGTTTCTTGGTGTGCGGTCACTAAGTTTCACCGCGTCCTCGATCGATATTCGATCGTCGTCTTTCGGATCGGGCGCTGGCGCACACCGCATCGCCACGACGTTCACCAGCATGTCCGCCTCTGCGCATGGCACGACAAAATGCTGACCCGACGCGCGGGCACGGGCAAGAGCGGTCACGGTCGCAACTATCTTGGCGTCAAGTTCCGCGCGCTGGCGCGGGTCCACAAGGTCCCGCAGCCTGACTGCTTCCACCAGACGGACGATCGCCGTCGCGTAGGCTTTTGCCGGGCTGGAAAAAGTCACACCAGCGCTTCCGCCGGGGGTCCGATATGCGGGGAAGAGCCCCAGCGGGTTCGCCCTGCCGATCATGGCACTGCCCGCGGGATCGCGGCCCAAATTTCCGCGCAAAAGCGTGCCATATCTTCGCGCTCGCGCTGCACGATCGACCCAGATACACCATGCATCTCGCGGATAAGGGAGGACACCATGCGCTGATACAGCGCGCGTCGGTCGTCATCAGTTTCGGCCGTTATCGTGTTGACGATCGGCGATAGGTCCTGCCAGATTTCCGCGAGACGAGTGTAGGGGCACGGCGCCTCGTCGGTTTCGGTCTCGTCCGCGTCCTGTTCACTGTCCGCGTCCTGCATCTCGTTCTCGTCGTCGTCATTCATGAAAATCCTCCGTAGCGAACCCGCGTAATGCTTGTTGCAGCCGTGGTGACGCATCGATCCGGTATCCGGCTGTCATCAGGTTCGCGACCTTCTTGCATATCCATGCCGCGGCGATTTCGTCCGCCGGCTCCTGGCTTTCGTCTGCGCGCGCTAGCAGCGTTTCGGCTTGGCGCGCGATGCCGTCCGTCCAATCCGTCGTCATCATGACCGAAAATCCTCGAATGGCCTGGCTGCCTGCGAAGCCGCAGCCGCAAGTCTACTGACGAGTTCCTGGACCCGCTTTACCTTCGTCAGGTCCATGGCGCCGATCTGTTCCGCCAGTCGCACCACGTCGGCTAGAGATTCCCGTCTCGACACCGGCGGCATGTCCGCACCGCAGAGAATGCTCGACGTCATCCTGCGAAGGTCGCAGACATCGAAGCGATTCATGGTCGGACGCGTCGCCATGCGGCGACAGTATTCTGCAATGTCGGCGCAGCGGCGCTTGATCTCGAAGGGGTTGTAGCGGTCCATGGCACGCTCACAAAACGATCCCGGGGTTGCGTTCCCTGAGGAACTGGAGCTTCTTTTCAGCGCGCTCGATCGCCGAATCACGGGCGCTGCTACCCGGTTTCATCCGAAGGCTGTTGAGTTCGGTCGTCAGTCTAACCGCTTCCTGGTGCGTCCAGATGGCAGCTAATTTCGCCTGACCGAGCAATCCCCGCGCTGCCGGAGGTAGTTCTCCGACGCTCACTTTCGCGGGCCGTTGGACAGAGTCGGGACTGATCGCGCGGGCCAGACGAAACTTATCGATCGTCGAAAGTTCGTGATCGACGGTTGGATAACGAACGGCGAACTCCGAAGCCAAGTCAGGCTTGGGGTCTGCCTGACTGGCCTTAAAGCTACGTTGCAGGTCGAGTTTCTATTGATAATTGAGCTTGCCGTCACGCCACGCGGAAATCCTGCTTGGTTCCAGCCACTTTTCCATGCCAGCGATCATGCCGGGCGGTAGGGGGACGGTAGGATCGGCGGCGGCGGCCTTCTGCGGGTCCGAGCTGTTGTTATCGTCACTCATGGCGGTTACTCCGAAGGTTCTTCCAAGCTGTGGCGCGCGATGACAACGTCAGCGGCCTCGCACAGCAGTCGTGCACGTGAGATGCCCTCACGGTGGGCGATGCGAGAGATTTCTCGATATTGTTCGCGCGTGAGCGACACGCCCACCACGCGCCGGTCGTGGCGATACTCGACGCCAGATAGGCCGGCTTCACGTCCTGCCATTGGTCGGCTCCTTAGTAAGGGCTGATGCGATTTCGTGATGCACCATCTCTGTGATCGTCGCTTCGCAGAGCGCCGAGATTGACACTTGCCGCGCCGCAGCGATCACGCCCAACAGGGCGCGAGTTTGGGCGGACATGCGGACCGTCAGGCTTGGTCTGAGCAGCAGAGACCTACGTCCTGCTTCCCCGCCGTCGCCACCACCGTGAGGGCTGCGGCTCGGCATGTTAGGCGTCCATGTTGTCAGAAAAGACCCGCAGCCGGGCCTCGACCGCAGCGCCGATAAAATCCTTCATGGAGACGTTGAGCACCCTCGAAAGCTGCCGGACGGCTTGGTGCACGTCGGTCTTCAGCATGATCGTAGTCAGGGTGCCAGTCGCGGGTTGGTCGGAACGTCGTGCCATCACGCCGTCTCCTATGAAAATATCTAGATGCATGTGGTAATAACAGGTCGCGCCTGGAGTCAAACTTTTTGAAAAACGGCTCATCCCGGTGGGGACGCAGATGCATACAAGCGTAAGGTGGCATGCTCGGGCTGAGCCGTTTTTCGGGGTCGGAAATTTTAAGTCATTGATTCAAGGAGTCATTCCGGCGACTTGCCCCCGGCAATATTGACGGCGACTTTACAATATCGGGCGAGCGCAACGGCGGCCACCGGGGCGTGGTTACCCGCCAGCACGGCGCCTGCCTCATCTCCGGGGGGTAGTTCCGACGTGCTGTGCTGGCGGCTTTCTTCACCCTGGCACCGGACGAGCCGTTGACACCGGAGAACCCTTATGAGCGACGCCATAGCTGCGCCACCGCTTTCGCCTGAGACCGAAGCCGAGATTGAGCGGCTGATCCGCGAATACCTCCCGAAGCTCCCGAGACACGTGCGGGCCGAGACGGAACCGAGTATGCGCAACGCGTTGCGCTATGCGGCGCGGGGCTTCCGCGTCACGTCGGCGCACGAGCCGCACCCTGAGGCGGGATGCACCTGCAATCTGTGGCGCTACCGCCGCGATGCTCGTGCAGGTATCCCGCCGGAGAATCGGGCGAAGCCGGAGTGCGCTGTGGGCAAGCATCCTGTGTCCGCGAGGTGGCAAGAGGTTTCGACCACCAATTTGAGGACCGTCGCAGCGCAATTCGTGGTGCGCTTCTGGCGCAATAAGAAGCTCGGCACTGACGGATACCTCCCGATCAAACATGCAACCAACGTATGCATCGTCACCGGAGAGGCATCGGGCTATTTCGCGTTGGACGTCGACGGGGAGGCGGGACTCACGAACCTCGCCAAGATGGAAGCACAGCATGGTCCGCTGCCGCCAACTCCAACGTCAGTATCAGGGAGCGGCACGGGTCGCCATTACCTCTTTCGATCCCCGCCGGGCGTGAAGCTCTACAATTCACAGAAGCGGTTTGGTTGGGCTGGCAGTGATCTCGACATACGCGGGGAGAACGGTCAAATCATCGTGGCGCCGTCGCTTCATAAGAGCGGCGGGCGGTATCAGTGGCTTCCAGGTCTGTCACCTGATGACGTTCTGATCGCCGACGCGCCGGCATGGGTTATCGAGGCAGCACAGGCAGCTTCCAAGAAATCGCAGACCAGCGCGCCCGAGCCGGAAGCCGCGGACGACGATGATCCCGAGAAGGAACAGTGCGATTACAAGCCGAAGGGCAAGCCGATTAAGGTTGACGCGAAGGGGTTCGAGTCGATCTTGAAGACGTATGGCGACGGGGACGGACTCGAAGGATTCCACGGCCCGACATTCAGTACCATGTGCTCATGGTTCCATCCGGCGAACAACGGGCCGGACTCGGATGCGGAACTGCTGAAAGCCCGACTCCGCGACGCTATCACAGCAGCACCAAAGAAGCCGGAGCGTCCCGCGACGGACATCGAACGATACCTGAGCGACGGCTATCTTGACGAACACATAGACGACGCGCGCGCGTTCATTCGCAGCACGATGCCAGTCCGGTTCGCCGATTTCGCGGAAGCGGAGGCAGTATGCAAGGTCAAGAAGGACGCGACCGCAGAGCAGCGCCTTTCGCTTGCCCGGCGCGTCGGGGTGTCAGACCTGGACCCGGACCAGACCGCAGCGTTGCTCGCAATGCTGAAAACGACGGGTCTCACCGAAGCCGCCTTGAAGAAGGCCGCACAGCGGGCGCGGCGAGAGTTTGTCAAGGTCGAGATGCCCGCCGCGGTGGCAGAGATAGCGAAGCGGTGGGCGACGATCACCATTCGCGGGCAGGTGTGCGCTGCCATGCTGCCGGAGAAGGCCGGACAGCAACCGAACCTTATGCAGTTCCACCAATTCATGCACCGATCGGAAGCCGTCATCCCGGTTGCTGGTCAGGTTGACGACAAGGGACAACCGAAGCGGGCGGGGCAAGCGTGGCACGATACGCCCGAGTTCAGGACTGATTATGACGGGATCGGGTTCGCGCCACCCGGCGCGCCGCAGTTGCTGGAGACCTGTTACAATGTCTTCAACGGCTGGCCTGAGCTGGCAGACTGTTCGGGCATGACGATGAGGGAGTTGGCGACGGCGTGCCGGCGCTACCTGATGCATATCCGGCGGATCGTTTGCAATGGTGATCCGAAGCTCTACAGGTGGGTTCTGACCTTCATCGCCGATATGCTGAAAAATCCCGGCATGCGCGTCCGGGTGGCGTTGTGCCTCCGAGGTGATGAGGGGGCGGGCAAGGGGACGCTGTATCAAGTCCTCAAGGACTATCTCGGGGGTTACTACCTGAAAGTCAGCCGGACGGCTGATCTTGTCGGACGTTTCAATGAGGAGCTTGCGAACAAAATCCTTGTCGTCAGTGAGGAAGCCCACCATTCGGGCGATCAGGCGGCGAGCAAGACGTTGCGCGACATGGTGACCGCGACAGACTTTCGGTGCGAGCCGAAGCATCTTGCAGCTTACATGCTCGACAAATACTTTCGTCTGATCTTCATTGCCAACAAGGGCGCCGTGGTCGCGGTCGGGGAGGACGATCGCCGCTACACCATTGCAGACGTGAGCGATGAACTTGTCACGCTCAAGCGGGCTGACCCGGCTGCCTACCATGCGTATTTCGAGGCATTGTATGGCGAGATGGCGAACGGCGGGGTGGCGGCTTTCGTTGAACTGATGACGCGGCGATGGCGGTTCGATCGTTCAATCCTGAATGAGACGGTGCGGACGGAGGCGCATGCAGACCACGTGCGCGCCAATCTCAATCCCGTGGACCGGTGGATTATCGAAGCCGTCGCGCGGGGCGCCTTCGTTGATCCGCGGGGCAACTTACCGGAGATCGCCTTAGAAGGCGATGAGGCGATCCGCTGCAAGCGCAAGGATGGCAGTGATGGCATTGCTTTGCCGCTCGGTCAGGTGATGGACCTGTTCCGTGCGGCGATTCCCGGTCACTACGCGCAGAGGGACCATGGAACGCCCGATGCGATCCACGATGCGCTGAAAAGGCTTATGGGCGCCGAAGACGAATTGAAGCAGCCCCGCGGTGCGGGGTCGAACAGGCCGCGATGCTTCATCGTCCAGGACCTTTTGACGATTAGGGGGACGCTAGTGATCCGCGGACTGATCCGGGATGGAGTTTTCGCCGATGGAGGCGACGACGACAATGAGAGCGACGAAGACCAGGACGACGGGCGGCTGATGCGCGTAGCTACCACCAAGGCGTATCGGGACGCCAAGGCCGAAACGCTGGGATTGGCACGAGCGATCAACGCCTTTCTGGCACACCCCGCTGGCGTTGCCGAACGGGTCGGGCTGTGGGGGGCGTATGACTTGCTCGCGACGAAATTCGAGGCGGAGGGCATCGGCAACGTGGTGCCGATCCGACCGAAGCGGTCGGGACGGTTCTGAGGAACCGGCACGTGTGCCACTGGCACACTGGCACAACGCCCCGTGTGCCACTCTACGCCTAGAGCAACTGCGGTTTTTGGTGCGGTGGCACGCTGGCACGCGGCACACGCCTCCCAACTTTATATAGAGGAGAATTCTTCGATTCCCGTTCCCTCCTTATTTTCTCTCTATCTATCTCTAAAATAGATGTGCCAGTGTGCCAATAAGCTGAACGCGTAGAGTTTGGCCGCTCAGAGTGGCACACCGAGAATGTGCCAGCCGTGTGCCAGTGTGCCAGCCGGACCGGTTCGGCACACCGGCGCCACATGCCCGAGAGACCCGAAACCTCGCTAACGGCAAACTGTCTTTGCGAATCATTCTCAATATGATTCACTCTCCGTTCCTGTGAGCGACATTACCGACCAACGGGTCAGTAACGCGGTCGCACCACCGCCATGCGGCCGCATGCCGGGCACACGACCGCACTCACCTTCCCGACCATCGCCGCACACACCAGCATGCCGCCCCACCGCATCATCACGCCGTCAGCAGTGTCGAAATGACGGCAAAGCTCAGAGATTCCGCGGTTTTCTGCGCCACTAGGCTCTGAGCCGCCAATCCCCATGGTTCTCGCGCAACCTCACGCTCTGCCAGCCGTCATCGAAACTCGGCTCCGCGTTGGACCACGGCACTCCGGCCTTCAACGCCACCTGCCAGTAAGCGACCCTCGCCCGGTGCTGCCACGGCTTCCAGAACCAGGCATCGAAGCGTTCTCCACCAGCACCACGGCACGCCAGCGCGGCCTCGCGCCCGGCTTCATACTGGATCAAACCTCGCCTGGCTGCGTCCTCTGCCGCGGCGACGACACGCCGGCAGAGTCGATCGATCCGGACGGGCTTGTCGGTGGACACGAGCGCGATGTTACGCCGTCACTCCGATCCGGTCGAGCGCGACGCCCAGATTGTGGCGGACGTTGTTGAAAAAACCGAGGAAGCTGTAGAGGGGGAGATTTCGGCTCATGATTCGGAGGATGAGCCGAAATCTCCCCCATCGAAGAAAACCCACCACGGGATCGGCGCCGGAGTCGGGCGCTGTCGCGAAAAGGCAGGCGGGAGTCTCGGACGTCCGAGACCAACCCACGGTTGCATCGCCTACTCCTGCACCCGCTGCCGATTGGCTCGCCAAGATCGGCGCCATTGCCCCGCCGAGACCACCCCGAAATCGCGTCGCCAGCGCCCACCGCATCGGCCTGGACGCCACCAGCGCGCCGCCCTGGTGGATCATCACCACCACCACCAGCACGCCGCCAGCGTCGTCCTATTTGGGCGCGGATCGGCGCCGACTGACGACACAGTGCGTCGCGTCGCAGTCCGACTCTATCTCGAATGACCACGATCATACGACCAAGAAACGTGCCAAGTCGTCTCCAAGCGCCCGAAAATTATTTTCGTCAACGGAACCTGAGTCCCGTTGACGAAAGACCCGATTCAAGGCAGTATTCGGACATGGAACACGCCCTTGCATATCTTCGCACGTCGAGCACTGCCAATGTCGGTGGTGACAGTGACATCCGCCAGCGCACCGCGATCAGCAGCTACGCCGCGGCGCATGGGATCGAGATCGTTGCCGAGTTTTACGATGCTGGTGTGTCTGGAACCGACCCGATCGAGTCGCGCCCTGGCTTCGCTGCGATGCTGGATCGGATCGAGTCGAACGGTGTTCGCCTGATCCTGGTCGAAGACGCCAGCCGCTTCGCGCGTGATCTGCTCGTCCAGGAAGCCGGACTCGCCATGCTGGCGCACCGTGGCGTCCGGGTCGTCACTGCCACGGGCGAAGACATGACGGCAACCGACGATCCCATGCGCAAGATGATGCGCCAGATCGTCGGGGCCGTCGTGGAAGCCGAGAAGGCCCGCTTGGTGATGAAGCTCCGCGGCGCCCGCGACCGCAAAGCCAACGGCTCCTACCGCATTGAGGGCAACAGCTACGCCAAGCACCGCCCCGACCTTCTCACCGCACTGCACGGGCTACGCCAAGCCGATCCCGAAGCGACGCTACAGCAGCTTGCAGACCGTCTCGCCGCGCGCGGCTTCAAGACGGCGGCAGGCAAGCCGCTGGCACGGCAGGCGATGCACCGGACGCTGGCGCAGATGGAAGGATGGACACCATGCGCGTCCTGATCGGGATCGTGCTCACGCTGGCGCAGCTTGGCGTCGTCTATATCCTATGGACGATCGTCCATTACATGTGACGCATCGAACGGCCGGCGCGACCTCAAAAGCCAGTAACGACACTAACCGGGCCGTTGGGAAACACGTCAGGGACCCTTGACGGGATAGAGGATGGCGGTGGGATGGCGGGGGTCTTACTGAGTCTCAAACGACTCATAGTTTTAATAGTTACATGTGATACTCAAGTCAAAAAATCATTCCGTGCCCCGTATAGGCATGGGTTTCAGCTATCTTCGGCCTCAAGCTCGACCTCTCCGGAAGCCGCCGACATCGCGGGGCCTTGTGCCACGAGGTTGAGGAACTTTGCACGGCTCTCCGCAAAATCGCTTGCAGCCTGCGCGATAGCATCTCGATATTGGCGCTCAATCTTTCTCCACTCCTTCGAGGCAGACTTTTGCGCGTCAAGGTCCTCCGGTAGCTCGATCCGAACAGTGGCGAGCTGGTCGGCTGTTAATTCGACTAGGCCCGTAGAGCCTGTAAACAGGCGCTGTATTTGGAGCGCACCGAAGCCGAACCGAAGATAGTCGCACACATATTCCGGGTATACGCACTTTTGATTTAAGCGAACTATGGTCACATGTCCATCCGCGATGGATGGCCGTTTCCCGCGATAAACGGCGCTTTTCCCGAGCGTCCCATCGCCGGTTGAAGACACCAATAAGTCGCCGTCTTCGACGTGGACAGTGGTCATTTCCTCGAAAAGGTTCTTCTCGATGAAATCTCCTGTAGGGACGATCTCTCCGAATTTGTTGATATTGGTTCCCGCTTTTATGACGTGTGCGTAACCGTCTTTCTCGTCAACGTAGCTTTCCGCCGCTGGACTCTTCCCGCGGTGCAATGGCTTGATGGCCAGGTCTGCCAACGTCGGAGCTTTGGCAGCCGCTAGGTTTGATAGCGCGTCCAGAACGTCTGGGTCCCAATATTTCAAATCGAGTCTGCGAGACTTATCGGCGTAGATTTTGGCGACAGGAACCGGAAATGCGCGCCAGTGTTCCGCCTTGTGCTTTGTGGCTATCGGGCCACTATGCATGAAGGCGTCGATTTCGCTCATCAGGCGAGCTTCGTCGAAACCTCTGATCGGCTCACTTGAGCCTTGGTATCCCAAGGAATGGACGTCGATGAAAGTGACTGCGTAGCTAGCCTCAAAATCAACGTCCGGCTGCTCGCGGCGGACCATATATAGAACGCTTGCCCTCACGTTGATCTTGTTGGGTTTAAAGGTCACGTCCGGCAATCGCACGACGGCGTGGATTTCGCATTGCTGTAAGAGCCATTCTCGAAGGCCACTTGCCGTGTCGGTGTTCAGCACGCCTTCGTCAATAACGGTGCAAACCTCACCCTGTTGTGGCTTAATACAGCGGACCATCTTTTGAACGAACAGAAGTTGACCCTTCTTAGTGGACACGGGATATTGCTCAAGGTCCTTTGCGGTAAGAGTGTCGGCTTCACTCGTGCCAAATGGCGGGTTTGTGATGATAATGTCACAAGCAGGATTCTTGACGCTCCAGCTTTTGGCTCTCGCTGACAGGCTGTCCTCCAGCAATATATTTGAGTGCCCATCTCCGGCGATAATCATGTTCATTTTAGCAGCCGATGCTACTGATCCATTGGCATCCCGCGCCGTAGAACACTTGCTGGTAGATTGCCTTCGTGCATGCGTCGTAGCTTGTTGCAGTCAGCTTACCCATTCGGCGTCGCTGCTGGAGGTAGGCGAGGCTTTGCTTCATCAGATAAACGAGGAATCCGCCTGTGCCACAGGCCGGGTCTAGCACTCGAACGGGTGAACCTGTTAGCACTGACTCGGCAATTTTCTCGCGCCCAACTAGCACCGACATCATATGAATGACGGGGCGCGGCGTGAAATACTGCCCGAGTTTCTTGCCCTTCAACGTCGCACGAACATAATACTCGAATGCGGCTCCCTTCGAATCGAAACTGCTGTCATTGAACGAAACCTCGGAAAGCCGCCTTACAATTGCCTGATAGGTTTTATCTGAGTTCAGCGAAATCCCCTCAGCCAACACATCGCCGTAACCCCTCTTTTTGACCAGATCGTCTATCATAGCCCGAATCGCAAGCGCCACTTGGTCCGCCTCGTTGTCGGGTTTGGCTGCAAGCTCATGGAAGACGAACGAGTAGGGCGGTTTGGAGCCTTCTAGGTCGCACTTTTCTTCGTAGAGTTTCAGGAATAGAATTTTTGAAAAGTCTTGAAAAGCTCGATCCTCGCTCTTCTCGATCTTTCGGATGTCGCTGTGGCACCGATAGAAAAGAGCCTGCAACTGCTTGGGTGACAGCCCCGGCCGGAACGGCAGACTATGGTCGGTTCCCAAAGGGACCGCCTCAGCATTCTTATCTTTTTTCAGCGCGGGAACGACGACCTTAAGCTGATCTTTAGTGGGAATTTTCTGAACGGATTTGCCGTCCCACTTAATCAGGCCGCCGCTGTTTGTGTTGAAACATTGAATGTCAGCCCTGTTGGTGACAACCACAAAAGGCACTTTGTGGCTGCGACCATAAGACAATGCCTGCTTTTTGTCCTTTTCAGAGAGTCGCTTTGAAGCCCGCTTAGCCTCAATAAGAAAAATGGGCGTGCTCTTCCCGAGATTGATCAACAGGTCCACGTAGCCGAGCGATTGCCGTTCTAGCCGCTTCGTAGGTGTCTCAAAATCAACATCGGATGCGATGTCATAGCCCCGCCGCTCAAGATAGGGGAGCACCTTCTTGATCACGGTGTCTGTTTCGGTTGTGACGGCGATACCCATTTATTCCCCGGCTCGGCCCTCGATTCGTGTCAGGCCGATTCTGACGCGAGATTCCACCGCCAACAAGCGGCAGACGCTATTCAAAGCGCTCAGGAATCTGGCGGCAACCTTGCCCGAAGAACCTTTTGCATCAAGGATGCCCGCCCACGGCAGGCTTACGCAGCCAGCCTCGAAATCGTGCTGTTATCGGCGTCGTGGGTGCGCTTCATGCTGCTGGTGCGAGGGTGTCCTGCAACCAGCCGGACCAACAGGCACCGTGGACCAGCCCCGGTCGTAATACCCGACCTGGCACCCCCCAGCGGCAGACGGCCGAGTGTGCTACTCCGATGCTATCCCAAAAATCGACCTAAGGCTTTGATTTTCCTAGGCTTCCAAACTTCTTATTGAACTTCGCCACCTGCCCGCCGGAATCGATGATCCGGTGCTGCCCCGTCCAGGCCGGGTGGGACTTGGGGTCGATATCCAGCCGCAGCGAATCGCCGGGCTTGCCGTAGCAGGACCGGGTTTTGAACTGGGTGCCATCGGTCATCACGACCGTGATCTCATGATACTCAGGGTGGATTCCCGGTTTCATCGGCTCGCTCCTTATGGCGCCGCCGATACCGACCGGCCGCGCGAGCCGCCCGCTATAGCGGGCGGCGGCGGTGCAGGGAAGTCCGCCCGAGCCCGTGCTAGCCGTGCGACAGCCTGGACTGCACCGACTGCATTCGTTGCGAAGCCCTTGCCTGCGCCCGCTCGGCAGTGGCGCGGAACGTCTGGTCGGCGATCTGCTGCTGCTGCGGCGTCAGCTTGGAGTAAAGACTCTGGAATATCGGCACCAGGCGTTGCATGTCCTGTGCCTGGCGCATCTGGATCTGGGCAAAGGACTGCAGGTTCTGCATCGCATTCGCGGTCGGCACCTGCTCCGCGCGCTGGTGGTACGCCTGGTCCAGGCTGGCGGCGTTCTGCATCGAGGTCTGGGCGAACTGGTTCCACGCCGGCTCCTCGGCTGCGGTGATGCGGAGTTGGTCGCGCAGGCGATTCAGACGCTCCTGCGTGATCTGCTGGATCGACCACCTCTGCGTTTGCTGGGTGGTTGAAGCCGCAGGAGTAGTTGCGGTCTGCGATACCACCGCAGCCACAGCGGGGCCGCCAAGCGCGACTGCCGCCGCCACGACCACCGGAGCAGCGCGGGAAACCAGTCTGTTCATCGTGCCTTGTCCTTTATGGGAACTACCGTTCCAACGCCGGACCGCGCACCGGTTTCCGCGCCGCCGCGGCGGATGGACGAGACTTCACCCGAGTTCCGGCGGGACGCGCGTCCGCCGTTCGGGTCCCTTCAGGCGACCGCTTCCGCCTCGATCTCCACCATGTAGCGCGGGTCGGCAAGCCCGGCGACGAACAACAATGTCGAGGCCGGCGCATGCTCGGCGAATACCGCGTCTCGCGCGGCGCGATAGGCCGGCAGCAGCGCCCGGTCGGTCAGGAAGGCTGACGTCTTTACCACGTTCCCGACGCCCATCCCATGCGCCTTAAGGATGGTGCGGAGGTTGTGGAAGACGAGGGCGATCTGCGCCTCGCCATTATTGGGCACGGAGCCATCTTCGTCCGTGCCGATCTGGCCCGAGATGACCAGCCGGCTGGTCTCACCCTGCACAAGGACGGCGTGGGAATAGCGGCTCGACGGCTCGCGCACGCCGGGCGGATTGCTGGTCGTGATGACGGGCATGGCTGTTTCCCCCTGATGAGCGGGGCCAGTATAGCAGGGCCCCGACCCGCCTGCGCGGAGCCAGGCGCGGCTCAGGCGGCAGCCGACAGAAGCTCGGCCGAGCCGGCCCGCCAAGCGGAACGGTCGGCGAAAAGCCGACGCAGCAAGCGGTTGTTCAACGCGTGGCCGGAGCGGTGGGCGATGAAGCGGCCATGGATCGCAGCGCCGGCCAGTGCCAGATCGCCGACCGCGTCGAGCAGCTTGTGGCGGGCAAACTCGTCTTCCATGCGCAGACCGCCCGGGTTCAGGACGCGCGCCTGATCGACCACCACCGCGTTCTCCAGGCTGCCCCCGCGGGCCAGGCCCGCCGCGCGCAACTTCTCCACCTCCTCGGCGAGCGCGAAAGTGCGTGCCCGACAAAGCTGATGACGGAAATTCATTGGAGTCAGACGAAATGATACCGACTGCCGTCCGATCGCGGCCGCCGCGAAGTCGATCGACAGCTCCATTTCGAGACCACTGAAGCCGGGCCGCGCCGGGCGCAACTCAACGAACGAATCGCCCTCCACCACGCGGATCGGCCGCCGGATCTCGATTACCTTTTGCACCGCGTCCTGCTCGGCGATACCGGCGCAATCGATCAGGAACACGTAAGGCGAGGCCGAGCCGTCCAGGATCGGGAGTTCCGGCCCGTCCACCTCGACCAGCAGGTTCCCGACACCGGTCCCGGCAAGCGCCGCCATCAGATGCTCGACCGTGCCGATCCGCGCAGTCGGGTCATCGGAGTGAAGAAGGGATGTAGCGAGCCGCCCATCCGTTACGTAATCGTATCTCGCCAGGATGTCCCGCCCGAGATCGGTGCGACGGAACAGGATCCCATGATCCTGCGGAGCCGGTCGCAGCGTCAGGCTGACTCGACTGCCGGAGTGCAGGCCGACGCCCACACAGCCGATCGGGGCCTTCAATGTGCGCTGGTACATAAGGCCGGTTTGTGCGATTGCATTCAGCGGCAGTCCGTCCATCGGCCATCCGCCTTTCGGTGTTTTTCCGATACGCTGCACCGCAAAACGCTGCGGGCCGCCCGAAGCTATGGGCGGCCCGTCTGATTCGCGAGTCACTCTTTATTGCCGAATATTACCGCGCAAGTCACTGTTTCTTAAAGTTTCCTTCGTTGCGGACAGTAACCGGCGTCAGGACGATTGGCGACGCAAAAAGGTCGGAATCTCGATTCCCATTTCCTCGCCGGCGACCGGGCGGACGGACGCGCGCGGATGTTCAGGCCGCGGCTCGGCGGCAATCATCGGCTCGACCCGGCCGGTCGGCTGATCGTGGCCTGGGGAGGCTCCGCTGCCAGGTCGGCGCCGGAATACGCCGGTGACCGTGCCGAACAGGCTGGGACGTGCCGGTTCTGCTGCCGGCGCTCCGACGGCCTCAGGAGTGGGAGCAGGAGCTTGCTCGGCGAACAGGCCGGACCGTGGCCGCGCCGCACCCGAGACCGGCGCGGTCGAGGCCCGTGGCGCCATCGGAAATGGGGCAGGCGCACCTGAAGGCGCCGACTCGGACAAGCCGCCACGCACTTCGGCGGCCGCATCCGCGGTTGCGACCGGCTGCGGCATTGAGGGACGCAACGAGCTCGGCAAAACCATCGGTGCCGGTGCGAGCCCGATCGCCATTCCACCGACATGGCTCGTCATCGAAAGTGGCAGCGGTGCAGCCACTGCACCTCCGTCCACGGCGACCAGACGCGGCCGCTGCTCCTCGGCTTTTGCCGGCGTGTCGATGCCGGTCGCAACCACCGAAACCCGCACCCGCCCCGCCAATGCCTCGTCGATGGCCGAGCCGAAGATGATGTTGGCGTCCTCATCGACTTCTTCGCGAATGCGATTGGCGGCCTGATCGACTTCGAACAGAGTCATGTCCTCGCCGCCGGTGATGTTGATCAGCAGCCCCCGCGCACCCGCCATCGAGGTGTCTTCCAGCAGCGGGTTACTGATTGCCGCTTCGGCGGCGCGGATCGCGCGGTTCTCGCCGTCCGCCTCGCCGGTACCCATCATCG
>Ga0335075_10001759_pt1 | contig 35311 bp, 34 predicted proteins | sample Lox_Sample_24_FD_206723 | JGI IMG/M metagenome (GOLD analysis project Ga0335075, IMG submission 206723) | Soil microbial communities from Loxahatchee National Wildlife Refuge, Florida, United States - Lox_Sample_2.4 | ecosystem: Environmental > Terrestrial > Soil > Wetlands | place: USA...
CGTTGCGAGGGCCTCTGAGGACCAGAGTACTTCAGCAGAGTACCCGGAGTCTGCGGCACACGTGCTCGGCGTGCATGAGATGTTGTTTAGGTTCGTCGCGACTGGATGGCCGCCCAGGTTTGGACCCCCTGGATAAGGGGCGTAGCTGAACGGGTCGAAGCTGGTGTTGATCTCCCAGAAGAGTTGGAGCGCGTAGGAATCCGGCACCGTCGGATTGGTATCGTTGGCTCCGAGGTTGAACGTCAGATTCCAGAGGTCGAGCATACCACTGGATGCCGTGTCTACACTAGCGGGATTGAGCCCGTACTCCTTCTCGACATAATCGCTATACAACCCACTCGTCGAAAACACGGACCAGTCGGCGGTCGCGACCGAGCTATATCCGGAATTCGGATTGACGACCGTCCATCCGGTGATTTTTTCCTCATTGGTAAGACCGTCGCCACTAGAGTCGAGTTGATACACGAAGTACGTGGGGCTGCTGTCGGCCGTCACGGATGGAGTGCTGGAGTAGTTGAGTTGGAGAACGAAGCCGTACGACTGATTGAACCCGGTCAGCGTCACGTTGAGCCAGTCGTTGTAGGGACTTCCCGGCGTCTGGTTGAGTTCGCTCGGAGCGATCGAGATCACCTCTGAGGCCGTGGCGTTCCAGATCCACAGTGTTCCGTTGGTCACGGTAGGGGTTGGAACCTCCGCCATGAATGTTGCCGAGGTGGTCCATCGAATCGCAGCTCCCCCTCCCGTGTGAGAGATCGAGTCGTAGGGGAGGTCGCTTTCCCAAACGGTAGCAACGGGCGACGTCTTCAGAGATGTCGTCTGGCTGGCATTTTCTGTGATGTTAGCAGAGGTGAACAAGACTCCGTAGCTGACGCGGTAGCTGCTCCAGGGCTCCAAACTGTGCATCACTGAAGTATAGGTCCAGGCGGAGTGGTTGCTCATTTCGGCGCCAACCAGGTCGATCTCGTCCTGAGACGTACCCGAGCCGGCTACCGTATAGATCGCCCAGCCGGCGGCGTTGACATTCGAGCTCCAACTCACTTCGGCGGTGGTCCCTGTAACGTTTGAGACGTCCAGACCCCACAGGTACAGTTTCGGCGGCTTGATGACAACGCTACCTCCGGTCCCTCCCCCTCCGTAGACTTTCGTCGCGGCCTGGGCCGCTGAGGAACCATGCGTCCCGCCCGCTAGAGCTGGCATCTGAGTAGCCGACCATCCGCCGGCTCTGCTCGTGGCAGAGTAGGTTATCTCGAAGCTGTCTCCGATCGTAGGTGTGAAGGTGAGGGAACCGACTTCGACCGTCGTGTAAGTCGAGCTGGACCAAGTCCACACCTTGGAGGTATCGTTCAGATCCTCGATCTGAACCCTCCCAGCGGCTGCCATCGAGGTTCTCCAGCCAAAGTAGAGGATGGCCGGACCTCCCGAGCTGGTGGGCGAGTTGAGCGTGAACTGGGGGTACCACATGTAGAGCTCGGTGCGTGCTTCGCCGGAGAAGGACACGTTATTCCACTCGGTGGCCCCCGTTCCCTGATCTCCTCCGCCGTATCTGATGATACCGATACTCGATCCAGATGGTCCACACCACGTGCCGCTCTCGGTCTGAATGAGGCGCATCGTGACGCTTGCGTAGTACGGGTACAGCGTGTCGGGGGTCAGGTTCGTCACGTAGACCCACGGCAACTCGGTTCCCGAGGTCATGTAGGAGTGCGTAGCACCCCCGTCGAAGGAGACGTTCAGCCAGGCGACCACCTCGGTCCGAACGGTGTACGTGGACGGTGTCGAATTCACGACCCCGAGCCGATTGCACGAATTCGCGAAGCTCCAGCTCTGTAGTGTTGGGAATCCAAACATGATGGACGGGTCGATCTCGATCGAGGTCGGACTGAACGTCGTCGCGCCCATCGTGTAAATGCCTACATCCTCCTGCGCGCAACTCAGAGAGCCGGACGTGTCGATTTCGACGGAGCACTCGGACTCGGCCTTCGGCTGGAGAAGGGGTGATGCGCCCTTCGACCAGCCGGTTGTGTTATTGCCGAGGGCATTGGGAACGACCAAGACAGCCTCGGATTCGAGAAGCCAGTCGGAGTAGACTGCCAAGTAGACGTTCGGTGAGTCCGCTCCCGACGTGTTTGCAATCGGAGAGGAGGACCTGGTAGAAAGGTAGCTGCCGCAGGTGGTGCCGGAATTTGAGACGACGAGCAGGGGAACATGCGTAATTTCCGGGTAGAGGGTCAGCGCGGTGGTGTTCTGTGCATTGCAGAGGTTGCCTGACGTGATGTTACTCGAAATCCACGAGGAAGATGTTGAGGTAGAGCGATTGAAGGCGGCTTGGTCGCTGGGCGACGAAAAGTCGCCGGGAGAGAGCGGATCCGTCAATACCTGTTCCAGCACATCGAATGCGGAACTGGGGGAGAGGAATGCCCCGGTCTCGATGATGAAATTGCCGGAGAGAGTAGAAGAGGGCCAAACCAGGACCGGGCGTTGAAGCGAATCCACTATGATGCTCGGGGGTCCAGTTGGGCTGACCAACGGGCTGGACGAGCCAGGCAAGGGTGTGGGCGCCACCATTGGAAGCCCATTAGAGAAGAAAATCGCCTCATCGACACCAGCGGCACTTCCCACCCCTTCCCTCCACGCCACGTAGGCAAGCCCGGCCGGTGACGGAGCCACGGTGAGGTTCGATATTGTGCCCACTGCGGGCCCGGAGGTGTACTCCGGCGACCAGGTACCTCCGCCATTGCCCGAGCCTAGGGTCTCCAGGAATGCACTCCCGCCAGTGATAGTGGAGAAGGCGAGAAATGTTTGGTTCCCCATGGTAGTCATCCCGACCTGACCAGCCGGAGCTGCTGCGGAATGGAGCATCGTGGCCCCAACTGAAGAAAGCGCCGAGTTCGGCACGGAGTCCTGGAACGTTCCCACCAGAATAGCCGAGGAAAATCCGGCGCCGGGGGACGTTGAGTTCACGACTTGAATCTGATCCGAACCCGCAACGCTGAAGACTACTTCGTCGAGGCTGCCGTTCCCCTCTGTCAGGTACGACGTTGCGGCGGCGAGAATGCCGGTAGCACCCGACCCAGACGGCACCAGCGTCGAGGACCCGTAGATCACGCCGGTCAAACCCATCTCGGTGACCGTCCAAGTCGATCCAAATCGCGTGACCATGGAGAGGTTGGTCCCGTTCGTGGCCACCGACTGTACCACGCCGGAAATGGTAGAACCCAGGCTACTCCAACTAGCTCCGGAAGTGGTCGAAATGTCCGAGTACGTCGTCGAGGCGGTCGACGTTATGGCCACCAGGGAAGAGCCGGCGGACACCACCGCATCGGCGACCACGGTTGAAGATGTCGAGGAGACCAGCACGGGTGGATTCCACTGAATCGGAATCTGGGAGCATTGACTCCCCCTACAGGACGAGCTGGCAGTAAGGCGAGCGACCATGGGGTCGTATCCGCCAGACTCGAACCACAGCCGACTTCCGCCGCTCGTTGTGGCGGAGACGTTGATCATGCCATACGGAGCTGCGCCCTGGGGGAGGGTGGCGAGTTGTGTCAAGGATACCGTCGTGGGCGACGACAGATTAGAGACGTGGCTCGGAAGGGGATACATGCTTGGGCTCACATTGTAGACGTAGTCAAGATTCGGCGTCGGTACGCCGGGAGGCGGAGGTGGATTCGATTCGCCCGTGGCCCGGGCAAACGGCATCGAGCTAGTCAGCATGAGGAGACAAGCCGCGATGACGAGAACCCCTGTCCACGATCGCCTCCGTCGCCGGCGAAATCCAACCTGCCCTCCCGACGTGGAAGACTGAGGGGAAGCTATTCCCCGCGATGCAGATGTGCCGTTATCGACACTTACCGGGTCGCCGTCGGCCCTCATCAGGCACCTCCGCGATCGATCGGTGCTCGGAACCCGGTTTTTCCGAGCAGATGCGCAGGAAAGGACTCTCAGGCGCTAGAGTGCAAGGCAGGCGCCGCGGCGCCATCAAAGAGGTATCTAGAGCTGGATTATAAACGCCGACTACCGTCGCTGCACGGGAGAACCAAACGACCCAATGGACATCGTATTGCTACAGCATCTCAATAGTCGAAGAGAGGGCATCCTTCCGGGCGGAGCAGTGGGGGCAAAGTTCTCCACGCTGGGTGGCAAGACACTTGGTGTCCAATTGATCGATGCCGGCTCTCTCCACTGAACTCGAAGTTCAAGATACGGTCCGACTCACTAGAAACCCCGATTGGCCGGGCGTTCTGGATCTGGCGGTTCGGAAGTTGCGCATAGAGCTACTCACGGTGTGGAGCCGGAAGGATGCGGTAGCCGATTTACTCACACCAAATCCGATTAACGCACAGCGGACCGATTCCCTCACAACTTCCGTTCTACGCAAACGTTTATCTATCGTATCCAGGACTCCCCTCTCGGAGCGTATGACGCTCGTCTGACAAACAGGAACGGAGAACCGGCAATGAAATCCATCATCCAGGAAGCGATCGCCAAGCACCAGGAGAACCAGACCCTGGTCGAAGAGAAGAAGCCGGCCGCGCCGACGTACGCGAGCGCCGACGATCAAGAGCTCGCGAAGTTGGCGGAGACGCTCAAGGTCAACATCCGGATCGTGGGCTGCGGCGGCGGCGGATCGAACACGATCAACCGCTGCGTCGAGGAAGGGATCCAGGGCGCCGAGATGTGCGCCATCAACACCGACGCGAAGCACCTGCTCACCATTCACGCTCCGCGGAAGATCCTGATCGGTCGCCGCGCGACGAAGGGTCTCGGCGCCGGAGCGCGCCCGGAGATCGGCGAGGAGGCCGCGCGCGAGAACGAGGAGGAGCTCCGCCAGTTCCTGAACGGCTCGCATCTCGTCTTCATCACGGCGGGGATGGGCGGCGGGACCGGCACCGGTTCGGCGCACCTCGTCGCTCGGCTCGCAAAGGAAGCGGGGGCGCTCACGATGGGCGTCGTCACGCTGCCGTTCTCGGGCGAAGGCGCCGCCCGCATGGAGCAGGCCCGCGACGGCCTCGAGCGCCTGCGGCGCGTCTGCGACACGACGATCGTCATCCAGAACGACAAGCTCCTCGAGCTCGTGCCGCGGATGCCGCTCGACGCCGCGTTCAAGCTGGCCGACGCCGTCCTCATGACGGCGATCAAGGGGATCACGGAGATCGTGACCCGCCCCGGCCTCGTCAACCTCGACTACGCCGACATCCTGACCGTCATGAAGGACGGCGGGGTCGCGCTGATCGGGCTCGGCGAGTCCGAGAGCGCCACCGACCGGGTCACCGAGGCGGTCACGGAGGCCCTCACCTCCCCGCTGCTCGGCGCGGTCGAGCTCAAGGACGCCACGGGCGCCCTGGTCCGCGTCATTGGCGGTCCCACCATGACGGTGAGCGAGGCCGAGAAGGCGGCCGCGCTCGTCGGCGGCAAGATCTCGAAGCGGGCCCGGATCATCTGGGGCTGCTCGGTCGAGAACTCCCCCGAGATGGAGAACACCATCAAGGTGCTCCTCATCATCACGGGCGTCCGCGCCACGAGCCTCCTCGGTCAGAAGGGAGGCTACGCCGCCGGTGAGTCCGAGGAAGTCATCGACCTCGTCCGGTAAGGTCAAGCCGCGCCCCCGCTACCTCGGTCTCGAGGCGGCGGGGGAACTCGTTCCCCGCCTCCCGCCCCGCGGCTGGGAGGCGGCCCTGCGGTCGGGCTGGGCGTCGGCGCACGCCGACCGGCCGGGCCCTCGCTTCCGCCTCGTCCGATCGGACGGCCGCCGCGCGATCGTCGAGGTGGAGCACCGGGTCGCGGAAGCCGCCCGGGCCGCCTGGAACGGGCCGGTGCCGGACCCGGTCGGGATCACGCTCCGGACCCAACGCACCTGGGGCACGCTCTGGGGCGCGAAGCGCTGGTGGCGGTCGACGGAGTAGGTCCGTCGCGGGCCGGTCCTAGACGAGGCTGACGGCGAAGCGGGCCGTCGTGACGGTCAGCGTGGAGAGGTTCGCGAGCGGGATCGCGATCGTGACCGTCCCGAGGGACCCCGGGAAGGCGTACGGACCCGAGCAGACGGAGGTCGGCGCGCACGTCACGGCGAGCGTCTTGAAGCCGGGGGACGTCGTGAAGTACTGGTACCAGGCCTGGGCGTACGGCGTCACGACCGTGACCGTGAGGTCCCCCGAGGTCGGGAGCGTGAGGCCGGTCGCCGGGAGGGCGAGCGTCTGGACCGAGAGGAGGCGGAAGGAGAGGCCCACCGTCCCGAGGCCGCTCGAGGTGCCGATGGTGCCGGTGAACTGCGGTACCCAGAGGGAGGCGGTCGTCCCCGTGTACGTGAACTCGGGGGCGTCGACGAGGATCGGGTACGTGTCCTCCTCGGCGAACACCACCGCCCCTTCGTCGAAGGCGACCTCCGCGCCGGGGATGTACGAGTTCTCGAGCTGCACTACCACGACCGAGCCGGGGGTGATCGTCTGCTGGATGTTGTCCACCGCCTGGGCGACGTACGGGCAGGTCGACCCGGCGACCGACTGGAAGATCTCCGTCCAGCCGGTGCCCGGCGTCTTCGTGGAGGGCGAGTTGTACGAGGTGGAGTTGTTGAACGTTTCCACGAGCTTCGCGTTGTTCGCGCCCGTGAACCCGGTGATGGAGTTCGAGAGCGCGAGCGCCCCGATCGGGCACTGGGTCGAGACGACGTCCGAGGGGTTGAAACCGTTGAACCAGGCGTGGTAGCTGTCGCTGCCGCCGGAGGTGACCTGCCAGAGGTTGCCGACCCCGTAGGTCGTGAGGTACACGGTGCTCGCGCCGGCCGTGCCGGGTCCGGTCATCGTGTTGTCGTTTCCGATGATCAGTACCTTGAACGTGTTCCCGCCGCCGACCGCGTTCAGGTTGAGCGTGTTGTTGCTGCCGATGATCAGAAGGGTCGGGGTGACGGCCCCGTTGCTGTTGACGCTGATCGTGTTGCCGCTGCCGGCGACCGTGAGCAGGAAGGAGAACCCCTGGATGTTGCTGAAGGTCATCGTCGACGAGTTCGTCGAGATGTTGAGCGCCATCAAGCCCGACCCGTCGTCGAGGGACGGCGTGAAGGTCGAGTGGCTCGCGAGCGAGAAGTTCGCCCGCACGCCCCCGCGGACGTAGCCGCACGTCATCGTCGAGGAGGTGATCGTGCAGCCGGACGGGTTGGTCGGATTCTGGGCGCCGAAGCCGAGCGGCGGAAGGAAGCCCAGGGGGCCGAGCACGGAGTAGGCGTACGCGATCTCGGACGCGGAGATGTTGTACCCCGGCGTCCCCGAGATCACCGCTCCGTCCGGGTTCGCGAACGGCGGGTCGCCGGCCGACCCCAGGCTGATCGGCGCGGTGAGCTGCGCCCCGACGGCGCCGCCGTGGGAGGCGCCGTACAGCATCGTCTGGAGGCGCCCCAGCTGGTCCTCGACGGCGAGCTCGTGCGTGAGGTCGTTCACCTGCATCTGATTCGGCAGGGTCGTCGAGAGGTAGTTCGCGATGAACGTGACGACGAGCAGCAGGCCCAAGATCGTCGCGACGGCCGACACCTGGGCCCGGCGACTGCGGCGGCGCCAGCGGCGCGGGTTCGAGCGGGTCCGCCGACGAGCCATGGGGGATGTGAAAATAGCCGCGGTCCCCCTCTTGAGGGTTCCGATGGTCCGGCCCGGCGGCCGGCCCGCCGGTCCGGTCCCTTTCCGCGCACCTTATCTCCCGCCCTCCCTCCCCATTCGGGGTACGGGACGGTGCCATCGGACGGCGGGCCGGCGGCCCGCATCGCGCGCGCCTTGGTCTCGGTCGACGACAAGAGCGGACTCGCGGAGTTCGCCCGCGGCCTGGCCGACGGCGGCGTCGAGTTCTGGTCGACGGGCGGCACCGCCCGAGCGCTCGGAGCGGCCGGGGTCGCCGTGCGCCCGCTCGAGGAGGTCACGGGGGTCGGCGCCTGGTTCGGCGGCCGCGTGAAGACCCTCCACCCGGCCGTCTACGGCGGGATCCTGGCGCCGCGCACGCCCGAGGGCGCGCGCGAGCTCGCGGAGCGGGGCCTCGCGCCGATCGACCTCGTGGTCGTCAACTTCTACCCGTTCGAGCGCCATCTCGCCGACCGCCCGGACGCCGCCGACCGGGAGGAGTTCATCGACATCGGAGGCGTGAGCCTCGCCCGGGCCGCCGCGAAGAACCACGCGTGGGTGACGGTCGTCACCGACCCCGCCGACTATCCGGCGGTGCTCGCGGAGTTCCGCGCGCAGGGCGGGCGCGTCGGCGACGCGACGCGCCGGCGGCTCGCGGTCGCCGCCTTCCGCCGCTGCACCGAGTACGACGGCGCGATCGCCGCGGGCATCGCCGGCCCGCTCGCTCCGCCGGACGGCTTTCCGACGGAGATCGTGATCCGCCGCGAGCCGCTCACGCTCCGCTACGGCGAGAACCCGCACCAGCGGGCGGCGCCGTACGCGGCGGTCGCCCCGGCGGGCGTCGGCCTCGCGCCCGACCCGATCGACCTCGTGAAGGGGGACGCCCTCTCGTTCACGAACCTCCTCGACCTCGACACCGCGGTCGCGATCGTGGGGGAGTTCCCGACGCCGTCCGTCGCGGTCGTGAAGCACGCGACGCCGTGCGGGGTCGCCTCGGGCACGACGGTGCGGGAGGCGCTCGAGCGCGCGATCGCGACCGACCCGGTCGCGCGGTACGGCTGCGCGGTGGCGGTGAACCGACCGATCGAACCTTCCGACCTGGCGGCGCTCAAGGGGGTCTTCGTGGACCTCCTCGCGGCCCCCGAGATCGGCCCCCCGACGCTCGCGGCGCTCGCCGGCCGGACGAAGGTGAAGGTCGTGCGCGTCGGGCCGCCGGCGGCCGCCCCGCGCTGGGAGGCGAAGAGCGCCCTCGGCCGCCTCCTGCTCCAGGAGGTCGACCGCCGTCAGCTCGCGCCCGGCGACTTCAAGCTCGTCGCCGGGCCCCCGGCGTCGCCCGAGGCCGCCTGCGCCCTCGACTTCGCCTGGCGCGTCGTCCGGCATGCGAAGTCGAACGCCATCGTCCTCGCGCAGGGGGCGAAGACCGTCGGGATCGGGTCGGGCCAGCCGACCCGCGTGAAGGCGGTCGAGCTCGCCGTCGAGGTCGCCGGCGATCGGGCGAAGGGAGCGGTCCTCGCCTCGGACGCGTTCTTCCCGTTCCCGGACGGCGTCGAGGCGGCGGGGCGGGCCGGGGTCGCCGCGATCATCGAGCCCGGCGGCAGCCTTCGGGACCCCGAGGTGATCGCCGCGGCGACGCGGTACGGGATCTCGCTCTACTTCACGGGCTGGCGCGTCTTCCGCCACTGACGGGCGGCGCCGGCGCGAAGACGCGGCGCAGGATCGCGCGGAACTCGACCGGATCGACGACGCCGACCTCGCGGCCCCGCTCCTGCCCCGACTGCACGAAGACGTACGTCGGGATCGAGTGGATCCCGAAGGAGCGGGCCACGTGCGCCGCCTCGTCGACGTTCACGGTCGCGAACTTGACGCGCCCCTGCAGGCGGGCGGAGAGCTCGCGGAGCATCGGCTCGGTGACCCGGCACGGCTGGCACCAGTCGGCCATGAAGTCGACCACGACCGGCAGCGGCGAGCGGATCACCTCCGCGTCGAACGTCGCGTCGGTCACCACGACGGGCGCGCTGGGAGGATTCGCCATCGGGGCCCCTCGGGGTCGTTCGAATTCCGCCCTCTCTTTAAGCCTGTGGCTCGTCGCGCAACCGGACCCACGTGAACGGCGTGCGCGAGAGGCCCGGGACGCCCGTGCCGCCGCCGGGGCTCGCGCCCGCGCTCCTCGGCTGGTTCGCCGCGCGCTCGCGGCCCCTGCCGTGGCGCCGCGACCGCGACCCGTACCGGATCTGGGCCGCCGAGGTGCTGCTGCAGCAGACGCGCGTCGCCCAGGCCGTCCCGTACTTCGAGCGGTTCACCGCCGCCTTCCCGAGCGTCGGCGCCCTCGCGGCCGCCGACGAGGAGGCGGTCCTCAAGGTCTGGGAGGGGGCCGGCTACTACGCCCGGGCCCGGCGCCTGCGGACCGCGGCCCGCATCCTGGTCGCCGAACGGGCGGGCCGCCTGCCCTCGACGGTGCCGGAGCTCGAGGCGCTCCCCGGCGTCGGACCGTACATCGCGCGCGCGATCGCGAGCCAGGCGTTCGGGCGGCCGTGCGTCGCGCTCGAGGCGAACGGCCTCCGCGTGGCGGCCCGATGGACCGCGGAACGCGGCGACGTGCGCACGGGCGCGGTGCGGCGACGGCTCGAGGCAGCGCTCGCCGCCGTCCTGCCGCCCGGGGCGCCCGGCGCCTTCAACGAGGCCGTGATGGAGCTCGGGGAGACGATCTGCCTGCCCCGGGCGCCGCGCTGCCCGACGTGCCCGGTCGCCCGGTACTGCCGCGCGCGGCGCGAGCTCGCGGACCCGGGCTCGATCCCGGCCCCGGGCCGCCCTCGTCTCCGGCCGCGGGTGCGGGCGGCGGTCGTCGTGCTCTCGGACGGGCGGCGATGGCTCGTGCAGCGGCGACCGCCGAGCGGCCTCCTCGGCGGCCTCTACGAGTACCCCGGCGGCAAGGTCGAGCGGGGCGAGCGGCCGATCGCGGCGGCCCGCCGGGAGCTTCGCGAGGAGACCGGGCTCCCCGCCCCGCGCCTCCGGGCGCGCGGCGTGGTCCGGCACGCGTACTCCCACTTCGCCGTGGAGCTGCACGTCTTCGAGGGCCGGGTCGCGCCGCGGCCGGCCCCCCGGCGCACGCGGTGGGTGACGCCGGACGAGTTCGACCGGCTCCCCGTGCCGCGGGCGACCGCGAAGGTCCGGCGGCTCGTGGGCCCTCCGGGGCCCGGGCTCACGCGCCGCGTCCGGGGCGCGGGGCGCCGTCGAGCGCCGCGGCGAGCGCCGTCGAGAGCTCGCGGATCGCGAACGGTCGGGCGAGCACGGCGCGCGCGCCGGCGGCCCGGGCGCGGGCGGTGAACTCGGGCGTGACCCGGGGGCTGAGCACGATCGTCCGGCCGAGCGGGTGGCGGTGCACGATCGCCCGCAGGCCCGGCTCCCATCCGTCGAACGTCGGATCGACCTCGAGCAGCACGACCGTCGTCTCGTCCACGGTCGGAAGCCGCTCGAGCTCCTCCGCGTCGGCGGCCTCCGCGCGCACCGGATGACGCAGCAGCCGAAGGAGCCCCTTCACGAGAAGGCGTGTGTCGGGGTCCGCGACGGCCAGGAGGGCCGGCACGTTCGTCGGCAGCGGCGCGGGGGCGGTCGGCGCTAGCGCAGACGCTCGAGGCGACGTACGAGGGACGGCTTCCATCTCTGGCGGACCCGGACCGCCGACGGGAACGAGTTCGTCCGGCGTTAAAGGAATTTTGGGTCCCCCGGACGGCCCCGGAGACCCCCGGTTCGGCGTCCGGGACCCCCAGCGACCACCCTCCGGCGCCCCGGATAGCTATATAGAGTGGTGAGGAGTACCATAGGTTGGCCTCGGGCATCGGCGGAACTCTCTGGGTGGCACCGTCCAAGAGACCCGGAGCGTCCGCCGGTGCCTACCATCCGTGCCGCTCGAGCGATAGGTTCTTTTGAGGTTCCGCCGGCTGCTCCGCGATGGCCGGCCTCTTCGGCCCCTCGCCGCAGGACCTCGAACGCCTCCGGGCGACCGTCCGCTCGCTCGGGACCACGAGCGTCCCCGGCCTCGCGGCGGCCCTCGCCTGGCGCGAGCGGAAGGCCGAGAAGCTGCTCGCCCACGAGCTCGATCGCGTGGGCACCCCGCTCCAGTACGATCCCGGCCGCCGGGTCGTCCGCTGGGCGCTCCCGCCGGCGCCGGCCCCGGCGGCCTCGAGTCCCGATCCCGCGCCGCCGCCGCTCCCGAACGCTGCGCCCCGGGGGCCGACCCCGACGCTCACTCCGACCGGCCTCAAGACGCTCTGTCCGACCTGCCGCGTTCCGCTGCTCGCGACCGGGTCCGCGAGCCTCCACGTCTGCCCGCAGTGCGGACGCCTCTCCTCCTCCCGGCTCGCGACCGGGGGCGAGCCCGCCGCCCCGCCCCGGGCCGCTCCGGCCGTCCCGACCGCGTCGCCCGTCGGGGGGACGACGAGCCTCTCCGACCGCCGGGCGCAGGAGCTGTTCGCCGCCTGGGTCACCTCGAGCCCGATCGCCTGCCCGAAGTGCCGTACGCCGCTGCGCCACGGCGGGGTCGGCGAGTACACCTGCCCCGCCTGCGGCCAGACGGTCGCCTTTCCGAAGGGGGCCGATCCGCCGGCCCGGCCGCCGCTTCCCGCAACGTAGGAGAGCCTAGAACGGGGCGGCCCGACGGACCTCGTCGACGAGCTCCCCGGTCGCGATCGCGGCCGCGAGCCGCTCGATGTCGTCGGCCGGGCTCCGGTCGCGCGCCCACGGGGCGACCCGGGCCCTCAGGGCCGCGAGCGCCGCCTCGCTGCCGCGTCCGCCGGTCCTCGGGCGGCGCTGCTCGAGGGCGGCGCCGGCGACCATCCACTCGATCGCGACGACCCGACGCGTGTTCGTGAGGATGCGGGCGAGCTTCGCGCCGGCCCACGGGCCCATGCTCACGAAATCCTCCTGGTCGGCCGAGGTCGGGAGGCTGCCGGCGCTCGCCGGGTGGACGAGCGTCAGGTTCTCGTTCACGAGGGCCGCCGCGAGGTACTGGGGCACCATGAACCCGGAGCTCACGCCGGGCTCGGGCGCGAGGAACGCGGGCAGCCCGCGGTTGAGCGCCGGGTGGAGGAGGCGGGAGAGTCGGCGCTCGGAGAAGGCGGCGAGGTACTGGACGGCGATCGCGAGGCTGTCGAGCGCGAAGGCGAGCGGCTGGCCGTGGAAGTTCCCACCGCTCACGAACTCGTCGCCGAAGACGACCGGGTTGTCGGTGACCGCGTTCAGCTCCGGGACCACGACCGCCTCGGCGACCCCGATGGCGAGCCGCACGGCCCCGAGGACCTGCGGGAGGCAGCGCAGCGTGTAGGCGTCCTGGCCCGTCCAGTCCTTCCGGTGCGAAGCGAGCGTGCTGCCCTCGAGCAGGGCGCGCAGCGCGGCCGCGCTCGCCCGCTGGTCCGGCGCGTTCCGCACCTCCCCCAGGCGGTCGTCGAGCGCCGCCGGGTGGCCCTCGAGCGCGTCGAACGCGAGCGCCGCCGCCACGGCCGCGGCGTCCCAGAGCCCCCGCGCGTCGGCGACGGCGAGCGCGAGGTAGGCGGTCATGAGCGCCGTCCCGTTGAGCAGCGCGACGCCCTCCTTCTCGGCGAGCTGGAGCGGAGGGATCCGTTCCCGGGCGAGCGCCTCCGCCGCGGCCTCCCGGGCGCCGGTGCGGGGCGCGACGAACGCGCCCTCCCCGATCAGGGCGAGGGCGAGGTGCGCGAGGGGCGCGAGGTCGCCGGAGGCGCCCACCGAGCCCTGCTCCGGGATCCACGGCACGAGCCCGTGGTTGAGCAGGTCGAGCAGGCGTTCGACGACCTCCGCCCGGACGCCGGAGTGGCCGCGGGCCAGCGAGTTCGCCCGGAGCAGCCCCAGCGCCCGCACGAGGTCGGCGGGGAGCGGCGGGCCGGAGCCGCTCGCGTGGCTGCGGACGAGCGACAGCTGGAGCTCCCGGGCCCGGTCGGGCGGGATCACGTGGTGGGAGAGGCCGCCGAACCCCGTGGTGACCCCGTAGACCGCCCGGCCCTCGCGGACCGCCCGGTCGACCGCGGCCCGGCTCTCCGCCATCGCGCGCCGCGCCTCGGGGGCGAGCGCGACGGGGGCCGAGCCCCGGGCGACCGCGAGCACGTCCGGGAGCCGGAGCGACCGGCCGTCCAGGGGGACCGCCGCGGTCACCGCCTCCCGGAGGCGACCGTCGGCGGCCGCGGATGCGGCACGCGCGACCCACCTACGCCGGGACGACGAGCTCGCCGCCCGACTTCTGCATCGACGGGATGCGCCGGGTCTTCGCGCCCTTCGTCTGCCAGAACAGCTCGGCGAACTCCTGCACCAGCTTCAGCAGCTCCTGGGCGTCGGCGACGTTCGTGCCCTGGCGCGCCTTCGACGCCTGCTTCAGGATACGGAAGGTGAGGTCGTGGAACTGCGGGAACTGCTTCACGTGGTCCGGGGAGACGTAGTCGCCCCAGATCACGCGGACCTCGCTCTTCACCCGCTCGGCGTGCGACTCCTTGACCGCGGTGTACCGGGCGATCTTCGAGGCGTACGCGGCGTGGTCCTCGGGCTTCGCGTCCGTCGGCGGCCGGGCGAGCTCGCCGATCAGCTGGTCCATCCGGATCACCGTGAGGGCCGAGATCTGGGCCTCGTGCGGGTCGTAAATACCGCAGGGGATGTCGCAGTGGGCGTAGACGGTGCGGGGGGGGTGGACGGCGTCCCGCAGGCGGTCGAACCAGCCGAGCGAACGGACGGAGGCGGACATGGCCCCGCGAGCCCCGGGAGCGGGATAAAGGTGCCGGCGGCGCCGCCGCCGGCCGCCCGGACGCCGCCCCCGTTCTGGCGACGGCGCCGCGTGATCGTCGCCGACGCGAGCATGGCCCCGACGCTGCGGCCCGGCGACCGCCTGCTCGTCGACGCGGGCGCGTACCGGCGGGCGGCCCCCCGCGTCGGGGACGTGGTCGTGCTGGTCGACCCGACGGCGCCCGAGCGCTGGCTCGTGAAGCGCGTCGCCGCGGTCGACCCCGCCGCCGCCGCGGTGGAGGTCCGGGGCGATGCGGAGGCCGGATCGCGGGACAGCCGGACGTTCGGCCCGGTGCCGTTCCGTCTCCTGCGCGGGCGGGTCGACCGGATCTACGGGCCGCCCGAGCGCGTCCGCGGCCTCTGAGCGCGGGCCGGCCGTTCGACACCCTTAAGCGATGTGGGAAGTTGCCCCATCGATGGCCGCGGCAACTTCCGTCTGGATCGTGGTCGTGATCGTGGTCGCCGCCGGCGTGGGCGGCGCGGGCTTCTTCGCCGGCTACGAGTACCGGGGCTCCCCGGCCGCGTCGCCGAGCGCGACCGTGAACGCCACGCTGTCGATCCTGGGCGCCGGCACGCTCTCCGTGACGTTCCCGGCGCTCGCGAACGAGCTCGTGAGCCAGAACCCGCAGTACACCGCCCCCGCCGCCGCCCAGACGTACGAGGGATCGCTCGACGTCACGACCGCGATCACCACGCTCGCGGCGAAGGCCGACGTGGCCGCGCTCGCCGACTTCCGCCTCGCCCCCTCGCTCCTCGAGCCGACGTACGCGAGCTACGAGGTCGTCTTCGCGCAGACCCAGGAGGTCCTGCTCTACAACGCGAACTACACGACGTTCGACGGCATCAACGCCTCCAACTGGGGCGCGAAGCTGGTCGCGACGACCGCGGCCGGCGGGGACGCGCGGCTCGGGATCTGGAACGCGTCGACCGATCCCAACGGCTACAACGAGATCTTCAGCATGATGCTCCAGGGGGAGCTCTACGGGGGCACCACCTCGTCGATCTACGGGAACTTCTACGCGGGCGCCCCGGGCGACTTCGCGAACCCGAACCCGGCGACCACGATCCTCGAGCACGAGTCCCAGGCGGCCTCGCTGGTCGAGACCGGGGTCGTCTCCTCGGTGATCACGTACCTGCCGATCGCGGTGCAGACGACGTGGCCCGCCTACGTCCACGACGTCGTCTTCAACCCGATCGTCGGGCTCGGGGCCAACAACTCCACGGCGCTCTCCGACTACGCGGCGCTGTCGACCGAGATCCTTGACGCCGCGGGCGGCCTCTCGAAGGTCGTCCCGGCGCCGATCCTGTTCGCGGCGACGGTCCCGTCGAACGCCCCCAACGCGGCGCTCGGGGCGCTGTTCCTGAACCTCCTCCTCTCGCCGCAGGGCTCGAAGTTCCTCGCCGCGGACGGCTGGACGCCGATCTCGCCCGGCTGGGCCGACCGTCCGAGCGCGGTGCCGGGCCCGATCGCCCCGGACGTGACGACGCTCCCGTCCTGGGCGGCTCCGTTCCTCTCATGAGCGGGGGGCGCGTGCGCGCCCCCGTGCAGCCCGGCCGCCGGGAGGGGGTCCCGTGGCTCGTCCTCCAGATCGTCCTCGCCGGCTCGCTGCTGCTCCTCTTCGTGCTGCCGCTCTACGCCCTGTTCACCTACGCCTCCCCGGCGCAGATCGTGGCCGCGTGGAACGACCGCGCGGTCCAGGCGGCGATCGACCTCACGTTCTACGCCTCGGGGATCGCCGTCCTCGCGGCCGTCGTCTTCGCGATCCCGCTCGGCTACCTGCTCGCCCGGCACCCGTTCCCCGGCCGCTCGGTCGTCGAGGCCGTGGTCGGGATCCCGGTCGTGGTGCCGCACCTGCTCGTCGGCCTCGGCCTCTTCCTGCTCGTCCTGCCGGGCTCGCCGCTGTTCCGGTTCACGAACGCGATCGGGTTCCCCGTCTACGACACGATCTGGGGGGTCGTGCTCGTGATGGTGTTCGTGAGCGCGCCGTACACGGTGCTCGCCGCCGACCTCTCCTTCCGGGCGGTCGACGGCCGCGTCCTCGAGGCGTCCCGCGCCCTCGGCGCCGGCCCCGCGACGGCGTTCCTGACGGTCGCCTTCCCGCTCGCGCTGCGCGGCGTCGTCGCCGGCCTGCTCCTCACCTGGGCCCGGGCCGTGAGCGAGATCGGCGGGATCCTGATCCTCGCGTACACGGTCTATCCGGGCGGGATCTACGACGGCCCCGTCACATCGACCGTCTCCGTGCTCGTCTACGACCTCTTCCAGAACGGCAACCTCGCCGGCGCGGCCGCGGTGAGCTGCGTCTTCCTGCTGATCGCCTTCGCGCTGTTCCTCGCCGTGCGGCTCGGCGAGCGGAGCGGCTGGGTGCCGTGGCGCCGGGGGGAGCTCCTGCCGTGACGCGGTGGACGGTGGACGGGCTCACGGCCCGGCTCGAGCGGTTCCGGCTCGGCCCGGTCGACCTCGACCTCGCGCCGGGGCGCGTCACGGCGGTGCTCGGCAGTTCGGGCGCCGGGAAGACGACGCTGCTCCGGGCGCTCGCCGGGTTCGTCCCGATCGAGACCGGCCGGATCGTCCGCGACGGGGCCGACGTCACCGCCCGCCCCCCCGAGGCCCGGCGGCTCGGCTACGTGCCGCAGGGCCTCGGACTGTTCCCGCACCGCACGGTCGAGCGGAACGTGAGCTACGCGTTCGAGGTGAAGGGGGTCGTCGACTGGCGCGCCCGCACGCGGCCGTTCCTCGAACGGTTCGACCTCCTGCCGCTCGCCCGGCGGTACCCGGCGCGGCTGAGCGGCGGCGAGGCGGAGCGCGTCGCCCTCGCCCGCGCGCTCGCCGCCGAGCCCGACCTCGTGCTCTGGGACGAGCCGTGGCAGGGGCTCGACGTCGAGGTCCGCCACGAACTCGGGCTCGTGATCGAGGAGCTGCGGGCGACGGAGCGGATCCCCGTCGTCCTCGTGACCCACGACCCGACGCTCGCCTTCTCCGTCGGCGACGAGTTCGTGGTCCTGCGGGACGGGGCGGTGGTGTTCCGGGGCGACGGGGCGCGGCTCCTCGCGGCGCCGACGGACGCGTTCCTCGCCCGGTTCGTCGGCTTCGAGAACGTCGTCGCCCCCGCCGACCTCGAGGACGCCGCCGCGGGCTCGCTCGCCGCCTGGCTCGCGGAGCGGGCCGGTCCGGGCGGCGTCGCCTTCCCCCGGCCGTGGGTCGACGCCGCCGGGCCGTGGGAGGGGGTCGTGCGCTCCGCGCGCCCGACGCCCGAAGGGCTCCGCCTCACCGTGCGGGCGGGGGCGCTCTCGGTGGCGCTCGCGCTGCCGCCGCCGTGGCCGACCCCGATCCCCGCCGTCGGGGACCGGGTCCGCTTCGACCTCCGCACCGAGGCGCTGCGCCCGCTCGGGGCCGAGGGGGCGGGGTCGTGACGCGCGCGGACCTCGTGACCAGCACCGACGTGGCGCTCCTGCGCTCCGTCGCCCGCGAGCGGTCGGTCGTGGCCGCGTGCCGGGAGATCGGGATCTCCCGGGACCGGGCCGTCTACCGGCTCGAGCGGCTCGCGCGGGCGTTCGGCGGACCGGTGGTGCGCGGCGTGCGGGGCGGCCGGAGCCACGGCGGCACCGTGCTCACCGAGCTCGGCGACCGGATCGCCCGCGGCGGCTTCGACTCGGTCGAGCTCCTGAACGCCCGGCCCGCGACGCCGCTCGATCCGCCGAACCGCCTGGTCGGGCGGTACCGGGGCGGTCCGGCCCCCGAGGTCGAGGTCGGCGGCGGCCTCCGCCTGCGGGTCGCCTTCCCGGCCGAGGACGGCGAGACGGTCGGCCTCCTCCTCGACCCCGACGCGATCCTGGTCGCGCGGCGCCGCTTCCCGTCGAGCGCCCGGAACGTGCTGCCGGGCAGGGTCGAGCGCCTGTACCCGGACCCCGGGCTCGGCCGGCGGACGATCGCCGTCCGCGCAGGCGGCGCGCTCCTGCGCGCGGCCGTCACGACCGAGACGGTCCGCGCGCTCGACCTCGCGGCGGGGCACGACGTGGTGCTGTACGTGAAGGCGACCGCGCTGCGGCGGGTCGCGCGCCCGGGCGGCCGGCCCTAGTCGCGGATCCCGTCCGTCGTGAGCGAGAAGACGGCCTCCCCCTCGGGGAGGTTCGGCGAGTCGATGAGCCGCGCGATGCGGCGCGGCGGCTTCGACTTCCGCAGGTAGACCCGGTACGTCGCCGCGTGCGCGACGATGTTCCCGCCGATCGGGCGGGTCGGGTCGCCGAACAGGATGTCGGGCCGGGCGGAGACCTGGTTCGTGACGACGATCGCCGCGTTGTACGTGTCGGCGAACCGGAGCAGCTCGTGGAGGTGGCGGTTGAGGTGCTGCTGGCGGGGCGCGAGCTCGCCGCGGCCGAGGTACTCGGAGCGGAAGTGGGCCGTGAGGGAGTCGACGACGAGCAGGCGGATCGGGCGCTCGCGGGCGAGCTCCTGGGCCTTCTGGACGAGGAGCATCTGGTGGTTCGAGTTGAACGCGCGGGCGACGTGGATCCGCTCGAGCGCCTTCGCCGGGTCGAGCCCGCCGCCCTTCGCCATGTCGACGATCCGCTCGGGGCGGAACGTCGACTCGGTGTCGATGTAGACAACCTCGCCCTCGAGGCCGCCCTGCGATGGCGGCAGCTGGACGTTGACCGCGATCTGGTGCGCGATCTGGGTCTTCCCGGTGCCGAACTCCCCGGAGAACTCGGAGATCGCCTGGGTCTCGACGCCGCCGCCCAGGAGCTCGTCGAGCGCCTTCGCGCTCGAGGTCACCCGGCCGAGCTTCTTGCGGCGTTCCAACAGCTGGGTGCCGCTCTCGAAGCCGCCGACGTCCGCCTTCCGGCGCGCCTCCCCGATGATCTTCTGCGCGATCGCGACGCCGATCTCGGCCGCCTCCGCGACGTCGCCCGGCGAGGCGACCGCGAGCTCCATGAGGTCGGTGTAGCCGGACTCCCGCAGCTTCTCGGCGGTCGTCTGGCCGACCCCGGGCAGGTCCTCGAGCGCGATCTCGGGCTTCGCGTCGGGGTCGGTCGCGCTGCCGGGGCGGCCGGCGCTCTTCGGAGGCACGGCGCGAAGCACCCGAAGTCGGGAGATAAACGTGCGGGGGGAGGTCCTGGAACGGTGAACGGTGCCGTCAGGCCGGCGCGCTCAGCTGCGGCGTGAACGGCTCGCCCGTGAGGCGCTCGAAGACGGTCGTGTAGAGGCGGCTCACCTCGTCGACGAGCAGCGGCGGCAGCGGGGGGATCGGCGGCTCGGGCGTCCGCGCGGCCCGCGCCTTCTGGAGCGCGTCGAAGTAGCCGGTCTGCCGGTAGTGCTGTCGGACGAACTCCTTCGAGAAGTCGACCTGGCGGCCGCGTTCGAAGGCGGCCTTGTCCCAGAACCGGTCCTCGTCGGCGGTGCCGAACGTGTCGACGACCATCGGCACGCCGTTCGCGTCGATCGCGAACTCCTTCTTGCCGTCGACGTGGAGGAGCCCGCGGGGCCCGATCTCGCGCTGCATCGCCTCGTCGATCTTGAGGATCGTCTCCTTGAGGCCGGCGAGCGTCGTCGCGTCGAGGCAGGAGAGCGCGAGCGCCTCCTCGGTCGTGAGCAGGCGGTCGACCGGCTCGAGCTTCGTCGTCACCTCGAAGTGCGGCGCGGGGAGCGCCATCGCGTACTCGAGCGTCTTCCCCGCCGGGAAGCCGAGCTCCGTCGCGGAGACCGCCCCCGACTTCACGCGGTCCCACATCGACCCCGCGAGGTAGTAGCGGACGATCAGCTCGAGCGGGACGAGGTACCCGGTGGGATGGGGCCCGAGCGTCCGCGGGTTCGGCTCGACCGTGACGCGCTTCACGCGCATCGCGGTGGGGCCCGTGAGCCCGAGGAAGTGGTGCGGCACGCCGAGGCGCGAGCAGACCTGGAACCAGTGGGCCGCCGTGCGGGCGAGCGTCTCGCCCTTGAACGGGATCTCGCTCGGGATGTGCTTGTCGAAGACCGAGATGTCGTTCGTGAACCGGAACTCGAGCTCGGTCGGCGAGACCTCGTAGACCTCCTTCACCTTGCCGCGCCGCAGGAACTTCGGCGCAGTCGGGGCGTCCTTCGCCATCGGTCGCGGAACGGCGCCGGGCCCTTAACGTCAGCGCGCGCGCCGCTACAGCGAGCGTGCGTGGACCGAGGTGATCGGCCGGAAGCCGCGCTTCGCGTAGAAGCGGACCGCGATCTCGTTCTGGGCGGGGAACTCGGCGGTCACGACGCCCGCCCCCTTCGCCTTCAGGGCGGCGCTCGTCTCGCGGAGGAGGTACTCGCCGACCCCGTGGCGGCGGTAGAGCGGCAGCATGTAGATGTCGACGATGAGCCCCTCCCACTCCGGCGTGTAGAACGGCCGCTCCCGCAGGAGGGCGCGGACGAACCCCACGACCTTGTCCTTGTCCGCGCCGACGCCCTCGGCCGCGAGCAGCACCACCTTCGGGTCCGCGAGGTTCGCGGCGAGGATCTGCTGCGCCTGCGCCTCGGCGTCGTCGCGGACCTTGAGGAGCGGGTCGAACTCCTCGTTGAGCCGCTTCAGCCGCAGCAGGAGCGGCACGAGGGCCGGCAGGTCGGCCATCTTCGCGGGCCGCAGATGGATCGGCAGGGTCGGCGTCTCGGGGGGCGCTTCGTTGCTTGCGGTCATCGAGATCTCCTTCGGGGGGCCGCCTTCGCGGGCGGCATCGGGGGCGTGAGCCCGGCGCGGGCGAGCGCCCGCACGAGCTCGCCGGGGCGGCCCATGAGCGCGCGGGCGCGGGCGAGGTACTCCGCGTGGTCGAGGCGGCGGCGCGCGATGCCGAGCCCCACGGCGGCGTCGGCGACCGCCGCCGCGACGTGCGGGAACACCTCGGTCTCCTCCATCGTGGGGAGGATGTGCTCCGGCGCGAGCCCCCGGTCCGCCGCGTGGGCGGCGAGCTCGCGGGCCGCCGCGAGCACGATCTCGTCCGGGATCGACCGGGCGCGGGCGTCGAGGACCCCGCGGAAGACCGCCGGGAAGATGAGGGAGTTGTTGACCTGGTTCGGGAAGTCGCTGCGCCCGGTGGCGACGATCGCGGCCCCGGCGGCGGTGGCGACCCCGGGCCAGATCTCGGGGACCGGGTTCGCGAGCGCGAAGACGATCGGCCGCGGCGCCATCGCGCGGATGCGCTCGGGCGGGATCGTCCGCGGGTCGGGGGTCGAGGCGGCGAGCAGGACGTCCGCGCCCTCGACCGCCGCCGCGAGGTCGCCGGTCCGCCCGCCGCCGTTCGTCTGCAGCGCGAGGCGGTACTTCCACGGGTTCCGGACCGACAGCTCGTCGACGTCGTCGCGCTCGGCGTCCAGGATCCCGCGGGAGTCGACGAGCGTGAGCCGGTGCGGGTCGTGCCCCAGGGCGAGCAGGAGGCGGGCGGTGACGAGGTTCGCGGCCCCGGCCCCCAGGAGGACGGTCCTCACCTCGCGCATCGACCGGTCCGTCAGCGCGAGCGCGTTGAGGAGGCCCGCGATCGTCGACGCGGCGGTCCCCAGCTGGTCGTCGTGCCAGACCGGGATCGGCAGGCGACGCTGGAGCGCCTCGAGGATCCCGAAGCACTTCGGGGAGGCGATGTCCTCGAGATTGATCCCGCCGAAGGCGGGCGCGATCCGCTCCACCGTGGCGATGAACGCGTCCGGAGAGTCGACGGCGATCGGCAGCGGGATCGCGTCGACCCCGCCGAGCCACTTGAACAGGAGCGCCTTCCCCTCCATCACCGGCAGCGCCGCGCGCGGGCCGATGTCGCCGAGCCCGAGGACCCGCGAGCCGTCGGTCACGATGGCGATCGTGTTCCACCGGCCCGTGAGGTCGAACGACAGCTCGGGGTCGGCCTGGATCGCGCGCGACACCTCCGCCACCCCCGGCGTGTACCAGAGCGCGAAGTCGCCGAGGGAACGGACCGGCACCTTCGGGACCGTCTCGATCTTGCCGCCGTAGAAGCGGGCGAGCTCGACCGAGCGTCGGCCGAACGCCTCGGTCTGGTCGGCGCTCTCCGCGGCGGCGTCGCCCGCCGACCTCCCGCGCCGCCGACCCGCCCGACCGGTCGGCGGGGGGGCCGCCTCGCTCTCCGCCATCGACGCGGCCGTCGACCCGGCCCCGGTCTATTAACACTTTGCCGGAGACGATGGGGGAGTTCGGCAATTGACGGATGCGCCGCTCCGCGCGCGCCGGGGGCGGAATCCGCGCGCAGCCCCGGAGCTAAATACGCGCGGCCGCCCATGGACGGAGCGACCTCGATGGCGGCGACGGCGGGCCCCCTTCCGCATCCGTTCTTCCGCCCGCCCCGCGCGGGGGCGGTCGCGCTGATCGCGCCGCGGGAGCTCCGCGCCCTCCTCGCCGCCCAGCCCCCACCGGTCCTGCTCGACGTCCGCCCCGCGCGGGAGCGGCGGCTCGCCCGCCTCCCGAACGACCGGGCGGTGCCGCTCGAGGAGCTCGAGCGCGCGCTCCCGTCCCTCCCGCGGGACCGGCCGATCGTCGCGTACGACCACCTCGGCTTCCGGGCGCGGCTCGCGGCCGAGTTCCTGGAAGCGCGCGGGTGGCCGCTCGCCGCCGCCCTCGAAGGGGGCCTCGACGAGTACGCCCGCGTCGCCGACGGCTCGATCCCCCGCTACCCCGCCGACGATCCCGCGACGCCGCTCCTCCTCCTCCAGCTGCCGCGGCCCGAGACCGGCTGCCTCGCCTACGTGGTCGCGGACGCGGACGCGCGGCAGGCCGTCGTGATCGACCCCGGCGTCGACGTGGCGCCGTACCGCGCGCTCCTCGCGCGGGAGGGGTGGGCGCTGGCGGCGGTCGTGGAGACGCACACGCACGCGGACCACCTCGCCGGCCACGCGGCGCTGCACGCCGCGACCGGCGCGCCGATCTACGTGAGCCGCCGCTCGCCGGCGCAGTACCCGCATCGGACGCTCGAGGAGGGGAGCGCGATCGAGTTCGGCGGCGAGTCGATCGGCGTCCTCGAGACGCCGGGGCACACGCGCGACCACCTCACGCTCCGCCTCCGCGACAAGATCTTCACCGGCGACACCCTGCTCCTCGGCGCCTGCGGACGGACCGACCTCGGCGACGGCTCCCCCGACCTCCTCTGGGCGAGCCTCACGGAGAAGCTCCTGCGCCTCCCGGACGCCACCGAGGTGTACCCGGCCCACTTCGGCGCGCACCACGCGCTGCCGGACCGGTACGTCTCGACCGTCGGCTTCGAGCGGACGACCAACGAGGCGCTCGGCCAGGGATCGCTCGCCGCGTTCCGCCGCTACATGACCGAGGGGTGGCCGCCGAAGCCGACCGACTTCGACCGGATCGTCGCGGCGAACCTCGAAGAATAGCGCGGGGTTGTCCCTCGTGCAACACAGTTTCTCCCCTCGCACGTCGTGGGAACGAAGGCAGGATTAAACCCGCGCCGAAATCTGCGCGCGGCGTCATGATGGTCCGCACCGGGCTCACCGGGCCGTTCCCGCGCTCCGAAGCGCTCGTCGGCGCGACGCGCGATCTCGACCGCGGGCGCACGACGCCCGAGGCCGTCGAGGAGGCGTTCCAGGCGGCGGAGCGGGAGGTCGTGCACCTCGAGTCCCGCCTCGGGTTCGCCCACGTGACCGGCGGCTACCTGCGCTGGCCCGACCTGTTCCGCCCGATCGCGGAGTCGTGGGAAGGGTTCGCGGTCGGCCCGCTCCAGCGCTGGTTCGAGACGAACACGTTCTACCGCCAGCCGATCCTGCTCGCGCCCCCGGGGCGCGCGGCGGGCGCCCTCGCCGCCCGGCTGCCGCCGGCGTGCGCCCAGGACCCGGGCCGCGCCCGCGTGGTGCTGCCGGGCCCGTACACGCTCGCCGGGCTCGCCGACAACCGCTCCGGGGAGACCGACGAGGCGATCGTCCACCGGCTCGGCCGGCTCCTGGGCGAGGAGGTCGCCGACCTGCGGGCCCGGGGGTTCGCCACCTTCCAGTTCTCGGAGCCGCTCCTCGTCGTCCGGCCGCCGACGGGGCCGAAGGCGGAGGCGGTGCTCGCCGGCTACCGCGCGATCGCCGCCGGGGCGGACCACGGGACGACGCTCGTCTGGACGTACGGCGCCGACGCGGCCCCCGCGCTCGGCCTCCTCGAACAGCTGCCGGTGTCGGCGTTCGGCATCGACCTCGCGGAGACGGACCCCGCGTCGCTCCCCGAGCGGAAGGGCGGCCCGGGCCTCGGCCTCGGGGTGGTCGACCCGCGCACCACGCTCGGCGAGGACCCCGACGAGGTCGTTCGGATCGTGCGGCAGGTCTACGCGCGCCGCCGGCCGCCGTCGATCTGGCTCGGGCCGGGGGGCCCGCTCGACCTGCTGCCGTGGGAGCCCGCGACCCGGAAGCTCCACGTCCTCGCCGCGGCCCGGCAGGCGCTCTCGGAGGGGAACCGCACGTGACCGACCGGCCGCTCTTCCCGGCGCAGGAGATCGGCAGCCTCGCGAAGCCGCGCTGGCAGCTCCAGGGGGTCCGGGGCGAGCCGCTCGACGAGCGGGCGCGGGGGGAGCTCGCCGCCGCCGACCGGGGGCTCGCCTTCGCGGACGGGTTCGCTCCGGCGCGCGACGCCCTGCTTGCCGGCCGCTCGCGCGAGGTCGGCGGCGACGCCGTGCGCGACCTGGGCGCGCTGTTCGCGCTGCGCTTCTTCGAGGCGACCGGGCTCGACCGGGTCTACGACGGCGAGGCGCGGCGGATCGAGATGTACGAGTACCCGATCCGGCAGATGCGCGGCTTCCGCTTCCAGGGGCACGTGCGCTCCTTCGACAACAAGTACTACCTCAAGGCCGCCGTCGTGGACGAGGTCCGGCTCGAGCGGCCGTACCATGTGGAGGAGTTCGACTTCGTCCGGCGGCACGCGCACGCGGAGCCGAAGCTCCCGATCACGGGCCCGTACACGCTCGCGGACTGGTCGTACAACGAGCACTACCTCGCACGCCAGTCCGGCTGGAAGGGCCGTGCGGCCCGTCGGGCCGCCCAGCGCGAGTTCGTGGTCGACCTCGCGCGCCGGGCGCTCCGGCCGACCCTCTCCGCGCTGATCGACCGCGGCTGCCGGGTGATCCAGATCGACGAACCGGCCGCCGGGACCCGCCCGGACGAGGCCGACCTCGTGGTCGAGGGGTTCAACGCGGCGACGGAGGGGCTCGATGCGGAGTTCTCGATGCACGTCTGCTACTCCGACTACCGGGCACTGCTCCCCACGCTTCTCGAGGCGAAGCGGTGCCGGCAGTGGGCGTGGGAGTTCGCGAACCGGGACACCGAGCACCACGACGGCTACGAGGTGCTGGGCGCCCTCGCCGAGTACGGCGACCGCCGGGAGGTCGGCCTCGGGGTCGTCGACGTCCACCGCGACGCGGTCGAGCCGCCCGAGCTCGTGGCCGAGCGGATCCGGCGCGCCGTCCGCTACCTCGGGGACCCGGGACGGATCTGGGTCAATCCGGACTGCGGCCTGAGGACCCGCTCGCTCGAGGTGGCGCACGCGAAGCTCGCCGCGACCGTCGCGGGGGCCCGGCTCGCGCGGGCCGAGTTCGAGAACCCCCGCCGTTAGCGCCCCGCGAGCTCGGTGAGCACCTCGCCCCGGTCGGCGCGCACGAGCACCGTGTGCTCGGCCTGGGCGACGAACCCCCCGCCCGCCTCGAGGAAGACGGGGTAGCTCTGGAGCCGGCGCCGGGCCCGGCGGAGCGCCTCCGCCTCCCCGGGGCCGGTCGCCCAGCGGGTCGCGAACGGGAGGGTGCGGAAGCGCCGGAACATCGCCGCGAGCACGGGGTCCGCGCCCCCCGGGTCGGCGCGGAACCGCTGGATGTTCCCGAACGGCCCGTTGGCGATGCGGCCGGCGCCGTTCGTCGCGAACGGCTCGATCGCGATCACCTCCCCCTCCTCGAGCCGGGCCGCCGAGGCGCCGGGGACGTTCGGGATCGACTTGCCCGCGTGCAGCAGGTACGGCTCGATCGAGTGGCCCGAGAGGTCGACGATCGGTTTCACGCCCCGGGCGCGGATCGCGGCGGCGATCGCGCTCCCGATCTCCTCCACGGAGACCCCGGCCCGGACCTTCCCGATGCCGGCCCGGACCGCCTCGCGCGCCGCGCGGACCAGGTTCTCGTGGCGGTGGGTCCCGCCGACCTCCACGGTGTCGGCGGTGTCGGCGAGCGCCCCGTCGATCTGCGCCCCGACGTCGACCTTGACGAGGTCGCCGACCGCGAACTCGACCTCGTCGTCGGGGGACGGGCTGTAGTGCGCCGCCTCCGTGTTGCGGGAGAGGTTCGCCGGGAACGCGGGCTCCGCGCCCTCCGCGCGGACGAACGCCTCGATCGCGTCGGCGACGTCGCGCCGTCGGGCGCCGGGGACGGCGAGCGTGAGCCCGAGCTCCCGCGCCGCGGCGGCGATGCGGGCGGCGCGGCGCCACCGGTCGAGGTCCTCGGGGTACGGCACGACCGGGCTCACCGCCGGGGGACGACGCGCGGGGCCCCGCCCGTGAGGTCGACGAGCGTCGACGGGCGGCCCGAGGGGGCCGCCCCGCCGCCGAGGTAGACCGCGACCGCGTCGCCGAGCGCGCGCCGGGCCTCGGCGACGGTGCGGGCCGGGGGCTCGTCGTGGCGGTTCGCCGACGTGGCCGTGATCGGGCCGGTCCGGCGCGCGAGCTCCCGGGCGAGCGGGTGGTCGGGGAGGCGCAGCCCGAGCGCGCGGCCCCCGGCGATCGCGGCCGGGAGCGCCCGCCGCGCGCGGGCGGACGGCGGCAGAAGGACCGTGAAGGGACCCGGCAGCTCCGCCCGCAGGAACCGTCGGGCGGGCGGCGCGAGGTCGGCGAGCGGCTCCGCCTCCTCGAGCGAGCTCACGGCGAGGGAGATCGGCCGGTCGGGGGCCCGGCCCTTGGCCGCGACGAGGCGGTCGACCGCCGCGGCGTCCTCCGCCCGGGCGGCGAGGCCGAGCAGCGTGTCCGTGGGATAGACGACGAGGCGGCCCGCGAGGAGGGCCCGGACGGCGTCGCCGACGCCCTCCGCCATCGGCCTAGAAGTACTCCTCGCCCATCTGCGAGTACGCGAGGAACTCCTCGGGCGGGAAGTAGAGCGGGAGCTCGCGGGCCGCCGACTCCGCGGAGTCGGAGGCGTGGATCAGGTTCGCGGTGAGGCCGAGCGCGAGGTCCCCGCGGACCGTGCCCGGCGCCGCCGTCTGCGGGTTCGTCGCGCCGGTGAGGAGCCGCACGACCGCGATCGCGGAGCGGCCCTCGACCGCCAGCGCGAAGACGGGGCCGGAGGTGATGTGCTGGATCAGCGCCGGATAGAACGGCTTCCCGTGGTGCTCCGCGTAGTGGCGCTGCGCCAGCTCCGGCGTCACGCGGAGGAGCCTCGCGGCGACGATCTTGAGCCCCTTGCGCTCGAGGCGGCCCACGATCTCGCCGACCAGCCCGCGCTTCACGCCGTCGGGCTTCACGAGAACGAGGGTCCGCTCGTTGGTCCCTTCCGCCATCGCCCCGCCGAGTCCGGGCGGAGGGTAAGGTTTGCGACCCCGCGGAGACGGTTTAGGCCGCCCGGCGTGCCCCGTCCGGTCCCCCCGATGCCGTCCTCCCGCGCCCGGCTGCACCCGTCGGTCCGCGGCTTCGAGCGCGCCGCGGCGACGTACGAGCGCGCGCGGCCCGGCTATCCGGCGGCGGCCGTCCGGTACCTCGGCCGGACCCTTCGGCTCGGACCGGGGACGACGGTCGTCGACCTCGCGAGCGGCACGGGGAAGTTCACCCGGGCCCTCCGGACGCTCGGCGCCGCGCTCGTCGGCGTCGAGCCGACCGCGGCGATGCGGCGCGAGTTCGCGCGGAAGCTCCCGTCCGTCGTCGCGCTCGACGGCACCGCCGAGGCGATCCCGCTCCCGGACGGGTTCGCGGACGCCGTCGTCTGCGCGCAGGCGTTCCACTGGTTCCGCCCCCGGGCCGCCCTCCGCGAGATCGCGCGCGTGCTCCGGCCCGGCGGAGGGCTCGCCCTCGTCTGGAACACGCGCGACGAGACGGTCGCCTGGGTCGCCGAGTTCTCGCGGCTCACGGAGCCGTACCGGCGCGGCACCCCGACGGCCCGCGCGGCCGGGTGGCGGAGGCCGTTCGCGGCCGCGGCGAGCGGCTTCGCGCCGCTGCGGCGTCGGGCGTTCCGGTTCGTCCAGGTCGGGCCGCCGGAGCGGTTCGTCGAGCGGGCGCTCTCGATCAGCGCCGTCGCCGCCGCCCCGCCCGCGGCGCGGCGGCGCGTCGCGGCGGCGGTCCGCCGCCGGCTCGCGACCGATCCGGCCACCCGCGGCCGCGACCGCGTCGCGCTGCCGTACGTCACCGAGGTCTTTTGGACGCGACGGCGCGCGGGCGGGCCCGCGCCTAGGCGCGCGCGTCGCAGCCGGGCGCCCACCGGCACCGCGCGCACTTCGCCGGCGCGGGGGTCGCCCGACCGTCGTACGGACGGGCGATCGCGGCGCGCCAGCGCAGGAGCTCGGCCCGCGCGGCCGCGTCCCACGGCACGGAGTACTCCGTCCCGTCGCCGTACCGGAGCCGGCCGAACGGCGGGGCGACGCCGTACGTCTCCTCGACGAGGAGGCAGTACGCCCAGACCTGGACCCGGTGCGCGAGGGGCGGGCCCGCCGCGGGGGCGCTCCGGCGCTTCCGCTCGACCGGGACGACGGCGCCGTCCGACCGCCGCCGGAGCGCGTCGGGCCGGCCGGTGAGACGATAGCGCGCCGAGCGGAGGGTGACCGCCGCGCCGGCGTCGATCGCGATCAGCGTACCGCCCGCACGGTCCCGGCGCCGGGCCCAGAGCGCGCGGGCGGCGAGCGCGACCGCGACGCCGCCGAGGAGGAGGACGAGGGCCGCGACGTCCCGCGACGTCAGCGGAGGAAGAGCCACGCGGACCCCCCGAAGAGCGCCACGAGGCCGATCCCGAGGGCCGCCCACGCTCCGCGGCCTCCCTCGGCGCGGCGCCGCTCCCGGCCGAGCTCGCGGGCGTGGTAGCGGACCCCGGCCCGGGCGGCGCGCTGCGCCGCCGGCGCGGGCCCGCCGGGCGGCGGGTGGAGCGCGTAGTAGTGGGACCGCGGGCAGTACGCGTAGTCGGCGAGCTCGGTCGCGGAGACCCAGCCCTCGGGCTCCATGGCGACGCGGCCGCGCCGCCGGAGGGTTTACCGTCTCGCCTCCACGCGCAGCGGGCGGCGGGCGGCGCGGGGACGGCGGCCTAGGCGTCCGACTTCGGCGGCGCGGGCTTCTTCCGCGCGCGGGGCTTCTTCGCGGGCGCGGCGGGCGCGCTCTCGGCGGCGGGTTCCGCGACCGCCGGGGGGGCCGGCGCCGGGGCGGCGGCCGGGGGCGCGGCCGCTTCGGGCGCGGCGGGTGCCGACGGGGCGGACGGGGCCGCCGCGGCCGGTCGGCGGCGGCGCGGGGCCGGCGCCTCGGCGGCGGCCGCGGCGCGGGCCTTGGCGTTCGACCGGTCGGCGGCCTTCTTGAGCGCGTGGGCGCGGGTCCACTTGAACCGGTGGCCGACGCGGTGGAGGCTCAGCTGCTGCTTGCGGCAGGAGGAGGAGCAGAAGTGGAAGACGGTCCCGTCGCGCTTCACGAACATGCCGCCGGTGCCGGGTTCGATCTCCGCGGCGCAGAACGAGCACTGGCGCTTCACGACCATGGGACCGACCTCCCCGCTCAGCGCACCGAGAGCTTCCGCGCCTCGCGCGCGGTCTCGCGGAGGATGAGGACGTCGCCGAGCCGGATCGGCCCCGCGACGTTGCGCGTGATGATCTTGCCGCGGTCGCGCCCCGCGAGGACGCGGACCTTCACCTGGGTCGCCTCGCCGGCCATGCCGGTCCGGCCGACGAGCTCGACGACCTCGGCCGGCGAACCCTTCTCCTCCGCCATCGGTCGCTGCCCTTACTTCTTCAACGTCGGGAAGGCGGCGGCGAGCTCCTCCAAGAGCCCCTTCGCCTCGCCCGGCTCGACGATCGCGACGCTGGCGGCGGACTTCGAGAGCCCGGCGGACTGCCCGAGGCGCTGCTTCTTGCCGACGTACACGTACGGGATCCGCTTCTCCTCGCAGAGCATCGGGATGTGCACGAGGATCTCGACCGGGTCGACGTCCTCCGCCATGACGACGAGCTTCGCTTCCGCGCGCTCGCTCGACTTGGTCACTTCGTTCGTGCCGATGCGGACCTTGCCGGTCTCGCTCGCCACCTGGACGAGCTGCAGGGCCTTGTCGGCGAGGTCGCTCGGGGTCTCGAATCGCACGTAGATCGGTCGCGCCATCGTTCCTCGCGTCAGCGGAACCCCTTGCGGGGGTCCTCGGCTCACGGGTGAGGCCCCCCTACGGCCCGCGCTATTTAACGCTGGCCTCGCCGGCGGCGCCCGCGGGCGCCGCGAACGACCCGGGCCCCTGCTCGGGATGGTCCGCGAAGTACCGGCGCGCGGGATCGAGGAGCCGGTCGACCGCGGCGCCGACGGCCGCCTTGAGGTCCTTCGGGTGGAGCCGACCCTCGGTCCACGCGGCGGCGAACTCGGGCTCGGACGCGAAGGCGATCGGTCCGCCGTGCTCCGGGGCGCGCGGGACCTCGAAGGCGCCCTCCCACGGGAAGACGATGTACCGGACGATCTCGGCGACGGGATTCCCCGCCACCTCCCGGGCCGGGCAGAAGGCGGCGTCGATCCGGGCCCGGACCGTCGCGGAGGGGGCGGGGATCGGGATCCCGGAGCCGGGGTCCGACTTCGACATCTTCCGCTCGGCGGTCCCCTCGGTCGGGTCCATCCGGCCGCCGCCCTTCAGCGACGAGAGCAGCGGGGTGTGGATCGCGGTCGGCACCGACCAGCCGTAGTGGTGCGCCACCTCGCGGGCGAGCACGTGGGCCCGGCGCTGGTCCATCCCGCCGTAGGCGAGGTCGACGGGCAGCTCGAAGATGTCGGCGGCCTGCATCGAGGGGTAGAACAGCTTGCCCGTGTCGAGGTGTTCCTCCTCCTCGGAGCGCCCCAGGATCGACATCGCCCGCCGGGTGCGGGCGAGGCTCGTCGCCTTCCCGACCCGGACGACCCGCGCCCAGTAGTCGGAGCTCTCGGCGAGCTCGCGGGCCCAGCGGAAGCGCACGCGGTCCGGGTCGACGCCGAGGGCCACGAAGGCGGCCTGCATGTACCGGCCCGACGCCCGGATCCGGGAGAGGTCGCTCCCCAGCTTGTCGTTGATCCACGCGTGCCAGTCGGCGAGGAAGACGGTGACGTCGAGCCCGGCCTCCGTGAGGTCCCGGATCTTCCGGGCCGTGATCAGGTGCGCCACCGTGAGCGCCCCCGACGGCTCGAAGCCGATGTACGCCCGGGGCCGCTCGTGGGTGGCGAGGAGGGCGCGGATCTCCTCCGCGGTCACCACCTCGGCGGTGTTCCGGACGATCCGATCGACGCGCTCCTCGAGGTCCATCGCGGAGCGGAAGGCGCGGTCGTAGTATTTATCGAGGGGCGCTCGGCCGCCGGGCGGCGCCGCTCGAAACGGGACCTTTTAAGACCCGGGGGCGGCCTAGTTACCGTCCCCTTCAGCTCATGGACAGCACGGCGAGCGGCACCCCGGAGCGGCCCCCCTCCGCCGCGTCGCCGGCGGCCGAGGAGCTCGCCCGATCGCTCGGCGTCTCGGTCGAGGCCGGCGAGATCCTCCTCCAGGCCGGGCTCGCCGCGCCGGCGCAGGTCCGCGAACTGTCGGCCGAGGCGCTCTCCCGGCTCGGCCTCGGCATGTCGGACGTGGAGCGGATCCGCGCCGGTCCCCCGACGGCCCCCGCGTCGCCCGCCGCCGCCCCGGCGAGCTCCGACGAGCTCGTCGAGCGGTGGGCCGGCACGGTCCGCCGGCCCGAGCGCGGGAAGAAGCGGCGCGTCGCGACCGCCCCGCACGGCTCCGCGGACGTGCTGAAGAAGTGGGTCGACGGCGACGACCGCGCGATGGAGGACTGGATCCGGACGGCCGAGCCGGCCCGGGCCGCCCCGGCCGCGGCGGCCCCGTCGTTCGCGCCGACCGCGCCCCTCGAAGGGGCGCCCCGCGCCGGGCTCCCCGACGCGCAGCTCGCGCCGGTCGTCGAGCGCGAGGAGACGGTCGTGCGGTGGCTCACGGGGCTCCTCGACCGCGTCAAGACCGACCAGTTCGACCCCGCCTCCCTCATCGGGGAGGCGCAGGACCTCCAGCGCCAGCTCTACGACGAGCGGGCGAAGCGCAAGCAGCTCGAGGACGAGGTCGAGCACGTGAAGCGCGGCTCGATCGCCGTGATCAAGTACGTCCGCGGCCGCGAGGCGAAGGAGCGGGAGATCGCGCTGCGGGAGAAGGACGACGAGCTCGCGGAGCTGAAGCTCCGCCTGCTCGCCCTCGAGAGCTCCGGCGCGCGCGCCGCGGAGCCGCGGGCCGGCGACGCGGCCCCGGACGCGGCGGCGCCGATGCGCTCGACCGTCGACGCCGTCGAGAAGGCGACCCGCGAGCTCGACGCGCGCCTGCGGGAGGAGTTCGGCGAGCGCGAGCACGAGTACGTCGAGCGGGAGACCGACCTGCGGCGCCGGATCATCCAGCTCGAGGGCGACGTCCGGAACCTGCAGGGCGAGCTCGACCGCACGAAGGAGCGGGAGGCGCTGCTCGGGAAGGAGGGCGGCCCGGTCGCCGCCGACCTGACGAGCCGGCTCGAGGAGGTCGCCCGGCGCGAGCGCGACCTGGTCGCGCGCGAGAACGAGCTCCGCACGCGCTTCGAGGAGTTCCGCATCAACTCGGAGGAGCTCGAGCGCCGGCGCGCCCCGCTCGAGTTCAAGGAGCGCGAGCTCGCGGCGTACGACCAGCAGCTCGAGACGCGCAAGAAGGCGCTCGACCTGGAGGCGCGGCGGCTCGAGGAGGTGCGGCGGACCGTCGGCAGCGGCGGCTCCGTGACCGCCTCCGAGGAGGCGCGGCGGCTCGACGACCTCCGCCACGAGCTCTCGATGAAGGAGTCCGAGCTGAAGGGCCGCGAGTCGCTGCTCCACGAGCGGATGCAGACGCTCGAGCGGATGGGGGCCCAGGCCGCCGAGGCGGAGGCGGGCCGGATGCAGGCGGACGTCCAGCAGGCGGCCCAGGAGACGAAGGTGAAGAGCGGCGTCCGCCGCCTCGACGACCTCCTGTTCGGCGGCTTCGCGCCGGGGCTCCAGATCCTCGTGAACGGGCCCGCCCACACGGGGAAGGACGTGCTCGCCCGCCTCTTCTCGGTCGAGGGGTTCAAGGCCGGGATCCCGTCGATCTGGGTCGTCACCGACAAGACCTACCTGCAGGTCCGCGAGGACCTCGCGGGCCTCGCGCCGAACTTCGCGGACATCGAGAAGCGCGGGATGGTCCGGTACGTGGACCTGTACTCGCGCGCCGTCGGCTCGCAGGCCTCGGCGACCGGCGTCCGGTTCCTCTCCTCGACCGACAAGGGGGTGCTCGACCAGCTCGCCAACACGGTCAACGCGTTCGCGGAGGAGCTCAAGGAGCAGTTCCCGACGTACCGGCTCATCTTCGAGTCGGTCTCCACGATCACGGCGTACCTCGACACGGCCGCGACGTTCCGGTTCCTGCAGCCGTTCGTGGGCCGGCGCAAGCTCGACCAGGCGGTCGCCTACTACATCCTCGACTCGGGGATGCACTCGGAGTCGGACCTCGAGACGCTCGAGCACATGGTCGACGGCTCGATCAATCTCAAGGTGGAGCAGCTCAAGACGTTCCTCTCGGTCCGCGGCCTCGGGGAGGCCCAGGCCCGCGCCTGGATCGGCTACACGTTCTCGAAGCGCTCGCTCAACCTGGGCTCGTTCAGCCTCGAGCACATCCGCTGAGCCGCGGTCGGGGTCACGCGAGCCCGAGGGGCGCGGCGGCGGCCCGCCAGCGGGCGGGGTCCACCGCGGCGCGGACGACGGCGAGCTGGGCGTCCCGCTCGGCGGGGGGTCCGGCGAGGATCCCGCGCAGCGTCGCCGCGAGCGCGGCGGCGTCCATCGCGCGCACGATCCAGCCCTGGAGGGCGCGGAGGCGCTCGGGCGCCATCGATCGCTCCACGGTCGCGCGCCAGCCGAGGAGCTCCGCGTCGGTGAAGTGGCGGTTGAGCAGCGGCACGAGCTCCGTCTCCTCGCGATGGAGGTGCGCGAGGTACCGGGCGAAGAAGTCGTCGAGCGCGAGGGTGAGCGCGCGGCCGGCCGCGCGGCGCGCGGACGCGTCGCGCGATGTCCGGAGCGGCGCGGCCCGCTCCTGGACGCGGGCGAGGTCGCGCGTGAACCGGTGGTGGTCCTCCCGCAGCGCGTCGACGAGCCGGGCGTCGAACCGGCGCGCGGGCGGGAAGGCGACCTCGTCCTCGTGGCCGGCGTGGGCGTGCAGGAGGCAGAGCAGGCAGCCGGCGGGGACGCCGGCGCCGAAGGCGAAGTCGAGGTCGACGAGGAGCCGGTCGGTCGCGGCGGGGTCCGCGAAGTCGGTGAGGAGGAGCCGGCCGCCGAGGTCGTAGATCATCGCCCGGAGCCCGTTGTGGATCGGCGTCAGCACGTCGACGGTGGAGATCGGCGGGGCCGCCGCGTCGTCCGGCATGCGGCGGAGGAGGCGCGGCGCGGGATAACGGACCGCCCCGCCGCGGGCGCGACGGTTATCGGCGCCCGCCCCGTCGCGGAACGATGGGGCGGAGCCACGGCTACGCGGTGACGGTCGTCTGGACCGGGGACCGGGGCTCCGGGACGTCCGGGTACCGGACGTACGGCCGCGACCACGTCGTGCGGGCCGCGGGGAAGCCCGATCTCGCGGGGTCGTCGGACCCAACGTTCCGCGGCGACGCCGCGCGGTACAGCCCGGAGGAGCTCCTCGTCGCCGCCCTCTCCGCCTGCCACATGCTCTGGTACCTCCACCTCGCGGCGGAGGCGGGGATCGTCGTGCGCGCCTACGAGGACCCGGCGGAGGGGACGATGGAGGAGGCGCCGGACGGCGGGGGCCGGTTCACCTCCGTGACGCTCCGCCCGCGG
>Ga0335075_10001760_pt1 | contig 35297 bp, 18 predicted proteins | sample Lox_Sample_24_FD_206723 | JGI IMG/M metagenome (GOLD analysis project Ga0335075, IMG submission 206723) | Soil microbial communities from Loxahatchee National Wildlife Refuge, Florida, United States - Lox_Sample_2.4 | ecosystem: Environmental > Terrestrial > Soil > Wetlands | place: USA...
GATTGCGAACGGCGCTAGCGTGGTGGATCTTCGGCATCACACTGGCCGTGGTATATTTCACCTACCTATTCCGTTCCATTCGCGGGAAGGTTGACCCTGGCACCGAGGGTCATGGCCATTAAGATATTCCCCCTCGGCAGAGGTGCCGTATGAGTCTACCGGAATCTCCGCGACCGGAACCCCGTGAACGGATCGCTAGAACATTCACAGTGGTTGAGGGCATCGTCTACATTGGCCTCGGTTTGCTTCTCACCGGCATCGCATTCACTCTCCTCGTCACGAGTTTCATAAGCTTTGGCCGAATCGTTGTGTCGGGGCCAGTGAAGTTCAGTTTTGTTGAATTGCTCGATCAGATTCTACTCATTTTGCTCGTTGTTGGGTTGCTCTACACAGTTCAGGTGTCGCTCCGCAGCCGCGCACTCGGACCCGAACCGTTCCTGATTGTTGGACTCATTTCCGCCATTCGACGTGTGTTGGTCTTGACGGCCAAATTCGGTGATTGGGAAAAATCGGCGAGCGAATCTCAGCACATCATCATCGAGCTTGCCGTGCATACCGTTCTCATTTTGATTTTGGCTGTTTCGCTTATGTTGCTGCGAAAGACCGACCCTTCCGCTGTTGCCAAACGCGGCTGATGACGGCTGCTAGGTTCTGCAGCGCGGGTGGCCATCCCCGCGCTTTGGCAGGCCCAACAGAGAGACTTCCGAGTCTCTCTCATCAAGTAAGCGGTTCTTCTCGCCCTGGAGCGTATCGGTCCTCAAGGGAACCCTAACGGAGAATCCGAATGAAAAAGTTCGCCGCTCTTTCTCACTTCGTTCGCCGCCACTTCATCGGCTGTCGTGCCTCATCACGCATCACGCTTCCACCGGCCGTCTCCGACCAGACGGCTCAAGCGCGGGTGCTGCGGGTCGTCGGCCAAAAAGAACGCCTTGCCCTCGGGTAAGGCGGCCGACGGATCAGCGACACCGATGCTCACAATGGCGGCGAGATAAAAGCCCGCGTTGAGGAAGGTATAGGCGAGCCGCCCGGAGAAATGGACATAGAAGAACACCAGGATCGCCAACAGCTTTAGATCGCCAACAACGTCAGAGTCAGCTCGTTAGCGACTTAAGCTGAGGATTGCAACCCCCGCCGCGACCAGCCCGATGCCCAACCATCCGCCCAGCGAGGGGCGCTCGTGGAGGAAGACGGCCGCGAAGACCGCCACCAGGACGACGCTCAGCTTGTCCACCGGGGCAACTTTAGCGGCGTCACCCACCTTCAAGGCGCGGAAGTAACAAACCCACGATGCTCCCGTCGCCAACCCGGACAGCACCAGGAATCCCAGCGCCTTTGCACTGAGCGTCCGTGGGTCATGCCACTTCCCCGCCGCTACAACGAACACGGCGAGTACGAGCAGGATGACCACGGTCCGCACCAGCGTGGCGAAGTCCGCGTCGATCTCGCCAAGACCTACCTTGGCGAAGACCGCGGTGAGCGCCGCAAACACGGCCGAAAGCAAAGCCCAAATGAACCAATCGTGTGCTGGCATTTCCCACCTCCCTGCTGTTCCTCTTAATTGTAGCGGTAGACTTGACCGATCGAGATGCATACAAGGCGACTCTTGGAACGCTCAGAAGTAAACCTGTGTGCGAACCCAGAACAGGTCGTTGGAGCTGCGGAACGTACCGTCGGTGGCGGTCACCGGGCTGCCGAACATGGAGTGCTCCCAGTCGAAGTAGACCTTGACGAGCTGGTTTAGGTACCAGTTAGCGCCGACGTCCACCATCTTGGCGTGGTTCGTCCACAGGTGCGGGTCGGCCAGGCCGGCGGTGAAGACCTGGGAGCCGAGGTCGAGCTGGCTGTAGCGTGCCGTCACCTCCCAGGCGCCCAGCCCGAAGCGGCCCTTGCGCAAATCAAAGGGGTGCAGCGGCTGGAGGAGAGTGCGGTCGCGGATGGTCTCGCCCGTCAGGATGTAACCGGCCTGCACGAACCAGCCATTGATCGGGACATGGACAGACGGAGCGGTGCCGTTGGCGTAACTGTCATAGCCGCCCTCCAGCGCCGACAGCAGCGACAGTCCTTGGTAGTAGTAGGCCAGGTGCGTTTCCCAGAGTGCCCGCACCCCCCGCTCCATCACGTTGGGGTTGAACGCCAGAAACGGCAGACCGGCGGCGTTGCTGGCGGCGGTGCTGTCGATCGCGGCGCCATTTGGATCCTGGTTGGTCCGCAGCACCGCCGGCACCAGCGACTGGTTCTCGTTGCCCAGATCGACGGAGCCGCCGAGCTGTAGGTTCCGCAGCAGGAAGCCCTCCGCCCAGGGGTAGAACGGCTTGAAATTGACAAACCCCAGAAAATCTTGGCGGCTGTTGAACGGTCGCAAGGAGTTCCGCTGACTGTCGAAGCTCCCCAGCGCGTATTCGATCCGCTGGTTCGCCAGGACCCCCCAGAGCATCGCGCCGAAGCGCCGATTAGCCTCGAAGTTATTCGCCCACAGCGATCGTTCCGGGGCCAGCAGATCCCAGATGTGGATGCGATAGAACTTGTAACCGAATGGCGCCTTGTAGCGGCCGATGCGCAGCTGGAAGCGCGGGTCGTAATCGAAGTTGACATAAGCGTCGAGCAGGGCGACGGTATCGTAAAAGTTCTGAAACGAGAACTCCCAGGAGATGGGCTTGGTGGCGGTGCCTTCAAAGTAGATGCGGCTGCGAGGATTGTAGAAGCCGCTGCTGGTGACGGGACCCGGCGTCGGCCGGGAATAGAGCATCCCGTCAAGCTGGGTCATGCCGCGGAGACCGAAGGTGAGCTCCTCCTCCCTGGTCGCGAAGTGGACGCCGCCGTCATCGAAGTCGTAGTAGGGGTTGGGTCCAATCTTGCCGAGATGCAGGTTGCCGACCTCCTGGGCGCGGCCGATAGCCGTTGGGTCGCCGCCGCCGGAGCGGGCGAGGCGACGACCAGCTCGCCTAGCAACAGCCAGAGCGGCTGGCGAGACATGGCAGACCCCGTTTTCCATACCCCCAGAGCTTCAGGACCAACCTCGAACCTGCTCGTTACCATCCCTTTTATCGTCAAACTTTGCCAGCATCTTTAGCAAATGGCAGAGAAAGACTCAAGACGATCAATCCTGGTTCCGACGGCCGTGATTGCCCTCGGGTAGCGAGGAGCTGCTGGTCACGACACAGCCTTCTTACTTCTCCCCGTTTTTTTCCGAGATGAAGACGTCCCGGTGCGGGAACTTCTGGAACAGCGAGGCTGGCTTGCCGAAGTTGGCGGCCAGTACGTCGGGCGGGTTGCCGACGATCCATTCCGACAGGTCAATCTCCTCATAGATGCCGGAATTGAAGCCGATGAGGACGCGGCACTTCTTGTCGCCGACGTTCTCGATCGAGTGCCCGTACCCCTGCGGGATGTAGCCGACATCGCCTTTACCCAACGTCTCGGTCCGGAACCGCCCGTGCGAGCCGAACATCGTCATGCTCATTCGGCCCTCCAGGACGTACTGCCACTCGTCGGCGCTGGGGTGCCAGTGCAGCTCCCGCAGCGCCCCCGGCTCAAGATCGAGGATGGCGCCCGTCATGGTCTTGGAGATCGAGAACTTGGTCGAATCGACCATCCACAACTTGCCGCCCTTGTTGTTGACGATGGGGTCGTTCTTCAGCAGTTGCCACTTGTGCGTCAGCGGCGAACGGGGTGCCGGCCCGAGCGTGCCATCCGCCTTCGCGGGCGGCACCGCCCCCTTGGCGATGTACACCTCTTCCTTTGGGAAGCCGTTGAAGGTGGATTCGGGCAGGCCGAAGTTCTTGGCCAGCAGCGCCGTGGGGCTGTGGCCCATCCAGTCGGTGATGCTGAACGTACCGAACTCCGAGAAGTAGCCATTGTCGAAGATCAGCACGAAGTGGCACGGCTCGTCTCCCAAACACTCGAGCATGTGGCCGTGGCCGCGCGGGAAATACCATACATCCCCCGGCTCGAAGTCGTTCGTCTCCGCATGCCCCCCCGGGCCGAGGACCGTGGTCCGGACTCGCCCCTTGTCCACGAACGCCCACTCAGCGGCGGTGGCGTGCCAGTGCAGCTCGCGCATGGCTCCCGGTTCGAGCGTCATGGACACGCCGGCGATCCCCTTGGAGATCGGCAGCTGCTCGACGGTGGCTTCCCTCGCCGTGCTCTTGCCGATCACCTTCGCTTTGGACTTCTCCAAGGCGAACTTGAAAGCCGGTAGCTCCTTGCCGGCGAGCAAGGGGTCGGGGACGTTGTTCATGAAGCTGGGATCGCCGGCCTCCGCACGCCGGCTGGAGGTCAAGGCAGCGGTCACGCCGGCCGCGAACGCCGCGGCTCCGGTCAGAAACTCCCGACGGTGTACTTCAGACATGGTTAGCCTCCCTGTGAGAGAACATCGGACTAGTTGACAGCTATTCGACCAGGCGAGGGTCCTAATGCTCCGACGAGTTTTCGTCGGGGGCGGTCGGCCGTAGTGGATCTTCCAGGCCATACTCGCGGATCTTGCGCAGCAGGGTGCGCGTGCTGATCTTTAACAGCCCCGCGGTCCGCAGCCGGTTGCCCCCGGTCTGGAACAGGCACTGCTGGATCGCCTCACGCTCCACCTCGGCCAGCGTCATGCCAGGTCGGAAACCAGGCACCGTCTCGCATACCCTACCGCCCCCGTTTTCCACGGGCAGGTCGGCGGGGAGGAATTCCGGTAACAAAACCTCGCCGTGAGCCTGCAAGAGGGCCTGCTTGATGACGCTTTGCAGCTCGCGGATGTTGCCCGGCCAAGAATAATCACGCAGACGCTCCAGGGTTTCGGGAGCGACCTCGCGGACCTCCCGCCCCAGCTCGCGGCTGAAGCGCCGTAGGTAAAACTGCACCAACATCGGCAGATCGTCGCTCCGTTCGCGCAAGGAGGGAAGGTGGATCGTGAAGACGGCCAGCCGGTAATACAGATCGGGGCGAAACTTCCCTTCTGCCGACCACGCTTTCAAGTCGCGGTGGGTGGCGGCGATCAGCCGCACGTTGGTTCGAATCGTCTCGTTGCCGCCGAGGCGCTCGAATGTCTGCTCTTGCACGGCGCGCAGGATCTTGGCTTGCAGGTGCGGCGACATGTCGCCGATCTCGTCGAGGAAGAGGGTGCCGCCGTTGCACTGCTCGAATTTGCCGATGCGGCGACGGTTGGCCCCGGTGAAGGCGCCCTTCTCGTGGCCGAACATCTCGCTTTCGAGTAGCTGCTCCGGGATAGCCGCGCAATTGAGGGCCAGGAACAGGGCCTTGGCCCGAGGGCCGTGCTGGTAGATGGCGCGAGCAATCAGCTCCTTTCCGGTACCGCTCTCGCCGGTGATCAGCACGGGGACGTTCTGATCGGCGACGCGGCCGATGGCCTTGTAGACTTCGCGCATGGCCGGGCAGCTACCGACGATGGCATCATGCACGTCGGGGACCAGGTCGGTCTCAGAGACGACGGCCTGCTGGTTCATCAGCCGGCCCACCTCCAATGCCTCACCGACCACGCGCCGCAGCTGGTGCAGGTCGAGCGGCTTGAACAGGTAATCGTAGGCGCCTTGCCGCATTGCCTCGATCGTCTCGTCCGCCGTTTTGACCACGGTGACAAAGATGACGGGGATGCGCGTGTCGAGCCGGCGGATCGTCTGGAAGACCTCCAAGCCAAACTGGTCCGGCAGGCGCACGTCCAGAAGAATGACATCGGGCCGTTCCGCCCCGATGCGTTCGATGCCTTCCGCGCCGGTGCGGGCCGCTTCTATTCGGTACGAGGGGTCGGGGAACGCCAGGCGCAGCTGCGTCAGAATCAGGGCCGGGTCATCGTCGATGAGCAACAGGCGAGGCATGATTGGCCCCTTCCAAAGTCGATGAGCAGGCTGGCAGCCGCCGGCCATTCGCTTCTATCCCGACGTGCCGTATCATCCTACACGGCTGCTTTTCGGTCGTCACCTGGGTAAAATGTCCGGAGCGCCAGCGATTGCGGATGCAGGCAGCTGTCCGCATGGGAAAGCGACCGGTCTGCGGGGACGAACCAAGAGTGAAAGCGCAAGAGCTGCCTGAGGAGGTTGCCGGCGATGCAGTCTCAGCTTGAGGAAGCACTGCGGATCAGCGAGGAACGGTTCCGCGGCACATTCGAGAACGCGCCCGCCGGCCTTGCGCACGTAGACACCAATGGCCGCTTCCTGCTGGTTAACGACAGACTGTGCGCCATCCTGGGCTATACCCGCGCGGAGCTGCTCCGGAAAACCTTCCTGGACATTACCTACCGCGACGACCTGGCGGCCAGCAACGAGTCCTTCACGGCGCTCCTGCGGGGCGATCGGGTCAACTATGTGCTGGAGAAACGCTACGTCCGCAAGGATGGCTCGCCTGTTTGGGCGGAGTTTTTCGCCGCACTTCAGCGGGACGCGGCAGGCACCCCCGCTTATGTCATCGCGGTGATTCGGGATCTCTCGGAACGCAAGCGGCTGGAGAGCGAGCTGCGGCAGGCCAAGGAGGCGGCGGAGGCGGCTAACCGCGCCAAGGACGAGTTTCTGGCCAACGTCAGCCACGAGATCCGCACTCCCTTCGGCGCCATCCTCGGCATGACCGAATTGGTCCTTGAGACGCCCTTGACCGAAGACCAGCGGCAATGCCTTCAGACGGTCCAGTCGGCGGCCGACCATCTGCTCGGTATCATCAACGACTTGCTCGACTTCTCGAAGATCGAGGCGGGCAAGCTGGAGCTGGACCTGGCTGATTTTTCCCTGCGCGCGATGCTGGACGACGCCTTGCGGATCTTGGCCGTGCGCGCCCACAAGAAAGGGCTGGAGCTGGCTTGCCATGTGCAGCCGGACGTTCCCGATGCCCTGGTCGGCGATGCGGGCCGGCTCCGCCAAGTGCTGCTTAACTTGATCGGCAACGCCGTCAAGTTCACCGCGCAGGGCAACGTGGTCGTGCGCGTGGGAGTCGTCGGCGCCCCCGTATCCGAGGGCGAGGTCGGTGTGTACTTCGCGATCCGCGACACCGGCATCGGCATCCCGAAAAACAAGCAGGAGAGCATCTTCCAGGCCTTCAAGCAGGAGGACAGCTCGACCACGCGCAAGTACGGCGGCACGGGCTTGGGCCTGACGATCGCCGCCCGGCTGGTGGCGCTCATGGGTGGCCAGATCAGCGTGGACAGTGAGCCGAACCGGGGCAGTACCTTCGCCTTCATGGCGCGATTCGGACGGCACCCGCAACACCCGACCGAGGACGATACCCAACCGGCGCGGAAAGTAGCGGCCGCGACGCCGCTGCGCATCCTCCTCGCGGAGGACAACGAATTCAACACGCGGCACTTGGAGCGCCTGCTGGTCCGTCAGGGGCATTGGGTACGGCTGGCGAACAACGGCAGGCAGGCGCTGGCCTTAGCGGAAGAAGCCGCCTGCGATCTGCTGCTCTTGGACATTCACATGCCGGAGCTGGACGGCTTTCAGGTCGCGCGACTGATCCGGCAGCGCGAGCGGGTCGCGGGAGAGCATTTGCCCATCATCGCGTTGACGGCACGCTCGCGGAAAGAAGACCGCGAGCACTGCCTCGCGGCGGGGATGGACGATTTCCTCTCGAAGCCGGTTCGGGCCGCGGAGCTGTTCGCGGCCATCGACCGCGTGATCTCCGCCCGGCGAGTTTCCCAAACAGTCCGGACGAATGCCGAGGACCGCACGAATCTGCTCGACCCCGGCGTCTTGCTGGCCACCTGCGGCGGCGATGCAGCGGGGCTACGCGAATTGTGCAAGGATTTCCAGACTTATGCGCCCTCCCGACTGGCTGAGGTGAGCGATGCCCTGCGCGACCAGGATGCGCCGCGGCTGCGCGAGGCCGCCCACAAGCTCTATGGGCTGCTGTCGGCGTTCTCCACAGTGGCCGGCAACGCGGCATCGGACCTTGAAGATAATGCGGCTCAAGGTCAGCTCGATGACGCCCAGCCGCTGGTGGACCAGCTCGAAACGATGACCCGAGAGCTGATCCGTCAGGTGAACAGCCTGTCGCTTGCTACTTTGCAACATCAGGCAGGAACAGCCGAGTCTTGACACTGCGATACACACGTAGAATCTGTTCCGAATGCCGCTTGCGGCTTAGCGATTCCGCGGCTTCGCTAAGCCGCAAGCGGCATTCGGAGATGTTCACAGCTTGTTGGGTGTCACCTTCGTCCACGGGCTCCAGGCTCCCATCGCGTGGTGCCGCACTTTGCGTTTCCAGATCTTGTTTCCGCAGAAGGCGAAGAGCGTGTCCCTGTCCTTGCCGCCGAGGGCGACGCCGGTAACGCGCGTGCGGCCGGGAACCGTGAGGATCACCTGGGTGGGACCGTCGTCGGCGCTGATCTGGATGCCGCTGCGCGTGGCGATGAATTGACGGCCCTCGACGGAATAGCAGACGCTTTCCGCACCGGCGTCATCGTCCCAGTCGGCGACGTGAAGGGGGAAGAAACGCTCCTTGTTGGTGAGCGTGCCGTCGTCGGCGATCTGATAGCTGTAGACCCACTTCGAGTGGCCTTCGGCGACTGAAAGCAGCCACTGGTCGGGCCGGTAGGCCAGGCCGGTCGCGAATTGAATTCCAGCGGCGACTCGCTTCTTTTCCCCGTTCTTGATGAGCCAGACGCTGCCGGGCGAGCTGGGCCTGTCGCCGTTCGTGGTGACGTAGAGGCTGCCGTCCGGCCGCGCAAGAATACTGTGGCCGGCGATGCCGTCCAGCACGACGCTGCCCTTGCCCCCCTTGTCGTAGCGCATGAGCTTGCCGGACTTTTCCGAAACGGTGAAGAGCGAGCCGTCGGCGCCGACCGTGACAGCGTGAGGCTGGGCGGCGTCTTCGACGAAAACGCGGACTTTCCCATCCAGGCCGATGCGGTGGATTTTGTTGTTCGCGGCGTCGGCAAAGAAGACCTCGCCGGCCTCATTGCACGCGGGGCCGCGCGTGCTTTTGAAGCCTTCAGCGACGAGCTTCCAGCCCTCACCGGGTAGGAGGATTTCCTGTGCTCGCGGTGCGCTGGGGCCGGCCTTCACGCGCTCCGGCCAGTCTTTCCACAGGTACGCCATGGCCTCCTGCCAGTGCTCCGCGTAGCCCTGCACGTGGCGTCCTTCGATGATGCGAAACTGGTAGTCGTAGCCGGAGAATTTGAGCGCCTTGTCCATTTCCTGGTCGAGCAGAAACCAGTCGCCCGCGGCGTTTTCCATGTCGTGGGTGGCGGTGGTGAGGAAGGCGCGGATGGGCCGTGCCTCGAATTTGCGCACCAGGGTGGGAAACTCGTGTCCGCCGCGGAAGGCCACCCAGCTTCCGCTGGCCGCATACACGCGGCGGAAGGCCTCGGGACGGTTCCACGCCGCGGTGAAGGCCGCGATGCCGCCGCTGCTGCCGCCGGAGATGCAGCGGTCGTTGCCGTCGGTGCTGAGGTTAAGCTGGTACTTCTTGGCGAGGAACGGGAGCAGCTCCTCGTCGAGGAAGCGCACGTTGTTGTCGTTGACGCCATCGTATTCGAAACAGCGGTTGCGGCGGCCGGCGGTGCCTTTCCTCGGCGCGGGCAGCGTACCCGGTTTCACGAAGACGCCGACGGTCACCGGGATCTCCTTCGTGGCAATCATCATTTCGAGTAACTTCTTCTCGCGAGGATTGTAACCGTCGGTTTTCACATACACGCAGGCGGGCTTGCCGGCGTCGTATTGCGCTGGGATGAAGAGCGTCACGTCGCGTACGGTACCGGGGAAGATCTTGCTCTGCGTGAAGACAAGCTGCTTGATCGTGCCTGGCTTGATGTCCTCCGGCTTGATCGCGGGCGGCGTGTATTTCGGAGCGTCGTCCGCTGTCCTCTCCGCCGCGCCGCTGCCCGCGAGGGGACGGATGAACCACTGGAGGTGCCGGTCGTTCGGACGGAGGGTCCACAAATCCACTTTGGCGCCGGGATCCTGCTTTCCGCCGAAAAGGTCCAAGCCCATGCCCGGCGCGTGTTTCGGCGCCAGCGAATACGCGCCGTTCTCGCGCTTCGTCAGCGACCATAGCTGAGACGGCTTGCCGATGTCTTTCTCCAGAACGATGAGCGTTCCTTGCTTCGCGCTGCCCTTCGCCACCGCGAGCGCGAGAGAGCGATCGTGCATGGGCTTGATCGCGAACAGGCCGCCGTCCTTGGCCACGATAGTCCACTGTTGATGCGCCTTGTCCGCGGGCTTGTTGATGGAAACGACCGTGCCGTCGGCCGTGCCCGCCTTCACGGCTTCGAGCGTCATCGACGGCGCGCTGACCGGGACGATGGCGTAGGCGCCCCAGCTCTCGGCGCTGGACGCGGATTGCGCGGTAAGGGCGATGACGAGAAGGGGGATACTGTGTTTCATCATGTGCTGCTCGGGGTTCGTTACCGGCCGCTTCGCCACCAGTCGCTCGTGTAGGGCGGCGACGATGTCTGCATGGCCTTCAGGGACGTCCTTCGTTTCCTATGACTCGTTGGCGTGGTCGTACAGCTTGCGGGAGCAGCTGTTCCACGCGGATCCATCTACTCATCCTCATCATGCCGGTTTTGCAGCCGAACGAGTGCCTGTCGCAGAGCCGCTGTTGCTAAAGCAGCAAACAGGGCACAGCGAGGAGTAAGAAGGGAAGCTGCGAGCTTCAATTCTCAGCATAGCTGCCGAGTCGGCGTGCGCGTCGGACCTAGCCCCACCCACTTGCACGAAAGCGGTTGTGTCTTTAGATGATGGACGGAGCGAGGACCTGGCGGTATGCTCGATGGATATGAGAGATGTCATTCGCAGCTTGCGCACCCTGCCAACGGGCGAGGGACGGACCGCCGATCAGTTTTTGCTTCGGGTCTACACGGAGCTGCGGGGGCTCGCCGCCGCGCTGCTGGCCGGCGAGAAGCCGGGACAGACGCTCGATGCCACCGCCCTGGTTCACGAAGCTTATTTGCGGTTGGTGGGCAGCGCCGATTCGTCCCGCCCTGGCGATTGCCCTTTCGTTGATCCCAGGCATTTCTTCCTCGCGGCCGCCGAAACCATGCGGCGAATCTTGGTCGAGAAGGCCCGCCGCAAAAATCGCCACAAGCACGGCGGCGGCCGACAACGCCTCGAGCTGGATACGATCGAGCCTGCCGATCCCGCCGCCGAGGACGAGCAGGTGCTCGCCGTCGATGAGGCGCTGCAACGGCTGGCGGAAGAAGAGCCGCAAGTCGCCGAGCTGGTGCGACTCCGCTGGTTTGGCGGCCTAAGCATCGAACAGAGCGCCGCCGCCCTGGGCATCTCTGTGCGGACGGCGAACCGGCACTGGGCCTACGCCCGCGCCTGGCTGTATCGGCAGCTGAAAGCCGCCAGCGAGGACTGATAGGTTTCCTTTCGCTGGCACACTTTCTTGGGTTTCGTCGCATGGAAGGATAGAGAACCTCATTGCGTCGAGGAACTGTCGCCATGGAGCAGCAGCCGCTGACCCCCAAGGCCATTTTTGACCGCGCCCACGAAATCACCGATGCGGACGAGCGCCGCGCTTATCTCGACGAGGCTTGCGACGGCCGGATCGAGCTGCGTCAGCAGGTGGAGGCGCTGTTGCGCGCTTACGAAGAGGCCGGCAGCTTTTTGGAAAGGCCCGTCCTATCGGCGGTCACGGACGATATGACCGAACCCTGCCTCGATGCCGAGACGCCAGATCAGCCGCCCGAAGGCGTGGGGGGTCGGGTCGGCCCGTACCGGCTGGTGGAGCAAATCGGTGAGGGGGGCATGGGGGTCGTCTGGCTGGCCGAACAAACCGAGCCGGTGCATCGCCGCGTCGCGGTCAAGGTCATCCGCGCCGGGCTGGACTCGGCGAGCGTGCTGGCACGCTTCGAGCAGGAAAGGCAAGCCCTGGCCCTGATGGATCACCCCAACATTGCCCGCGTTCTCGACGCCGGCGCTACTTCGGCTGAAAGGGGCGGCGGCCGGAGACCTTACTTTGTCATGGAGCTGGTCAAGGGCATCCCCATAACATCCTATTGCGACCAGAAAAATCTGACAATTCGCGAACGATTGGAGCTGTTCATTCCGGTGTGTCAGGCGGTGCAGCACGCCCATCAGAAGGGCGTCATCCATCGCGACCTCAAACCCTCAAACGTGTTGGTGGCGCTATACGACGGCAAGCCGGTTCCCAAGATTATCGATTTTGGGGTCGCCAAGGCCGCAGGGGAGAAGCTGACCGACCGAACGCTGGTCACGGAGGTCGGCCAGCTTGTCGGGACGCTGGAATACATGGCTCCCGAGCAGGCGGAATTGAACAATCTCGATATCGACACGCGCGCCGACGTCTATTCGCTGGGCGTACTGCTGTACGAGCTGTTGACCGGTACCCCGCCGTTCAGCCGCCGCCAGCTGCGCGATGCCGCCCTGATCGAGCTGCTGCGGATGAGCCGGGAAGTGGAGCCGCCCAGGCCGAGCGCCCGGCTATCCCATTGCGAGGACCTGCCATCGATCGCGGCGCGGCGCAAGCTGGAGCCGAAGCAGCTGGCGAAGCTGGTGCATGGCGATCTGGATTGGATCGTCATGAAATGTTTGGAAAAAGATCGCGGCCGGCGTTACGAGACGGCCATCGGTCTGGCGATGGACGTGCAGCGTTACCTAACCGACGAGCCGGTCCTGGCAGGTCCGCCGTCGCTGCGCTACAAGGTGCGGAAGCTCGTGCATCGCAACAAGGGGCCGGTGCTGGCGGCGGCGTTGCTGTTGTTGGCGCTGCTGGGCGGCATCGCCGGTACGAGCTGGGGATTGCTCGAAGCGCGTCGCCAGCGCGACGAGGCGGATCGCCAACGGCAAACGGCGGAGGAGCAACGCGATCGCGCGTTGAAGGCGGAGGAGAAAGCACGAGACAACGCGGAGAAAGCGAAGCGCGAGGAGGGACGAGCGAAGGCCGGCGAGGACCGTGCGCGGCAATCGGCGGCGGAAGAGCGTGCCGTGCTGACGTTTTTCCAGGACAAGATTTTGTCGGCCGCTCGTCCCGTGGATCAGGACGGCGGCCTGGGCATCAAGGCGACGATCCGCGCGGCAGTGGACGCCGCCGAGCCGAAGATCGCCGAGGCGTTCAAGAATCAGCCGGGGGCCGAAGCATCGATCCGCAACACGCTGGGATTGACCTACAAGTATCTGGGCGAATATGCGCGAGCGATCCGGCAATACGAGCGCGTTGCGGCGTTGCGGGAAGCCAGGCTGGGAGCGGACCATACGGACACGCTCGCCTGTCGCAATAACCTGGCCAATGCCTACCAGTCGGCCGGCCGCATCGACGACGCCATCCGTTTGCATGAACAGACCGTCCGGCTGACGGAGGCCAAAATCGGTGCCGACCATCCTGACACCCTCATCTGCCGCAATAACCTGGCCAGTGCCTACCAGTCGGCCGGCCGCATTGACGAAGCGCTTCGCCTGTACGAACAAGTTGCTCCTCGGCTGGAGGCCAAGCTCGGAGGCGATCACCCCACCACGCTGGCTGCCCGCATCAACCTGGCCAATGTTTACGAGGCCGTCGGCCGAGCCGCTGAAGCCATCGGTTTGCACGAGCAGACCCTCAAGCAGCTGGAAGTCAAGCGGGGAGTGGGCCATCCACACACGCTTGCCTGCCGCAGCAGCCTGGCCCATGCCTATCAAGCTGCGGGCCGACCCCTGCACGCCATCCGTCTGCTCAATGAAAACCTACGGCTGTGCGAGGACAAGCTCGGACCGGAGCACCCGGACACACTCGCTTGCCGCAACCTCCTGGGGAATGCCTACCTGTCCGCCGGCCGTCCCACCCAGGCCGTCTTTCTGCACGAGCGAACGCTCCAGCTGCGCGAGGCCAAGCTCGGCCCCGAACACCGCGACACGCTCACCTCACGCAACAACCTGGCCAATGCCTACCGCTCCGTGGGCCGCAATCTCGAAGCCATCCGTCTCTACGAGCAGAACCTCAAGCTGAGGGAGACGAAGCTCGGCCCCGATCATCCGCAGACGTTCACGGCCCTGAACAACCTGGCCAATGCCTACAAGGCCGCCGGCCGCATCGCCGAGGCCATCCCACTCCACGAGCAAGCGCTCCGTCTCCGCGAAGCCAAGCTTGGAGCCGACCATCCCGACACGCTCGCGTCCCGTAACAATCTGGGCATTGCGTACTGGTCGGCGCATCAATTCGATCGCTCCATTCCGCTCTTCGAGGACGCCTTGCGCCGGATGAAAGACAAGCTCGGCCCCGACCATCCGCAAACGCTACGGACGATGGCCAACCTCGGCGTGAATTACCGGGATGCCGGACGACTACCAGAAGCCATTCGCTTGCTGGAAGACACTCTTCAGCGCGGGCGCGAGCGCAAGGGCGGTCTGCCCGTCACGCTCCACTGGATCTTCCGTGAGCTGGCCCAGACCTACGATCAGGCCGGACAATTCGCCAAATCGGAGCCTCTTTACCGAGATTTTCTCGACCAATCGCGCAACCGCTACGGCGAGGACCATCCGGCGACCGCGGCACAGATGGCCGCGTTGGGGCACAACCTGCTGCGCCAGCACAAGTATGACGAGGCCGAGCAGCTGCTGCGCGCTGGGCTCAAAATCCAGGAAGCCAAACAGCCCGACGACTGGCAGACCTTCCACACACGTTCGCTGCTCGGCGCCGCCTTGCTGGGCCAGAAGAAGTATTCGGACGCCGAGCCGCGGCTGCTCTCCGGTTACCAGGGCATGAAGGAACGCCAGGACAAGGTTCCGCCGGCAAGCAAAGTCCACCTGGCCGAAACGCTGGAGGATCTGGTGCGGCTGTACGAAGCCGCGGGCAAACAAGACGCGGCCGACAAGTGGCGCGAGGAGCTGGAGCAAGCGCGCAAGAACAACCCAACAAATAATCCCGACCACGATGTTCAATTCAAGGAAGCCGAGGGGAGGTTGACCATTACGGTTCCAGCCTGGCCTCACCTTCTCGGGGTCGAGGGGGGCCTCAGCAACTCGCCGCGAGTCTTGTTTGATGTCGAGGGAGACTTCGCGGCTCAAGCTCGCGTCGGCGGCGACTTCCGGCCCGCGACCATCGCGGCGAACGGAAGAAGACTTTCCTGGCTCGGGGCGGGGCTGCTTCTGTGGGTCGATGACAATACGTTCCTGCGTCTGGAACGAGCGGGATGGTATGGGCGAAAACCTTTCACATTGTATGTCAACTGGGAAGCACGCCAAAACGGCAAACCGAAGAATCCGCGCCACAATTATCCAGGTCTGAGCACTGCGGAAACGTATTTGCGTCTGGAACGCCGCGGCAAGCAAATTCTGGCCTCGTACAGCGAGGATGGCCGGACCTGGCGGCAGGTAACCCCGCTTGCCATCGAGCTTCCCGCGAAGGTGAAAATCGGCGTCCTCGCCGGCTCGAGCATGGGACGCGTGTTCGCACCGACCTTCGATCAATTCCAAATCAAGCGGGGCCAAGGTGAATGGGTTCCCGTGAAAACCTGGCTCACCCCGGCGCGGCGCGCGGCCAAATAAGCTGATCCTCCTGCATTAGAGCTACGGGACAAAATGTGGCGGCACGTTTTTAACGTGCCGGATTGTAAGGCACGTTAAAAACGTGCCGCCACATTTTGTCCTCCGGCTCTCAGCAACGGGAAAGCCACGCCAGCGGCGATGCCATCGCTTGGACGCCGTTACAAAAATCCCAAAAAATCGCCGGGGTAAGGCACACTTTCGCGGCTTTCGTCGCATGGAAGGGTGGAGAACGGCAAAGGGCGCAGGACGCGGTGGGGCGATTAGCGGCGTTGGAGAGAAGCTGCACCCAGGGGTAGCTTGCGCGTCTGGGCTTTTGCCTTCTTCTGTTCTCGCCCTCTTATTCACAGTAGGAGGTTCGCATCATGACCCGTTCGTTGTTTCGTTGGTTGCGCGAGGGTTCAGCTCGAAAGTCGGCCCGCCAGCCCGCCGCCGGGCGGCGGTCCTTTGTGCCCCGACTGCTGGTCCTGGAAGATCGCACTCTGCCCAGCACGTTCCTGGTCAGCACCCTCGCCGACAGCGGCGAAGGCTCGCTCCGTCAGGCGGTGCTCGACGCCAACAGTAACCCAGGAGCCAATCAGATCGTCTTTGCCTCAGGCCTGCATGGCACCATCGCTTTGACCAGCGGTGAATTAGACATCACCAACGCCCTGACTATCACCGGCCCGGGTGCCAACCAGATCGCCGTCAGCGGCAGCGGTAGCAGCCGGGTGTTCGACATCGCCTCTGGGGTCACGGCCGAGATCGACGGCCTGACGATCACGAACGGCCTGGCCACTCAGGGAGGCGGCATCGACAACGCCGGTGATCTGACGCTCTCTCAGTGCAACCTGAGCGGCGATCAGGCTGTCAACGCGTCGGGCAGCGGCCAAGGCGGCGGGCTCTTCAACGAAGCCGGTGCCAGCCTTCACCTGACACAGTGTACGCTCGCGAACAACCTGGCCTCCGGCAACGCCGCTCTTGGCGTCAATCAAGGCGGCCAGGGTGGCGGTCTCTACAACGAGGGGGCCGCGACCATCGACGACAGCACGTTCACGCAAAACGAGGCAACAAGCTCCGTCGGCACTGGCAGCGGCGCCGAGGGCGGCGCCGCGGGCGGCGCTATCTGGAACGGCAACGAAGCGGTTCCTTCCGCGGCGACCCTGACGATCACGAACAGTACGCTCGCGCAGAACGAGGCCGTCGGCGCTGCCGGCACCACGGGGAGCAACGCTCACGGCGGCAACGCCATCGGGGGTGCCCTCCTCAACGTCTCCGGCGACGTTACCATCAGTTACAGCACGCTCAGCGACAACCAGGCACTCGGCGGCTCCGCTTCGAGCCAGGGGGCCCTCGGCGGCTTCGGCGGGGGCGGCGCCATCCGCAACGACAGCGGCAATCTCACCGTCGACCACAGTATCCTCTCCTCGAACCTGGCCGCGGGCGGCGCTCCCGGCCAGGGGGGCACCGGCGGCCTCGGCGATGCGGGCGCTCTCTTCAACAATATCGCGACGGCTACCCTGACCGACGATATCTTCTCGGACAACCAGGCCGTCGGCGGGGCGGGCAACGACGGCATCGGCGGCGCCTTCTACAATTCCGCGTCTTCTGTCGAAATCAGCGGCAGCCTGTTCACGCGCAATCAGGCCGTTGGCGGCACCGGCGGCGGAGGCGGCTACGGCGGGGCCATCAATACCGCGGGGTCTGGTAACAACGTCACCACCATAACCGGCAGCACTTTCATCTTTAACGAGGCCCTAGGCGTCAACGGCGGCAGTCTTGGTGAGGGAGCGGGAGGCGCTATCCGCAACGCGGGGGCGCTGGTCACGCTCACCGACAGCACGCTCACCGACAATCAGGCGGTCGGTGGCGCCGGCAGCCCCGGCCAGACCGGCGGCAACGGCCTGGGGGGCGGCATCATGAACACCTTCAATGGGACTTTTGAAGTCAGCTACACGACAATCGCCCACAACGCGGCCATCGGAGGTGCCGGCGGCACGGGGGGCAATGGCGGCAACGGCGAAGGAGGCGGCATCTCGAATGGTGCTGCCGAGGGCGGCAACCTCACCGTGCTTAACAGCACCATCATCCTCAACCAGGCCCAGGGCGGCGATGGCGGGAACGGCGGGAACGGCGGCAATGGATTGGGAGGCGGCTTGTGGAATAACGTCAGCTCAACGGCCACCGTCAGTGCCAGCACCATCATGCTCAATCAAGCCCAGGGCGGCGACGGGAGCGACGGCGGCAACGGTGGCAACGGCTTCGGCGGCGGCCTCTACAATGCCTCCGGCGCGACACTGAACGTTGCCACCAGTACCATCATCCTCAACCAAGCTCAGGGTGGCAAGGGACAACCGGGTGGCAGCGACGGCGAAGGCGTCGGCGGCGGAGTGTACAACCTCGGTGCCTTTACCTACGATGTGGCCACTGTCATTGCCCACAACCATGCTTCCACCAGCAACGACGACGTGTTCAGCGAGCCCGCGTAGTGTGGAGGACAACCACGAGCCAGGGAGCAGCCCCGCGCAGTGACGCATCGCCAGCGAATTTCGAGGACTGGTACCGCGTTAACAGCTCGGGGCCGCCGCCCTGGCGGCTTCTTTTTCACATCGCCTCGTGAATCAGCTCTTATTTTCGTGCGGTTTTTCCTTGCCGATGGCTGCCGCGCGCCCTTACGATAGCTTCTGCCTACCGATGATGCTCCTGCCCACCGGCGACTTCCCTCCACGCGATCGAGGATGCACATGAGGCTGCGAACCGCGTTGTATTGCTTGCTGGTCGTGCTCGTGGTCAGCGGGGCACTCCGCCCCTGCCAGGCCCAGGGCGTGGTGCTGGCCCGAGACTCGGGCGACGGCCAGCTTTTGCTGGGCGAGCTGGGCTGCATCGCCTGCCACCAGGCGGGTCCGGCAGCCGACCACCTGACCGTCAAGCAGGCTCCCCGGCTGGCCGAAGTTGGGGCTCGCATCACTCCCGCTTACCTGCGGGCCTTTCTCGTCGCTCCACACAAGGTCAAGCCCGGAACGCCGATGCCCGATGTGCTGCACGGACTCGCGGGGGAAAAGCGCGCCGCGGCCGTGGAAGACCTCGTTCACTTCCTGGCGGCCCAGGGCGGACCGTTGGAGCGCGGCAAGGATGCGCCCGCACGCGGGCAGGTGGAGCACGGCAAGGCCCTTTACCACAGCGTCGGCTGCGTCGCCTGTCACCAGCCGTTCATCGCGGCCCCCAAGCGCAAGATCGATCCGAGCGCCCAACCCGACGAGGAGGAGGGTAAGAAGGACGATCACCATGTATCCGTGCCGCTGGGCAATCTCCGTCTGAAGACAACCATTCCGGCCCTGGCGCGGTTCCTGGAAAGCCCGCTGCACGTTCGGCCCTCCGGGCGGATGCCGTCGCTGGGTCTGAGCCGCGGCGAGGCCAGCGCCATCGCGGCTTACCTGCTGTCGCTGCCGGGAGCGAAGGCAGCGGAGGAGCCGAAATTCACGATCGACCCGGCGCGAGTGAAGCGCGGACGGGAGCGCTTCGCTTCCGCCGGCTGCGCATCGTGTCACGATACCGGCTTTCACGGCGAGCCGAAATTGCTCGACCTGCGCCCGCGCGGGATCCGGGTCGTGGCGGTTGCGCCCCGAGACAATCGCAGTCCCAACAGCGAGGATTCGCGCCGGGCCATCGACAACAATCCGAAGACGAAATATCTCAATTTCGGCAAGGCCGGCAGCGGCCTCCTCATCACCTTGCCCGATCCCGTAATCGTCACCGCGCTGGAGCTGACGGCCGCCAATGATGCCCCGCAACGCGACCCGGCCGCGTATCTGCTCGAAGGCTCCGACGACGGCAAGGTGTTCCACAAGATCGACCGTCGGGTTGTCCCAACCTTCGCCGATCGATATGCGTCCCAGTCGTTCACGGTGGATAATTCCGAGGGTTATTTGGTGTATCGCCTCACCTTCCCCCTTCTCCAGGGCGGCGACGGCGCCGACGCCATGCAGATCGCCGATGTCCGCCTGTTCGCGGCCGACAAGCCCCGGCCCGGCATCGCCAGCACGCTCACGGCGGCACCGCTGGCGAAGCTCAATCCAGCCGGGGCCGGGGGCTGCCTGGATGCCCGCGTGGCGGCGGGACGACCGCGTTTCTCCCTGACCGACGAGCAGCATACCGCCCTGCGCTCCGCCCTGGCCGGCGTGCAGAAAGCCGCTGTGCCGCCGCCGACAGCGCAGCGGATCGATCGGACGCTGACCGCGTTCAACTGTTACGGCTGTCATGTGCGCGGCGGCAAGGGCGGGCCTGACAGCGGCCGGGCCGCTTACTTCGGTTATGAGGTGGTAGTGGACCTGGGCGACGAGGGGCGACTGCCGCCCGCGCTCAATGAGGTCGGCGGCAAGCTGACAAGTACCGGATTCGAGGACGCCCTGTTCGACGGGGCGCGCTACCGGACGTACATGGCGACGCGGATGCCGCGCTTCGGGCGGACAAACCTGAAGCACCTGCCCGAGCTGCTCCGCCGGGTGGACGCCGGCAAGGTGCCGAGCCACAACCCGGCCTTCGCCCAATCGATGGTACATGATGGCCGGCGCCTGATCGGCAAGAGCGCCCTTACCTGCGTCAGCTGCCATGCCTGGGGCGGCTACCGCGCTCCGGGAGCGGAAGGGCTGGATCTGCTTCAGGCGTACAAACGGCTTCAGCCGGCCTGGTTCCACGCCCTGCTCGTCGAGCCGCAGCGTCTTCGGCCCCGGACGCGGATGCCGTCGTCGTGGCCCGAAGGCAAGAGCTTTTATCCCAACCTCCAGAAAGGCGACATGGACCGACAGATCGACGCCATCTGGGCCTACCTGGGGCAGGGAGTGAAGGCCGGGGCGCCCGACGGCATCACCACGGGCCAAAGCCCCTTCCTGGTGCCCGACAGCAAGCCGATTGTCTTCCGCACCTTCCTCGACGGGGTCAGCGCCCACGCCATCCTCGTCGGCTTTGGCCAGCGTACCCATGTCGCCTTTGACGCCAATCGTGTCCGCATGGTTCAGGCGTGGGCGGGCGATTTCATCTCGCCGGCCAGCGCCTGGGAGGGCCGCGGCGGCAATTACGCCAAAGTTCCCAGCAGCGATGTTGTCACCTTCCCCGCCGGCCCGCCGCTGGCCGTGCTCGAAAGCCAGAGCCTGCCCTGGCCGAAGGATGTGCCGAAGGCGCGGATGGGGACCAGGCGCACCCCGCCAGGCTGGCGCTACCTCGGCTATCGCCTCGACGACAAGGGCGTGCCGACCTTCCTCTACCGCGCCGGATCGGTCCACGTCGAGGAAACGCCTTCTTCCGAAACCCGGCAGGGGTCGGGCTGCCTGGTGCGCCGCTTCCGCCTGAGTGCGAACGAGGCGGTCAAGGATTTCTACCTGCGCGTGGCGGCGGGCAAGAAGATCGAGGAGACGAAGGGCGGCTTTGTGATCGACGGCCGGCTGACCTACCGTCTGAAGATCGCGCCCGAGACGAAGCCGTTCCTTCGGACTGTAGACGAGCAGCAGGAGCTGCTGGTGCCGATCCGCTTTGCCGCTCGTCCGGACGGCAAGGAGCAAGGAGCCGACATTGTGCTGGACCTGACCTGGTAGCGATCTCCGAAGGGGCTTAACAATGAAGCGATCCATTGTCTTACTCATCCTGTTGCTGATGCTTTCGCTGTTCTGTCCACCGCTAACGGCCCAGCGGAGCAAGACGAAGAAACCGCCCGACGAGAACGACTATTACCGCATGATCTCCTTCCCGCTGCCGGACGATGTGGTCCTTGAGGTTGGAGGACTCGACTGGCTCGACAAGGGGAAAAAGCGTTTGCTCGTCTGCACCCGCCACGGTGAAGTGTGGGAGCTGGACAACGTCTACGTCGATGCGCCCGCGGTCGCCGGCAAGCCCGTGAAGGGGAAGGGCAAGGACGGCAAGCTCCACGACAGCGAGCCCGACCCGACCCAGGTGGTTCACTACAGGCGTCTGCTGTCCGGGCTGCACGAGCCGCTCGGCCTGCTGGTGCGCGACGACGGCATCTACATGGCCCAGCGCGGCGAGCTGACCCGCGTCCGCATCAACAAGAAGGGCAAGATCGACACGGTGGAGGCGTTTTGCGACGAGTGGGAGACGAGCGGCGGCTACCACGAATTTGCCTTCGGGCCGAAGGAGGACCGCGACGGCAACCTGTGGGTGACGCTCAATCGGCCCTTCGGCAATGGCCAGGAGGGGACCGCCTACTGGCGCGGCTGGGCGGTGAAGATCGATCGCAAGGGCAAGATGCATCCTGTCTGTCCGGGGCTGCGCTCGCCGTGCGGCCTGGGCACCAACGCCGACGGGGCCATGTTCTACACCGACAACCAGGGCGACTGGACGGCGGCGTGCAAGCTCAGCCACCTCAAGCCGGGGCTGTTCCAGGGCGAGGCAGTGGGGCTGCTGTCGTGCGATCACCCGCTGTCAACCATGAAGCACCCCGGCAAAGGCTATCCCATCAGCGGACTGCTCTGGCCGGACGCGGTCCAGAAAATGAAGTGGCTGGTGCCCCCTGCCGTATGGTTCCCCTATCCGCAGATGGGCCGGTCCCACAGCGACGTGCTGTGCGACATCACGGGAGGCAAGTTCGGACCGTTCGCCGGGCAGGTGTTCGTGGGCGATCAGGCCAACGCCATCGTGGTGCGTGTCTTCCTGGAGAAAGTGGATGGTGAGTATCAGGGAGCGTGCTTTCCCTTCCGTAAAGGCTTCGGCTCAGGTGTGCTGCGCATGTGCTGGGGCCGCGACGGCTCGATGTTTGCCGGCGGCACCAATCGCGGCTGGGGCGGCGGGTCCAAGCCGTATGCCCTCGATCGGCTGGTCTGGACCGGCAAGGTGCCGTTCGAGCCTCACGAGATGCGAGCGACGCCGACCGGCTTCCGCGTGACGTTTACGCGACCCGTGGACCGCGACACGGCGCGTGACGTGAAGTCTTACGCCATGAAGTGCTGGACCTACAAATATCACAGCGGCTATGGCGATCCGCCGCGCAACCTACGCGATCTGACCGTCGAGAAGGTCCGAGTCTCGGAGGATGGGCGCGCGGTGGACCTGGAGGTCAAGGGGTTGGCCGCCTATCACGTCCACGAGCTGCGGCTGGACGGCGTGCGCGATCGCGACGGCGAGCCGCTGCTCCACCCCATCGGCTACTACACCCTCAACCGCATTCCGGGCAAGGAGGCCCGCACGAAAAGGTGAGCAGTGAATTCGAGCCGCGTGCTCCGCGACCTTCAGAGATTGCCTCCCTCGATCAAGGCTCGCATGCTCGCGTCCGCGAGGCGGTATAGCCCGTTTCTCGATACGGAGCCGCCGCGTCGTTTTCTTGACAGGGCGGCGAGGGATGCTTACCATCGAGATTGCTTGATGGATGCGATTCGCGGAACTTGCCCTCCTGGAAGATTGCATGTTTACGACATCCGGGAGCTTGCTGGAGCAGCTGCGTCGTCCGGACCAGGAAGCAGCCTGGACGCGCTTCGTGAAACTGTACACGCCGCTGATTTACACCTGGGGCCGGCGCATGGGCGTGCCGCGCCAGGAAGCTCTCGACCTGGTGCAGGATGTCCTGACCGTGCTGGTCCAGAAGCTGCCCGACTTCTCCTACGATCGCAATAAGAGCTTTCGCAGCTGGCTGCACACCGTCACTCTGAACAAGCTCCGCGAGCAGATGCGCCGCCGGCCGGGCGCGACGGTGAATGCCAGCGATTCGTTCCTGGATGACCTGGCCGGCAGCTCGGGCAGCGATACCTTCGAGGAAAAGGAGTATCGACGCCACCTGGTCCGCCGCGCCTTGCAGCTGATGCAGGCGGATTTCGCGCCGACCACCTGGAAAGCGTGCTGGGAACACATCGTCTCGGGCCGCTCGGCCGCCGAGGTGGGACGCGAGCTGGGAATCACGGAAGGGGCGGTCTATGTCGCCAAGTACCGTGTCCTGCGGCGCTTACGTGAAAACCTCGCAGGTCTCCTCGATTGAGCGGTACAGAAGAGGCTGGTCTTTCCGACGGGAGCCGCGAACATTCGTTGTTTTTCGTGTAAGGTTTCATCCCTTCGGCGCATATTCTCCCTTTAAGCCTGTGCCTGGAACCCACACCGAACAACTGCAAGGCTTCCCTTGCGAGCTGTTTTTTTCGGGAGACCTATCATGATCGCCGCGACGTGTCCTGATTTTCCAACCTTACGGCAATTCTTGCTGGCCGAGCTTCCCGAAAGCGAGGCTGAAGATCTTGAGCAGCACTTGCTCGAATGCGATTCCTGCTGTGAACGCGCCCGTTCCTTCCAGGAATCCGATACCCTGCTCGAGGCCCTGCGCAGCGAACCCAGCGTGGAAGAGGATCCCGACGGAGAGCTGGTGGCCGAGCTGATGGCGCGGTTTCGGCTGGTCCGGCACGGCGTGGAAGATTCCCCAGAGGAGAAGCTGCCGCCCTCCCAGCCTGCGACGGACATCTACCGGGGGCGAGATCTGGCCTTCCTGGAACCTCCGGCCGAGATGACGGAACGGACGCAGCTCGGCTCGTACATTCTGCGGAAGAGGCTGGGCAGTGGGGGCATGGGGATTGTCTTCGCGGCGGAGGATCGGAACCTACGGCGGACGGTTGCCTTGAAGGTCATGAAGCCGAGCCTGGCCAGCCAGACCAGTGCCCGCGAGCGCTTTCGCCGCGAAGCTCAGGCGGCGGCGGCTATCGAGCACGATCACATCGTCACCATTTACCAGGTCGATGAGGACCAGGGAGTGCCCTACCTGGCGATGCAGCTACTCCAAGGAGAATCGCTGGAGACCCGACTGACGCGCCTGGGCCGGCTACCCGTGGACGAGGTGCTTCGCATTGGCCGGGAGGTGGCCGAGGGGTTGGCGGCCGCTCACGAGCGCGGCCTGGTCCATCGCGACATCAAGCCCTCCAACATCTGGCTGGAAGGCGTCGAGGCATGTGACCGAGGAGGCACGGTCAAGATCGTGGATTTTGGTCTGGTGTGGACCGCGGAAAAGAATGAGCGGCTGACCCAGTCGGGCACCATCCTGGGTACGCCGGGTTACATGGCGCCCGAGCAGGCGCGCGGCGCGGGCTTCGATCCGCGCTGTGATCTTTTCAGCCTAGGCTGTGTCCTTTACCAGATGTGTACCGGCAAGGTTCCCTTCGAGGGGCCGGATGTCCTTGCCACGCTGGTGTCCCTGGCCCTCGATCAGCCCCAGGAGCCTCGCGTCGTCAATCCCGAGGTTCCCGCGGTGCTGTCGGACCTTGTCATGCAGCTTCTGGGCAAGGATCCGAGTCAGCGGCCGTCCTCGGTCCGTGCCGTGGCCGAGTGCCTCGCGGCCCTGGAGAATGGTCAGACGGTGCTGCTGCCGGTCTCCGGTGCGGCGCCCGCGCGACGACGGGGCCGCCGCGCTGCTTGGTTCCTGATCGCTGCCTGTCTTCTCGGTGGATTGACGTGGCTCGCCTTTGCTTTGGCTCGTCCCGGCCACGGACCAGAGAAACCCAAGGCGCCTTCCGGCGAGGAACCCGCCGTGGCCCTGGCCAGCCCGGTCGCGAAGGATTCGGACAAGGCGGACGACGAGGACAAAAAAGACAAAGCAGACAAGGAAAAGCCGGAGAAGCCTGCGACACCTTCCGGCGAGGCTCCCGCCGTGGCCCTGGCCGGCCCGGTCGCGGAGGATCCGGACAAGGTCGACGACGAGGATAAAAAAGACAAAGAGGACAAGGAAAAGCCGGTTTACCCTATTGCCGTCCTCAATTTCGAGGAGCGCGGAGCAGGGGTCAAGGACATGGGGTCCAAGATCACCAATCTGTTGCTGGCCCGGCTGGGGGAAAAGGATGATCTTTATCTCGTCGATCGCGAGGACATCAAGAAGACGCTGGACGAGCTGGAGCTGAACCGGACGGGTGTCGTCAAGGCGGGCGAGGCGGCGCGGGTCGGCCAGCTGACCGGAGCACGCCTCCTCATCACGGGGTCGGTGTTTCAGGATGGTAAGACAATCAACGTGGTCGCCAAGATCATCGGCACCGAGACCTCACGCACGAAATCGGTGGTGGTCGAAGGCAAGCTTGGCGACGAGCTTGGGCCGACGGTCAAGAAGGTAGCGGAGAAGCTGACCGGGATCATCGCCAAGGACGCCGACAAATACGTGGCTCCCAAGCTCAAGCAGAAGGACCGAGTGGCGGCCCTCAATCGGCGGCTCAAGAAAGGCGATCGGCCGGACCTGTGGATCAGCATCAACGAGCGACACCTCGGACAACCGACCGTAGACCCCGCGGCCCAGACGGAATTCACGCTCCTGGCTCGCGGCACCGGCTTCACGGTCATCGACCCGGACGAGGGCGCCAAGAGCAAAGGCGACATTATTATCACGGGCGAAGCCTTCAGCGAGCTTGCTGGCCGGCGCGGTGGCTTGATCTCCGTCAAGGGCCGCGTCGAAATCAAAGCCGTCGATCGCAAGACCGACCGCGTGATTGCCGTCGATCGGCAAACCGTGGTGGTCGTCGATGTCAGCGAGCAGATTGCGGGTAAGAACGCCCTGCAACAGGGCGCCGCAGTCCTCGCCGAGCGTCTCCTGCCCAAGCTGCTCAGCGGCAAGAAGTGAGCTTCGGATGGTCTCTGGCTCGCGACGCGTCGCCCAGGCGTCGCGAGCCAACTGAAAGCTTGTCGATCGGGGCATGAATCAGACTCGAACGGAGGCCGGTGCCAACATCATGATGTGCAAGCATTTCATCAGACTATGTCTTGTTTGGATCGGGTTGGCAGTCGTTCCGGCTGCCGCGATGGCCGCCGGGGCGACGCGGGTAGCGCTTGTCAGCACGGACGGCAAGGATGCCATCCGCAACGTCCTGGATCTCGCCGAGGCTGAGCTTGGCTCCGAGGCGAAGATTGAGCTTCTAGAACGCCGGCAGATTGAGCGCGTCTTGCGGGAACAGAAATTGTCGCTGTCGGGGCTGGTGGAGGCCAATCAGATTGTCGCCGCCGGCAAGCTCCTCTCGGTCGATCTGTTCGCGGTTGTGGAGACTGCCGCCGGCAGCAAGGAAGCACTGGGCCTGATCGTGTTTCAGGCGCAAACGGGAGCTCGTCTGTGGGATGCCTCCCTGCCTGCCGGAGACGCGAAACAGGTGGCCAAGGCCTTGGCGTCAGGAGTGCAGCAGGCTGTGGAAAAATCCCGGTCAGCTCCTCGACAGATGAAGCCGCTTTGCTTGCTGGGCGTGCGAAACGCGGATCTGCCCCGCGAGCTGGACAGTTTTTGCGCTTCGGTCGGTCTCATGCTCGAGCGCCGGCTGCTGGGCTCTCCTTCCATCGCGGTGCTCGAGCGAAAGCGCCTCGATTATCTCAACCAGGAGAAGTCTTTACCCAAGGCGGACGTCCAGAAAGAGCTGCTGGCGTCGCTGTATCTCCTGGAGCTGGAGGTGAGCCGGGCCAAGAAAGGCGGCGGACTGCGCGCGCATGCCCTGGTCACGGACAGCAAGGGCAAGAAGCTGGCGGAGGTGTCGGCGCAGACCGACAAGATGGACGCGGCGGGGCTTGTGGAGCCGTTGCTCCAGGAGGTCCTTCGCGGTGTTCGGGCGGCGCCGGCCCGCGCGGCCGGAGATCGGCTCCGCGAAGGCAGCCGCTTTCTGCGCGAGGCCCAGCTGCTCTGGAGTCACAAGCTCTGGCGCGAAGGGCTGCAAGCCATGGAATGTGCCCATGCACTCGACCCGGCCAATCGAAACAACGCGGCCTTGCTGGCCGAGTACCTGCTGAACTACGGCGTGGTCCTGGTCGATCCCCGCGGAGTGAACGTGCTGAGCTGGGGTTCGTACAAACGGAACAAGCTCGCGGTGGAGCCGGCGACCCTGACGACGGCACTGAAGCTGGCCCAGCGCGGCATCGACTTGCAGCACATCGATCTCTTGCAGCTGGGGTCGAGAGAGCGCAAGCCCCTGTCCTGGTACTTCATTCGCCAAATGAGCTTCCGTCGCTCCCTGCGGTCCTGGCTCAACAAGCTCCAGTACATCGAGGCCAAGACGCCCGAGAATCGTGAAGCCGTGGACTCCTTTCATGCCGCCGTGGAGCATCTCATCCTGGATGAGCTGAGCACCTGGGCGGAGGGCGTCACGAAGCATCCGGGACAGGGAGACGTGGTTGTCCCGAAGGGGCCGGCCCCCGATTCCTTCTTTAGCCAGTATTCCAACCGCTTCCGCGAATCGATCGAATTCCTGAAGTGGAATGCGACCGAGGGATCCGCCTTCGAAAAGGCGCTGGCTCAGGCCGGTCAACAATGGGTGAAAGCCGCGGGACGGCAAGGGTTGGAAACCTTTCAGCTCTGGCATCTCAAATGGTTCCTGGAAGACCTGATCCGTAGTGCGGCGAGTCCCTTCGGCACCACCTGGACTTTCCAGCCGAGCGATGCAGCTCCCATGAGAGATGTCTTCGAAGCGATGCAGAAACACCGCCATCCGGTGATTGCCCTGTATGGCCAGTGCGGTGTCGTTCTGGTTGGGCTGAAAACGAAGCAAATCGCTCCCGCGAGCTGTCGGGAGCAGTATGAGAAGATGAAGCGACAGGCGTGGGAATGGATCGCCGATCCTCCCGTGCAACGTGGCGTGAACGACTTTCGGGCGAGCTGCTACAAGGCCCTCGCCTTCGCCGTGGATGTCCTGGATTTCGGACGCGATCCGTCGGCCAAGCCCGCGGAATACCTGGCTCTGTGTGATTTCATGCTCGGCCGCAAGGAGCTGGTGGATGAAGTCTTGATCCGGGCGCTGTCGTGGAAGACCCCCACACCGGAGCTGGAAACGAAACGGCTCGCCCTGATTAACCGGGCCTTGGCGCTGGCCGATCAGCAGGACTGTCGGGTGCTGTCGGGAGTGAAACAGCATGTGAAGGACACCCTCTGGCCGATCCGGGAGAAGCTGCTGGCCGGACCCCCGCCCCTGGGCGCGGCTCCCTGGGACAAGGCTCGAAAGGTATTTGACATCACCGATTTGAAAGACGCCCCTCGACGGATTCGTGCAAACGTCCTCCTGGCTCCGACCGTGGTGGGAGAGCAGGTCTATGTGGTGGCTTGTGGCCTGCGCGAGCAGCAGGGGTTCATGCAGCTCGTTCGCGTCAATCTGGCGGATGGTTCCACCAAAGTTGTCGGTAAGACGGACGTGAACTTGCATCCCTACGGTTCCGGCGCGATCTCCTGGGGGTTGTTTGTCAATCCGCCCTTTGTGCGGCGGATCGTCGTGGGCGACGGAACGGTCTACGTCGGCACGCGCAACGACGGCATCTATGCCTTCGGACCTTCCGGAACCGTCCACCGGCTCGATGAGAAACAGGGCTTCCCCTCGGTAGAGGTGGAAGGGTTGGCCTTCCTGGAGGGCAAGCTGTACGCGGCCCTTGGGGGCGGTTATCTCGTGACCTACGAGCGGAAAGCGGAGCGTGTCGAAGTGCTGGCGTCGAGCCGGCGCAAGGAAAAACGTACACCCCTGGATGATTTGCCGGGCGGATTTTCCGTGAAATGTTTGACGGTCGATCCCCAGCGCGATCGACTGCTCCTGGCCCTGTACGAAGGGCCGCTGCCGGCCCAGAATCCGCAAGCCCGACAGCCTGTGTCGGGATTGTGGGAATTCAACGTCAAGAAGGGGACATTCAAGCGCCATGTGCGTTTCAGCAGCTTCTCGCACGCTGCCTTCGTGAGCCCGATCCACGACAACCATCTGCTCCTGTCCAGCAACACCTGGGCGCTGGATTATGATCTGGCGCGGGACAGGCCGGATCTGCTGTGGGCCTTCAACCCCGTCGGCCCCGACCTGCCAATCAACAAGGCGCGCTGCAAGGACTACTTTGGGATGAGCGCGCCGCGCTGGTACCACGACGGCTGGCTCTGGACCGACCGTCCCTTCGGCCGATTGTCCGTCGCCAGCAAGCGCCAGGAACGCTTTCCACCGCTGGGCAAGCCGCGCGACCTGAACCCCTTTCACCCACGCGAAGCCCTCGAGCCTCTTGGGAAGGGAGATCAGATGCTCCTTGCCGACGTGTACACCGTTTGGGTCGTATCGCTGCGAAAGGAAAAATCGAAGTGACGCAGCAACCTGTCTTTTCCAGCCAGGGAGAATCCGCCATGCGGCCGACTCTTGCCGGTGCTCCTCGGATGCTCAGTCTGTCGGTTGGTGTCGTAACCCTACTGGTCCTGATCGAGGCGCTATCGCCTTGCGTGGGGGCCGACGAGGACGGCCCCACAATCGAGGCGCTCTCGCAATGGTCCAACGTATTCGGAGGCAAGGAAGCGACCTGGCAGTATCAGGTGAAAGCACCGCGGGCGTTCAAGGGTCGGGCGGTCTGGAACCTGACACGCGAGGGGCGAACCCTGGCGCGCGGCGAGGTCGGCCTGGCTGCCGGGCCGGACAAGCCGGCCCTTGTCAAGGTGGCCGTGACCATCCCTCCGGTGAAAAACGGCGTCGTCCTCGAAGCGAAGCTTACCCTCTCCCTGGTCGCCGACAAGGAAAACAAGGCGGCGGTTTCCCAGGAAAGGACGATCTGGATATTCCCGGAAGATCCTTTTTATCTCCACTCGAAGTGGCTCAAGGAGCTGAAAATCCACCTGTTCGATCCCGAGAAAAAGACACTCAAGGTGCTTGAAAAAGCCGGGGTGCCCTTCGACGAGGTCGGCAACGTGGAGAGCATCGCCGAGCTTAAGGAAGGCGTGCTGGTGGTGGGTGAGGGGGTTTCGTTCAAGGAATCCTCTGCCTTGCCGGAGCTGTTGCTCCAGGCCGCGGCCCGGGGACTGCCGGTGCTTTGCCTGGCGCCGACCGAGGGAACGTTGCCCATCCCCGGAGTGGACAAGGGCAAAGGCCCCCTGCCGGGAAGCCTGGCCTGGCGGCGTCCGGAGGTTATTGGAGAGATCGATAAACGTCTCGACGCGCGGAGCTGGTTGGGTGGCGAGATGATCGCGAGCACCATCTCCCTCACGGCAGGAGAAGGCATGGTGCAGGGGGAGATCGCCCCTGCGGGTGGTTGGCCTTGGATGGAGGCGAGCTATTCCGAGACGCATGGCCGGCTGGTAATCTGTGGTTTTGCCATCATACGCCAGTGGGAGGCCGGCCCCACGCCACGCTTTTTGTTTGAGCGCCTGCTCGAACGAGTCAGCGACAAGCCGGCCAAACCGAGCGACAAGGAATCCGACAAGTAGAGGCATCGGGAGGTTCGTCATGCCAGGCTCCAGCATTCGACACGACCGATCGATTTGTTCTGCCATTCGTTTTGCCCTTTTGGGGACACTGCTGTTGCCCCTCTTGTTCGGCTGCAACCGGACGGTGGCGGCCGCGACCGAGGGACCGAAAGCGAAGCCCCAAGCCAAGGCAGCAGGGGCTGCCGCACGTACCGCGGCGTTGATCGACATGGACCGGACACCAGCGGGTGCGCTGCTGGAGAACCGTTTATCCGAAAGCACTTCCCTGACCTGGCTGGAACGCGAAAACATAGCGGCCCTCCTCAAGGAACAAGAATTACAGGCCCTGTTCAGCCCCCAGGCAGGTACACGTCGAACCGCGCTCGGACAGCTCCTGAAAGTTGATCTCCTGGTGCTTCTTCGCAGCGTCCGTGACACGGACGGCAAGGAGCCTCAACCGCTGGTCCACCTGGTTGTGTGCGAAACACGCAACGGCCTGCGGCTGTGCAGCTGCACCCTTCCCGTCAAGGACTTGAAGGAGTGTGTCGCCGAGATGGAACGGCAGGTGCAGACGGCGCTGCGCAAGCAGCAAGAAAAGATCCGCGTGGTCTGGGCGGTCCCTCCCTTTGTCAGCAAGGATCTGCGTTATCAGTTTGACTATCTCAAGGCGGCGTATGCCCGGCTGGTCGAGCAGGTGCTGCTGGGGCAGAAGGGGACGCTGGTGGTGGAGCTGGCCGAGGCAGATGCCATTGCGTCGGAGCATCGGCTCACGGGTTCGGAGGCGGGGCCGCAACGACAGCTGCCGCTGTATTTCCTGGGGGAATACCGCAATGAGCAAGCCGATGGCAAGCGGCGGGTGTCGGTGGGGTTGAAGCTCAAGCAGGGCGAGAGGATCCTGGGCGCAGCCCAACAAACCAAGCTGGCAGCGGACAAGGTGCCAGGCTTTCTCCTCAAGGCCACGGGCGATCTCATCAAGAGAGCGGACGGGGTTGAGCAACAGAAATTCAATCCCGAAGCGGAAGTCGTGCAGCTGACGGCGCGTGCCCGCACGTTCTTGAAGCTTGGCAGCTGGAGCGAGGCGCTGGCACTTGTGGAGGCCAGTCTGCTGCTGAAACCTTCGCAGCCCGCGCTGCATCACGAGGCGGCTCGCGCCTGCTGCCAGCTGGCGCAAGACTACCACGGCCGCCACCTGCACAAGAAGCTGAGCAACGGCCAGCTCGATCCCAAGAAAGAGGGCGACCTGAAGGCCCGCGCCCTCGCTTATCGGTATTACCTGCGCGGCCTGGAACACGAGGAAATCTACCTGGATGCGGAAGGGAAGTCGCCTCTTGGCCCCCGCAAGAAGCCCCCGGTCGATCGGCCCGTCTGCGCGGAAGTGTGGCAAGCTACCTGGCTGCTCCTGCAAGGACGAGGCGAGCTGAAAAACTCCCCGGAAGAATCCGACCCGATGCGGCAAGAGGCGCAAGCGATCCTGCTCCGGCTGGCACGGCAGCGCACGCGAAACGGCTGGGGCGATGGACATCGCTATTTCACCCTGGCGCTGCAAACGGTGCCGACCCTGCGCGAACGGTTCGCCCTCATCCGCCAGATGATCGTCGAACTCCAGGATCTTCCGGGGGCCAGGCAACGGACCGTCCAGCTCACGGACCTAATTCGGTATGACAGCAGCGCGGGGCCCAGCAGCCTGCTACCGTACGACACTCCCGAATTCCAGGAGTACGTGAAGGAATTGGAGAGGATTCCCAACAAGGACGTCCGGGCGGGAGCTGAGGAGGTGCGCGGAATCGGCTTGCGGATCCATGCGAGCTACGAACGGCTGCGCGAGGCAAAAAGAAGGGGGCTTGTCCCCTACAGCAACCCCGCATCGCTGATCAGGGCCTCTCTCGAACAATTTGGCAGTGCGGAAGTAGATTTTCTGCCAACTTACTTTAGCTGGAAATCGTCGGGGAGCGATGTCCCGTTTGGCAGATGGTGGAGGTGCGTCCCCGCCGGCCCAGGCAGAGATTGCCTGTGGGACTTCCGAGGGATCTACCTCATGAAAGAAAAGGACGTCGTCCAGCCCGTCTGGATCTCGAAGGGCAGGTTCCGCTTCGACACCGTCTGTTACGACGGTCGCTATGTGTGGGCCGGGGGGTGCGAGTTTTTCGGCTCACCCTCCCTCCTGGTGCTGGACCCGGCAAGTGGGAAGACCTGGCAGGTCACGGCCGAGGACGGTTTGCCCATTCTGTCACCGGAGGAACGCGCCCAGCGGAAAATCGACTACCCGAAACTGGCGGCTGCCCCGCTGGGGCCGGGAAGGATCTGCCTGGCGGGCTATTTCGGGCGGTCCTGGGTGGCCAAGGTTTTCTTCGACGCGGCCAAAGAAAAAGCGGCGGTGAAGGTATTCCATGAAGCGCGCGAAGTCATCAACGTGGCGGACAAGGAGAAGTGGAAGTCCGCATCCACTGCATTCGTGCCCAAACATATTTTCACCCTGACTTCTTCCGACGGCGACCGCCCGGAAAAACGCGTCCTGATCGACCGTCGCGGCGGCGCTATAGGGGAACGGGTGCCTCCGCTGATCGTCGATCCCCAGAAGGAAACCGTAGAGGTAATGCGCGACGTTTTGCCCGAAATACCGCTCATGGCGTTGACCGGCCACCAGGGGGCGATGTATTTCGTGGGGCCGGCCATCTGGAACACGGCGAAGAGAAAGTACGAGCAGCGGCTGGCGCGCGTTGCTTTTCCGGGAGACAAGGTGGAAACGCTTCTTCCCGACGTGCCGACCGGATGGTTGGTGTCGAAAGGGGACCAGCTCTACCTTGTCGGCAAGGAGTGGAGGGAGCTGAATCTGAAGCAGCGCGAGCTGCGCACCATGGCCGACAAGCTGCCCTGGCCATTCGATTCTCTTTCTCCATCCAACGGTCGAGACATGCTGGACGGTGTGTTTCCCAGCTCACACTATGGCTTCCTCGCCGTCGTGCGCCACTTCAACAAAAATCCGTCCCGACTTGTTTTTGAGACCTTGCAAGTCGTTGTCAAGAAAAATGAGGCGTTGCCGCCAAGGAAGGGAAAGCAGCGGTCTCCCACGAAATAACGATCTGAATATTCTCGTAGGATCCTGTTGCTCTCCACAAGAAGTGGTTGCAGACCCACCGCTTACTCTCCGCTGTGTTCCGTGTGCGGCTCGGCGTTTATGACGAATCGTGTTCGAGTGCTTAGGCCGCGAGAGGCTCCGACACGTTCCGCGTCTCCCGTGCCTCCAGGGACGGCACAGCTTCCGCGCGGCGCCGCGCTCGCAGATGCAGCACGGCCGGCAGGAAGATAAGTGCGGTCAGCATCGAGCAGCCGACGCCCAACGTCAGGATCAAACCCAATCCCACCAATCCCCGCTCGCTGGCGATCATCAGCGTGCCGAAGCCGATCATCGTCGTCAGCGCCTTGACCAGCACGCCGCGGCCAATCGCGTAGCTGATCGTCGCATTCTGCTCGCGCCGGCGCAGCAGGTAATCGTGCAAAATGTGGACGCCATTATCGACGCCGACGCCCAGAATCAGCGGGAACGCGATCATGTTGGCGGGGTTGAGCGGCACACCGAACAGGCCGAGAATGCCCAGCGACAGAATAACGGCCAGTACCAGCGGCGCCACGGCGATGGCGGTCTGTTTCCAGCTGCGGAAATCGATCCACAGCACGGCGACAATGACGAGAAACGCATAAATGCCGGCCCGCTGCAAGCCGTTCTTCATCGCCCGCAGCCCTTCGACGGTGCCGAACGGCTTGCCGGTGGCTGTCGGATCGACGGCGTGGATTTCGCGGGTGAACTTCTCCAGCTGCGGAAACTCCCACAGCGATTCGCGGGCAAAGACGCGCAGCAGCCACTTGCCGTTGCGGCCGACGTAGCGATCGCGCAGCGCGGGCGGCAAGTCGGCCAGCTCGATCCGCTCCGGCGTGGCGACCTCGCGCAGCCGGTGCAAGTCCTCGGCGAGATCGCCGGCCAGCCGCTGTTCGAATTCCTGCAAGCGCGTTTCGACCGTTGCTGTCGGCAACAGGAGCATCTGCCGATACAGGCTCCACACGCTCTCGCGCAGCTCGATCAGCAGCGGCGTCGGCTCGCCCCTGGCGTTACAGGCCGACGCGGCCAGCGGCTGAAGCGTCTCGGCCAGCGTCGTCAGCCGGTTTTGCAGATGCTGACTGTTGGGCTTCATGTGGCTGATGCTCTGGCCGCGCTTGGGCAGATTGCGGAGGCGCTGCTGGATGTCGGAGAGCAGGGGGAGCTTGACGGCCTGGTCGGGCGGCACCAGCGAGGCCACCTCGACGACGCGAGCCACTTCTGGCAGCTTCTCGTAGCGCTTCTTCAAAGCCAGCGCCTCTTGCGGGGTGTCGGTGTAGCTGACCGCATGCCAGTTGGCCCCAGCCGTGTGCTCGATCAGGGTTAATTCCCACTTTACGGAGTCGAGATCGCTGGCTTGCAGGTGCAGCAGATTGTGATCGTAGCGGATTCCGCGCCAGGCGCAATAGCCCAGACCGACGGTCAGCGCCAGGCCGGCCAGCGTCACCCATCCCGCACGCCGCGACAGTCCCGGCAGCCAGGCGTCCGCGTTTAGCGGCGACCCGAAGGGGGGCGTGTTCGCGTCCCCTTTCGGGTCGCGGCTAACCATCGGGCGCCTATCGAAAAGCATGAGCAAGGCCGGCAAAATGGTGAAGCAGGCGAAGGCGCACAACAGCACGCCGCAGCCGGCAATCCAGCCCAGCTCGGCAACGGCCTGGAAATCGGCAAACATGGCGGCGAAGAAAGCCAGGGCCAGCGTGCT
>Ga0335075_10001761_pt1 | contig 35293 bp, 29 predicted proteins | sample Lox_Sample_24_FD_206723 | JGI IMG/M metagenome (GOLD analysis project Ga0335075, IMG submission 206723) | Soil microbial communities from Loxahatchee National Wildlife Refuge, Florida, United States - Lox_Sample_2.4 | ecosystem: Environmental > Terrestrial > Soil > Wetlands | place: USA...
TGTCGAGCGCCATTGGCAAAATTGAGATCGAGCGGATGCGTCAGACCCACTTCGATGACAGCCGCATGGGAAAGAACTTCACGCTGGAGCGCCAGGTCGAGCCGTTGGTACTCGATTCCGAGATCTCCGGCCTGCCTGACCGCCACGCCTTTTTGAAGCTCGGCAACTACGTCGCCCACTTCTCGTTCGCGTACTACGACATTCCCGCGACCCAGCCCGCCTTCATCCCCCGCGCGCTCGAAGACGACGACCTCGCTTTCGATCCGAAGACGCTGGCAAAGAAACCCCCTGAGCCAGAAACAACTGAAGAAGCCGCCGAGAATATCCAGAGCGGATTTTCCCTGGGAGACTGAGCCATGCTGAAAATCTCAAAGGCCCTCTCGGCAGGCAAGCTCGAGAATTACCACCGCCAGGAATTCACCTCCCCGGATCAAAGTTATTGGAGCCAGGGCCAGACCGTGCGCGGCGAGTGGCAGGGCCGACTTGCTGAAAAGTACGGGCTCAGCGGCGCGGTCGGAGCCGAGGAGTTTCATCGGCTCTCTGAGGGTCAGCACCCCTATACCGGCGAGCAACTTGTCCAGCATCGCCAATCCTTCGAGTATCAGGGCGCGGACGGAAAGACAGTGAAATCCGTCGAGCACCGGGCCGGGTGGGATGCGACTTTCAGTGCGCCCAAGTCGGTGTCTCTCACTGCGCTTGTCGGCGGCGATGACCGGGTGCGCGCGGCCCATCGTGAGGCCGTGAGTACCGCTCTGAGTGAGTTGGAACGGTATACGCAGGCCCGGATCGGCGGCAACCGGCCTGCCGTGCCCACGGCCCAATTCATCGTCGCTAAATTCGAGCACGACACGGCACGGCCTGTGGACGGCTACGCCGCGCCCCAACTTCACACGCACGCCGTCATTTTTAATGTTACGGAGCGCGCGGATGGAACCACGCGCGCTCTCCAGGAGCGCGGATTCTTCGAGTCGCAGCAGTTCGCCACCGCCGTCTATCAGTCGGAATTGACCTTCCGGCTGCGTGAGCTTGGCTACGAAATCGAGGCTGGCAGAAGCGGCGCTCCCGAGATCAAAGGGTACTCGCAAGAGTATCTGGACGCTTCCAGCCAGCGCCAGAACCAGATCCTTGAACACATGCAGAAAAATGGTCTTTCGGGCTATGAAGCAGCCGAGATTTCAGCGCACGCTACGCGCGATAAAAAACAGATTCAGTCGCCGGCGGAAGTGCTCGCGGCCCATCGCCGGCTAGCCGCTGAATTCGGTAATCAGCCCGATCGAGTGGTTGCGGAGGCGCGGCAGCGCGGCCAGGAGAAAACGGTGGGGCACATCCCCGAAAAGACCCAGCAGGCCGCGCAGGAGGCCGTGACCTTCGCTCGCGAGCGCAGTTTCGAGCGCGAGGCTGTCACCGACGAGCGTACTCTTTTCCGTGACGCTCTTCGGCGCGGCATGGGAGAGACCACGTACAGTCAGGTCCGCGCTAGCGTAGAGGCGCGTCTGGCCTCCGGCGAATTCCAGCTTGTACCGGGGCAGAAACACAACAGTGCGCGGCAATTCACTACTGAAAAGACCATCAAAGCAGAGAAGGAAGTCTTGCGGCGGATGCGCCAGGGACAAGGCCGCGTGGAACAGATCATGCCGGTTCAGCAAGCCGTGGCGCATACCGCCACGTATCCGCATCTCAACTCCGCTCAGCGGGCCGCGACCGAGGAGATTCTGACTTCGCGGGATGTCGCGCAAGGGCTTCAGGGATTTGCCGGCACGGGCAAAACCTCGGCCCTCAAAACCGTGCGCGAAGCCGCCGAACACCGCGGATATATCGTCGAGGGCTTCGCACCGACTTCCCGCGCGGCGCACCAGCTCCGCGATGCCGGGATCTCCGCTGACACCCTGCAAGGTTTCCTTGCGCGGTCCAGGCAGCCAAGTCCGGAACGACACCTATATATGGTGGACGAGTCGAGTCTTGCCAGCACCGGGCAGGTGCGCGATTTTCTCGCCAAACTCGGCCCGGGCGACCGCGTTCTGTTCATCGGCGACGTTCGGCAGCACCAGGGCGTCGAAGCCGGAAAGCCCTTCGAGCAGTTGGTGAACGCCGGAATGAGAACCGTTAAACTCGATCAGATCGTGCGCCAGAAAGACCCTGGATTGCTTCTGGCCGTCGAGCATTTGTCGCGCGGCCAGGTGGCCGAGGCCATCGCGCTTTTAGAACAGCAGGGCCGGGTCACGGAGATCGCGGACCCACAGAGACGCATTGCCTCGATTGCCCGGAACTATGCCGACAGTCCCGGCAACACCATCATCGTCTCGCCCGACAACGCCTCCCGCCGCGAGATCAATCAGGCCGTACGTGCGGAATTGCAGGCACGCGGCATCGTGCAATCGGAGGACCATTCTCTGCGCGTGCTTGCGCCACGCTCCGACATGACCGGTGCGGATCGCGCGTGGGCAGCCCGCTATGTGGTGGGCGATGTGCTCCACTACCAGCGCGGCAGCACGGCCATTGGCATCGAGCCACGCAGCTACGCTCAGGTAGTCGCGACCGATCCGAAAGCGAATCTCCTGACCGTCGAAAAACTGGGTAGGCAACAAATCACGTATGATCCGTCGCGGCTCCGCGGCATTTCAGCATACCGCGAGATCGAGCTGGATTTCACAGTCGGAGACCGTCTGCAGTTCACCGCGCCGAATAAGGAGATGGGAATCGCCAACCGCGATCTTGGAACCGTTCAGCTGATCGACGGGGAGGGCAGGATTACCGCTCGCATAGATGATGGTCAAAACAGAACGGTCACATTCGACCCAACGGAAATGCGGCATTTCGATCACGGCTACGCCGTCACCAGCCACAGCGCCCAGGGACTCACCGCCGAGCGCGTTCTCATCCACGCCGATACCAGTGTCCATCCCGATCTGCTCAATCCCCGCTTCGGCTACGTGGCCGTCTCCCGCGCCAGCAATGAGGTCACAATCTTTACCAACGACGCGAACCGGCTTTCTCTACAACTCGGAACCGAGGTGACCAAAACCGCCGCGCTCGAACTTAGCCCGCCTGTCCCCACCGTGTAGGCCTGGGAATGGTCTAGACACCGCCGGATAAACCGGATTATCACGTTCCGAGGATGAGGCCAAGTGACATCCGCGATCGTCAATTGGTTTGTTGCTCGATGATGCAGGTTTGTCACAGACTATGGGGTTTTCTTCAGTGAGCGAAGCAGGAGCCCGGATACGATTCCGATGAGTTGCACTGCAGCACGCGCCTCGTCGTCGGAGACAGATGGCACAAATGGCCTGCCGTGTCCGGTGCCGGTTTTATTGCGCAGCGCGTTGACCGCACAGCCTGCCTCGCCCAGAGAGGTAAAGGCCTGGCCGAGCAACGTCGGGAAATTGGCTTGTTGCGAATAGTGTCCGTATTTCTCCGTGATGACATGAGATGCCGTCGCTTCGAGAAGGTCCTTGCCAGTACCAACGAGAAGTGCCCCGTCTTCGCTGCCACGCTGGGCGCGGCGAACATATGCTTCAAGGGCCGCGGTCATCTGAACGCCCGTCAGGTTGTCCAATGCGTTCGCGTAAAGTTCTCCCTCGTCGGAGAGCACGTATCCTTCGAGACGGAAGGCCTCGCGTGCATCAAGAATGGCTTCTTCGCCGACAAAGTTTGAAGAGCCGTGCCGAAACCCACCCTTCCCCCTTAACAACCCGATTAGGGCGGCCACAAAAGCCTCGGCCTTGTCCGGTGCATTGTCGATCCCCCAGGAAAGCACCGCACGCACGCGCTTCGCCTTTCCGACGACTTGCCCCTGTGCTTTTGGGTCGCCCCCGCTCAGTCCGGCGCGATTGATTTGGAATTCGAGATCGGAGTGACTCGGTTCCCGCGTTCCCGATTGGGCATCATCGACGAGCCTGGCAACAGCCACGATGATGGCATCGTTTACGGGCGCTTTATTTGAGCTCATCGGTCCTCCAGGGCGTTCTTCAACTGCGATAGAAAACGCATCGTCTACAGCTTTAGGACAACGTTCTTTACAATATCGTCGATGAATTCTTCCGCCTGAAGCTGATCGATCTTGACGGATGACGGGTGTGCTGCGGAGTTCCGGCGGTCCAATTTTGCTTTCAGTATTTTGTGGATGTCCTTGCTGATGATGCCCGCTGAATTACAGATATCGAGCACCTCGGACTCCTTGAGCTCATCAGCAAAATCTTCCATCTTGGTAATCGTCTTGACAGCTTTTTTGTGATGCCCCTGATAGACGAGCGGCCATTGGCTGTTAAATTTGGCGAGTTCCTTGCGAAGGACGCGATCGCACAAATGGTGATAGGCAAGGTTCCACGCCATTACGATCGCGGCGCGAAAGGCGCCGTGCTTGAAGCAGACGAGCGCCTCATCAAGAAATGTTCGCTCGGCAAGATCCGGGACCGCGCCCGGCAGCCTGGCGAGCAGATCGGTCACCTGCACCGTGATCTGGCGGGTTCCGAATTTCCTATCGAGCGCTTCGCGCACGCGCATCTCCAGCTTGTAGCCCTGTGTCCTCTTGAGCACTTCCTTGGGCTTCTTCTTTTCCATCGACGCGAGGAATGGACTAATGGAAGACGGGGGATCGAGATGCAGCGCCTCATAGCACTTCCGGATGTCCGGCGCCCGGAAGTGCTCCTGCTTCCCCTGCGTATGCAGATACCATGCGAAAAGCTTGATCTTCTCGACGTGGTTCCACGCTGCCAGATTCGGGATGTCCTGCGCTAGCTCCGCCAATGTCATGCTCACGCACCGATGGCATCAGCGGCGTCGCCGCCAACATGGGTCAGCTTCCAGCCTTTTCCGTTCTTCTGAAAATAGCTGTTGTTCTTCGTCATGAAGCGCAATGGCTGGCCGATGTCTTTCTGGCTCGGCCACTTCATTGCCTGAAAGCAGGTGAAGATGTGGTCGATAGTCACCGTGTCAATGTCCTTATGCTGCTGCAGCCACCGCGCGATGATCAGGTACTTCTGGTTGTCCGACTTGGGGTCTTTCTGCACAGCGTAGTCCTTGAACGACTCCTGGCCTGCCGTGAGTTCGAGATCGGAGAGAAAATTCGGCTGCGTGTACTTCCTGGGTTTGCTAGCCTTATGGCCGTCGCCCGGCATCACCTCCGGTGCAATGGCCTCCTCCTCAGTGTCCGGTTCGGCAGCGTCACTCTCAACCTGCGCCGCGTCTGGCTTCTCACCCTTAGACAGGAGGTTCGTCGCTGTGGCGGGTGGAGCATAGACGCGCGGTGGAGTGCTCAAGCGCTGGAAGGCATGTTCCATTGCGCGGAATCCCTGCTGAAGCGTCTCGTCATCCCCTTCGACCTGAAACATCACAAATGTCACTTTTCCTTTGGAATCACGTGGTGCTGTGTCCCTAGTCTTTGCCATTGCTGTCATCTCCTTATAAGCAGTTCCGCGTTACGCCGGGGCTTCCCAACTTCAGACTGCCGTTAAGCGGTTTTGTTCAGCCATTAACCGCTTCCTTCGAATTATCTTGGGTCGAAAACAGCGAGACGCAGGGAAGACCAATGGCCTGAAGAACGCGATCGTAAGCATTCTTCACCGGCGCCTGCTGCGTAAGCAGCTTGGTTCCTTGGATTATGTTTCCCTGCCAAATTGCGGCGTCACGCTTCCAATCGATAATCTGCGGATTGCCCATCTTTTCGGCATAGATCTTCCAATTCGTCGCCAGTTCAGCGTTCGTAAAGAGTTTGTGCCCGATCCGGCCGATGAGGTTCAGACCCGTAGCCGAGAGGCAAATCCAGCCTTCCTCCCGCTTCACGGGAACCTGGCTCATTTCGAGTGTGCCGACCGGCAACTTCGCAATGTCACGCCATACCGGAATAGCCGGTATCGAGGGGTCAGAAGTCCAGTGGGCGGCACTGTCATCCTCGCCCGCGGCCTTGTCCTTGGTGAAGCCTGTGAGATAGTTGATGTATCCCACGAACTTCTGGACGGCTGCGTTATATTGCGTTTCATGCCCAAGGAGTTCAACAGCCCGCTTCTCGAAGTCAGCATCCGCGATGGCATAACTGCCAGCGAGCAACTCCTTGACAAGCTGCCGGAGCTGATTCGCAAGAAAGAGGAAGGTCGATTTCTTGCTTAGTGTCTTGCTGGTGGGATCGATCCGACCCTTGAACAGAGGGCACATGCGTTCGAGATCGCTGACCAGTCTGTTTGCCGGATTACGGCGATCGTAGACCGCAAGCAGACTCGGCGGGAGCTGTTTGGTCTTGCTGCAGTCTGCGAAGTCCTGGTGGATCTGGTTGAGATCGGTTTCGCAGGTAATCATTATCGCGACGGCATCACTTGCGAACTTTGCGGAGGTCGCCTCGTCCATTTGATCCATTGCTTGCACGATTCCCGTCCGCCGATGCTGCCCGTCGGTGACAGCAAGGGTTGCAGAACCGGGAATCACCAGATAACCCGGAAGGAAATCCGACTGGTACTCGGGAATGTACAGGTGGACGCTGTGCTGGATATTCAAGGAGAGTGGCGGGATAATGTACGCCTTCCCATAATTTTCCAGGATGTATTTCGCAATCGACTGCGAGTGCTCCGGAAGCTCAGGACGGTTCCATGCCGCCTCCGCGTCCTGCATCGAACCGCCTTTCTTGGCGGATTTCGCCGAGCGCGATTCAAGGCGATTGCGCACCCAGCTCATTGGCAACGCGCCCGTGGCAACGGTCCGCTTTCCTTGCCGGAAAGCAACTACTGGAATGGAGAGCGCGCCGGTATTTCCCGCTTCCATGCCCGCGGCCCGGTTGGCTTCTTCAAGGGTTGGAAATCTCTTCAGTGTGACGAGGTCGCTTGTGGCTTCGAGCATGTGTTCTCCTTTTGCCGCTGACAGTTTGTACAAACTCTGGAGTTGGGAACCGCGATCAAACGCTGTTTTGAAATGGGCCGATTACAGCGACCGCAACAAGCGGCGCCGCTAACGCCAAGCTTCAGCGCTGCCACGGCATCTGGAATAGCGACCGTTACCCAGACACTGTCGCCGTCCTCCGACTCGGGAACCTGGCCGGTCGCCACCACGGGTGTTTGCAATACCAGATAGCCGAGTTCATCATTCTGGTCTGGATCCAGAAGACCGGTCTTTGAGAGGCGCATCGTGCCAATCGATCTGGGCAGTAAGTGGCCGGGAAATTCTGAAGGGTGCTCAAACGCCAGCGCGCCTGCCGGGATCACTCCAGTCGCGACGGTGTGGTTTGGCCCAACCATGAGCGACTTAACCCGGAGAATGACGCCGCCAGTGTCTGCCGCTTCGCGTAGCGCAGCTCGTTCCGCGGCTTGCAATGTAGCGCAGAATTCAAAAGACAGGCTCGCATCCGATGTGCATTTCTGGATCACAAATCTTAATATAGTGGCGCGTAGTACGTGCTGTCAAGTGTTTTGTACGTGCAGAAGTGTACGTACTACGTATAACATACTGATATTTCTAATACTTCAACCGGGAATTATTTTTTGCCCCCCCCTCTTGGAGAGAGCGGCCCGGGAGGACAGGACGTGCTCCCATCTCAAGAAGCAATTGAAAGAGTTGCACGGGGTAGGATTGCATATTCGCTTTTTATTCGACTAGAATGAATTTAGTTAATGGGAAGGCCGATTTCGACATCATTTATGCAGCAAGCTGGTGTAATGTGGTGCAGTATCGGGTTTTCCCCAAATGGCGCACGCAACCAAAGCCGAACCGTCGACGCGAATCTCCGTCACGTTGTCTTCCGAAACTCACGCTTCGCTTGAAATCATTGCAAGACAGAAGAAAGTTTCGATTGCCTGGGTGATGCGCGATGCCGCTGAACGATATGTTTCCGAGCAATGGCCTCTATTTGCAGGTGCAAAACATGAAAAGTAAACAGGCGCCTTCCGCCAGCAAAATCGTTGTTCCCATCACGCGAAAGCACCGTGGACCGTCGAACAGTCTTTTTCTTCCCATGCGGCCCTTCTCAGCCGCCGGCGAGGATCTGATGAATCTCATCGACGGTCGCAAGTTCGGAACCATCCTTGCCGATCCGCCGTGGCAGTTCCAGAATCGAACGGGCAAAGTTGCTCCCGAACATAAACGCTTATCCCGGTATGGCACCATGACGCTAGATGACATCAAGGAACTCCCGGTCACCGGTGTCGCGGCCGATGTTGCCCATCTGTATCTATGGGTTCCTAATGCCTTGCTTCCCGACGGTATTGCGGTCATGCAAGCATGGGGCTTTCAGTACAAGAGCAATCTGGTCTGGCACAAAATCCGCAAGGATGGCGGCTCCGATGGCCGGGGTGTCGGTTTCTATTTCCGCAACGTTACGGAGCTAATCTTGTTCGGAGTACGAGGCAAGAATGCTCGGACACTCAAGCCTGGCCGCACTCAGGTCAATTATCTGAGTAGCCGAAAGCGCGAGCACTCCCGCAAACCGGATGAGCAATACAAGTTGATCGAGGCGTGCAGTCCTGGGCCATTCCTAGAGCTGTTCGCTCGCGGTGATCGCAAGAACTGGATCAGTTGGGGTAATCAGGCTGATGATACCTACGAGCCTACTTGGAAGACATATGCGAACCATTCGCAGAGCTCCATCACCCAGGCTGTTGCGGGGGACTGACTCCACCCTCGCTCTCCATAGCCGCTTGTTCTATCGCCGCCGCTGTTTGCTCCGGTGTAGTCTCTGGAAATCTGACAATCGATGCCGGCAGACCAATCAACAGTAGGGGGCAGGGATTTCCAACGCCCCGATTAACACGATCTATAAGCTTACGCCAGTGTGTCGTCGCCTCGCCGTATTTGTCCGCAACGAACTTGTCAGTCCATGCGACCGCAAATTCAATCGGATCCCGCGGCCGTTGAACTCTCTTGAGAATCTCGTTTCGTTGTTTCGGCGTCGGGATGATCTCTAATCTCGTCAAATCGTCCATAGAGGCAATGCTCTGTTCGCGCGCAAAGCGAAGAACAAATTCATACATACCCTCGTGAAGAGTCGCGTGCCGCGTCACTATCACACCAACGCTGATGGCACCCTCCGCGTGCAGGCGCTTGAAATTCTCAAGGTCGCGATCAAAGAAGGGGTCTTTGTTGTTCCATTCGATCTCAAGTGCGATCACGCCCTTGTCAAAGGTCTTCACATGATCGATTTCGTGTGAAATTGCTTCTCGCTCGACCCCGTTTACGATCTTTTTGATTTCGAAATTGAACTTCCGCCAGCCAAGTTCTGCAAGCGCTCGCCTCATTCGCTGCGTTCCTTTTGCTTCACCGCCACCAGAGCCGATAATTTCTGTAATTGGCACCTCAACATCTACCAGTGCGCACTCGATCTCATTTGCAGCCGCCGGGAAATCCTTTTCGAGAATCGCTTCGGCGTGCGATTGGTAAAGAATCACGAAATCCTTCTCTTTCAGCCGGTCGAACACGTATTCTCCTTTGGAGATGGCAGCAAGTAAGCCATTTCTATCGAAACGTTTAAGGAGGGCACTGATGCCTGGAAACCCCCTGCCCGATTCGCGATCTTCTTTAACGAAGTATATCTGGCTCAAGGCGCACTATGACCTCTTGAAATCCATCAAGAATGACACCACGGTTCACAAGCTGAAAGCACAATTCGACGAAGCCGTCGTCGCAACGGCCCGCAAAAGGTACCTGACTGAAGAGGCTGGGTTCGTTCGCAGAGACAAACTCGTCGATTTGATCCACGAAGAGGGAAGCTTCACAGTCCGCGTGAAGATGGTGATGTATTTCCTTTTTCTTTTTCGGGATTCTCGATACCGTCAATTCATCTGCGAAAAGGTGGCCGGCAACGACGGACGTTGGGATGCGGCGATCTTTCATTCCGAGACCGGCGGGTCGTTCAGCGGGGTCGGGGGAATTAAGGCCTTTACCAACCTGCGGCAGCTGTTGGTTCAGGCAGAATTGCTGGACGACGACTCGTTCGCGATCCGCCCGTTTCCGGCGCTGGAATTGTGGTTTCCCGACGCGATCGAAATAGCCGCTTCTCACATTAATGACGCTGTTGCTCAACAAGCATTTCTCAGTTCTCCACAGGCATTTCTAATCAAGTATGGACTGCAAGGACTGCTTAACACTACCGCTAGACAACTCGCGAAAGTTGATGTGCGGGTCGTGCATGAGGAATCTTCCGATCAACTTCCGAAATATCCAGGCAAACGGGGGACTACTCCGGGGAGTAGCGATTTCAAGAGCTGGAAAAAGAAAGCTCCTCTGAAGAAGAAGGACCTAGAACCAGCAGATATTCTGACGAATCCGGTCCTCCTAGAACGTGCAAATAGCCAGCATTTCCTCTTGGAGCAGATGATGGCGGAAATCTGCACACTGAACGGCTTCGACCCACAGTACGACGTCCATATTGATTTATTGATTCAGAGTGATACTGCCAGTTTACTGTTTGAAATGAAGAGCTGCACAACCAGTTCCACGCGGTCGCAGATCCGTCGAGCAGTCAGTCAGCTCCTCGAATACTCGTATCGCTATCGCCACGACATAAAATCTCCTGTTCGCCGCTGTATTGTAGTGGAGCGAAGACCGCGTGGGGATGATAATTGGTTGATCGAATACGTCGAATTCCTCGAAATTGGTCTCGTTTGGAAGCGTGATACGAGCGAAGAATTTGGATGCGCGAAGAAAACGTCAAAGTGGTTGGCACCATTTTTGAGCGGGGTCCAAGAATGGGCCAAATAGATATTTCGCGACCGCGGTGACCTTTATGTACCGCTTTTGAGGGAAGAAGTTTCTTCCCTGTCTGGGCCGCGTGGCGTCCTCCGCCACCCATCTCAGCGGGCCTGTTCCTGCCCGCAACGCCCCTCCCTGAAAGCCATGCGGAAGGGAACCTAATTTCTTCTTCGTTCAAGTGCCCCCGCTTCATGCGGCTTTATGGCAGAGCCGGTCGGAACCCGTCAAGGCTCTCCGCATTCGCTGCGATGAACGGGCGCAGAACGCCCGGCCTTGACCGAACCCGCCTCGTCTCTGCCCGCCGCTCAAGACATGAAGCGGGGGCACTCAAACAAAGAAATTGGGTTTGAGGCAGACGCCCTCCTTCAGAATCCGCCCCTCAGCGGGCAGCACAGGAGAGCGAACATCATGCCTTACGCAACCAGCAAAAGCAGCAACGCCGCGCCGCACAGGAAAAATGCGGCGCAGCGGACCAACCGCAGCGACTCGCCCTATCAGCAGCGCACCGCGCAGAAAGACAACCCCACCCAACTGCTCGTCAAGCAGGCAGTGGACTACCTCATCCAGCAGCTTGAGGCGGGACACAGCGAAACCCTTGCCAACTATCTCGGCGCAATGGCGCGGTTCCACAATTACAGCTTCGGCAACATCCTGCAAATCGCCCGACAGCGCCCCACGGCTACCCGTGTGGCCGGTTTCGGCACTTGGAAGGAACTGGGCCGATTCGTGAAGCGAGGCGAGAAGGGTATCCAGATTCTCGCGCCCGTGGTCGGCTTCCGCCGCCGGAAGGACGAAGCGGAGCAGGAGACGGACGCCAAGCCGCAGCGGGTTCTCATCGGGTTCCGCGCCGTATACGTGTGGGATTACGAGCAGACCGACGGCGCGGACCTGCCGGAATTGAACCACACCATCAGCGGCGACGTGGGCGGCAATCACGACCGGCTCATGGAATTTCTCGCCACGCAGAACATCGCGCTGGAGTTCAACGAGCGGATCGCCCCGGCGTTGGGCGTCTCCTACGGCGGCAAGATCGCCTTGCTGCCCGGCCAGTCGAAGGCCGAGGAGTTCACCACGTTGGTTCACGAGACGGCGCACGAGCTTTTGCATAAGGCTGAGCGCCGCACCTTCACCACCGCCACGGTGCGGGAGACGGAAGCCGAGGCCGTGGCCTTCATCGTGGGTCAGGCCGTGGGCTTGGACATGGGCGCGGCATCCAGCGACTACATCCAGCTTTACAAGGGCAATGCGGCATTGCTGGCCGAAAGTCTTGAAGTCGTCCAGCGCACCGCCTCCACCATTCTCCATGCTCTCCGCGTGGAGGATGCCGCCTTCGCAAGCGAGGCCGTTCGGGAGGTGGCGTGATGCGCACCGTGGCCCTGATTTTGATGGAGGCCGGGGAACCCGAACCCGGCTTTCATCTCCACATCGACAATCCGCCGTGGATGCCGCTCGACATCGAGGACATCCTGACCAGTGGCCCCAACGGTTTGCCCACCCTCTCCGTTGCGCAATACGGCCAGCAGAACGGTGACGCGATGCGCGATCCCGAGATGCTGTTTGAAGTGCGCCGCGAGGGAGGCGAGATCGTTCTGTCTCCCTACTACTGGCGCAACGATTACGTCGGCATCGAGCGGTATTCGAGCTTCCGTGACGACGAACAGCATCTTTTCACGCTCCCGGCGCTCAAGCGCCAACACGAAGAGTTTGCGCGGCTTTGGGACAGGAACCTGCGTGCCCAGGGCTTTTTGGAAGCGTTTCTGCGCGGCCGCAGCCGGTAAGCCCCGCCAACCTCACGGGCGGCATTCGGCAAGGGTCCGCCCACGCATTCACGCTCGACAACCCAAATAGGAGAATCCCAAATGACGAACACAGTTGAAGTCCAGTCCGAATACCGCGACCTGCCGATTGATTGGCTGGTTGAATCGCCCACCAACCCGCGCCAGATATTTGACGGCGAGGGTTTGCAGGAACTCGCAGCCAGCATTCGCGCCAACGGCGTTTTGCAGCCTTTGCTTGTCCGGCCCCGCGCCGAGCGCCGCTTCGAGATCGTTTTCGGGGCGCGGCGCTATCGCGGCGCGGCGATAGCCGAGCAGGAAACCGTCCCGGTCTGCATCCGCGAGATGACTGATGCGCAGGTGTTGGAGGCGCAGCTAGTCGAAAACCTCCAGCGCCGCGACGTGCATCCCTTGGACGAAGCCCACGGCTACGCCCGGTTGCTGGCGCTGGACGAGCCGAAGTATTCCATCGAACTCATCGCGGCCAAGTGCGGCAAGCATCCGGGGTATGTGCTTTCGAGGTTGCGCTTGACCGAGCTCGCGCCCGCTGTGGTCGAAGCCTTCTCGAAAGACGAGATAGGCTTGGGGCATGCTCTTTTGCTTGCGAAATTGCAGCCCGCCGCGCAGCAAGAGGCCATGCCCGCCTGCTGGCAGGAGAGCTACGCCAACGGCAGCAAGGCGAAGCGCATTTTGCTCCCCGTGCGCCATCTCCGGGAATGGATCGAGCACAACATTCTCTTGGAGCTTGCCGCCGCGCCGTTCTCGAAAGAGGACGCAATGCTTGTGCCGGAGGCGGGTTCCTGCCTCGAATGCCCCAAGCGCACCGGGCACAACACGCTCCTCTTTGAAGGCATGGGAGCGCAACACGATTCCTGTACCGATCCCGCCTGCTATGCGGCGAAGGTGGACGCGCACGTAAAACTCGCCGTCGCCGCGAAACCCAAGCTGGTACAGATCAGCACCGCTTACGGCAAACCTGCCGAAGGCAGCCCGGTCGTCCCCCGCAACCAATATGTCGAAGTCCGTCAGGAGAAGCCAAAGAACAAGTATCAGCAGGACGCCCCGGAGTACAAGACCTGCAAGCACACCACCGAGGCGATCGTTGCCGACGGCAGCGAGAAGGGCGAAATCCGCAAGGTGTGCGCCAATCCCGATTGCCCGGTGCATCACCCGAAAAAGCAGCGGCGGCAGGTCGAAGCCAATGCCGCGATGAGAGCAGAAGAGGAGAAGCGCCGCCGCGAAGAGGCGACGGCCCAGGCCACCGGCCTGCGCGTTCTCGCTGCCATCGGCGAGGCGGTCCCGGTACGGCTGATGAAACGCGACCTCCTGTTTGTGGCCGAGCGACTGGCGAACCTGTTGGACGAAAACCGCCTTGCGATACTGGCGCGGCAGCACGGCATCCGGCAGAAGCGGGACGATGGAGGCGTGGCAAAGACGTTCGCTGCCTTCCTCCGCCGCGCCGACGAAAGCACGCTGGGCCGCGCTGTAGTCGAGTCGGCAATCCTGCTCGCCGCTTCGCGCGGCAATGCCACACAGGCATTGCGCGACGCGGCCACGGCCTACAAAGTCGATACGGACGCCATCGCTGCCAAGGTCAGGCAGGAATTCGCGGCGAAGGAAAAAGAGAAAGTCGCCAAGAAAGCCACAGGCAAGCCGCCAGCCAAGGCAGCGGCAAAAACCCCGAAGAAAACAGCGGCGTAGCCACTCAATCAAAACACATTCGGCGGAGCCAGCAAGTTCGGCTCCGCATTTTTGCGTTTCAGCCCAGGAAACTTTGATACCGCCCAGCACAACGCGGTGACGTCATCCGTGCAGCCGACCACGGCTGCGCAAGAACCTCATGACGCAACCGCTACAGAAAAGAGTTATGCCACCAAGCGCGCTCAGCAGATCGATATAGTGACCTGTGCTGTCAGGATGGCCCCACCGCATTACCATTAGCAGATGGAAATGCTCAGCAACATGTGTGAGTACCATAATGAACAAAAGCACGGCACCGACCAACTGGACGAATTCTGGTCGGCACCGATGCCGCAGAAACGCTGATACCGAGACATAACAGATGACTAAAACGGCGCTTCCGACCAGTGCGAGACTGATGGTCATACTTGAATTCTATATTCCGGCGAATAGCGGAATAGCGCTCAATCAACACTAACCGTCTCGCGCAGCCAGCAATGCCGGCTCCGCATTTTCATGCCCGCTGCCCGCCTACCCGCCCTCATTCGATGCCCCGGATAGGCACCGGGGCGACGTTGCTCGCCCGCCCGCCGTGCAGCACCGCACCGTTCTCCTCTGCCGCGCGCATCCGGGCACCGTTTCAACCAAGTGGCTGTGGTGGCGCGGCCGCAGATTTGCCGCTGCCATTTGAGCTTTCAGTGCTCTCCACCCGGTTCACGGGAATCTCAGTACCAGGAAAAAGAGGCTGCGCGGCTTTTCCGGCGTCCTCCTGCACTGCCGTCTTGGAGAGTCCGTTCATCTTCTCCGTCTGGACTGCTCCCAAGACCTCTTGGATGGCTTGGAGTACTTCAGGATGATGCTTCTGCAAATGCCGTTCAATTATTGCGTTCTCGAGCATTTTCGTTAGGTAAGAGGCGGCGACGGTGAGGCTCAAGAGATCTCTCGAATAGCTCTTTTGCGCTCTCTTGATGTCCTCGATTAAAGCCTCGGAACTCTGCTCTACCACCGACTGATGATTGGCAGTATTTCGGCGCGCCCTTTTGTGCGCTTCATCGGGGTTAACTAAGCTGTCCGGTTTTGTGACAGCGAGTAGTCCCCTTACAAAGCGCGTAGAGTAATTATTGCTCGCGATCATCATCTCGGCGGCATAAATCTGGCGGACGGGCTTCATCTTGCGCAGATACATAAAGCCGTCGGCGGTGACTCTCTTGTCCTTCAGTAACTCCACTGCCTCTTCGCACATACCATCGAGGAGGTCGCGCTTCTTTCGTATTGCTGCTACATCAACGTCAAGCGCCTCGGCGATCCGCTCCTCAGTAACTCCGTTGGCAAGAGCTTTCAGGATCATCGCGTGCTCGGCAATCGGCGGAAGATAGTTTACCCGTTTGTTGTAGTTGTACGACTCATCGTCAGTTGCAAGAAGGCAGCGCGCCTCTGTAGCGAGTTCCTCATTATTGAGAATGTCGTAGCGCAGTGTCCCGTCCAAGAGCCAATATTTCTTGTCCGCTGCTTGAAACACGACCAGAGGCTCAATGAGCCCAATGTGACGCAGGGAAGTCGCGATTTGCTTATATTTGGAAGTCACACGCACTCGTGGATTTAACTCCTTGAGAGGTGTGATCTCCGTTAGCTTGAGGGTTAAGATTGTCGAGTGAAATGCCGTTTTGACGCGAGCGCCTGCCATGGATCATCCTCCACTATCATGAGTAAGACTCGATAAGAACGACCGGAACCGTGTCCATGTTCTCCGCGCGTAAGAGAGTGGCGAAATGCTCGTCCGCCAGTAATTTGTTCATGCTCGTTGTCAGGATCAGAAAGCGTTCATGTATGGTTCGCGCTCTCGCCACGAGTTCGAGCTGCTGTTGAGTGTGCTCCTGGTATTCACGGACAAGGCTGTCAACAGAGAACTCCTTTCGAGGCCGCTGGGGCGATCTCTTGCTTCGTGATTTTCCGTATCTCTGGTTGATCATGCGCCGCACTCTGAGAAGTCTCTGGCCTCGCAGTTCGCCCGATTCATAAGCATCAGCCAAAACTCTCTGGATCTCCTTGTCGTCACCCTTCGCGATCGTTGCCGCCACTGTGAGGGGCATTCGCCCCGCCTCGACCGCGCGGATCAGGTCGATTTCGTCATGCTCTAAGAGGCGGATGATCTCGCTGATATAGGTGAAATGAAGCCCCAGCTTTGCAGAGATTTCCCTGGCGCTGTACTTGCGCTCGCGCAAGGCCCGAATTTCCCGGACTATATCGTTCTCCCCCGGCGGGCGCCTGGCAATGTTTTCCACGAGGCTCATTAGGAACTGTTCTTCCTTGGGTGCATCAACGATGAGCGCAGGTACCGTCGTTTCCCCAAGAGCGAGTAGCGCCTCAATACGTCCTTGCCCACATACAAGGTCGTATCGAGGGCCTTCGCTGTGATCTGCTCGTTCGGAAACGGTGATTGGCCTCTTCAGTCCCACGTGATCGATGTTGGTGACAATCTTGTCGAATACCACCTTGTCGCGGTGGCGAGGGTTGGCGATGTGGATTTCTGCAATGGGAATCTCAACAATTTCGTCGCGTTTCATTCGTGCTCCTTTATGGTTGTGCGGTGTGCCAGGTGGAAAAAGAAGTCCAGACAATCGTGCCGATAAACATCGAGAAGCAGGCTGTTTCGGGGAGCCAGCCTGATACGGTTGTCGAGATCCTCCAGGTTGGGGAAAAGATAATAATCGAGCACATCCAGATTGCCGGGGGTCAACCGTGCCGCGATTGTGACATCTGGAGCCAGAGACCGTTCCAATCGAATATGCCAGCGGTAGCTTCCTGCGCGCGTCTCGTGACAACGCGCCAACACCAGGGAGTTTGTGTACTCCCCGTTAATGGTCAGCAGGTCATTCTCAGGATTCGTTTCGACGGCAGCGCCAAGAGATCGAAGCTTGTCAATGATGTCGTTAACCAGACGGGCGTGTTGCTGGCGGAGTATCCGATTGATCTCGATATAGGCATAATCCCTCTGCGGTTTCCACCCGATCAGTTCATAGGCGCGGATGAGACTGCCGAAACGAGATGCATAACAGGAACTCGAAGGCATTTCCTCGGCTTCGTCAATCAGGATGCCGGAGAGCCGGCCGCATTGCTTCAGAAGGATGCGAAGATGGTCCAGAAGTTCCTCGTCGGAGAGATGCTGGTGCCGCGCCTCGATGATGGCCCTGGCCTCCTGGAACCGTTCGACGCTGACAATCGACTCAAAGGCGCCATCGCGCCAGATCCACATATCGACCGGGTTCTTCACGCGTTTGCGTTTTAGCTTGAAGGAACGGCGGTTAAAAATGTTGGCCCCGATGTACTTGGGATTGGTAAGGACCTGATGCACGGTAGTCCACGTCCACGGGCGGCCGTATTCGCCGGCGACCCCATGGCCGTTCAAATCCTCCATAATCTGACGTTCGGTTTTTCCGTGCGTAACAAACTGGTCGTAGATCTCGCGAACAACCGCGACCTCGTACTCGGGGCCAGGTACCAGAATCACGCGATCGGTCTGCAAGCTCTTTCGTTCTCCGCGGCTGAGCAGACCCTTCGAGTTTCCTTCCCGGTCGATCAACTGTCGCCGCAGGCCGTAACCGGGTGGTCCCCCTTGGCGGTATCCCAGCTCGATGAGACGGCACTGACCTGCAAAGACCTTGACTGACAATTCGCGACTGTACTCGCCGGCCATCGACCGTTTGACAGCCTTAACAACTGCGGCGTACATGCTGCCGTCGTTCTCAAACTGCTCCGCGCAGTAATGCACGCGAACGCCGGCTCGTTTCAGGATGTACTCGTAATAAGCGCTTTCATCGACATCCTGAAATCGCCCCCACCGGCTCACGTCATAAACCAGGACATCGGAAAACTTGGCCACTCCCCTTTCGACATCGGCAACTAACTGGCTCAGTCCATCGCGCCCGGAGATGTTCAAGCCGCTTCGCCCGTGATCGGCGTACGTTTTTATGATGTCCATCTTGCGAGATTCCGCAAAGTGAGAAATCACGTCCGACTGGTTTTCTGTGGAATATTGCTGGTGCTCCGTGGACATGCGCACGTACTGCGCCACTTGAGAATGTGGAGTCGCCTCGGTCCGATCTTTCGATTCCGCCGGTTTATGTGGTTCCGGGGAACGGTCTTTCTCCATTTTTGGCAAACCTGGTTTCGCGGCGAGCTAACAGCCGCTTCAATATCGTTAGTTCTCTGCGTCAAACCGCTTGGCCGCAGGCAATCGGTTCGTCCCGCGATGGCGCTTCACTGCGCTTGAGTCATGAAAGTGGCTCGGCTGTGGCAGCCACGGAAGTCTCCTCGGTCGCAACGACATCGCAATGCATTCCCTTACCTGTGGACTCCAGCAGGTAAGCATCTGCCGGACTTTCCTATACTGTGGCCGGCACGAATCGCAGCTCGCGCAGTTCGTGCATCGCGTGCGGGCCTGTGCTCTCAGTGCACCCGCCGATAGGGCTACGTCGAATAACTAAGCCCGAAGGCACCACCAAGCCGTCTCAAAAGCGAAAGACGCCTAAGGTCTGGCGGCGCACCCTTTTAACAGGTCAACCGCGCTCAAAGGGTCCTGATCCATAAAACGATCCGTTTGCGTCAGTTGTCATTTGACAGCAGCTCGGTGCCAAATATAGGACTTTCGGAGAATTCCCTTGTGCCCTGTCACCTCTAACGTGCCGTCGTCATTACACGTTATGATCGCGGACATCTCACGGCCTGAGTCTGGTTGTACTAGCGTGCCGCGGTATTCTCCATGTTGATCGTCGTATTGAAAGTTCTGGAACATGGGGAAGCCAATCTTCGTATTCTGCTCAGACGCCCAGGCGAGCTTCCCTATCCACGCGTTGCCTTGAGCAGAGATCGTGACTTCGCGCGTGTTGGCATCGTTCATCCAGGTTCCGGAAATGTTACATCGATCCTGTTGTGCAGTGAGTCTCCCGGACACAAGACACACTGCGGAGAGTACAAATGCGCAAATTATTGCTTGACTGCTCATGATTTCCTTTCGGAGAGCGCGATGTTCTGTGGTTGCTGACATCCTCCGGAGGCGGCGACCGTCTCGCGGGGCTCTTCTGTAGCTAATTCAAAGCGTAGTGGAAAGGATGGAAGATGCGAGGAGGCAATTTGTGAAGAAGTGTGACTTTGCGGGGGACCGTTTCTCTTTGCTCGACGTGCAATTTAAAATCCTTATCAGAGATCGAGCACGTTGCAACACGTCTCCAAGAGTCGCGGAGCGTAATGCAGTTGGCTTGTGCGTATGAGAATTCTCGTTGTAGATGACGACCGGGAGCTCTGCTCCATGCTCAGCGAATTCTTCCGTCAGCACGGGTTTAGCGTCGAATGCGAGCGAAACGGAACGAGCGGACTCAGCCGTGCAACGACGGAGACTTTCGATCTGCTGATTCTCGATGTCATGCTTCCCGGGGTTGATGGGTTTCAGGCGCTTCAGGCATTGCGCCGGAAAACGCAGATGCCCGTGCTGATGCTGACTGCCCGAGGCGAACGTGGAGACAGGATTCAGGGGCTGGACCTTGGCGCGGACGATTATCTGCCCAAACCCTTTGATCCGGATGAACTACTGGCGCGAGTCCGGGCCATTCTCCGCCGGGCGACAGCATCTGCTGGCAATCCTGCGGATGTGCTGGAGCTTGGGGAGTTGCGCTTGGTGCCTGGAGCGCGAGACGCTTTCTTTCGTGGAGAGAAGCTGGGACTGACGGCGATGGAGTGCGAAGTGCTGGAACAGCTTATGCGGTCATGTGGCCGCGTTGTTTCCCGCGATCAGCTCAGTTTGCACCTGTACAGCCGACCCGCAACCGCTTTCGATCGCTCGGTGGATACTCATATCAGCCGTATCCGGCGGAAGCTGGGAAGCGGGCGCAACATGATCATGAGCGTACGCGGAACCGGTTACCAACTATGCCATCCATCAAAGCTGCAAACCCGGTAAATCGCGGCTCTGTCGGTCGCGCCATGCGCTCGCGCCCGTTCGCGAATCTATGGTTTCTTCTTATCGTCTTTCTTCTGCTTGCCACTTTGTTTGTGGCGCTGATTTTCTTCCACTGGTTTACGCAGTTGAGTAACAGATTCAATGATCTCGCTAATTTGGAATGCCAAGCCGCCGAAACAGCCTACGAAACTGGCGGTCCACAGAAGCTCGATTCTGTGATGCAAGAACATGAGCTGAAGTCCGATGTCAGGGCGTATCTCTTTGGTCCGGGCGGACACAATCTTGGCAGCGGCCCCGACCGTGCGATGCTGCTATCCGAAAAGCCGCTCTTCTTGCGGATACTTGAGCGGATCGAGGGCAAGCGCGCTTCGGTGCTGAAGGGACGAATTGTGCCTCAAACCTCGAACTATGAGTGCGTCGTAGTCACTCCCGACTTGGAGGATGTCGAAGCTTATAGTGACCGAGCCGTTATCCTTTTGGGGTTTCTGGCGGTACTCTGCTACGGGATGGCAGGTTACGTGGTGGTGCGAATGCGTCGGCTCGAAACAGCGATCAGATCGTTCGGCACGGGCAAGCTGGAAATCCGATTGCGGTCGAACAATCGAGATCCCATCCGCAACCTCTCGGAAGCGTTCAATCAAATGGCGGGTCAAGTCGAATCGCTTGTGGACGCTCACAAGCGGCTATGCGTCGATTTGTCCCACGAACTCCGGTCGCCGCTGACGCGATTGAAACTTGCAATCGGATTGGCTCGCTCTGGAACGCATGGAGCTCTCGAACAGATTGAACTGGAGGCTTCCCGGTTGAATGATCTTGTGGACCAGTTGCTTGACGTGGCTCGCGCCGAGGTCGATCCGACAACCATTCATCCGGAAAGCATCGATATAGAATCCCTGATTACCGAGGTAGTCGATGAATGCAGCATTGAAGCGCGCGAGCGGGGCTGCGAGATGGAACTCCGATTAGAAAGCCCCGGGGCCATATCGGGTGATCCAGAACTTCTCCGACGCGCGATAGAGAATCCTCTCCGAAACGCCATTCGGCACAGTCCGCCCGGCGCACCTGTAGAGGTGACTTGCGATGGAGATGCTGAGTTCGCGGTCATTTCGATTCGCGACCGAGGTCCCGGCGTTCCCGACGCCGCAATCCAGAGGATATTCAAACCGTTCTACCGCGTGGAATCCGACCGGGACAGAGACACTGGCGGCAGTGGATTGGGGCTGGCAATCGCCGAACGTGTTGTCACGCTCCATCATGGCACCGTCAAAGCAGAGAACGAGGTCCCTGGTCTGAAGATCGAGATTCGACTTCCGCGACGCGGATAGCACACTCCTCCACTCTGTCACACTTCTCTACAATTCTCACCCGCCAAACGGCAATGCTCAGACGTAATGTTTGAACAGAGGGGAGTTTTCAGGCATTGCAATGCAGAGTCTCTTTCTGATCGACGTTGCCGCCTGATCCTCTGCACTATTCATGCCGCGAATGCAGCTTGATTGTGCGCGGCGCGCTCATTCAGCTAACAGAGCGAACCGCTTATCACGATGTCTTCAGAGATGAACATGACGAACGAAGAACTCCTCGGCGAACCCGAAACGCAATTGCCTCCTCTGGACTCATTTCCAGACCTACGACCGCAACGCCGCCGTCGGTGGGTGCTCGCTATTGCGGCATCACTTGTCGCCCTGATCGCCGCCGCTCTGATCATCCGTTATCAGTTGAATGCCCCGCCGAAAGTCCAGTACGAGACCGTAAAGGCCACCCGAGGCGATGTTGTCGAAACTGTTACGGCCACAGGAACGCTTTCCGCCCTTGTAACGGTTCAGGTGGGCAGTCAGGTCTCCGGCACCATTCAGAAACTGTATGTTGATTACAACTCGCATGTCACGAAGGGGCAGGTAATCGCGCAGCTCGATCCCGCGCTCTTTCAAGCGGCCTGGCTCCAGGCGAAAGCCGACCTTGCGAACGCCAAGGCCAGTCTCAACGTCGCACGAGCCAATCTTGAAAAGGCGAAGGCTACCGAGGTACAGGCAGCCGCGAACTACCGCCGGTCCGTCTATCTCGTAGGAGCGCAGGTAATCAGCCGGCAGCAATTCGATCAGGATAAAGCGAATGCCGGTACTGCTGCTGCGGATGTTTCATCCTCGCAGGCCGCCGTGAATCAGGCTGAAGCGGAGATTCAGCTGAAGGAAGCGGCATTGAATTCCGCGGCGACGAATCTCAATTACACCAAAATCCGCGCTCCCGTCAGCGGCATAGTTGTTTCCCGCAATGTAGATGTCGGTCAAACCGTCGCGGCGGCGTTCCAGGCCCCTGTGCTTTTCTATATCGCGCAGGATCTGCGCAAGATGCAGGTGGACACCAGCGTCGGCGAGTCCGATGTAGGGAAGCTGAAACCTGGAATACCGGTGAGCTTCACTGTGGACGCATTTCCGGACCAACGATTCACCGGGACGGTGCGTCAGATTCGGAACTCCGCAACGACCGTACAGAACGTCGTGACATACGACGCCGTGATCGATGTGAACAATCCGGAGCTCAAGCTCCGGCCGGGAATGACCGCGAGTGTTGAGTTTACTGTTGCCAAGAGGTCCAACGTCATTCGAATTCCAAACACTGCGCTCCTCTTTCAACCAGACCCGAGTCTGTTGAAGCGCATCCGCATCGCAACTCCGAAAGTGACCACAAGCTCTGAACCCGACGAGCACACTGTCTGGATACTTCGCGAGGGAAAGCCCATACCCGTCTCCATAAGGTCAGGCATTTCAGATGGCGCATTGACGGAGATGATACGGGGAGACGTTCACGCGGGAGACACGCTGATTACGGACATGACTGCAGGTACAAAGCGGAGCCTGCTCTAGCGAGGAGACATGGAGAGCAGCCCTTATCTCATCAAACTGGAACAGGTAAGCAAGGTCTACCGGACGGGTGACATTGTTGTACCTGCACTACGTGACGTTTCGATTGCTATCGCGCAAGGCGAGTTTGTCGCCATCATGGGCGCATCCGGTTCAGGGAAATCGACTCTGATGAACCTGATTGGATGCCTCGATCGCCCGACCAGCGGGCAGTATCTGCTGGCGGGGCATCTGGTCTCAGCCCTTGACCGGAACGCTCTTGCCGTGATTCGCAATCGATTCATCGGCTTTGTTTTTCAGAGCTTTAACCTGCTACCGCGGGCGAGTGCCATGGAGAACGTTGAACTGCCGATGTTTTATGCCGATGTTCCAACAGCCGAACGCAGACGGAGAGCGCGAGAAAGGTTAATGCAAGTTGGGCTTGAACACCGATTAGAACATCGGCCGAATCAATTGTCCGGCGGTCAGCAGCAGCGCGTAGCCATTGCGCGCGCCATTGTCATGAATCCCCGGATCATTCTGGCGGACGAGCCGACGGGAAATCTCGATTCCAAAAGCAGTGTTGAAATCATGGACCTGCTCGAGAGATTGAGTGCCTCCGGAATCACCGTCGTGCTCGTGACTCACGAACTGGACATCGCCGCGTATGCCTCGCGAAGAGTTGTGATGAAGGATGGACAAGTCCTCTCCGATACAGGTCGCGCGAACCCAATAGCCAGCCACAATCAAAAGTCATCCGCTCGATTGGAACAGGTCTCCTCATGAACATCCTGCACACCTCGCATATCGCGCTGGAGACACTGCTTCGCAATAAGGTACGTTCTTTTCTCACCCTGGTGGGCGTGACCATCGGCGTATTCGCAGTAATCGCGATGGTTGCAGCCGGTGATGGCGCCAGGGCGCGGGTCCAGCAATTGTTCGCGTCGATGGGCTCGAACATGCTTGTTGTCCTTCCAGGAGCAGCAGTGCAGGGAGGTGTAACTGAGGACTTCGGGACCAAAGCGACACTCACATGGAGCGATCTGAAAGCGATTCGGAATAGCGTGCCAAGCGTTCGGTACGCGGCGGCACTATTACAGACAACCGGCCAGACTCAAGCCAATGGGCGGAACTGGGCGACGAGCATCAATGGGACATCGCCGGCGTATTTTGACATTCGCGATTGGCCCATCGCGAAAGGCGCCTATTTCACGCAATCGGACCTGATGGGAAGAGCAAAGGTGGTCGTTCTGGGCGAGACGGTTGTTAAGCGGCTGTACGGAGCCGGCATTGACCCGGTGGGTCAAGTGATCCGTATCAACAATGTCTCCTTTCAGGTCGTTGGAGTACTGGCCCCAAAGGGGCAATCACCCAGGGGACAAGACAATGACGACGCGGTATTTATTCCTCAGACTACGTTTCAGTCGTTTATCCAGGGAGGTCTCCAGGAATACATCCAGGGCGCTATCTTCATCGGTGCAACTTCAGGGGATGCTACAGATCGGGCGGAGCGACAGGTCACCGCGCTGCTACGGCAGAGACACCACATCCGGGCCGGCATGGAGAATGACTTCTCCATACGGAACCTCAATGACATCGCCCAAACCGTCACCGCAGCGACAAGAGCCCTGAGCTTGCTGCTTGCGGCCGTCGCCGCGATTTCTCTGCTCGTTGGTGGCATCGGGATTATGAACATCATGTTGGTGAGCGTGACAGAACGAACGCGGGAGATAGGGCTGCGCATGGCTGTCGGCGCCAAGACGGCGCAAATCCTGTCGCAGTTCCTCGTCGAATCTGTGGCGCTCTCGCTAGTGGGCGGGATCATGGGCACAGTCCTCGGTATCGTGACAACGCAGTTGGTCGCGCACCGCTTTGGCTGGCCGGTGCCCATTCGACCGGATGTTATCGCCGTTGCAGTCGCATTCAGTGCCCTGGTTGGTGTGGGTTTCGGACTCTATCCCGCTCGAAAAGCGTCAATGCTGGACCCGATTGAAGCCCTGAGATACGAATAGCGTCCTTCAGAGGTCCTGAGTGAAACTGCTGCGCAAACGCCGGAACCCTGCTCTCGAACCCAAAGAGCGCGCGACGGGTCATCTTTTCTGTCAGCTATTCACGAATGAGATGACCGGCTTGTATTTGCTGGCTTTGTTAGCGACCGCGAATGCGGAGGCGGCGGAACAATGCTTCATCTCCAGTCTCGACGGTTGTCTGAGCGGGGTGGCCGTGAAGAACGAATGGGCGCACGCCTGGGCAAAGCGTGTAGTCATCAAGAACGCAATGCGCCTTGTTGTTGGCACTCATGCCGCGACATTCAGGCGGTATCCACAATTTCGGATGAATCCGGCGCTCGGGTCTGGAGAGAAAAGGTCGCAAATCCTGGCATCGGAAACGTTCTCGCACTTGAAGATTTCGAGCGCCTTGTCTTCGTTATGTCCGTTCTCAAACGTTATTCGGACCGTGACGTCGCAGCCTTACTGGAGTGCAGTGACGACGAAGTTCAGAAAGCAAGGATTCGAGCATTTGGGCGAATCGAAGCATAGAGACCCAGAGCCACAAGAGAATCGCATCTGGTTTGCAGAGGCTGCGACACTCGTCGTTTCTTGATCGTTCGATTGCAGCGAATTCGTGTAGGAGAAACGCCAGATCATGCTATCAAATACCAAATGTTCAAATGCAAAACTCTGCTCCAACCGGTCAACAGTTGGAGCAGCCGCAATGATTGTTCTGACGCTCGCCGGGACATCGCGTCTGTTTGCGCAGCAACCGCTGCCTCCCGCTCCAGGTGTACCGCCGCGGCCGAAGCCCAACTTCACCCTGCCGCTATTCCTGCGCCCCACACCGCAGGACTTCGCAAAGGCTCGCGGTTACCTGCCGAACCCGCTCGCACCATATCTCCCCACACAAGCGCAGCCAGTTGATTTCAGCAACTCGTCCCAATTCGCCAGCCTGATAAGAGGCGGCAAACTCTATCTGAGCCTCAACAAAGCTGTGCTGCTTGCTCTTCAGAACAACTACGACATCGCTATGCAGCGCCTGAATCTGGACGTAGCCGATACCGATCTATTGCGCGCCCGTGCCGGCCAGACGCTGCGTGGCATCAGCACGAGCCTTGTCACGAATACGCAGGGAGGCACTATATCCACGGTGAGCTCGGTTGGTGGGGGACCCGGCAATGGCACAACATCTTCGGGTGTCGCAGGTACAGGTCCAGGAGGACTGGCGCTCTCTACGAACGGCGCAGGCCCGGCGCCGGAAGATCGCGACCCCGCACTTGCCGGAAATATCGAATTGAATCGGGCCCGGCTGCCACAGCAGAACACTCTCTTATCAGGCGGGCTGGCAGCGATCAGCCAGAATACCGACACCTACGACTTCACATACAATCAGGGATTTGCCATCGGAACGCAGATGCAGGCGGCATTCCAGAATACGCGGCTGACGAGCGACAACCCGTTTGACTTTTTCAGCCCCACGCTCAGTTCCACCTTCACCGTTTCGCTCACGCAGCATCTCTTGCAGGGCTTTGGACCGGGCATCAATGATCGCCTCATCGTTCAAGCGAAGAACGACCGTGGTATTTCAGATTCGCTCTTTCGCCAGCAACTCCTGTACACCATCAATCAGGTGGAAGACATCTACTGGGGTCTGGTAAGCGCTTATGAAGACGTGCAGTCGAAGCAGCGTGCTCTCGACCAATCCGCGGCACTGGAGAAAGACGACGAAACACAACTCCAGGCAGGCGCGATAGCGCCGCTCGACGTGGTGGATGCTCAGAGCCAGGTGGCAGCAGACCAACAGGCGCTCCTCTCGGCACAGAACACGCTTGAGTACCAGGAGATGGCAATGAAACAAGCCATCGCTCGGAATCTGGACGATCCTGCGCTGGCAGACGCTACCGTGGTTCCAACGGATCAGGTCAGTCTCGCTGAGACAACCGAAGAGCACATGCCGGTTAACCGGCTGGTACACGCCGCCGACGTCAACAACCCAGCATTAGAACAGGCGATTCTGACCCTGAAAAACGATGCGATCACGCTCAGAGGCACGAAGAACGCACTCCTGCCTGTGCTTGATGTGGAGGCATTTTACGGCGCGTCCGCTCTGGGCGGCGCCGTCAGTCCATACTGCAACAATCAGCTTCTTCAACGGTTCGGAGGTTCTTGCTCTGCCTTGACAGCCGCAGGATACGGCACCGTATTTCAGAACCTCTTCGATAGCAGCGGCCCAAACAAGGGGGTTGAGTTCAATTTCACGATCCCCATCCGCAACCGTGCGGCACAGGCCGACCACGCGCGGTCTCAGATCGAGTATGAAAGAGCCGAAATGGCCCTCCAGCAGCTTTACATGCAGATTCGCATGAACGTAACCAGTCAACATTATGCGCTGGCCAACGACCGTGCCTCTGTGCTCTCGGCTACGGCGAATCGCAACTACAGTCAGCAAAGCCTCGACGCAGAAATGAAGAAGCTGCATGTAGGCGCTTCGACAACTGCCAACGTCCTGCAGCAGCAACGCAACCTGGCTGCGGCAGAAGCTCAACTCATTGCGGCGAGAGCTCGCTACGCGACAGACCGCGCCGGGCTTGAGGAGACGCTGGGATCAGCGCTCGACCATTACGGTGTTTCTATTGTTGATGCGGCCACCGGACAGATCCATGCTGCTCACGATATTCCCCGCGTAGAGCCGGCAAAGCGAGCCTCTGAGATCCCACCACTCTCCCAATTGCAAGAAACGCCGTAGGTGCTCAGTCCACAGTTAGCGGATTTTCGGTCAAGATGCCGAACTGTGGCATGGTTCAGTGCGTGTTTCCGATTCGTCTGCGAGCCGACAGACACACTTCGTCACAAATCTCACCGCCGCGCAGCAGTGCTCTTCCCGTCTACTAGCTATGATGACCCGCATTGCCTGATTCATGCGCCACGGGAATCCCTACACGATCAACCAGAGGAGGATGGTACTTGGAGCGGTTTGTCGCTTATTCTCTACTTGTCGGCTTATCAATAGTCGTCGTGGCCGTTCCGATGCGGGCGCAGAGCACCGATAAGCCTGTGTCGTCGTCCACATCCGCATCGGCGGCGCCTGCCGCTGGCTCGGCAAGTGCAGAACAAGGCACGCAGCTGCCGAACACCCAAGCACCAGCGGGAGAGGCGGCCAGCGTCTCTGGAACGGTGCTGGACCCTAGTGGTGCGGCGATCTCCGGCGCCGAAGTCACCTTGAAAGAATCTGGCGAGCAGCAAGGGCATTCTGTTGTGACAGGAACAGACGGTAGATTTACTTTCAATTATCTGGCTGCCGGTTCATACGTGATTCTCGTTAAGGCAAACGGCTTCCAGCCAGCCTCCTCCGCAACATTTGCGATCGCCGCAAATCAGGCGTACACGATGCCCAGCGTCACGCTGATGATAGCAACGGCAACCACGTCAGTCGTAGTTCAGCCCACGGAAGTGATTGCGGCCCGTCAGATGAAAGCCGAAGAGAAGCAGCGCGTGTTTGGCGTGATCCCGAATTTCTACACCAGCTACGTCTGGAATGCGGCTCCACTTGATGCAAAGCAGAAATATTCGATGGCCCTGCGCGATACATTCGATCCGACTGCCTTCATCGGCGTCAGCCTCGGAGCGGGGATCGAGCAGGCAAAGGATGCGTTCCCTGGATATGGACAAGGTGCCCAAGGATACGCCAAGAGATGGGGCGCACTTTTCGCCAATGGACGCATCAGCGACATCCTGAGCAGAGCAGTTTTCCCCTCGGTTTTCCATCAGGACCCGCGCTACTTCTACCAGGGATCGGGTTCCACGTGGTCGCGCGCAAAGCACGCTGTCGCTTATGCATTCGTAGCCCGCAGCGACAGCGGCCATCTGATGCCGAACTATTCCTACTTCCTTGCTGATCTGTCCGCAGGCGCAATCTCTAACCTGTACTATCCAGCGTCCAGTCGAGGGGCGAGTCTGGTCTTCGCCAACGCCGCCATTGGAATTGCCGGCCGTGCCGGCCAGGATCTTGTCGAGGAGTTCCTGTTCAAACATATAACGATGCACGTCCCTGGAAATGGAAAGCCTGCGCCTGATGGTGGAAACCCGTAGATCACCTTTCACGATGCAATATGGTTATGCCCTCTGAAGGACCAAGAACGAAACGTATATTCCGCCGTGATGCCAGGGGGCGACCGAAAGGCGACGTGATAGGTAGTAGGAGGCAGGCATTCGCATTTTGCCAGAGGAAAGTCGGGCGGCCGTTATGAACACGGCAGTTGAAGGAGAAAAGGAAGGTGCATTGCGTGATGGCGCACGAAACAGGAACGGAATGATTGGCGGGTCAGATCCAGATCGAAGCCGAGCTTTCGATGTGGCCTACGAAATTGTCGCAACGCTCGTCATGTTGTGGATTGCTCTGTGTGGCGTTGTGATGTGGGTAGCCGGCGGGTGGTGATGACCACCATCTTCAATATGTGAATGTGCCTTGGTTAAGAGCAATGACAGACGAAAACCAGTTCCAAGAGCGTGATCCCAATCTCGTGCACGTTCATGTCTGTATCCACTGCGGGCATCTGCGTCGGCGGGAGGATGTCGATAGTCGTGAGGTGGCTTCAGGGATATTGCATTGTCCCCAATGCGGAATTGATTGTCCGCTAAACATCGAACTTCGGGAACTGCCCCCATGCTGATACGAACGAGCAGGCACCCGCTATGCGCCTTCAGGCGCATAGCGGTAATTGAGTATGGGCCGATCCTCGCAGGCTGTCCAGCTTTCGCGAGGTGGCTTTCACGAACTCAGAGACCAAGCGGGATTTGTTATCCGCGCGGACCGCAAGACGCGCGACGATTCGCAAACTCTCTTCAGCGAGAGGTCGCATCGTGATGCCATCACGAGCAATGCGCCATGCGCTCGCCCGGTTGAGGAACGCCAAACCTTCGTTTTCCAGAATCAACGGAATCGCCTCTTCCGGGCTTGAGACGTGATGCAGATCCGATGCGCGAATACCAGTTGCCGCCGCCTCGCGCTCGATCATGTCGTAGAGATATGGACCCACATGCCGCGAGAACAGCACCCAGTTCCGGCTGCGCAGATCGCGAAGGCGAAGTTCTCTCCGCGCCGCAAGCGGATTGCGCGATGATAAGGCGATGTAGAAGGCGCCTTCAGCCAGTTTCAGGCAGCTGAGCTCTGGGTTCTCGGGAATACCCGTAGTCACTGCAAGATCAAGAGAGCCAACCATCACTTCGCGCGCTAGCTCGTAGGAATAGTTGCTCCACAGCTTGATCTTCAACCTTGGGAAAAGTGGCAGGCGAACCGACAGAATTAGGGAAACCAAATAGGGGTCTGTGTACGATGATTTGCCAATCGCAAGGATGTCGTCGGCACCACGAGACGCAGCCGTGGCGCTCAACACCGCGCGCTCGGCATGGAGAAGAGCGTTACGTGCCTCCTCCACGAAATGGCGCCCGGACTCAGTTAACTCGACGGTCTGATGGTTGCGTACGAACAGCCGCGCATTGATTTGACTCTCCAGCTTTAAAATCTGCCTGCTCAGCGTCGATTGCTCAATGTGCAGTCGTCTTGCTGCCTTGGAAAAACTCAGTTCTTCCGCCAATGCAATTGCTGCTTGCAGGAGTCTGATCTCTGGAAGGCCCACGGCTATCCTCCAGTGTGAGAATTGAGGAAGGAAAGCGGGCTTGCATCACATAGTGAATGGTCGAACTTGCACCCCACACCGTGATGAATCAGATGCACAAGTTAGGGCTACCGTTGCACAAAGCGAGACGGAATTCTCAGGCGTTATTCCCGGATTGCATAACGATCGACCAAAGTTTCATTGGACAGCAGAGGCAGCGCGGTGGAATCTCTGGAATACGTGCAGACCCGGGAATTTGGGGTTTGGAAAGGAGCCGCGATGCCAGAAGAGAATCAGTCGCCTGCGTCTGATCCCCGGAAAAGCCGTCTTCCTCAGGCTCTCAGAGATCCTTTGCTTGACAGCTCTCAGGCGGCAGCCATGCTCAAGATTCATCCTCGCACTCTTCAACGACTGGTCCACCGCGGGAAGATTCATGCCGTCCAGGTCGGCAAACTTTGGCGTTTCAAAGTATCGGTGATCGAAGCCTGGATGGATCGCTAGGACCTCGGTCTCTATAGAAGAACTTGCGCTGCTTTACGCGCACGGATGGCGTAGTCTTGCAGTAGCCATTTGTGGCGTGAAGTCGAGGAGAATCATGACCTTGATGGATCGCACACGATACCAATTTGGAAGTGTCACGCTCAAGAAGCGGGCGAAGGGCGCCGACGTCTGGGAGTTTCGCTACTACGAGACGCAGGCCGATGGAGTCAGAAAGCGGAAAGCGACCTTCATCGGAACCACGAATCAGTACAGGAACAAATCCGAGGCGCGGGTTGCAGTCGAAGCCCTTCTCCTCAAACTCAACGAAGAAAAACCACAGCATCACCTGGGTGCTGTCACTTTCGGCGCGATCTGCGACCGATACATCGAGGAAGAGTTGCCCACACGCTACTCAACCCGGAAATCGTATCTGTCGAACATCAAGGTGCACATTCGCCCGAGGTGGGAGCGCTATCTGCTGCACCAGATCCGGCCGATGGTCGTGGAGGGATGGCTGAAGAGCCTGAACATGGCGCCGAAGTCGAAGGCCCATATCCGCGGCGTGATGCACACGATGTTCGAGTGTGCCGCGCGCTGGGAGCTCTTCAATGACCGCCGGAATCCCATTCAGATCGTTCGGATCAGGAACAGCACGAAGCGGCGCCAGCGCCCAACCGTGTTGACTGTGCCCGAGTACGAAACCATCCTTTCTCTTCTCAAAGGACCGTGCCGCACGATGGTGGTTATTGCGCAATGCCTCGGTCTGCGCGTCAGCGAGATCGCGGCGCTTCAGTGGGATGACTTCGATTTTGAGAAGAACCAATTGCTCGTTCAGCGCAGTTTTGTGAATGGGCGGGTGGACGACGTCAAGACGGAGTATTCCCGCGACTATGTACCGCTTCACGAATCGCTGGTGGAAGTTTTGCTCGCCTGGAGTAAGGAGGCCCTGCCTACGGAAGAAGGCTGGGTATTCGCAAGTCCCTGGACGAACAAGCCCTACCATCCAACCGAGATGCAGAAGCGGCACATCCGTCCCGCGGGATTTTGTCTGGTGAAGTGCCCGCAGTGTGGTGCCGGAGTCGGCGAATGGTGCAAGCAGGCTGGGCCAACCCCCAACGGCAGGCGGCTGCCGGTTCACAAAGAACGAGTGGCGGTTGCCGGGAAGTATGCCTCGATCGGCTGGCACACGTTCCGCCACACATACCGCTCCTGGCTCGACGAGACGGGAGCGCCGATGAAAGTGCAGCAGGAACTGATGCGTCACGCCTCGATTCAGACGACGATGAACATCTATGGACAGGCGATGTCGGATTCGAAGCGGAAAGCCAACAGCAAGGTCGTGGAGATGGTGCTCAAGCCAGCGCAAGGCGAGCGCCGGAAACCAGGAGTTTTGCTATTGGGAGTCAGTGGGAGTGAATCTGAAGGAACCGGCAACCGAAAATCAACTGCAAGTTGTTGATTTATTTGGTTGCGGGGGGTGGATTTGAACCACCGACCTTTGGGTTATGAGCCCAACGAGCTACCAGGCTGCTCCACCCCGCATTCCCATCGTAACAATGGGGCGAAGTCCGGTCAAACCACGACACGCTCGATCCCGCCGTGAAATCCCGCAATTTGTGACAACCATCACATCGCCTTGTGCGCTGGCTCACAGCCCCCTGGTCATACCGCCCCGGAAACTAGGAGCATCCTGGCGATCGCACCGCCGGGAGGAGCTTCGCATGAGCCTTCACTTCGACAGGATCGATGAGTTTGTCGCGCCGGCGAGGATTGCTGTCGCGACCGATTTAACCGACACCGACTATCTGCTTCCCTATGCGATCGCACAGGCCGGAGCGAGCCGCGCATCGCTGATCCTGGTCCACGCCGTCCTGCCGCATGAGTCCTCGCCGATGGAAGGCGGCGCCGCCCCCTACTACGACCCCCTTCGCATGGATCGCGATGCGCGGCTGATGCTGGAAGGCCTCGCACGCTCGGTCCGCGACCAGGGAATCGACTGCGCGACCGCCGTACGCCACGGTTTCGTCCCCGACGTAATCAGCGAGGTGGTGCGCAACTCGAGCGCGGAGCGCCTGATTCTGGGTACTCACGGGCGTCGCGGATTGAAGAAATTTGTTCTTGGCTCCGTTGCCCGGCAGCTGCTGGAAGTGATTGAAGTGCCGGTATGCACGGTGGGGCCGCGCGCGCACAAGGATACGATGACGCAGATGGCGACCATTCTGCACCCTGTCTCCCTGGGAGGCATGCACCAGGCCAGCGCGGCGCTCGCTCTGGGAATCGGCCGGCAGTTTGGCGCACAGGTTCTGCTCCTGCACGTGGTGCCTCCGGCTCCCGCCGCCACGCGGAATCCCGGCCCTGGGTTTGCGGTGGCTGCCGAACAGCTGAATCAGCTGATCCCCGCGGACGCAGTTTCCTGGGCGCGCGCCGAGGTCCGCTCTGCCCACGGTAGTGCGGTCGCTGAAATCCTGGCAGCGGCGGAGGAAACTCGCGCCGGCCTGATTGTGCTCGGCGTGCATGCGCCGGCGCACAGCTGGCTGCCCGGAACCGAGCCGGCTGCGTACAAGATTCTGGTTTCAGCGCCCTGTCCCGTGCTGTCGCTGCGCGTGAACCCGTCGCCGCTCGCGCCCGATGTTGAGCGCGATCGGGAAGCCAGTCCGGTTTCGGGCTGAAGGAGCGAAACAAGTGGTCAGGCTGCGCAACGTCAGGACTAGACGCGTCGAGGTTTGCTGCGTGGAGGGCCCATGCTTCTGATTTCCTCGGTGATGCTGAATCGGCGGGTGAATGCCAGATCGTGCTGCGGAGGGTCATCTGGCTGTGCGACACCTGCCACGGCGCAGTATCTGCCGAGACCGGGGGGCCGCCCGGCAATCCGGCGCGGCCTTCCAGGAGATTCCTGTTTATCAGCGAAGGTGCCGCGCGTTGGCGCGCGGCCGAGGAGTGGCCCGGTATGCCGGCAGGCATGAAGAAGACAAATTCAACGAACTACGAGGTCCCGGATCGCTGTGCCCAGTGTGCCGTGCGCGCGGACCGGATCTTCTGCAATCTCCCCGATGATGCGATCGAATATTTCGACGAGATCGCGATGCAAATTTCTTACCCCAGCCGCTCCATCGTCTTCGAGGAGGGCCAGCGCGCCTCGGGCATCTTCGTCATCTGTGGCGGCCAGATCAAACTTTCAGCGACTTCCCGTGACGGTCGCACCATGATCCTGAAAATCGCCGCGCCCGGCGATGTGCTGGGCCTCACCGCCACCCTCAACGATCTTCCCTACGAGGTCACGGCTGAAACCCTTGAGCCCTGCCAGGTGCGCAGCGTGCGCCGGCGCGATTTTCTGGAATTTCTGGGACGATTCGGACACGTCAGCCGGCAGGCAGCTCAGGTGATCGCCCACGAGTACCACGAGGTCTTTCTGGATGCGCGCCGTCTGGCGCTCTCCGGCTCGGCCGCAGGCCGCCTCGCCCAATTGCTTCTGGACTGGGCGCGCACCGGCTCCTGCGGGAAGCCGGAAATGCGCTTTACCATGGCACTCACCCACGAGGAGCTGGCCAACATGGCGGGCACTTCCCGCGAAACTGTGACCCGCCTGCTCAACCAGTTCGAGCGCGACGATCTCATCTCCCGCCATGGCGCCACCATCACGATCCTGCAGCCGGCAGAGATGGAACACATCGTCGGCTGAGACCACGCGCGACCACTCCTGTGCGCGCGGTCACCTTTTTTCGTGACCCGCGTCACGGCCCCAACCCTGAACCGGGCGTAGCGTCGTAGCAAGCCCAACCAGCGGAAAGCGAGGGCTGGGGCATGCGCATTTCCGGCCATTCCGCCTCCAGAGACAGGGAAATCAGTTACCTGAGCCGCGCCAGGCCGTTCCCGTTCCGGACCATTGTGGCGGCGACCGACTTCACGGAAGCGTCCTCCGCTGCGCTGCGCTGCGCGCAGGCCATTGCGCGGCATCAGCACGCCATGCTGTTGCTGGTGCACGTCATCGATCCCGTCGGCTATGCATTTCCCGCCGGCCCGCCCCCCTCGGTGGATCACGATGCCGCCGCGCGCGAGGAGATGGCGCGCATTGAAGCGGAAGTGCGCCGGCAGGGAATCGCCGTGCATTCCCGCGTTGAAACCGGCATCGTCTGCGAGCGTATCCTCCTTTCCCTCAGAGACCACACGGCTGCGCTGCTGGTCCTCGGCACAAAGGCAATCACCGGAGCCGGCCGCGCAGCCCTCGGCGTCGTGACGCGCCAACTGCTCGCCCACTCTCCCTGCCCTATCCTCACCGTACCGCCCGACGATGCCG
>Ga0335075_10001762_pt1 | contig 35267 bp, 25 predicted proteins | sample Lox_Sample_24_FD_206723 | JGI IMG/M metagenome (GOLD analysis project Ga0335075, IMG submission 206723) | Soil microbial communities from Loxahatchee National Wildlife Refuge, Florida, United States - Lox_Sample_2.4 | ecosystem: Environmental > Terrestrial > Soil > Wetlands | place: USA...
TCCGCCACCCCCGCCACGAAGACCCACTGCTCCGCGCGATGCCTGTGGCGTTGCAGGGACAGGCGCTGGCCGGGCCGCACGGTGATGCGCTTCACCACGTAGCCGGGGCCGGCATCGATCACCAGCCATTCGCCCCAGGGGCGGGTGTCGCGCTGGCCGGGCGCATAGGCCGGGGCGGACGGAGACTGCATGGATCGCCACTCCCGCGGCCAGGGTTCACGGATTGACCGCCAAATCGTTTTGAATTATCGGCTGGCCCAACTCAAAACGATTTGGAACGTCCCGTCCAGTGTCCCTTCGTGTTATCGCCAGCCAGCTTGGCCTTTCGGTCACGACGGTTTCCCGTGCGCTCGGGGGCTTTCCCGAGGTGGGTGCGGCGACCCGGGAGCGTGTGCTGGCGGAGGCGCGCCGGATCGACTACCGGCCTAACCAGCTTGCCCGCCGTTTGCGCCATGGCCGCAGCGACGCTGTCGGGATTGTGCTTCCGGCCGACCCTGGCCAGTTCGGCGATCCGTTCTTTCTCCAGCTTCTCGCCGCGGTGGGGCCGCCGCTGCAGCGGCGCGGGCTCGACCTGATGGTCATGAGCGCCCGCCCTGGCCCGGACGAGTTGCGTGCCTACCGTCACCTGATCGAAGGCCGGCGCGTGGACGGCATTTTGCTCGCCCGCACCCGGCGGGACGATCCGCGCATCCGCTACCTGCTGGATCGGGGCGTGCCCGTCGTCGCCCATGGGCGCTGCGACGAAGCCCGGCCCTATGCGTTCGTGGATACCGACGGCGCCGCCGCATGCCGGGCGGCGGTGCAACGGCTGATCGGGTTCGGCCACCGCCGTATCGGGCTGATCAACGCCGCGGCTCACTACACCTTTGCCTATTACCGCGAGCAAGGCTGGCGCACGGCGTTGGCCGAGGCCGAATTGCCGCCGGGCCCGGTCCGTTATGCCGAACCGTCAGAGGAGGCGGGATTCGGCCTGATGCGGGAATTGCTCGCCGAGCCGGGGCCGCCCACCGCCGTGCTATGCGCCACCGACCGGTTGGCGATCGGCGCGCTGCATGCGGTGTCGCAGGCGGGGCTGCGCGCCGGGCGGGACATTTCGCTGATCGGCTATGACGACCTGCCGATGGCGAGCTGCACCGATCCGCCGCTGACCACGATCGAGCAAGCCGTGGCGCGTGCCGGCCCGCGCATGGTGGAGATGCTGGCGTGCTTGCTCGATGGCGCCGATCCTGCCGGGTTGCGGGAGATCTGGCCGACGCGGTTGATCGCGCGCGCCTCGGATGGACCCGCGCCGGGTCGTGCGTACCAGATAACGACAACAATAGGTCACGTCCAAGAGGTGCCTCATGACGCAAGGCAGGATCGCCGCGTTTAGCAACCAGTGCCGTGTTGCCGCCCAGCGAGCGATGATCGCGCACCGTGCGGATACGATCATCGCGCCGCATGCGAGACTCGATGCAAACCGCAATCGCTGGCCACATCGCAGTCATTGCGAGGAGCGAAGCGACGAAGCAAGCCCCTGCACTGCAAGGTTCGGCGGCTCGTCAGGCAGAGGCTTGCTTCGTCGCTTCGCTCCTCGCAATGACGATTTGCCCGCTCGCCTGCTCAGTCGGCGCGGAAATGTTCTGGCCTTGCTCTTGGCGCCTGCCACGCTGTTTGGCGCTGCCGCAATGTTTTTGGGCGCTGCTGTGACGCTGTTGGCCGGCGCCGCAGCGTTCCCGCAGCCCGCCGACGCCGACACCGTTTTCCTCTCGACGCAACTGCGTCCGATCGAGGAAGCGCAGAAGATGCGTGACGTGATCCTGAAGGATTATCAGGGCAAGGTCACCTACGTGCCGGAGCAACCGGCGCAGTTGCCGATCCGCCTGCGGGCAGAGCAGGAGGGGGGGACGCACACGATCAGCCTGATCGGCGCGCTGCATGGCGAGCTTGAGCCGCTGGTGACCTTGCACGCGCTGGTCCCGCTCGATGCGCTTGCGGCGAGCCTCGCCGACCGCGGCATCCCGGCCTCGCTGATGACGCTGGGCAGGCTTGGCACGCCGCACCAGATGTATATCCCGTGGATGCAGGCGACCTATTTCATGGTGGCGAACAAGAAGGCGCTGCCATACCTGCCGCAGGGCGCCAACCTCGATGCGCTGACCTACCAACAGCTTGCCGAATGGGCGGCGGCGATCGATGCAAAGACCGGCCAGCGCGTGCTGGGATTTCCCGCCGGGCCGCAGGGTTTGATGCACCGGTTCATCGAGGGCTTTCTGTATCCGTCCTTTACCGGCGGGCTGGTGACCACATTCCGCTCGCCGGCCGCGGTCGCGATGTGGGCGCAGTTCGCCGCGATGTGGAAGGACGTGAATCCGAATTCCACCCGCTATGGCTTCATGCAGGAGCCGTTGCTGTCGGGCGATGTCTGGATCGCGTTCGACCACGTGGCGCGCTTGCTCGATGCGCTGCGGCAGAAGCCGGACGAGTTCGTTGCGTTTCCGGCGCCGGCTGGCCCGAAGGGACGCGGCTATATGCCGGTGCTCGCCGGTCTCGCCATCGCCAAGGATGCGCCCGATCCCAATGGTGCGGAGTCGCTGATCAAGTACCTGACGCTGCCCGCGACCCAGATCGCCACCGAGAAGGCGGTCGGCTTCTTCCCGGTGGTGAAGGCTGCGCCGCCGGCCGAGCTCGACCCGGGCGTGAAGCTCGCCGCCGCCGCGATCGCCGCGACCGAGAACGCCAAGGATGCACTGCCGGCCCTGTTGCCGGTCGGGCTGGGCACGCATGGCGGGGAATTCGACAAGGTGATGATCGACACGTTCCAGCTCATCGTGCTGCGGCACGAGAAGCCGGAGGCTGCGCTGGCGCGGGAGGCGCCGATCCTGCAGAAGGTTCTGGATGAGGCGAAGGCACCGTGCTGGGCGCCTGATCCGCCGTCCGCCGGCGCGTGCCAGGTGAAGTAATGCATCGTGACGTAATGCGTGGGCGCTTCAAGGCTGCGACACCCTATCTGCTCGTCGCGCCCGCCACGACGTTGTTATGCGTGCTTTTCCTGATTCCGCTGCTACAGACCATCGCGTTGGCGTTCCGCGCCAACGGGGCGTTCTCCTTTGCCAATTTCGCCACCATGGCGGGCGACATCAACTTCAACGACGCGATGATCAACACGTTCGAAGTGGTATTGCTCGCCGTGCCGCTGCAGGTCGCGCTGGCGCTGGGGATGGCCATGATGCTGCGCCATTTGAAGCACGGCCGCGACATCGTGATCTGGATCTGGTCGATCCCGCTCGGCATCTCGGACCTCGCCGCGGGCCTGGTCTGGCTCGCGATCCTTACCGACCACGGCTACCTCAACACCATCCTCTATCGTCTCGGCATCATCGGCGGGCCGCGAAGCTGGCTGACCTATGAAACGCCGACGACGCTGCTGATCGCCATCGTGGTGGAGGAAGTCTGGCGCGCCACCGCCATCGTGCTGGTGATCCTCGCCGCCGGCGTGCAGCTTGTGCCGAAGGAATATGCCGAGGCCGCCGACGTGTTCGGTGCCTCGCCCTGGCAGCGCTTCACGCGGGTGATGCTGCCGCTGCTGCGGCCCTCGATCCAGACCGCGCTGATCCTGCGCACCGTGCTGGCCTTCGAAATGTTCGCCACCGTGATGGCGCTGGGCGGACGGAACTTCCCGGTGCTGATGAGCCAGACGTTCAATGCGCAATATGCCCAGCAGGATTACGGCACCGCCGCCGCGTACGCGGTGCTGATCATGGCGCTCTCGATCGGCGCCACGCTGGTCTATCTGCGCCTGCTGCGCACGCCGCCGGAGCAATTGCCATGACGGCGCAGGCGAGCCAGGCCATGACGCCGGATGGGCGGGCTTGCGCCCGCGACCACACATGACCCTGCGGCACATGACACTGCGACGGGGCGTGTTCCTGGCCGGTGTGGCGACGCTGTGCGCCTGGGTGCTGGTGCCGATCTATTTGATCATGCTCGGTGCCATCGGCGGCGAAGCGACGGTCAACGCGTGGCCCAAGCCGTTCTGGCCGGTGACGTGGTCGCTCGCGGCGCTGCGCCAGTTCATGAACATCGCCGGCGTGTGGATGAGCGTTCTGTACAGCGTGGAAGCGGCCTCGCTGTGCATGCTGATCGCGATCGCGCTGGGCGCGCCGGCCGGCTACGCGCTTGCCCGCTACCGCTTCCGCGGCGCCACCGGCTTTCGCTTGTTCGTGTTGCTGACGCGCGCCTTCCCGGTGGCAATCCTCGCGCTGCCACTGGCGGTCAGCTTCATCCGGCTTGGGCTGTACGATTCGCCGATCGGCGTGGGCCTGATGCACAGCGTCCTTGCCATGCCCTTCGCCGTCCTGATTTCCGCCAGTCTGTTCCAGGCGATTCCGCGCGAACTCGAAGAAGCCGCCTGGATCTTCGGGTGCTCTGGCCCCGGCGCCTTCTTCCGCGTCGTGCTGCCGCTGGCCCTGCCCGGCATCACCGCCACCGCGATCTTCGCGTTCGTCATCTCGTGGAACGAGGTGTTCGCCGCCTCGGTGCTGACCGTGCGCCACAGGACGCTCACCGCCTACCTGCTGACCGTGCTGTCGGAAAGCCCGCTGCACACGCAATTTGCCGGCGGCTTTATCCTGATCGTGCCCTCCGTGTTGTTCATCCTGCTGGTGCGACGGCAGTTGTTCAGCATGTGGGGCATTGCGAGCCGCTGATGGCCGCGATCGTCATCGAGCAAGTCGGCATGCGGTTCGGCGGCACCGTCGCGCTGGACGGCGTCTCGCTGACCGTGGCCGACGGCGAGCTGGTGGCATTGCTCGGTCCCTCCGGCTGCGGCAAGACCACGTTGCTGCGGATCATCGCCGGGCTGCAGACGGAAACCTCCGGACGCGTGCTGATCGGCGGGCGCGACATGACGGGCGTGCCGCCGCGCCGGCGCGGGCTGGCGATGGTGTTTCAGAACTACGCGGTGTTCCCGCATATGAAGGTGCGCGACAACGTCGCGTTCGGGCTGCGCATGACCGGCGCCGACGCGGGTCGCATCGCGCGCCAGGTCGCGCGCGCCACGGCGCTGCTGCATATCGAGCCATTGCTCGACCGCTATCCGGCGCAGCTTTCCGGCGGCCAGCGACAGCGCGTCGCGGTGGCGCGCGCGCTGGCGGTGGAACCCGCAGTGATGCTGATGGACGAGCCGCTGTCCAACCTCGACGCGCTGCTGCGGCTGGAGATGCGGGCCGATTTGAAAACGGTGTTGCAGGAGGCGGGCACCACCACGCTGTATGTCACGCACGACCAGACCGAGGCGATGGGACTGGCGGACCGCATCGCGGTGATGGCGCAGGGCCGGATCGAGCAGGTGGCATCGCCGAGCGACATCTATCGCTGGCCGGCGACGCGCTTCGTCGCCGGATTCCTGGGCTCGCCGCCGATGAATTTTCTCGCACTGCCGGTGACGGAGGGAGCGGTCGCGCTGGGTAGCCTGCGGCTGTCGGCGCCGGCGGGGGCAGCACGCGTGGTGCTGGGCATGCGGCCCGAGGATCTGGCGCCGGCGACAGAGCGGGACGGCTTCGCGTTTAAAGCGCAGGTGACGGAGCCGCTGGGGTCGCACACGCTGCTCACAGGGCAGGTGGCGCTGACAGGGCAGGCGGCGCTGACGGGGCAGGCGGCGGGTGGATTGCTGCGGGTGATGGTGCCGCCGGACCTGCGGCCGGCGCCCGGCTCGGTGCTGTTTCTGCGGCCCCATATGGACCGCCTGTCCTGGTTCGATCCGGCCAGCGGCGCCGCATTGGAGAGCCCCGCATGAGCATGGCCGAGCAAGCGCGCGCTACCCTGCGTGCCAACGATCGGGGCGGTTATTCGGTGCCGACCGCGCGGCTGTATCCGTTCCAGTGGAACTGGGATTCGGCCTTCGTTGCGATGGGATGGGCAACGTTCGACGAGGATCGGGCCTGGCAGGAAATCCATTGGCTGCTGAAGGGCCAGTGGGACGACGGGATGATCCCGCACATCGTGTTCCATGCGCCGTCGGACGACTATTTCCCGGGGCCGGCGGTGTGGGGGGTGATGCATGCGCCGCCCACCTCCGGCATCACCCAGCCGCCGGTGCTGGCCGCCGCGGTGCGGCACCTGTGGGACCATGCGCGCGACCGGGCGGCGGCGGAGGCGAACGCGGCATCGGTCTATCCGTCGCTGCTGTGCAACCATCGCTGGTGGCAGGCGGCGCGCGATCCGCAGCGTCACGGCCTGGTCGCGACGTTGCATCCCTGGGAGACGGGGATGGACAATTCCCCGGCCTGGGATGGGCCGCTGGCACGGGTGCCGACCGAGACGGTGAGCCCGATCCGCCGCCGCGACACCATGCTGGTGGATGCCGCGATGCGTCCGCGTGGCGAGGAGTACCAACGCTTCATCCATTTGGTGGATTTGTTCCGCGATGCCGGTTGGGAGCCGGCGCGGATGCTGTCGGTCTCGCCGTTTCGCGTGGCCGATGTGGGCACCAACGCGATCCTGCTGCGGGCGGAGAAGGACCTGCTGGCGCTGGCGCGGCGTTTCGGTTCCGTGCCGCAACAAGCGGAGATCGAGACGCGGATCGAGCGGATTTCGGCGGCGCTGGAGCGGCTTTGGCAAGAGGAGGCCGGGCTTTACGTCAGCCTGGACCTGGTGACGCATGCGCTTTGCCCGGTAGGAACCTCGGCTGGATTCCTGCCATTGTTTGCCTGGCACGGGCAGGCGCGTGCGGCGAGGCTGGCCGCGACGCTCGCCGCCTGGGGCGGGCGTGCGACACGGCTGGTGCCGTCCGCCGATCCAGGTTTTGCCGGCTTCGAGCCGAAACGTTACTGGCGCGGGCCGGTGTGGGCGGTGGTGAACTGGATGATCGCGGATGGGTTCGCCACGGTGGGCAACGCCGGCACTGCTTCCCGCATCCGGACCGATACCATCGCGCTGATCGAAACGGCCGGGCTGAGCGAATATTTCGAGCCGATCAGCGGCGAGGGCATCGGCGGCGCCGATTTCTCGTGGACGGCGGCGATTTATTTGATGTGGTGCGGTGGCGGTTCATAGGCGGTGTGCGGCTGGCGACACAGGCGGGGGTGAGCTCCGGTTTTATGAATGCCGCGACTCATGCCTGGCGGCATAATGATTGACATGCGGCCTGGCGAGTGAGTCACTATCGGCATGTGCAGGTCTCTTGCCTGGTATACTGGTTTGCGACTGTTGCGAGGGCTGTGCGGCTCGCTGCGGCATTGAAGGTTCACAACGAAGGCACGAAGCGGGAATAGGTATGCGATGTGCTGCCGCGGGACGGAGAACGCCGGTTCCCAATTTGCGCATTCTTCGTGTCTTTGTGTCTTCGTGGGGAATCTGCTCCGGGTTCTAATTCTGACGGTCCGACGAGTCATGCCAGGCAGCATGATGATTGACCGACAACCGCCGCCCTCCGCGTCATGCAGGCGAAGGCCGGCATCCACGATCTTCTTGCTGCGTGCTCCAAAGTCGTAGATGGCGGGCCTGCGCCCGCCATGACGATGGGGCGCGGCCGGCGAGTCAATCATCAGGCGGGCTGGTATCATTCATTCCGCGGCTGGTATCAGTCGCATGCAGATATGGGCGGATGCACCGGGGCCATCAAGGACCGGCAGGAAAGTTTTCCGTGCCGCGACGCGTTCGACGATCGGCGTGGAAAACTCCGCAGCTTCATGCCTTGCTGGTGAAATCGGCCCTATCTTCGATCGCCAATCCTCGATCTTCAATATTCGAACTGATAGGTCAGTCCCACGCTCGCCGCCTGTCCGGTCGGGGTTGCCCCAGTGGCGGTTGTGGTGGGGGAGCCGGCGGTGGTGACCAGCTTCAGCCGCTTCGTCAGGTCGACCTGCACGGTCGCCTGCGTGGCATTGGAGCCGGTGCCCTGCTGCGCCCCCACATACACGCCCTTCGCCAGATAGCGTCCGGCCTGCAGCGTGGGATTGCCTGCGGCGTTGCTGCCGACCGATAGCTGGTCCAGCCCCAGCGTGCTGCGCAGCCTGGCAAGCGGATCGAGGCCCGACGTGGACCCCGAAAGCTGCGCCAGCCCCGCCGCGATCTCGGCAACCTGGAATGGCGACAGCGTGCCCTCGCCCTGATGGAACAGGAGTTGGGCGAGGATCTGGTCCTGGGGAAGCTGCGGGACGCTGGAGAGCGTGATCTTCGGGTCTTTGGCGGTGCCGCTCACGGTGAGGGTGGCGGTGATCGTCGACGTGGTGGAGGTGGCCACCAGGTTGATGCCCGGGTCGGTGATGCCATTGCCGACGAAGTCGATGCTGCCGGAGGAGAACGTCAGCGTCTGCCCGACCAGGCTCAGCGTGCCGCGGCGCAGGCTCAGGCCGCCGCTGGGCAGCGGATGGTCGGCGGTGCCGCGGACATGGACGGTGCCGCCGAGTTCCACATCCAGGCCGCGACCGCGGATGTAAACCTGCTGCGGCGCATCGAGCGTGACGTTGAGCGCGATGGTACGCGCCCGGGCCGGCGCGGCGGTCTGCGCGGCGTTCGGCGCGGGCGCCGGCTTCACGGGTGCGCCGGCGACGCGCACCGGGATCACGGCGACGCTGGACGGCAATTTGTTCGGCACCTGCACGTTGGCCTGTCGGACATGCAGCGTGCCGGCGACCGCGAGAGTGCCGTCCACATCCCCTTGCACCGTCATGTGGGAATCGAGGGTCGCGGTAATCAGCGGGCTGGCGAGCAAGGTGGCGTCGCTGGCGGTGAAGGTCAGGTTGACCGGCATCGGCGCCGCCAGGCCGATCGTGCCGCTGCCGCCCAGTGTGCCGTGGCCGGACCGGCCAGTGAGCCGCACCAGATCGATGCGGTCGCCATCGCCGCGGACCAGGGCGCTGATGTCGGTGATGTGGACGCCTTGCGGGTAGTCCTGCGCGTCGCCGCCGGTCAGCCGGGCGGTGCCGGCGATGCGCGGTGCCGTCGCCGTGCCGCCGATGGTGGCGTTCAGTGTGAGCTCGCCGCGCACGCGTTGCCCCTGGGCGGTGAGGATCGGGTTGAGCAAGCCGAGGTCCAGGGCGCTGGTGGCGTGCAGGTTCAGGGTGCCGTTGGCGGTCAGCGGAGCGGTGCCGGTGAGTGTCGCCTTGGACGAGCCGGCAGTCAGCCGCAGGTCCAGTTGCGCCGCGGTGCCCTGCAGAGTGGCGTCGGCGACCAGGTTGGCGGGGGGCAGGCCGGCGGCCGCGCCGGTGGGAAAGCGCAGGCCGCTTGCGGTCAGGCGCACGGTGCCGCTCGGACGGGCCAGCGTGCCGGTCAGCCGCGCCTCGGCGGCGATGGTGCCGGCGGGAGACAGCGACGGCACCGCGATGGAGGCCAGGTCCGCGGGCAGATCGCGCAGGCTGGCGGTGAGGTCGAGCGTGGGGTTGATGCGGCCGTTCACCGCCAGCACCGCCTGGCGCAGGCCGAGACGCAGGTGGTCGATGGCGGCGCCGTTGGCGAAGCTCAGCGTGGCCGGCGCGAGCAAGCGCAGGGTCTGCTGCTTCCACGCTGCCTGGAGCGACGCCAGGGCGACCGACCGGGTGGACGCGTTGACCGTCAGGGCGGCGTTCAAGCGGGCAGGACTGCCTGAGATATCAGGCGCATCGGCCGCCAGTGACACGGCCAGCGCATTTTGCGGTCCGCGCAGTTGCAGCCTGGCGCCGGCGTTGGAGACGGAACCCGCGGTCATGCCCTCCACGGCCAGGGTGGCCTGCACGTCGGGGTGGGATTGCGGGTTGGCGATGGTGGCGTCCAGCGTCGCGCGCCGCAATGCTGCCGTGCCCGGCGCCGCCAGGCCCTGGGCTGTGAGGGTCAGCTTTGCCGTCGTTTTGGTGGCGTCCACGGCGGCCTCGATGCTGCCGGCCAGCGGCTGATGCAGCAGCGGGGCGAGATCGGCGAGCCGGGTCATGCGCAGGTGCAGGTGGCCTTCCGGCACCTTGGCGCCGGCCGGCAGGGTCAGCGCGCCGCCGGCCTCGAGGCTTTTCCACGCGGCCCGGCGGACGTCCACGTGGATGGCGCCGTCCTGGCGGGACACATAGGCCGCCAGGTCGATCGGGGCATTCAGCAAGGCGCCCTGCGCGGTGATGGTGCCGCTGGGATGGTTCGGCAGTCCCTGCGCTGCGATCCGAAGGGTCAGCGGCCCGGAGTCAACCCCCTTGGTCCCAATGTTCCCGCGCAGATCCGCCGTCGCCGCCAGATCCTGCTCTGGTCCGCCGACATGGCCGGAGGCGTCGATCGCGCCTCTCAGGCCGGGATCGAGAGCAGCCAGGCGGGTGACGGCGAGAGTCCAGTCAAGGTCGGCCTGGTCGTTTTCCAGGCTGCCATGGGCGGACACGTCCACGCCGCGGCCGGTGACATGCAGCCGTGTCAGCCGCGCGTTGCGGCCGGTGAGGCTCGCCGCGAGGTCCACATGAGCTTCGTTGCCGAGCAAAGCCTGCGCCTGGGGTTGGCCGCCGGTGATTCCGATCGTTCCCTGCAAGGCGATGGAGGTGGTGGCGTCCTGTTTCGCCACGTCCAGCGTCAGGGCGGTATGGCCCTGGACCTGCTGGCCGGCCGCGGCGGCGACCGGGGCCAGTTCGGGCAGGGTGATCGCGACATGCGCCGACAGGGCGCCGGAGGTGCGCGCCGTGCCCCGCGCCTGCACCAGCGGGTGCTGGAGGGTGAAGGTTACTGGCCGGCCCGGTGCTGCAAGCTGCGCTGTGGCGTCGAGCAAAACCGGCGCGGCGGAGAGCAACGCAGGCGCCTGGCCGGGGAGGGTCAGGCCGTCGAAGGCGGCTTGCAGATGGGCCGTGCCCTGGTTGCCGGAGAGCGTCGCGGTCAGGCGGGAGACGCCGGCGCCCACGGCTTTGAGCGCATCGATCCGCACCTGGCCGTTGAGTTCGGGCCGCTTGAACGGGCCCTGGACGTGGGCGGCGACGTTCACATCCTGCCAGGAGATGTCGGGGCTGGGCGTCATGGCCGGGGCGGTCGCGGCGAGGGTCAGGTTGGCGGCGTCGTGCACCAGGTCCAGCGTGCCCTGCGCCTGGGCGCGGAGGGGGCCGGCACTGGCGGTGAGGTGCGTCGCAACCGCGTCGCGTGGGCCGTCCAGCGTGGCGTCGATGGCGATCGGGCCGATATCCGGCAGTTTGGCCAGGCCCGAGATCAGCCCGTGGGCCTGCTCGTTTGCGGTGAGGGTGGCCTGGAGTTGGGCGGCGCTGATGCTGCCGCTCAGCGTGTAGCGGCCGGAACCGCCGACCTGCCGCACGGTCAGGCGGCCGCTGCCGGCGGTTTCCGATTGCAGGTCGGCCGCGCCGTTGACTGTCAGGACATATGATTTGCCGGCGACCGGCGCGCCGATGGTCAGGCGGCCCACCTGGAACTGGTGCAGCGTCACCTTGAGCGGGAGGCCGGAACTCTTGCCACCGCTGGATTGCGGCATGCGGGCGAAGTCGGCGGCGGTGGCGTCGAGGCGAACGATGTCGAGCGTGGCGTGGAGAAGCTGGAGCGGCGACCAGTCGAGGACGAGGCCGTGGATCGTCAGGTAGGGGCCGGCCTCGTCGTCGATCTGCAGCGTGGCGGCGCGCAGCCGGTTGGGGAAGCGGCCGGACAGGCCGGTGATGTGGATCTCGCCGCCGGTGAGATCGGGCGTGAGCCGCGCGATCCAGCGCTGCCCGGGACCGGTGTTGCCGGCGATCAGCACCAGCGCGATGAGCAAGAGCGGCACGCCGGCGATGACGGCGGCGGTCCAGGCGAGAATTCTGCCGAGGCGGCGCATGCCTGTCGTGGCCTCCTGTTGGCACGTCACGACCGAAACGGGGCGGCTTTGCGGCGGTTGCCGGGTTGCGGACGCAGGGGCGCGGGCGCCGCCGGCGCCGCGCGGCCCCAGGCGTCACGTGGTCGCGGGTGCCGCATGGCTGCTGGTGCCGCGTGGCTGCGGGCGTACGCTGCGCCATATGTCCGCCATATGTCATTGCGAGGCGCGAAGCGCCGAAGCAACCTCGGTCACGTGGTGTTCGGACGACGCATGCGTCGCTCGACCGAGGTTGCTTCGGCGCTTCGCGCCTCGCAATGACATATACATATGCAATGACATATACATATTACACATATGCAATTACATATCATATATGGTATGGCGCGGCGTACGTCAGCCATTTGCCGCCGCGGCTCATGGCCGCGCCGCGATCAGCGGGCCCAGCGCAGGACCAAGGGATCGAGGCGCCGGGCGGTTGCCAGCAGTCCGGCGCGGGTTGCGGGAGCGAGTGGCGGGAGCGGCGCGCGCACCGCGTCCGATGCGATGATGCCGCCTTCCCGCATCAGGGCCTTGCAGGCGGCGAGGCCGCACTGGCGGTTCTCGTAGTTGATCAGCGGCAGCCATTTTGCGTAGGCGAGCGCTGCTTCTTCATGCCGGCCGGCGGCGAAGGCGTCGGTGACCTGGCGGATGCCGTCGGGATAGCCGCCGCCGGTCATCGCACCGGTCGCGCCGGCCTCGAGGTCGGCGAGGAGGGTGATGCCTTCCTCGCCGTCCCAGGGGCCGAGGATCGCGTCGCCGCCCAGTTCGATCAGCGCGCGCAGCTTGGCGGCGGTGCCGGGCATCTCGATCTTGAAATAGGCGACGTTGGCGATCTCGCGGGCCATGCGGGCGAGGAAGGCGGCCGAGAGCGGCGTGCCGGCGACCGGGGCGTCCTGGATCATGATGGGGATGTCGATCGCGTCGGACACGGCCTGGAAGAAGGCGAAGATGCCGGCTTCGGGGACGCGGATGGTGGCGCCATGATAGGGCGGCATGCACATGACCATGGCGGCGCCGGATTGCTGGGCGCGGCGGCTGCGCTCGGCGCAGATGCGGGTGGTGAAATGGGTTGTGGTGACGATCACCGGGACGCGGCCGGCGACGTGAGTGAGGATCGCGTCGGTGAGGGTGTCGCGTTCGTGGTCGGTGAGGGCGAATTGCTCGGAGAAGTTGGCGAGGATGCAGAGGCCGTGGGAGCCGGCGTCGATCATGAAATCGAGGACGCGGCGCTGGCCGGGGAGGTCGAGATCGCCGGTGTCGTGGAAGATGGTGGGGACGACTGGGAAGACGCCGCAATAGGGGGTGGCGGGCATTGGCGGGGTCCTTGGACGGCTCGTGGGTCCGATCGGGTCGGCTTTCCGGACGATACGGAAAAGGGCGGCGTGAACCTATGGTTCATCGTCGGCTGCGCGGCGTCGGCGTGATAGCGGAAAAGAGCGATCGCCCCCAACTGGCCCCAGCGGCCCCTCCTGGCAGTTCCTCCGGCAGTTCGGAACGCTGTCGACGTCAGGCGTTCGATCGAGGTCAGGCGTTCGATCTCGAGACGTTGCGGGTGGCCTCGAACAGGAACCAGGTGCGCCGTTCGGTCTCGTCGATCCAGACCTCAAGCAGGCTGGCGGTCGCCACGTCGCCATGCTCGTCGCAGACACCGTGGACTTCGCGCATCATTGTGGTGAGTGCCTGATTGTCCTCGCGCAGCTCGGCGAGCATGTCTTGCGGATCGACGTACTCGGCGTCGTTGTCCTTGATTCGCTGCTGCCGTGCGATGTGACCGATCGAGCGGATTGTCGTGCCGCCGATCTTGCGTGCGCGCTCGGCAATCGGATCTGTCATGGCAAAGATCTGGTCGCCATGCTCGTCGAGCAGGAGGTGGTAGTCGCGAAAATGCGGCCCGCTCATGTGCCAGTGAAAATTCTTGGTCTTCATGTAGAGGGCGAATGTATCCGCCAGCAAGCCACTCAGGGCGGCCGAGATGTCGCGCGTTGCCTCCTGCGTGAGGTCGGTCGAAGTTCCCAGGTGTTCGCGGACGTTCAGCTCCTTGGCGCGTGCTTGGGCCATCTGCGTTGCTCCTCGATCATTGTGCCGCTGTGGTTGCCGCTGCGTTGCCGCGGGAGCATCCGGCCATGCGCCTGGGAAGGCGCGGGACGATGGATAGTTTCCCTAACGGCACCCCAAATTGCTCGAAATACCTCCACGCCGTGATCCCACACCGCTGCTCTTACCTGGTCAAGTAAATTTTGCGGATGAGGCTGCACTGCGCCACGGTTGCGCGATGATTTGTGTCCGGGCTGTTGAACGAATGTCCTGGTTTTTGTTCAAATTTCCGACGCGTTTGGTGCCTGGCAATTGTGACGTGCTTATGAACTTGACCGATGACGGAGGTCCGGAAGATCTCGCTCCGCCCGAGGCATGCCACGGCGTCGACCGTTGCGGACCGTTCCGGGGTTAGAAATTCAGCGCAAGGGGCGGAGCAGATCTTCATCGGCCGACGCGTGGGGCCGCGCTGCCAGCGCCTAGGCTTGCGCCTGCGATCTTCCGGAGGGTCGCGAATGCCGATGCGGACGATGCGACCTATGCGCGTGCGTCGGTCATCGGCGGCGAGCCGTCCGGCACCGGGACACTTGCTGCCTTTACCTCCCGCGTCCGCCGCCCCAGCGCCTGCCGCGCCGCCGCGGCATTCGCTGCCAGCCGCAGCAGCGCTGGCACCTGCCCCGGCTGGCGCGCGAGGCACCATGCCACCCGCACAACGCCAATCTTCCCCCGCGCATCCAGCGCCCCAACCGCAGCCGGCGGCAAATCCTGCTCGGCCGGGTCGCAGACCGCGCGCAGCACAGCGAATGGCAGCCGATGCGCCACGGCGGCCCGCACCACGGCACCCGTCTCCAGGTCCAGCGCCGTCGCGCCGGTGTCCTGCCACAGCCGCCGCTTATCCGCAGTGCTCACCGCCGGCGTGTCGGCGGCCAGCAGCCGGTGCGGCGTCTCGCCGCCCAGCCACGTCATCAGCGCCGGATCGGCCTGGTGCCATCTTCCGTCGCACAGCACCGACGCGGGCATCAAAAGCAGCCCCGGGCGCGCGGCGGGATCCAGCCCGCCGGCCAGGCCGAAGCTGACCAAGCCCGAGGCTCCCTCGGCGACCGCGCGCGCCACCGCCGCGGCGGCGCCCGCCGCTGTGCCGCCGCCCACGACCACCGGCAGCCCCAACCGGCGCGCGAGGTGGGCCTCGGCCCGCAGCCCGACCACGATGACCGCGTTCATCCGCACGACATCCGTTGCCACTGCAGTCCTGCCGTGCCGCGCCAAAGATTCCGGGGACACCGGGACAGGCGTGCGAGCGGCCTGCCGACCATTAGCACGAGTGGACAGGGGACGCCGTCATGACCCTGACCCGCCGCGCCATGCCCGGCGCCGTCGCGGCGGTCGCCAGACGTATGAAAGGCGATAGGCCGAGATAGCGGCGGCCCCGTGGGTGGACCGGCACTGCGTCTTGTCCGGAAACATTTCGGCTTGTCCGTGGGACATTTCGGCCAGCGCGCCGTGCGTCATACGCAAGAAATTCGATCGCCCGAGACAGCGGCGGCGCCGTGGGTGGACCGGCACTGCGTCTTGTCCGGAAACATTTCGGCTTGTCCGTGGGACATTTCGGCCACCGCGCCGTGCGTCATGCGCACGAAACTTGATCGCCGGGATAGCGGCGGCGCGGCCGGCGATCGGTCCTGGTCCCTGTCCGGAAACATTTCGGCCAACCCGCAGACCGTCAGTACGCAGACAACAGGCCGTGGCGGTCTCCGCGGAAGGCACGATGCCCGGTGCCGGCGGCGTCGCGCCGCGAACCTCCCGCCGCGACAGCAGCGACGCCATCGCCGTGGCGGACGGCGGCGCCACCGTTTCACCGATCATCCCGGGGACGATGTTGGGAGTCTCGAAGCGTGGCAGGCCGTACGACGGCAAGCCGGGGCGAAACCCCTCGATGCTGCGGCTGTACGCCACGATGGCGCGCGACAGCATGGGCCGGTTCGAATGCCTGGCCCCGATTCCGCGCCGGCGGCGCGTCCAGTCGATCGCGTTGCCGAACGCGCCGCATTTCGGTGCGGCGCGTTGCTGCAGGGAACCCGGCGGCAGGTCCGACCGGCAGTACCACCAGGACGCCAGCTTGCCGGCGCAGTACTGGCTGATTGCGCGCCAATGTTCGCGCACCAGGAATGCGACCAGGACGAGGAAACGCACGATCCGGTGCATCAGGTGCGCGGGCGCGCCTGGGCCGACCCGATCTGCGTCAGGGGACCAGGCATAGACCGGAGCGGTGAGTGCGTTGCTGATCATGGCGGACAATTGCGGAGCGACCTTTCTTGGCGGGCTAAGCAGAGCGGCCCATTAGTTAGGGTAGTTAGAAGAAAAAGTCAATCCTGGTAACCGAAGAATTTTTCCGGCAATGCATCCCCCGTTGCGGCGCCGGCCGGGCGCCTGATGGCCTGGTTGGTGCGGCGAACCGGGGGAGATCGAGTTGCATCTTGCCGGCGCCGCCGGATGGTCCGAGGGAGCGGTTCAGGCATCGCCCGCAGAATCAATGGCGGGGCGTAGAAGCCGGTCGCCGATCTCGTTGTGACGAGCGCGGCGGTTGGCTTGCCGGTCCCCGGTGCGCGATTCCGAAGGGGTCCGGCCTCGGTCGCCCAGCTTCTGTCCGGTGGTGAAGGCGCGGAGCTGCGTATTTCCGCTCCCCTTGTCTGCTTGAAGTGTGACGCGCAGCAGGCAGACAAGGGAAGGGAGCGCGGATCGCGCCGTGGCCATGATCGCAACGGACCAGGATGCGGCGCTTCAATGTGCGTCGTGGATCTTGATATCGTTCGGCCATGGCGCGCCGCGGCCGGTTTCGATCAGCGATTTCAGGCTCATCAGGAACATCGCCCACTTGGTGCTGCAGTGGTACATGAAATCGACCGGCTCGCGCCAACCTTCATGTTTGAAGCGCACGATGGTGTCGTCGCCGTCCTGGCTGAGTTGCCAATCGATTCTCGTGCCGACCCATTCTTCGGGTCCGCCGATCACCTGCCAGAGCACGCGCCTGGCGGGGTCGAGTGCGAGAACCTTCATGTCGAACCCGTTGTCGCCGCCGAAGCGGAAACGGATCACGTCGCCGCCGTCGCCGCCGTCGACGTGCGTCTCGTTGGTCCACCAGGCGGCGAGCCCCTCGGCCGTTGTCAAGGCCTGGTAGGTGTCCTCTGGTGATGACGACTTGAGTCCGACCATGTGCAGAATATCCGGCATTGTCTGTTCATCCTTCTGGTTTGGGGGAGGAGGCGCTCCGACCGTCGAAACGGGCAGAGCCGTTAGGCGTCACGGTCCGTCAGGCTTCAGGATTGCTGCGAAAGCATCGGCGGGCGTCAGCCACCGATCGGCGCGGGAGAGCAGCATGGAGCCGCGGCCGAACCGGCGAGTTTGGCCGGGCCAGGGTTGGCGTCGCGCGGCTCGTATTCGTCGTGGCGGCGCAACCAGCTCTCCGACTCGTTGCGGCCTTTCGGCGTACGGTCGAGCCACGGATACATGCTCCAGACCGCATCGAGGCCGCGCGAATAGGCGGAATAGGTGTGGTAGATCACGCCGTCTTCCCGCACGAACGCGCTGAGGCCCGGACGGTCGCGCGACCAGGTGGGGGCGTCGGTGCCGCACGTCGCGGCGAGCTCGGCGACCCGCGGGGGAACCGGCGTTGCGTCCATTGCGTGGCCGCCGCGTTCAAAGTTGTAGTCGATGGCGCCCGCCTGCTGCTGCTCTTCCGTGAAGGAGACGTTGAAGTCGAAATTGAAATCGCCGCCGCCGGAGGAAGCCCAGGGGAAGGTCCATTCCATCCGGCGCTTGTACGCCTGCAATTTCGTCAGCGGTGCGCGGGAGACCGCCCACAGCATCACGTCGTGATTTGCCAAATGCGGGGCGACGCCGTTGAAGCCGTCGGCGATGGCGGAGCAGGATGGGCAGCCGGCGGTGTAATCGGGACCGAACATGAAGTGATAGACGAGAAGCTGCGAGCGTCCCTGGAACAGATCTGCCAGCGAGGCGGTGCCTTGGTCGGTGTCGAAGCGGTAATCCTTCTCGACCCGGACCCAAGGCAACGCCCGGCGTTGGCGCGCGAGTTCGTCGCCGCGGCGGGTGAATTCCTTCTCTGCCTGCAGCAGCGCGAGCCGCGCCGCCAGCCAATCTTCGCGGGTTCCGGTTGTGTGCGTCGTCATCGGTCTTCCCTCCGTTCGGCGTCTGGTAGCCATGACATAGGGGACCGGCACCGAACGGTGGGAGTGACAAGTGTGGCGGGATTCCGATGGACTCGCTGATCACCGCCGCGGCGCGTGCGCTTGCGGCGGGTGACCCGATAGGCGCACTGAACCGGGTCGCACTGCGCGACGATCCGCCCGCGCTCGCACTGCGCGGCATTGCGATGGCGCAGCTTGGCGATCTGGATCGCGCAAAGGCACTGATGCGGCGTGCGGCACGCGCCTTCGGCCCGAAAGAGGCCATGGCCCGGGCGCGCTGCGTCGTCGCCGAGGCGGAGATCGCGCTGGCGTCGCGCGACCTGGGCTGGCCGGCGAAGGCGCTGGATGCCGCCCGTGCGACACTGGAAGCGCATGGCGATCAGGTGAACGCCGCGCATGCGCAACATCTCGCAATTCGGCGCCTGTTGCTGATCGGACGGGTGGATGACGCCGAGCGTTTGCTTGCCGCGCTTGACCCCATGCTGTTGCCGCCGGCGTTGCGCACGGTCCATGAACTGGTGCTTGCCGGCATCGCGATGCGGCGCGTGAAAGCGAAGCCGGCGCGGGCGGCTCTGGCCCGTGCCGAAAGCGCTGCACGTCAAGCCGGCATTCCCGCGCTGGCGGCGGAGGTCGAAAGTGCAACCCGTGTGCTGACCAGCCCTGCCGCGCGCCTGATCGCGCATGGCAAGGAACGGCTTGTATTGCTCCAGGACGTCGAGGCTTTGCTGGAGTCCGAAGCGCTCGTCATTGACGCGTGCCGCCATGCCGTGCGCCGCGGGGGCACAGTGGCGTCGCTTGCATCACGTCCGGTGTTGTTCGCACTCGGCCGCGCGCTGGGCGAGGCATGGCCCGGCGACGTGCCCCGCGCCACACTGCTGGCGCATGCGTTCGGCGCGAAATTCACCGATGAATCGCATCGCGCGCGTTTGCGCGTCGAAATTGGGCGATTGCGTGCAGCTCTGCGGATGCTGGCCGATGTCACCGCGACGAAGCAAGGCTTTGCCCTGGTGCCGCACGCCGCGCGTGAGGTCGTGGTGCTGGCGCGGCCGGTGGAAGAAGAGCATGCCGCGGTACTGGCGTTTCTTGCCGACGGCGAATCATGGTCGAGCTCGGCCCTGTCGCTTGCGCTTGGTGCCAGCCAGCGTACCGTTCAGCGGGCGCTCGATGCATTGGCGGAAGCAGGGAAGGTGCAGTCGTTTGGCCGTGGCCCGGCGCGCCGCTGGGTGACGCCGCCGATACCGGGATTCGCGACGACGTTGTTACTCCCTGCGCCGCTGCCTGGCGATTAGCATGCGGGGTCGATGCAGCGCGGCATGCTGGTGCCGTTCTCGGCATGACGGCGGACGCAACGCGCGCTTTGGCAACAGCGGACACGATGGTGGCAGGCATGACTGGATCAGCGGCAGAGATCGTGCGGGAGTATGGGCCTTTCCCGGACGTGCAGCGCGTGAATGGGGTGACGTATGACGGTCACCACGTCTGGTTCGCATCCGGCGACAAGCTGAACGCCTTGGATCCCGAGAGAGGCGAGAGGGTGCGCTCGATCGATGTGCCCTCGCATGCCGGTACCGCGTTCGACGGGCAGCACCTGTTCCAGATCGCCGAGGACCGGATCCAGAAGATCGATGCGAAGACCGGCCATGTGGTCGCCACGATCCCGGCGCCCGGCGGCGGCGGCGATTCAGGACTCGCGTGGGCCGAGGGGACGCTGTGGGTGGGGGAGTACCGGGCCCGGAAAATCCATCAGGTCGATCCAGAGTCTGGAGCGGTACTGCGTACAATCGAATCAAAGCGCTTTGTGACGGGGGTCACCTGGGTCGACGGCGCGCTTTGGCACGGCACCTGGGAGGGTGAGGACAGCGATCTGCGCCGGATTGACCCGGCAACGGGAGAGGTCCTGGAAACGATTCAAATGCCATCGGGCGTCGGCGTATCGGGTCTTGAATCCGATGGCGGTGACTTGCTGTTTTGCGGCGGCGGCAGCAGCGGGACGGTGAGGGCGGTACGACGGCCCGCACGAAGCTCGGCGGGAGCTTCTTCTTCTTGCCGGTAATACCCTCGCCAAGATAACGGGGCATTTCACGCGTGGAATCCCGCGTGGAATCCCCACGTCTGGCAGCCGCTCGCGGTGATCGTTATCCTGAACAACACGCGAAATGCAGCGTGTTGGGGACAGGCCATGACCGCAGAGGGGTTCTTCCGGGACACGCCCTTGTGGGGCCTCCTGTTGCTCCTGTTCTTCGCCTTGGCACTGGCGCGCGAACTCGGTTCCTGGGCGTACCGCCGTTTGAGACGCCTTTCTGACAAGAGCAGTACGACGGATGAAGGCTATATCCTCTCCGTCAGCTTATCGAATCGTGACGGACACGTCGATGAAGCACCAGGCCGGTTCAGGCGGGCGCAAAACACTGCGTTCTGCATGACGAAAGGTTGCGATGCCGCATCGCGTGCTGCGTACGTGACGCATTGATCGGCATCAGCCAATGCGATGCAGCACCAGTGCGCCGGTCGGCAAAACCTCCGCGGTCCAGTTCTGGGGCACGAGAGTCGTCGCATCGAGCTGCGTTATGATCGCGGGACCGGTGATCCGGTTCCCAACTCCCAGTCCGGAACGTCCATAGATCGTGGTTGGGATGGGGCCCCCTTCGCCAAACCACGCCGGCTGATAACTGGTGGCGGCGGACGCGCTTTGCGGAAGCGCAGTACGGGCCGGTGGCGGCAGCAAACCCTCGGCTTCTACGCGCAATGTCACGAATTCGACCGGGCTTTCCAGCGTGAAGCCGTTCAGCCGCCGGTGCGCCTCGGCGAAAGCGAGACGCGCGGCCGCCAGCATGTCCGGGCGTGCGCCCGCACTTGCTCCCTCCGGCTTCGGCCACGCCACACCAAGCTCGCCGCCCTGGCCGGCGTAGCGCATAAGTGCGACGCGCGCGACGCGCCGGTCGGGCGGCGCCACCTGCTCTTCGTCCAACCAGGCCGCCGCCTCGCTTTCCAGCGCGGTGAAGGCGGATTCGATCGCGGCGGGGTCCTCGACTGCACCGGCCAGCGTGCGGGAGAATTCCGCTTTCAATCCCGCGGCCAGCAATCCCTCGGCGCACAGCACGCCCGGCGCCGCCGGGATCAGCACGCGCGTAATGCCCAGCAGCTCTGCCAAGGCGGTGCCATGCAGGGGTCCGGCGCCGCCGAACGCGACCAGGCAGAAATCCCGCGGGTCGTGACCACGCTCCACCGACACCACGCGGATCGCGCCCACCATGTTGGCGTCGGCGATGGCCAGGATCCCGCGCGCCGCGGCTTCCAGCGACAAGCCCAGTGGGCGTGCGACACGATCGAGGATGGCGTGCTTCGCCAGCGCACGGTCCAGCGCCATGCCGCCCCCCAGCAGCCCGTCCGGCAAATGGCCGAGCACCACGTGCGCGTCGGTGACCGTGGGCTCGTTGCCGCCCATGCCATAGCAGGCCGGACCCGGCGACGCGCCGGCACTGGCGGGGCCCACCGTCAGCGCGCCATCGGACAGCCTGGCGATGGAGCCACCGCCGGCGCCAATCGTCACCATGTCCACCATCGGCAGTGGCAGCGGCCAGGCGCCGACATGCCCCTTCTGCGTCAGCGCGATGCGGCCGGCCTGCAGCAAGCAGATATCGGCCGAGGTGCCGCCGATATCGACGGTGACGATGTCGCCGATACCGCAAGCGGCGGCCGCATCGCGCGCGCCCACCACGCCGGCGGCGGGGCCAGACAGCGCGGTGAGCACCGGCGCGCGGCCGATGGCGGTGGCACCGGCCACGCCGCCGTTCGACTGCATCAGCAGCAGAGGCGCGGCGATGTCGGCTTCACGCAGCCGCTGCGACAGGCGGGCGACGTAGCGGCCGATCGCCGGCATCACGCCGGCGTTCAGCACTGACGCCAGGCTGCGTTCGTATTCCCGCACCACCGGCAGCACATCCACCGAGGCGGTGATCGCAATGCCCGGCAGCTCCTGGCGCAGGATGGCGGCGACGCGGCGCTCATGGTCCGGGTGGGCGAAGGAGTGGAGCAAGCAGATCGCCACGGCTTGCACGTCGAGCCGGCGCAATGCGTCGGCGGCGTCGCGGACGCTGGCCTCATCGAGCGGGACGAGGACGGCGCCACCGGGTGCGACGCGTTCGATCACCTCCAGCACGCGTTCCGGCGGGACCGGGCGGCGCGGCTTTACCCAGGAGAACAGATTGGCGGCGCGGGGGATGTCCTGGCGACCGATCTCCATGACGTGGCGAAAGCCGGCGGTGGTGACCAGGGCGGTGCGGGCCGTTTTCCCCTCGAGGATCAGGTTGGTGGCGACCGTGGTGCCGTGCAGAACACGGGTGATCGCGGCCGGCGCGGCGGCGGCCGCGGTCAGGGCCGCATGGACGCCGGCCATGAAGCCCTCGGACGGATCGGCGGGGGTGCTGGGCACCTTCGCGCGCCAGGTTTTTCCTCCGGCGTCGGCGAGGGTGACGTCGGTGAAGGTGCCGCCGATATCGACGGCGACGGAGAGGGCGATGGCGTTTGGCATCATGTCGGTATTCAGCCTGCACCCCGGCCTGCCGACAAGACGTTGTCGCCGGACCCTGGAGCAACTCGGATCCCGCTAATCCGGCAAGTCACGAAGGACGCGCGGCAGGTCACGCTTCATGTGGACCATCCGCAAAATTTGAACGGGGGTCGTCGCCGGGTCATAGGCAAGTGAGTAGGAATAACGCACCAACGGCCATACTCGGTAGCGTGCGGGCAGATAAGAGCGTCGGCTGCCGTGCTGCGGATTGATGCCCAGCCGCCGCGCCAGCTCTACCACCGCATTGTTCAGACCGCGCGGGCTGCTGGGTGGGTTATCGCGGGCGGTGATGCGTAGAGATTCGCGCAGTTCACGTCGTGCCTGCGGGGTCAGGACCGCGGGTGGTGTCACTCCTTCGAGCGATCCATGGCGTCAAGCGTTGCCGACATATCACGATGAACCTCTTCGGCGGTGAAAAAGCCGTCGCGTTCGGCTTCGGCTCTCGCCTCCTCAAGCGATGTCACGAATTTCGCCCGTTCCGCCTTGGCCTGCTTCAGCAGGGATAGCCCAGCCTGGACCACCTCGGACACGTCGTGATAGCGGCCTTGCTCCACCGCCTCAGTAGCGTATTGCTCCAGTTCTGGGCTCAGCGTGATTCCGCCTATGAAAAGGATCATAGGCAGGCCGTCGAACTTCGGCAAATAGCGGCAAGATCACAAGGACACCTTGCCGCCCGGTGGTCTGACTTCCGCTCTTATCCGATCGCGTCGACATATTCCCGCCGGTGGAACGCCCTGGCTTCTGGCCGCGCCGCCCGCAGAACCTCGGTCGCAGCAGCATCCAGCACGCCATCTCGCACCACCACGCCGTAATCCCGCCGCGCGGCCTCCACCGAAACAAACCCGTCGCGAATGTCCTGCGCCACTTGCTCAGCGGGGCGATCGAACGGATGGCCGTGGCCGCCGCCGCCGCCGGTCTCGATCAGCAGGATGTCGCCGTGGCGCAGCACCGTGCCGTCGGACAGCGGCGCCAGCGCGCATTCCTCCGGCGTGCCGGGGTTCACCACTGAGCGGCCGGTGCCACCTTCCTTGCCGCCAGCCACGCCCCAGGGCGGGTTGACCACGCTGTCGATCCGCATCGACAGCACCGCGTGCTCTGCCAGCACCTCGTATTCGCGCACCACGCCGCAGCCGCCGCGGAACTGCCCCGCGCCGCCGCTGTCCCGGTGAATGCCGTAGCGCAGCAGCCGCACCGGGTAGCCGAGTTCGAGGAACTCGACCGGATAGTTCTCCTGGGCCACGAAATAGACCGCGTCAATGCCGTCGGCGTTCGGCCTCGCCCCATAACCGACGCCCAATCCATCCGACATCAGGAACGGCGCGCCACCGGCCGTGCCGCGCAGCAGGATCACCACGTAGGCCGAGTGCGCCGCGGGGGCCTTGCCTCCGGCCACATTCACCAGCCCGTTCAGCACCGCGAGGAAACGCATCATCGTCATTCCGCGCAGCCCGAGCGGGGCCGGGAAGCGCGGCCACAGCAGCGAACCCTCGCGGATGCGCACCTCGTCCAGCGCACGCGGGCCGCCGGCATTGCAGACCTGCGCCGCATCGCCGCCGAGGAAGAACAATCCCAGCGCCATGCCCGGCACATCGGGGTTCATCAGGAAATTCACCGGCCCGGGCGCCTGGTCGTCCGTCGCCGTGGTGTCGAGGATGAAACGGTCGTCCTCCGTGCGGGTCAGTGCGAGACGGATAAAGAACGGGCCGTTGCCGTGGCCGTCGGAATCGATCGCGTCGGCGAAGCGGTGCGTGCCAACGGGGAAGGTTTCGCGCAGGCGGGCACGGACCAAGGCGCGCGTGCGGTCGAACAGGGCGTGGAAGGCTTGCGCGACCACGTCGAGGCCGAAGCGGGCGACGATCTCGGCGGTGCGGCGCACGCCGAGTTCGACCGAGGCCATCAGCGCGCGCGTGTCGCCGCGGCAGGTCTCCGGGTAACGGGAGTTGCGGTAGAAGATCTCCAATGCCGCTTCATTAGTGGTGCCGGCGGAGATCAGGCGCGTCGGCGGAATGATGATGCCTTCCTGGAAGATGTCGGTGGTGTCGGAACTGATCGAGCCGGGGCGCAGCCCGCCGATATCGGAGAAGTGCGCCCAGCCCATGACGAAGGCGGCGCGTTTGCCGTCGTGGAACACGGGGGCGAGGAAGACCTGGTCGTTGGAATGCGATACGGCACCGCGCGAGGCATAGCAGTCGTTGTACCAATAGAGGTCGCCGGGCTGCATGGTGTCGGGCGGGAAGCGGGCAAACACCGGGCCGGTGATGTCGCCGAAGATCGGCACCATGGAGCCGACGACCATGACCCCGTCGGCATCGAACAGGGCGGTGTAGAAGTCCTTCTTCTCGCGAATGAAGGCGCTGATGGCGGTGCGTTCCAGCAGCGCGTCCATCTCCGCCTGGGCGGCGCGGATCGCACCACGGATGATTTCCAGTTTGATGGGGTCGAGTTGGGTATGCATGCGGGGATTGGGCAATGAATTTGGTGGAGGCGCAAGGGGTGACGCCGCCCCCAGAGTATTCCCATGCTAACTCGAAACGCACGTCAGCAGGTGTCATGGCGAGGAGCGTAGCGACGAAGCAATCTCCTGCCTGACGAGCCGCCGGGGCTTACCTCGCGGGGGATTGCTTCGTCGCTTCGCTCCGCGCAATGACAGCCAACTCGCGGATTCCGATTCTGGTGGAGATGCTCTAGCGACGCCTCCTCAGTGTGGTGCGGTCCATTCTTGCGGCTTGCTACTCCGCCGCGCGTGCCCTCGCGGTCGGCGCGATTGTCGCGAGCGCCTGCGCCAGATCGTCCTTCAGATCGTCCGGATCCTCCAGTCCGATCGACACCCGGACCACCCCATCGGTGATGCCGAGCTTTGCGCGCTCCTCCACACCGATGCGCATATGCGTGGTGGTGGCAGGATGCGTCGCCAGCGACTTCGAATCGCCCAGGTTGTTGGACACAGCGATCAGCCGAAACGCGTTCATCACGGCGAACGCCGCTTCCTTGCCGCCGGCAACTTCGAACGTCACGACCGTGCCGCCCGCCGTCATCTGCCGCATCGCCAGCGCGCGCTGCGGATGATCGGCGCGGGTGGGATACCACACGCGCGTCACGCCCGGCTGATCCGCCAGGAAATCGGCGATCGACGCGGCCACGCGGCAACACGCATCGACGCGCAGCGCCAGTGTCTCCAGTCCCTTCAGCAGCACCCACGCATTGAAGGGCGAGATCGCCGGACCGGTGTTGCGGATGAACGGCTGCAACGTGTCCGCGATCCACTTGCGATTGCTCAGTACCGCACCGCCGAGCACGCGGCCCTGTCCATCGATATGCTTGGTGCAGGAGTACACCACCACGTCGGCACCCATCTGCAATGGCTGTTGCAGCAGTGGCGTGGCGAACACGTTGTCCACTACGACGATTGCACCCGCGTTGTGTGCCAGCGCCGCCACCGCCTCCAGATCGACGATCTCCAGCATCGGATTCGACGGCGTTTCCAGGAGCACGAGATTGGCGGGCGCGGCGAGGGCCCGATGCCACTGGGCTAGGTCGCTGCCATCGACGAACTCCGTCCGGATGCCGAATTTCGGCAGCAGGGTGGAGACGATCCAATGGCAGGAGCCGAACAGGGCACGCGATGCCACCACGCGGTCGCCGGCCTTCAGATGCGCGAGCATGGCGGCGTTCACGGCGGCCATGCCGGTGGCGGTGGTGCGGCAGGCTTCGGCGCCCTCGATCAGGCAGAGCCGTTCCTCCAGCATGCTGATCGTCGGGTTGGCGAAGCGCGAATACTGGTAGTGATCCACTGTGCCGGCGAAGGTACCCTCGGCTTGCTCCGCGTTGTCGTAAACGTAACCGGAGGTGAGGTACAGCGCCTCGGCGGTCTCGCCGTGCTGGCTGCGTATGATGCCGCCATGCACAAGCCGCGTGGCGGGGCGGAGTCTGCTGGGATTGGACATAACCGTCTGGGCCCTTCGTAGCTGGCCCGACCGATGGAGCAGCCTCGACCCCGGGAGACGGGTCTACGCTAGCCTCTTTAGCGCGCTTCTTTTACCTCGCCGCAATCCGGCCGGACAAATCGCGAGGGCCGGGCCGATCCCGGCGGGCGCGGACCCTAGGGATGAACGATTGCGCCGTCAACCCGGGACGGCTAGATTACGCGGCGTCCGGGCGGGTGTAGTTCAATGGTAGAACGGCAGCTTCCCAAGCTGCATACGAGGGTTCGATTCCCTTCACCCGCTCCAATGCGCTGTTGGATCAGAACTTGATCAGCGCGGCAAGGATCGCGACAGCGACCGCCATCATGCCGCCCAGCCGGATGGTCAGGCGGAGTTCCATCCCTTCGAACCTGCTCTCCAGCCGCTGAATTTTGGCTTCAAGCTCATGCCGGGTGGCTGTGATAAGCGCTGTCAGCCGCTGCTCGCGGATGTCCATCCGCTGCTCGCGGTTGTCCATCGACGCTTCCAGCTCACGTCGCGTCACGTCCAGGTCGCTCTTGGTCACCAGCTCCGTCATGATGAACTCGCGTGCAGCTTCCGCGTGCGCTTCCGCCTCCTGCGCCGGAACGCCTGCATCGCGCAGGCGCTTGGCATAGCCCAGCGTATCAAATGCGTAGGCCATCTGTCTTCCCTACCTGGTGATGCGATGGCCATCCTGCCATGAGGCAGGCAAACAAACGGTTAATCAGGTTCAACCCTTCACCGCGCCTGGCGTCAGCCCCGCCACCAGCCAGCGTCGGCCCAGCAACGCCCCCCACTTTGCGGCAGGACAATCAACGCCGCCGCCATCAGCGCGCCCAATCTGCGGCATCTTCGCCCGCGAAGTTGAGCGCAACCACGATCAACGTGCGGCTGTCGACGTCGCTCAACACCAACGCAAACTGAAAGGAGTTCATGGCGAATACGAAACACAGGAACGCACCGACCGCTAATCCCCTCCCGCAAGGCCAGGGCGAACTCCTTTCCGCCTTTCGTCACACCTCACGCGGTCGGAGCAGCCACCTCGTCCAGCGCCACGCCGCGTGCCTCCGGCCCCACCTGCGTCACCGCCACCGCCGCAATCACCAGCGCCACCGCGATCGCCACGAACACCGCCGCGATCCCGTAGCCGCGCTGGATCAGCAGAATGCCCGGAATGATCACGGCGCTGGCAATCCGTCCCGCTGCCTGCGCCATCCCGAACCCGGTGGCGCGCGCGTTGGTCGGGAACACCTCGGAAATGAAGATCTGCGCCGAGTTCCCTGCGAGCTGGATGAAGAAGATCATCACAAAGCCCACCACGAAGAACATCGTATCCGACGTCACCACGCCGAAGGCCGCGGCGGCGACCCCGGCCAGCACGAAGGCGGCCACCGCCGTCACCTTCCGTCCGAACCGCTCCAGCGCATACATCATGAATGCGCTGGCACAGGGGAATGCCAGTGTCATGCCCAGCGTGTAGACCAGCGACTTGTTGATGGTGAACCCATGCGTCGTCGCCATCATGTTCGGCAGCCACGCGCCCAGCCCCAGCGCCACGCCGAAGAACGCCACGAAGCAGATCATCCCGGCGATCACCCGCTTGGGGAACGCGCGGAACACGATCGCGAACGGATCGCTCTTGGTGTCGCTCGCCGCATCCGTGCTCAGCGTTTCCAGCGGCACGGTGCGATGTCCCATGCGCTTCAGCAGATCCAGCGCCCGTTGCCCATGTCCATGCGTCGCCAGCCAGCGTGGCGATTCCGGCAGCGAGAACCGCAGCACGAACACGATCAGCGCCGCAATTCCAACCACGGTCCAGATTCCCCGCCAGTGAATGATGTCGCGGAATTCCAGCACGAACAGGGCACCCACCGGCCAGGGCCACGCGCCGCCGATAAACTGCATCAGTGCCACGATGCGGCCGCGATTGTGCTTGGGCGCGTATTCCGTGGTGTAGGCAAAGCACAGCGGTTGCTCGGCCCCCAGCCCGAGTCCGGCAAAGAACCGGCACACCAGCAGCCAGGTCAGGTTCGGCATCCAGGCGCCCGCGATCGTCGCCACGCCGAACAACAGCAGGTTGAACTGATAGACTGCCTTGCGTCCGAACCGGTCAGTGAATTCACCCTGCCCCAGAGCGCCCAGAAACAATCCGATCAACGTCACACTGTTCACCATCGCGGCGCCGGACGCATCCAGAAAGCCGCTATGGATCATGTCCGGCGTCATGGCACCGAACATCGTGTAGTCGATCACGTCGATAAAATAGCCCGCCGCGACGAGCCCCAGCACCTGCCAATGGATCGGCCCCATGCGCGCGTTATCCATCGCGTCGCCGACATAGGCCTCGATCGTCTGAGCCATGCGTTCCCCCTCGGTTGCTTGTGCCGTCTCTGCCGTTTGTTGCCCGAGACGGAGTGGTTGTCGCCGATACAGTAGCGTAGCGGGTAACGGCTGTCATGCGACCCGGCAGGCGGAGGCGGATGCGCTGGCCGGGCGCCCTCGCTCCTCGCCAGGACAAACAGCCTGGCAAGGCACGCACGCCGCGACCCTTGGGGTCAGCCGATCGTCATCAGGCTGGCATTCCCGCCTGCGGCGGAGGTGTTGATGCTGACCGTTTGTTCCGTCAGCAGGAATTCGAGCGGATAGGATCCGGCCTTGCTGCCCTGGCGCGATGCCACGAACATCGGAACGATCGGCCCATCCCGGGCAGCGATCCGTGCGTTCAGCCGCAGCAACATGTCGGGCGTACCATCGAACAACACCGCGGCGACGACAGGCGCGGCTTCCAATTCGCAACGGGTTATCTGTCGCCGCAGCCGATCGGGCAGGCGATCGAGTTCCGGGAAATCCTCGGCGCAGCACACCAGGGCGCGGTTGCCGGTGGCAAGGGCCGCGGCGATCTGTGCAATCGCACCGGCGCGCGCCATCGCGACGCACAGCATATCGCCGCGAGGCATCAGCCGATACGTATTCTGCTCTCCCACCGGTCCGGCGAGTTCCACACGAACATCATGCAGCGTTGCCTCGCCATAGGCTGCGAGTGCCGCAACATCGCTGTCCGGCACGTCGGCTTGCAGGAATACCAGGAATTCTCGGAACGAATCCGGTATCGTTCCGCGTGACAAGCCAACGGCCCTGGGCTGCTCTGCCAACAGACGCCGCAGGTAAAGTGGTCCGCCCGCCTTCGGCCCGGTGCCCGACAGAGCGTGGCCGCCAAACGGCTGCACGCCCACCACGGCACCGATGATATTGCGGTTCACATAGATATTGCCCGCCCGGATGCGTTCCGTCGCGTGCGTGATGGTCTCGTCGATGCGCGAATGGATGCCGAAGGTCAGCCCGTATCCGAGCGCGTCCACCGCCCCTATCATCGCTTCCAGGTTTTCGCGGCGATATCGCACGACATGAACCACGGGGCCGAATACTTCGCGGCCCAGCACCGACGGGTCGGGGATTTCGATCAGCGTCGGCGCGACGAAGGTGCCGTCAGCGCAGTCCGGCGACAGCGTCGCAGCGAACACCGGAAAGCCGCGTTGCCGCATCGTTTCGATGTGCCGCAGGATGGCGTCGCGCGCTACGGCTGTGATCACCGGGCCGATATCGGTGTCCAGCCGGTCCGGGCGCCCGACTCGCAATTCGTCCATTGCCCCGCGCAGCTTCGCCAGCAGACGATCGGCGATCTCGTCCTGCACCAGCAGGATGCGCAGCGATGAACATCGCTGGCCGGCACTGTCGAATCCCGATGCGATGATATCCACCACCGCTTGCTCCGGCAGCGCGGACGAGTCCACCACCGCTGCGTTCTGTCCGCCGGTTTCCGCGATCAGCGGGATCGGCGCACCGCGCGGATCCAATCGGGCCGCCAGGATGCGCTGGATCGAGCGTGCCGCCTCGGTGGAACCCGTGAACACAACGCCGCAAACGCGCGGATCGGCCACCAGCGCGGCGCCGACAGACCCGTCGCCCGGCAGCAATTGTAGCGCACCACCTGGCACGCCTGCTTCGTGCAGAAGCTGCACTGCGGCGGCGGCGATCAGCGGCGTTTCTTCCGCTGGCTTTGCCAGCACGACGTTCCCTGCGGCGAGCGCGCCGGCGATCTGGCCGATGAAGATCGACAGCGGAAAGTTCCACGGGCTGATCCCGGCCACCACGCCCAGCGGGCGATGCGTCGCGTTGTCGAAGTCGGCGATTTCGTCGGAATAATAGCGGAGGAAATCAATGGCTTCGCGCACCTCGCCGATCGCGGCGGGCAGTGTCCTGCCGGCTTCGCGCACGATCAGGCCGACCAGAGTTGGAAGTCGTCCCTGGAGCAGATCCGCGGCCCGGCGCAGCGTGGCGGCTCGTTCGGCGGGGGGCGTGGCGGCCCAGGCGGGCCCCGAGGCGACGGCATCTGCGCATGCGGCGTCAATCAAGTCTGGCGTCGCATCGGTGACCTTTCCAACGTGGTCATAATGGTCCGCCGGGTTTAGCACGTCGCGCGGTCTGCCCGCCCCGACGTTCCGTGCCAGCATCGGCGCCGCGTCCCACTGCATCGCGACACTTGCCGTCGTTGCGTTGGCCAACGACGCCAGGTGTTGCTCGTTGCTGAGGTCCAGGCCGGCCGAATTGGCGCGTGCGGGCAAGAAAAGATCGCGCGGCGCGCGGATTTTGGGATGGGGCGAACCGGGCGGGTCGATGGCGCGTGCCTCCGCCGCCGGATCGGCGATCAATATTTCGACCGGGACCTGCCGGTTGGCAATCTTGTTGACGAAGGACGTGTTGGCGCCGTTCTCCAGCAGGCGGCGCACCAGGTACGGCAGCAGCGTCTCATGCGTGCCAACCGGAGCGTAGATGCGGCATGGGCGGTCCAACTTGTGCGGACCCACCACTTCCTCGTACAGCGGCTCCCCCATCCCGTGCAGGCACTGGAATTCGTACTGCCCGGGATGGAAATCCGCGCCGGCCATCTCGAAAATCGAAGCCAGTGTCTGCGCGTTGTGCGTAGCGAATTGCGGGAACACGGCATCTCGCGCGTCAAGCAGCTTGCGCGCACAGGCGAGATAGCAAATGTCGGTGTGCACCTTGCGGGTATAGACGGGGAAGCCCTCCAACCCATCCACCTGCGCGCGCTTTATTTCGCTGTCCCAATACGCGCCCTTCACCAGCCGCACCATCAGCCGATGCAAGCTGCGGCGCGCCAGGTCGACCAGGAAATCCACCACGAACGGCGTGCGTTTCTGATAAGCCTGGACCACGAAGCCGATGCCGTTCCAGCCAACCAACTCGGGCGCGGCGCACAGCGTTTCCAGCAGATCGAGCGACAGATCGAGCCGGTCGGCTTCCTCGGCATCGATGTTCAGGCCGATGTCGTAGCTGCGCGCCAGCACGGTCAGCGCGACGAGCCGCGGCAACAGTTCCGCCATCACCCGGGCACGCTGTGCGCGCGTATAGCGCGGGTGCAGCGCGGACAGCTTCACCGAAATACCGGAACCTTCATAAATGCCGCGGCCGGCCGCGGCCTTGCCAATCGCGTGGATTGCCTGCTGGTAATCTTCGAAATAACGCGCGGCGTCGGTTGCGGTCAGTGCGGCCTCGCCGAGCATATCGTAGGAATAGCGGAAGCCTTGCGCTTCCAGGCGGCGGCTGTCGGCGAGCGCCTCTCCGATGGTCTGCCCAAGCACGAATTGCTGGCCCATCAGCCGCATGGCGATGTTCAGGCCGCGCCGGATCAGCGGTTCGCCACCACGCGCGATCAGGCGCGTGAGAGCGGAGATCAGGCCGGATTCGCTCGTCGTTGCGGTCAGGCGGCCGGTGAGAAGCAGGCCCCAGGTGGCGGCATGCACGAGCAAGGAATGACTGCCGCCGAGGTGCTGCTGCCAGTCGGCGTGGGCGATCTTGTCGCGGATCAGTGCGTCGCGCGTCGGCGTATCGGGGATGCGCAACAGTGCCTCGGCGAGGCACATCAGTGCGACACCCTCCTGACTGGACAAGGCGTATTCTTGCAGCAGGTTCTCCACCAGGCCTTGCGTACCCTTGGCGCGCAAAATTGTGACCAGGCGGAGCGCAAGGTCACGGATGCGCTGTGCTGCTTCGGACGATTGCGCGGCGTGGCGGAGCAGGGGAGGAATGCAGTCTGGCTCCGGGCGGCGGTAGGCGGCGGTGATGGCGGCGCGGAGCGGGGGCTGCGGCTGCACGTCCCGGAACAGATCGGCGAAGGGCGGTGTCGGCATCGGGGCTCTCCAAACCTCTCCCGCGCGCGCTATTCGCGCGCGTGGGAGAGGTCGAGGTGCGAAGCACCGAGGGTGAGGGTGATCGGGTCGGCAGGCAATTATTGCGTACCGGCCCGATCGCCCTCACCCTCGGCGCCTACGGCGCCTTGACCTCTCCCGCAAGCGGGAGAGGTAATTGGGCCGACGACGCAACCGCGGACGGAACACCAGGATGACCACACCAGTTGACGTTCTGATCATCGGCGCGGGCGCATCCGGCGCGGCGGTCGCCTGGAGCCTTGCCGAGACCAGGATGCACATCCTCTGCCTGGAGCAAGGCGACTGGATGAACCCGTCGGACTATCCCAGCGCGCATCGCGATTGGGAAGCCCGCGCGCTCAACGAATTCAACGCAAATCCCAATCGCCGCGCGCGCGAGACGGACTATCCGATCAACGGCGAAAATTCGCCCATCCAGGTGGTGAATTTCAATGGCGTCGGCGGTGGCACGGTGCTGTACGCCGGGCATTTCCCGCGCTTCCACCCGTCGGATTTCCGCGTCCGCACACTGGATGGCGTCGCGGACGACTGGCCCATCGACTATGCGACGCTGGAGCCATTCTACAATGAGAACGACCGCATCACGGGCGTGTCGGGCCTGGCGGGCGATCCCGCCTATCCGCCGCATCAGCCGATGATGCCCCCGCTGCCGCTGGGCAAATCCGGCGCGGTGCTGGCGCGCGGGTTGAACAAACTGGGGTGGCACTGGTGGCCGTCGGACAGCGCGGTCGCCTCGGTGGATTATGAAGGCCGCGCGAGATGCATCAACCTGGCGCACTGCGTTGCCGGCTGCGCGCAGGGCGCGAAGGCCAGCACCGACATCACCTATTGGCCCTTGGCCATGCGCGCCGGCGTGGAACTGCGCACGCGCTGCCGCGTGCGGGAGATCACAGTCAACGAACATGGCATGGCATCAGGTGCCCTGTATTACGACGCCGACGGCAAGGAGCATTTCCAGCCGGCTGAAGTCGTGGTGGTCGCCTGCAACGGGGTTGGCACGCCGCGGCTGTTGTTGAATTCGGCCTCGGGAAGATTTCCCAACGGCATTGCCAACAGCAGCGGGCTGGTGGGGAAGAACCTGATGTTCCATCCCTACGCACGAATCTCTGGCTATTTCGAAGACGAGCTCGACGGCAATCACGGGCCGGGCAACTGCATCTGGAGCCAGGAGTTCTACGAGACCGACCGGTCCCGCGGCTTCGTGCGCGGCTACACGTTTGAATTCGCGCGCGGCCAGGGCGCATTGAATGCCGCGATTCAGGGCATGGAAACCGGACGCATCCCTTGGGGTGAGGATCACCACCGCGCCTACCGCAAACTCTTTCGTCACCGCACCGGCATGGTGGCGATCTGCGAGGACCTGCCGGAGGAACATAACCGCGTCACGCTGGACCCGGCGTTGAAGGATTCCAACGGCATCCCCGCGCCGAAGATCGACTACACCCTGAGCGAAAACAGCAAGCGGATGCTGGAACACGGCGTGGCGCGGGCGAGCGAGATCCTGCGCGCGGCCGGCGCTTTCGATATCGATTATGAATTGCCGATTGCCGAGGGTGGCTGGCATCTGATGGGCACCGCGCGCATGGGCACCGATCCGGCCCGCTCTGTCGTCAACGAATGGGGCCGTTCCCACGACGTAAAGAACCTGTTCATTGTTGATGGCAGCATCTTCGTGACATCGGCGGGCGTGAATCCCACGCGCACCATCCAGGCGCTGGCGCTCTACGTCGCCGACAACATGAAGCGTCGCCTGGCCACCTTGTTCGATTGAGGCGCGATATGAGCGACAATGCAACACTGACGGCGGATCAGGTGCGTTCGCTGCGCTGCCTCGCGGGAATGATGATCCCGGCCAGCAGCACCTACAATGTCCCGAGCGCCGCCGATGATACGATCTTCGCTGATATCCTGCGCAGCTTCGGCCGCGATGCGGCGCAGGTGCGGGAGGCTATGCGGATGTTGGACGATCTTGCGGGCGGGAGGTTCGCCGAGCTGGACGCGACGCGGAGGGAGGCAGTGGCGGCGCGGTTTCGAGATATTGGTGGAGAACCGCTGAAGCTCCTCACGCACATTATCCTGCAATGTTATTACCGCGACGACCGTGTGATGCGGTCGCTGGACATGGAAGTTCGCCCGCCGTTCCCAAAGGGATTCGAAGTGGAGCAGGGGGATTGGTCACTGCTCGATCCGGTGCGCAAGCGGGGGAAGTTGTATCGGGAGGCAGGGTGACCGCGCCGCCCTCCCATCATTGCGAGGAGCGCCCCCGTCATTGCGAGCAGCGCCCCCGTCATTGCGAGCAGCGCCCCCGTCATTGCGAGGAGCGAAGCGACGAAGCAATCCCGGTCGAGAGAACCCACTCATAAACGGGATTGCTCGATCTACTCCCCGCAATGACATCCTAACCCGGCGGAGCCGGAACCAAGAAGCATAGTGTAGGGTAGCTGCCCGGGTAAGCTGCTGGGGGCAAAGAATGTCGCAATCCCTGACGGAGCGCTACGACGATCGGATCGCCGGTATGCT
>Ga0335075_10001763_pt1 | contig 35267 bp, 34 predicted proteins | sample Lox_Sample_24_FD_206723 | JGI IMG/M metagenome (GOLD analysis project Ga0335075, IMG submission 206723) | Soil microbial communities from Loxahatchee National Wildlife Refuge, Florida, United States - Lox_Sample_2.4 | ecosystem: Environmental > Terrestrial > Soil > Wetlands | place: USA...
CCGCCGGGTGGGCGGGTCCCTCGCCGTCCGGCGCCCGGGCCCCGTCGGCCGCGGGGCCGCGACCTCAGAGCCTCGCCCCGGGCCCGCGCGTCCTCGGCGGCGGGGCGCCGAGGATCTCGAAGGCCTTGGTCACCGGCTTCGAGGTGTTGTTCGATTCGTCGGTCGCCCGCAGCACCGCGACGTAGCGGCCGGGACGGGCTTTGAAGTGCTTCCAGCGGGCGGCGAGGACGAACCGGTTGATGCCGAGGAAGGTGCTCCATTCGCGGTAGCCGTTGTAGACGCGGTGGCCTTTCGAGTCGAGCCGGTAGTACTCGGCGTCGAGGGTGCCGCCCTCTGAGATCGAGGCCTTCATCTGCGTCCCCTTGGTGCCGCGCAGCCTGGTCTGGCGCAGTTTCACGTCGCCGAGGGTCGGTGGGGTGAGGTCGATGTTCAGCGGCGGCTTCGGCCCAAAGCTGGAGAAGGGGTTGCCGGGGGTGGGGGAGACGATCACCTCGCCGTGGACCCAGGCGTGCAGCTTGCATTGGAAGAGGTAGACGCCCGGTTCGTCGAACTGGAGCGTGTATTCGTCGCCGGCGCGGTGCTCGGGGACGTCGGTGCCGGGGTCGGAGTCCCATTGGAGGTCGTTCGGCGAGATTCCGGTCACCGAGTGCTGCAGGTCGGGCCCGAGCCAGTCCCAGGTGACTTTCTCCCCGAGGTTGATGTGGACTTCTTTGTTCGACCACTGGTAGTCGAAGATCGAGACCCGGGTGTTGTCGGCGGCGGCGGCACCGGGCCAGAAGGCGGCGAGCAGGACCGCGGCGGCCGCCACCGCCAGTGCGTTCGCACTTATCACCGCTATGCGGGGATAAGTGCGAACGCATCTCAGTCGACGATGTACCACCCGTTCATCCCCATGTGGAAATGGTTGAAGACGTGGCAGTGGTAGAACCAGCGGCCCGGGTTGTCCTCGACGAATTCGAGCCGGAAGGAGTCGGCGGGGCCGAAGGTTTTGGTGTCGATGATCGTCCCGTCCGGGTCGGTCCAGCGGTGACCGTGCAGGTGGAAGGTGTGGAAGAAGTTGTCGAGCCCGTAGACGTGGAAGCCGACCCGTTGGCCGACTTTGGCGCGCAGGTCCGGCGTGTTGCCCGCGTAGGCGCGACCGTTGATGCAGGAGAAGCTTTCCTTCAGGCCGGTGATCGGCGGTTCCCAGGAGTGGAAGCCGAGGAAGAACTCGGCTTCCGGTGCCTGCTCGCCAGGGGCGCGGATGACCAGCGGGCCGAACAGGCCTTTGAAGACCGGCAGCGGGTCCATCGGTCCGTGGTCGTGATAGAGCCAGGTGCCTTCCGTGCCCGGTTTCGCTTCCCAGACGTAGGTGAAGGTGCGGTTCTTCTGCACGAAGCCGCCCGGGTCGGTGAACTTGCCTTTGTAGCCGCCGTCCATCTCGTTCGAGTAGAAGATCCCGTGCGGGTGCATCGTCACCGGCGACTTCAGCTTGTTGCGGAAGTGGACGACGAGGGTTTCGCCGACGCCGACTTCGAGCAGCGGCCCCGGTACCTTGCCCGGGCCGAGCGGCTTCTTGAAGTTCGGCGTCCAGGCGCGGTAGGCCCAGGCGGTGAACTTGGTCTTGCCCTTGATCGGCATGTTCATCATCTGGTCGCGGCCGGTGGGGACGATGTCCCACTCGACCGGCTCGGCGGTGATCCAGTGCTCGCGCGCCGGGCCGTTGACGGCGAAGGCGGCGAGCTCGGTGGTACCGGCGGCGCTCGCCGTGGCGCCCGCTCCCGCTGCGCCCGCGCCGGCCTCCGCCGCCGCCACCTTCGGCGGCACCGCGACGCCCTTCGCCAGCCCGTCGACGTCGATCTGACCTTCGTCCCCGCGGATCTTGTGACCGGCGAGGGTGCAGAAAAGCGCGCCGCCGCCCAGCGCCAGGAAGCCGCGCCGATCGATCCCGTCCCAGCTCATCGCGGCCCTACTTCTTGACGACGATCGTCATGTGCATCTGCGTCGGGTGGATCGTGCAGATGAACTTGTAGGTCCCCGGCGTCGTGAACGTCTTTTCGAATTCGGCGTTGGTTACCGCGGTCGTCTTGGTCGAGTAGGTGCCCTTCTGCTTCAGCGCCTTCGGCCCGCTCTTCAGGTGGACGTCGTGTGGATAGGTGTTGGTTTCCGCCCACACCCAGTTCACCGACTGGCCCTTCTTCAGGGTCAGCTTTTCCGGGCCGAAGTAGAAGTCGGCGACCGAGACTTCCTTCGGCTTCGACTTGGGCTTCTTCGCCGGCGGCGCTTCGGCGGCGGTGGCGGCCGCCCCCGAGAGGGTAAGCGCCGCCACCATCGCCACCGCGACCAGCTTCGCGGCGCGCGTCGCCCGGGGCGCACGCCGCCGCGCCCGCACGCTCCCCGTCGCGTCCGGCCGCGCCCGCACGCCCCCGGTCGCGCCCCGCCGCGACCGGCTCAGCACGTCACTTCACCCGGCCTCGGGGTGACTTCGACCGGCTTGAACTTCTGGAACGCCGGGTGCGGGGTGACCCGTCGGACCCAGGTGCACTGCTGGTTCTGCGGCGGGCTGGTCCCGGCGTAGCCGAGGATCGTCGTCGGGTTGCCGGTTTCCGAGAGGCTGGCGATCTGCAGCCCCGGCGTCAGGTTGATGCTTTTCGCCGCCGCGTAGGCGATTTCCGGCTGCGGGCAGACCGGGTAGATCTGGCTCAGCGGCACCTTCCCGTTGCCGGGGGCGAAGGTCGCGTTCGAGCTGTTGGCGCCCCAGCAGTTGCCGCCGCCGGTGTCGTCGTTCCAGATGTCGTATTCACCGTTCGGGTCGGCGCCTTCGCGGCCCATCGTGTTTTCGACGATTTCGTTGTTGACGTTCTTGGCTTCGTTGCCTTCGTTGGCGACGAAAGTTTCGCCGGGGCCGGAGAACGAGGCGATCCCCCACTTGTAGTTGCCGAACACGTGGTTGCCGCGGACGACGTTGTGGTCGGAGCCGTAGAGGATGATCCCCACGCCCGTCGGGTAGTTCACCGTCTGGCCGCTCAGTTCGCCGAGCCCCTCGGAGACGGTGTGGAACGCCGATCCGGCGAGGAAGTAGTTGTAGTTGTTCCAGAACACATCGTTGCGTTCGATCACGTTCCAGCCGTTCGGCTCGTACCCCTCGCTGTCGAGCGTGTTGGGGACGATCCCGGCGCCGTTGTTGAAGAACGCGTTTTCGATGATCCGCACGTACTTCGAGTTGGTGCCCGAGTAGCCGAGGACGTTTTCGTAGCTTTCGTCGTTCTTCAGCAGCGTCCACTTGGGCTTCTTCTGACAGGCTTCGCCGCTGTACACGTTCCACTTCTTGTTGTCGCACGGCGTTTCGCCGACGTAGAAGGCGGAGTCGCCCTGCCGGTAGCCGGCCGAGTTGATCATCTTGCCGCCGTAGCAGTTCTTGGCGAAGAGGCCGTAGGAGCGGTTGCCCGAGGCGAGCAGGTTGTTCATCGTGTACCCGTCGCAGTGCTGGCCTTCTTCGTTGGAGGCATGGATGAAGAAGCCGTTCGACTGGAAGTTGCGCGCCCACATGTTCTTCAGCACCAGGCCGTCGACGCTGATCGCCTCGATCCCGTTCTGGGCGGCACCGAGTTCGCCCTTCGCGTTCTTGCCTTCGAGGATCGTCCGCTTGCGGTCCTGCTTGGTGCCTTCGATCGTCATCCCGTCGAAGCGCTTCTTCCGTTCGGTGCCGTCGATGACCACCCCTTCGACGTACTTGCCCGGCCGGATCGCGACCTTCACCTTCGCCTTCTTGTTCTTGTAGGCGTAGCCGCCCGCGGCGTCGACGGCCTTCTGGATCGTCCGGTAGTGACACCCGTGACGGCAGGCTTCGAAGACCATCGTCTTCTGCTTCTTCGCCGGCTTCGCGGCGGGCGCCGGGGCGGCCGTCGCGCCGAGGCCGAGCAGGGCCGCGAGCACGGGGACGAGTGCAAGAACAGGCAGGCGGTGCTTCATATCTCTCCTTCGCAGCGTCGGGTTCACGCGCCCTGGCTCCTCCAAAGCCGGGGCCCGCGCCGCGCATCCCTAGTGCGCGGCGTCGCGCTGAGCGAACTGTAGCTGAGGCTGAAGCGACTTCGGCTGTTCAGCCAGGCAGGATCGTCCGCATCGCTTCTTCCAATTCGGCCACCCCGTAGGCGCCGGAGAGGCGATCCTTGATCACGCCTTCCTTGCCGATCAGGTAGGTCCACGGCTCGGTCGGCAGGCCGAACGCCTTCAGCTGGGGCCGGATCCCCTTGCTGATTTCGTTGTCGACGTAGACCTCCTGGTGGATGAAGTCGGCCTTCGGTTCGTACTCGTCGGCGACCTGCTGGGCGACGTCGACCACCGGGCCGCAGACGCGACTCTGGCAGAGCGCCGGGGTGGCGAAGACGAGGACGATCGGCTTCCTGCCGAGGACTTCGGCGAAGTTGACCTTGTGCATCTGGTCAGGCGGGACCCGGGTATCGATCTTTTCCAGGTCGTTGCCGACGTCGGCCGCGGTCAGCGTTTCGATCCTGGGCGGGCGTTCGCCGACTTTCGGCACCTTCGGGTACTGGCCGATCACAGGGCTGGGGACGCGACTCGCTTCCAGCTTGCCGTCGGGGCCTTTGATCATCGCGATCGCGAGCCAGGAGCCGTTCTGGTCGAAGTCGACCTTCGGCACCACGTAGACCGACTTCGCCTCGCCCGGGCCGGAGCCGTTCTGGGAGCGGTAGGCGGGCTTCGTCTGCAGCGTTTCCAGCTTCGCCGGCAGCGGGCCGAGGACCTTCGACTTGCCGTCCTTGGCGAAGTAGAGGGCGACTTCGACGTCTTCGACCTGTTCCTGTCCCGCCGTGAAGACCCCGAACGGGTAGCGTTCGACGCCGGTGTCGAAGACCTCCGAGGCGGGGGCGACGACCAGTTCCGAGGGGGTCGCCCCGGAGCCGTGCAGAAGCTGGGAGATCGTCTTGCCCTGGGCCGAGGGGAAGTCCTTCGGGGGCGGCGCGGGGCGGGTTTCGCCCTTGCCACCGCCGCAGCCGGCGAGCAGCGCCGCGCCGAGGACGGCGAGCGCGAGCGGCGTGGCAAGGCGGCTGATGGAGCGGCGCATCGCGGCAAAACCTACAAGTCGGAGGCCGGTCGCCGGCGCCGGGCGGCCTCGGGAGGCACGCCTTAAGCTGGGGGCGTGCCGAACATCGATCACCCCGATTTCGAGGAGCGCGAGGGCGCGCCGCCCGGGTTCCGGGCCTACCGGGCGCGGGTCGGCTACGAGCTGGGGAGCGAGCGGCTCGGGGCGAGCGTCTGGAAGCTGCCGCCCGGCGAGGCGGCCTACCCGTACCACTTCCACTACTCCGACGAGGAGCTTCTGTTCGTCTTGAGCGGTAGGCCGACACTGCGGACGCCGGCCGGGACGAGGGTGCTCGAGCCGGGCGAGGCGGTCCACTTCCCGCTCGGCGAGGAGGGTGCCCACCAGGTCTCCAACCCGACCGAGGAGGAGGTCCGCTTCCTCGCCGTCTCCACCCACGGCGCCCCGGACATCGTCGTCTACCCCGATTCGAACAAGCTCAGCGCCAGCGAGCGTCTCCCCGAGGGCGGCGGCCTGCACACCTTTTTCGACCTCGACTCCCAGGTCGGATACTGGAAAGGCGAGACGGCGCCGGAGTAGCGACCGGTGCCCGCGCCGCGCCGGCCGTCCGCGCCCGCGCCGCGCCGCCGCCCGCGCCGCGCCGCCGTCCGCGCCGCGCCGGCGCTCGCGCCCGCGCCGGCCGTCCGCGGCGCCGCGGTCCCACCGCCCGCGCCGCGCAGCGCGGTTGCGGGTGGGAAAAGTCGACCGCGCTCTGGGGTCGGTGGGAAAGGTCGACCTGCGCTCTGGGGCCCGGGGGAAGGGTCGACCGCATCAGCGGGGGCCTTCCGGGTATCTCGAAGAAATGGGTCGATTGCCGGGCAGAGTCGTGACAGTGCTGGCGGTGGCGCTGGTGTGGGCCGGGGCAGCGGGCGTGGCGCCGGCGGCCGAACCGGGCGCGGCCGGCTCGCTCGCCGAGCAGGCGGCGGCGATCCCGACGCCCTCCTGCGCCGAAGGGCCGGTGCGGGAGGGGGACGTCATCGTCGGCACCGACTGCGCCGATCACATCGTCGTGCCGCCGACCGTCACCTACGTGGACGGCGGGCCGGGGAACGACGTGATCGTCGGCAGCCTCACCACCGCCGCCTCCGGCTCCTGCGAAACCGGCTGTCACCTCGAAGTCGGCAGCCAGACCTTCGAAGGCGGCCCCGGCGACGACATCGTCTACGGCGACCGCGGCAACGACATCCTGCGCGGCAACGAAGGCGACGACCGCCTCTACGGCGGGATCGGCGACGACCGCCTCGAAGGCGGGCCGGGGAACGACTGGCTCTCCGGCGGCTTTGGCGCCGACACGATCGACGGCGGCGAAGGCAGCGACTACGTGCGCGGCGACGGCACCATCGACCACATCTTCGACACCGGCCTCACCGGCACCGACACGCTCAGCTACGCCTCCGGGGTGACGCCCGGCTTCGGCGCCGGGATCGCCACCGGGGTGAGCGGCTTCCCCGCCGGCCCCGAAGGCGAACGCGGCGTGTACCTGCACATCGGCGACGGCGGCGAAGACGCCGCGAACGGGATCGCGGCCTCGGGCGGCGGGGTCGACGAAGTGCAGCCGGGGGCCTTCGAGCGGATCATCGGCACGCCGTTCTCGGACTACATAGTCGGCACCGCGGCGGCCGAAGAAATCCTCGGCGGCGGTGGGGCCGACGTGATCAAGGGAGGCGGCGGGGCGGACGTGCTGCGCGGCGGCGCCGACGGCGACTACCTCGAAGGCGGCCCGGGCTCCCGGATGTACGGCGAAAGTGTCAACGAAGCCGGCGAACCCAAGGTCGACTTCTGCACCGGGGACGGGCAGAAGATCGGCTGCGAAGCGACGACCGCGGCGGTGCGCACGCGCGGGACCGGAAAGGTGAGCGTCGGCGAGACCGACGCCGGGTCCGAATCCACCGACGTCTACCTGGTCGGCAGCAGCGGCGCCGACGACGTCACCGCGCACTACGCCGGCGGCGCTGTCGAATTCAGCCTCACGAGCGGGAGCTTCGACACCTCCAAGGAAGACGCGGGCGGTTGCGCGGTGACCGCGACCCACGCCACCTGCCCGCTCCGCGCCCCGGCCGCCCCGGACGTGCCGGCGCTCGACGCCCTGACGATCGCCGGGATGGGCGGCGATGACACGATCACCGCCGCCGACTTCCCCGACGGGACCGGGGTGACCGAGCTCGGCGGAGCCGGCGCCGACACGCTCACCGGTGGGGCGAGCGAAGACGTCCTCGTCGACGATCCGCCCGCCAACCCGAGCGCCGACACGCTCCACGCGGGCGCCGGCGACGACGCGCTCCTCCACAACGGCGGCGCCGACCTGCTCGACGGCGGCGAAGGGTCGGACCTCTTCCTGTCGGTCTCGATCTGCGACGGGGAGACGATCGACGGCGGGGCCGCGGCCGGGTCGGATCGCGACAACGCCTCCTGGGCGCGACTCGGCGGCGGCGGGGTGGACGCGCGGCTCGACCTCGGCGAGGTCGGCGAAGTCGGCCCAGGGGAAGCACCGATCTGCCCGGCGGGGCGGAGCCTCGACCGGCTGGAAGGGATCGAGGACCTCGAGGGCTCGGAAGGCAACGACGTCCTCTACGGCGACGGCGGGGCGAACCAGTTGCTCGGGCACCGCGGCGAAGACACCTATCGGGCGCTCGGCGGCGACGACACGATCTTCGCCAACTCGGGGACGCGGGACCGGGTGATCGACTGCGGCGAAGGCAACGACAGCGCGGTGATCGACGTCGCCGCGGTCGGCGACCCGGCGCCGATCGGCTGCGAGCGGGTGCGCGAAGGGGCGGCGAACGAATTCAAGCTCGAAATCGAAGAACCGCCGCCGGCGTCGACCGCGCCGGGGCCGGTGAGCGTCCCGGCCCCGGCGCCCACCCCGCCCGCGCCGACGAAGCCGAGCAAGCCGAAACCCGACCGGACCCCGCCGCGGACGAAGCTGCTGCGCCGGCCGCCCGCCCTGGTCCGGGTGGCGCCGGGACGGCGGGCGACCGTGACCTTCCGCTTCGCCGCGAGCGAGAGCTCCCGCTTCGAGTGCAAGCTCGACGCGAAGCCCTACCGTCGCTGCCGCTCGCCGTTTCGCTCCCACCTCGCGATCGGCCGCCACGCCTTCCGCGTCTTCGCCGTCGACGCCGCGGGCAACCGCGACCGCACCCCCGCCCTCGCCCGCCTCCGCGTCACCGCCCGCCCCCCACGGTGAGTTCGCACTTAGGCCCGCTATGCGGTGATTTCTGCGAACGCATGCCGGGGAGGGCGCCTCACTAGGCTCGGTCCTACAGCCAACTTCCGATTGGAGAACCGATGAGCAAAGCGATCTACACCGCCGAGGCCCAGGTCACCGGCGGGCGCGCCGAGGGACATGGCAAGACCAGCGACGGGGCGCTCGAGGTCGACCTGCGCCTGCCCGCCGAGATGGGCGGCGAAGGGGGCGGCACCAACCCGGAGCAGCTCTTCGCGGTCGGCTACGCGGCCTGTTTCGAGGGCGCCATCGGGGCGGTCGCGCGGCGGCAGAAAGTGGAGACGGAGGATGTCGTGATCGACTCCAAAGTGTCGCTTCATCCGGGCGAGGAGCGCACTTTCGTGCTCTCCGTTGAGCTTGACGTGACGCTGCCGTCGGTCGAGGGCGACGCCGCCGTCGAGCTGGTCCGCGAGGCGCACAAGGTGTGCCCGTATTCGAACGCGACCCGCGGCAACATCGAGGTGACGCTGACCGCCAACGGGGCGCCGGTCTGAGAGGAGCCGCCCGCCGGAAGGACTCGGCGGCCGGGGGGAGAACCGGAGGGGCGTGAATCGACCGGCCCTCCGCCTCCCCCTCAGCGCCATCGGCGTGGTCGCGGTGATCGCGATGGCGATCATCCTGCCGACCGCCTTCGGCGCCTCTGCCCCGACGCCGACGCCGGTCCGCAGCGCGCTCGCCCAGACCGAACGGGTCCAGGGCGCGCCCGGCCGCACCATAGTCCTCAGCAAGGTGACGGTGCCGCCGGGCGCCCGGCTCGCCGTCCACCACCACCTGGGAACGCAGATCTCGCGCGTCGTCTCCGGGACGCTCACCTACACGGTGCGGGAAGGGAAGGCCGAACTCTTCGAAGGCGAATCGGAAGAACCGCGCCTGGTCCGTGACATCACCGCCGGCAAGACGGCGAAGATCCGTGCCGGTCAGTGGCTGGTCGAGCAGCCCGGCGACATCCACCAGGCCGCCAACCGCGGCTCCTCACCCGTGGTGATCTACCTGGCGACGCTGCTCAAGGATGGCGCCGCTCCTTCGACTCCTGTCGATCCGCATCGTCCCGGCGCTCCTCGGTAGCGTGCCGGTTCGGATGCCGCTCCTGCGGCTCCGGCTCGTTCGTCCCCGGCTCTTTGATCGCCGCCGCCGCGTCTTTGGCTTTGTCGGTAAGGCTGCCTTTACCTTGGGCGATCTTGGCGACTTCCTGCGCGTCCTCTTTCAACGACTCGACGCCGCCGCGTTCGTCGACGATCTTCTTGCCTTTGTTGAACAGGCTTTTCAGGTCCATGACATTCCTCTCCTCGGGGGGCGTGTCTCGGGCGTGACGCTGACAGAAATCTACGCGCGTTCCCGCCCGGGACGCTATGCTGCGACGCGATGACGATCCCGGGTGGACAGAATGTGCAGCGCCACGCTCTTCGCGCGTCCTCCGCAGTCGTCGTCGTTGCCGTCGTTGGTGTCGTTACCGAGGCCGAGCTCATCAAAAGCTCGGTCGTCGTCTGACACCCCAAGAACGCCCGCCGACCAAGAAAGCAGACGAAAGGGACGCGGCGGAGGCGTTGCCGGCCGTGCCGATCCCTTCAAAACACTGGCAGGAAGCACTCGGAATCCTCGCTGCCAGGCGCTATCCACAGCCGCAGCTCCCGCCGTCGATGACGCAGCAGCCGCACGCATAGGACGGCCTCACCGAGGTCGACCTCAGAGGATCTCCGGGGTCTGCGTTCCGCGGGCTGCCGCCGGCTCGGGACCGGCAGATCTCCGGCCCGCCACCGCGAGCGCGGGAGGCGGGTAGCGCGCTCGATCGGTCCCGTCCGGCAGCGATCAGCGGCCGGTCCCCGGACCGGCCTCGATCGCGGCCTCGACCTCGGCGAGTCGCGCCTCCGCCCCGAAGGCGGTGAGGACCCAGGTGGCGCCGGCCTCCTCCCACGGCGCCGCGGCATCCCCGGGAGCGATTTCGACGGCAAGATCGAAGGCGCCCTCCGCGCCCGGCCGGAGCCGGGCGACCTCTTCGGCGACGCGCGCCAGCGCCGCGGGATCCGGGAGCCCGATCGGGAAGAATCCGTCCCAGCGGACGGCGCGCTCGAGTGGGCGCCGGCGGGTCTTCCACCGGCCTGCCACCCAGACCGGGATCCGCGGACTCTGCACCGGCCCGGGCTCGAACTCGCCGGCCCAGAAAGAGGCGAGGCGATCGAGGCCTTGGTCGAGGAGATCGGCGCGCCGGCGCGGATCCACCTCCTCGCCGAACGGCTCGAGCTCGCCGTTGCGGGGGCTCCCGAGGCCGACCCCGAGGGTCAGCCGACCGTCGCTGAGGCGGTCCAGCGTCACCGTCTCCCGCGCCACTTTCTGGATGCGGCGACGCGACAGGGGGGTGACCATCGGGCCGATCCTGATCCGCTCGGTGGCGCCCGCGATCGCCGCGAGGGCGATCCACGCGTCGGCGACCGCCCCGACCGGCGGGCGATAGTTGACGTGGTCCCAGAGGAAGAAGCCGTCCCACCCGCTCCGCTCGGCCCGCCGCGCCAACTCGACCAGAACCCGTGGATCGACGAGCTGGTCGAACGGCGGGAGGTAGACGCCGCGCTTCGCGCTCGAGCTGCCTCCATTCCCTTCCAGATCGGACACTGAGCTCAAGGTACCGACGTGCGCTTGCGCGATCCCCCGCAAGCGCCAGGCGGAGGGGCGAACCGCGACGGTCGAGGGGGAGCGGAGCGGTGACGATGCTCTGCCGACGTGGGACCTCGGAACCTGCGGTCGGCGACCTTCGCGACGAGCCTCTAGGATCAGTCCTGATGACGATGACCCGGCCGACCCCCGGACGCGCAGCCGACACCCCGCTTCTCATCGCGGTGTGCCGTCTGAGCGCCATGGCGATCGGCCGCCACTCATCCGCCATCGCATAGATTGGCTCCCTGAAGCCATTTCGCCCGGATAGCTCAGTTGGTAGAGCACTTCCATGGTAAGGAAGGGGTCACGAGTTCGAGTCTCGTTCCGGGCTTTGAGAAGCCGCCTGTAATAGGGCGGTTTTTCTGGGTCTGGGGTCTGGGCGGCGTGGTCAAAACGGGGCAAATGGCAGCCCATTGGCAGGCCGACCCCCTATTGATTCCACCTACAGGGGTCGAGCGGAGGTTGCACTAGGTAGTACGGGCGTCTCTATCGACGGCCGCAACCACCAACGATGGAGGTCGAGGAGGCGGGGCCACATCACCTACTCTTGACTAATGGAAAACGAGCTTCGGCAGTTAGGCGCAGCGTGCCACAGCTATGGGGCGCCTGGTTGCTCTTGTGCTTCGGCGTTTTCGCAGGCGTGCTTGCATGCGTGGAACTGGTCGAGTCCGGCGACTATTGGCCTGCCCTTGCTTGTGCCGCGATCGCCCTAATCTGCGCCGCAGGCGTCCTGGTGCCGATCGCATCCCAGAGTGTGCGTAGGTGGTGGTGGTAGCGGGTGGTTAGCTCGCAGCCGCTCGCCTAAGCAGTTGCTCGAAGAACCCGCCCAGGATTCCGCCGAGCCGACCCTCATCGGGGCGGTGAGAACGGGACGAGGATTTCCTACGCCGATTCCGCGTGGTTGAATAATTCGCCTAGGGACACGTCGAGCGCGTCGGCAAGGGTGGCGATCGTCTCAACGGTCGGACTGCGCTCGCCTCGCTCGATCCCACCTATGTAGTTGCGGTGGACGCCCGTCGCTTCGCTCAACGCCTCCTGCGTCAGCCCGCGCTCACGGCGAGCGTCGGCCAGGGCACGGCCGAGAGGGGGGAGCACACGATGCGGCTGCGCCATCCTGACGACGCTGCCAGGGATGCCGCTGCACCTCTACAGCCTGAGCGTGTGATTCACTCTGACCGCTCGGTCGGCCTCGCCACCCCGCCGACCAGGCTAATGCAGGGGCGGCTCGGTCTGGAGGTAGTCAGTGAAGCGAATCGCAGTCGCCGTGGTTCTCGTCGTCGCCGCGGTCGGACTGGTCGCCTGCGGGGGCGGTAGCTCGACCAGCTCGGCCGAAGAAATCGAAGCGGCCGAAGGAGTCGTTCTCTTCCATGAGTGGCAGCGTCTTAGTGGCCTCCCCGCAAAAGGGATTCACCGTCTCTCGATGGCTCTCGAATACGGCACCAAACAGGAAGCCGAAAGCCTGGAAGAAGTGGTGACCGTGGAGACGCTCTTCTCGTACGAGGTCCGGATCGAGGGGCACCCCATCGGGGTTCTGAGGGGAATCGGCTGCGAGGTCTACCGGGTCATGGCAGAAATCGAGACCGACGGGAACCTCGATCCTTTCGCGGCTTTTCCGCTCTGAGCTCATCTGTCACCACCAGGCCCCTGACTGCGTATGGAGGAGATGCCACAATGAAGACCGTGAAGTCGCAGCCGAAAAGCACTGCTCCCGCAAGGCCGTCCTCGGAGGACAGGCCGAAGCACGGGCTGCCCGGCACCCCCACGGAGCGAAGCGCCCGGATCAAGGCGGCCGCCAAGGCCAACCGGGAGACCCTGCGGCGCCTCGCCAAGTAGTCCCTTGACCGTTTACATCGAGCTGGGCGATTTCTGCGAGATTGCCGCGGAGATCCTCGAAACCACCCCAGAGCAGATCGCCCGGCTGCCCCGGATCGCCCTCGCCGATTCGGCTCTCGCCGCTCCGGGCTCGGGCTTCGGTGATGAGGACGCCTATCCGGAGTTGCTCGAAAAGGCGGCGGTCCTGATCGAACACCTGGCCCGCAACCATCCGCTGCCCGATGGCAACAAGCGCGCCGCGTTCCTCTCGGTCTGGATCTTCATGGAGGTCAACGGTCGGCCATTCCGGGGCGAAGATCCTGACGTGGATGTTTCGATGGTGGAGCGGATCGCGGCAGGCGAGACGACCCTGCCAGAGATCGTCGCCTGGATCGATTCCCGGACCGCGGTTTCGTCCTGACCCGGTCCCGAATGGCCGAGGGCAAGGCCTCTCGCCGTCGGCAGACTCGCCGGTGAGAGAGGAGCAGATCGCCGCATTCTCGGATTGTCGAATGCTGGCGAGATTGCTCAAGGTGACGCTCTGACGTAGCGTCACCTCCAGTCGTGGCAGAGGCGCGTGAAGTCGATCGGGGGAACGAGAGGGTGCGCAGGCTCATGCGACCCCCCGAGCTTGTCGTGCCCTTCTTGGGTGCGGGTGTATCCGAAAGTGCAGGGCTCTCCGCAGACGAGGCCGCTACCTGAAACCTCGGCTGGCGGCCCGGTCGCCCGCCCCCGTCGAGGAGACGGCGAGCGGTCCGGTCAGTGGGGGGGCGGACCGGTCCACGTGAGACGGACAGAAAAGTGCTGATGCGGAACGAGAACGATTCTGCTTGGGTACCTCGCAGGCCGCGCGGTGGCCCCGAGCCGATCGCGGTTCGGCAACCGGACATAGATGAAGGTAGGGAATCGGATGTCGGGAGTTCGACATGTGTGGTCTGCGCTGTTGGTGCTGAGTGCCGCCATTTTGGCGGTGGTCGTCTATGGCACGATCGGCCTGGGTCTGACCGCGGCGCAAGGAGACGAATCGAACATCATTGGCGAACCGCCGGCCGCCGCCCCGACGGCACGGCAGACGAAGGAGGCCCTCGAAGCGGCAGGCGTCGGCCGGGTTGCGGAACCGGCGGAAACCGACCTGCAGGTCGCCGAAGAACTCCCGCACCGTGGCCTGAGTGGCGAAGAAGCGCTCGAACTCACCGACGGCGTCTTCGGCGCCGAGCTGGAAGCGTCGGCGGGAATCTACGACGAACTCGAACCGACGAAGTTCCTCTCCGAACATGCGGCCGTGGTCCCCGCGTCCTCGCTGCCCGAACCGCCCGGAGACGAACCTTCCGGTCAGGAAGGGGCCGGTCCGCCGGACGGCCTCGCCGCCGACCAGCCGGTGCTGATCGAATCGCTCCTCCCACTGGAGACCGAAGACGCCGAAGGGAAGGTGGAACCGGTCGACCTCAGCCTGCAGCACCCCGAAGGTACCGGCGGCGGCCTGGAGCCGCAGAACCCGCTGACGGAACTGATGATCCCCGCCCACCTGGAAGAAGGGATAAAACTGGGAGAATTCGGGATCGAAGTGATGGGAACCACCGGCGCGGTCGCTCCGACCGACGTCGAGGAACGGTATGCCTTCTACCCGAACGTGGCGGAAAACACGGACCTCGCCGTCGCGCCGACCCCGACCGGGGTCGAGACGATGACCGACATCCGCAGCGCCGAAGCGCCCCGCTCCTCCACCTATCGCCTCTCGGTGCCGTCAGGCGCGACCCTGCAGGCGGCGCTCGGCGGAGGAGCGGAAGTCGTGGAAGGAGGGCGGACGTCCCTGATCGTCCCGAAGCCGAGCGCGATCGATGCCTCCGGGGCTGCGGTCCCGACCGAGATGACCGTGGAGGGCGACGAGCTCACGGTTTCGATTTCTCCAGATTCCGCGACCCGGTACCCGGTCCTCCTCGATCCGGCGTACATGCCGGAAGGGTGGAACTGGAACGAAAAAGGCCAAGGCTTCAACGGCTGGTCCTCGAGCACCACCGCCCCTGCCTACTCGGCCCTCACCTACGAGTCTCCTATGACGCAGCCGGGCGGCCGATCACCTCGAAGATCTGGAGTGGCGGCATCGGCATGGCGAGGATCGAAGCCCGGAGCCAGACCACCTACAGCCCCACGCTGGGGCTGCCGACCGAACAGAAATTCGTCTGCGAAGAAAAAAGCTGCACCGGCTTCGACAGCCAGGCGACCACCACGACCTACAACGCTCTTGGTCAGGTGACCAGATACGAAGACGCCGACGGCGCCGTGACGGAAACGAAATACGACGCCTATGGGCGCCCGTCGACGGTGACCGACCCGAGAGGCACGGAGACGATGCACCGCGACGAAGCATCCGGCGTGCTCACGAGCATGGAAGTCCCCGGAGTCGGCACGTTCACCGCCCACTACGACGCCGACGGAGACCTGACCGAACGCGGCCTATCGAACGGCCTGACGGCGAAGACGACCTACAACCAGGCGGACGAACCGATGGGCCTCATCTACACCAAGACGAGCTCCTGCGGCAAAAGCTGCACCTGGTATGAAGAATCGCTCGAACGCTCGATCGAAGGCCGGATCATCGCCGACAATGGCACGCTCGTGAGCAACCTCTACAAGTACGACAAGGCGGGGCGACTGACCGAAGCGACGGAAACGCCGACCGAAGGCGAATGCACGAGCCGTCTCTATACCTACGACGCGGACTCGAACCGGTTGTCCAAGACGACCAGGCCCCCCGGTGTCGGCGGGGCGTGTCCGACTTCGGGTGGGACCACGCAGAGCTATAACTACGACGAAGCCGACCGGCTGATCGGGCCGACCTACGACGCCTGGGGACGCATCACCAGCCTGCCGGCGGAATTCGCCGGGGGGAAAGCGCTCACCACCGGATACTTCGCCAACAACATGGTGGCCAATCAGACCCAGAACGGGGTGACGAACACCTTCCAGCTCGACGCCACCGGCCGCCAGCGCCAGCGCGAACAGACGGGCGGGGTGGCAGGCATCGAAATATTCCACTACGACGGGACGGGTGACTCGCCGTCCTGGACCGCCCTGGGCTCGACCTGGAGCCGGAACATCCCTGGTCTCGGAGGCGAACTAGCGGCTGTACAGGAAAGCAACGGGACCACGACCTTCAAGCTCACCGACCTTCACGGCGATGTCGTGGCGTCGGCGAGTTCGAGCCCGACTGCGACGAAACTTCTGGCGACGTTCCGCTTCGACGAATTCGGCGAACCGGAGTCTGGCGGAGCGGGGAGGTACGGATGGCTCGGAGGGAAGGCGCGGCGCACCGAACTGTCCTCGGGCGTGATCCAGATGGGCGCGCGCAGCTACATCCCGCAGCTGGGCCGGTTCCTGACTCCGGACCCGGTGCCCGGAGGCTCGGCAAACGCGTATGACTATGCGGATCAGGACCCGATCAACATGTTCGACTTGGGCGGGGAATGCCCGAAAAACAATCCCGACGACCCCTGTCACAAGGGGAACCGAAAAGGGTCTCGAGCAGAGACGCCGCACGAACATCGTAAGTTCACCAAGAGGGAACATCGTGCGATTGTGAGAGCCGCTCGAGAATTGGCCGAAGAAAAGACGGTCAGGCTACGGATCAGGGTTGTTAACAAGACCGTCGCGGAAATGAAGAGCATCGTCGAACAACACAATGCCGCCAATTCACAGTCTGGGCTCGAATCGCTATTGAGTTCACTCGGCGCGAAGGTCGAGTCTGTCTTGCCCGATTGTGCACAAGTTGGGGCCGCGTTGGATGGCGCGTCATTCGTGACGGGAAGCATCGCGATCGGATTAGCGGCGGTTCCGGGCGCTCAGGGTGCTGCCGGTGGGCTGGGCCTTGCTTCAGGGAGCACGGGACTTGCAGCCGTTCCGTTCGACGTAGAGGGAAAAGAAGGGAATTGCTAACCGGCGCCGCCCTAGCGCCTGGAACTTTTGTTCCTGTTGTCGTAGGCGTTATGTTTGGTGGTGTTATCTCGGTTTTCGTAGTTTGGCGGGAACTGGGGCCGACCGCAGAAGAGAAGGGACCGCCGAGCCGAAACCCGGCGACTTTCGCAATGGCGATGAGGAGGTTGGCTGCGATCTACTTGGCCATCGCGTTCCTATTCTTTGTCGTGGCGATCATCACGGGAGGGGCCGCGCCGATCATCATCACCGCCCTTAACCTCGGCCTCGGTCTACTGGGCTTCGTAGTTGCTCGTCGTTCTGGAAGACCTAAAACCTCCCGGTAGTTGGGGGCTAGCCTTAATGGCTACCGGCTCGGCATTCGTCGGCAACGCGCAGCAAACGAGCGATTGTTTATAGGACACGCTTGGCTCTGTAGTGTCCAGAGCGCCACTCGCCCTTTTTCCTCGATCCCGGCGAATCGTGCGAATTTTACCCGGCGTCAGTCGGCGCCGAACGTGTGCGCGTGCCGTACCGAGGTGTGGGTAGCAGCGGGACGCGTAGACCTGCGCGACGCCTGTGCGCGGCGAGGCGGCAAGGACTCCGGGCGGTCCAGGACGGCGAGTCACCCGTCCCGTCGTAGTGGAATATTTCGATGCGGTGTCGGGAGGCTTTACCGGCCCGTTCAGGTCCCCGTCGGCGTCATAGGCCGCGATGAAGGTCCCAACCCCCAGACACTGCGCCGCCGACCCGGGTCGATCCTGCGGATCCTGGGACGGTAGAAGCCGAGGGAGATGGTACGAATCCGGTATCGTGATTACGCCTACGACAGGAACCTCCCAATCAACGTAAAGGACGCGTTGGCGATTTAGTGCAGATATGCGACGCACCCACAAAAGGGAGTAGGCAGCGGGAAGATAGTCGGAAGCGAACCCCTTAAAAGCCCGACGCTAGAAGGCCAAATGCCTTGGGGCTGGGAGAACTGGAACAAAGGGCCGCCAATTGAATTTGCCTGTGAAATTGGACAGGAATACAAGGTCACGCTCACCGTCCTAATTGGTGTGACCTTTGGCAGAATAGAAACCGAATCGGTGTCCGCGGAGGAGGTTTGCGGCCATGGACGATATTGAGGCCGATCGCAAGACCCTTGGAGGGAAGTGATGTCAAGCAAGCCTCGGTTGACCGCGATCTGCGTCGCCCTGATGTGCGCGACGGGTATCGGGGTTGCCGTTCATGCGGCGTCCGGTTCTGCTGGAGGAGTCTGCCTGAAACGTCCGCTTCGGGCGATGATCGGCCATGGAGTGTCACCCGCCGGCCAGAAGTGGTACGTCGTGAGTCACCTGAAGAACGACGACCGCTGCCATACGCGCATGTTGGAAACCACGTTTCACCCGTCTGGCACTAGCGCGGTCAGTTTTGGGGCCGGTTACGGCGTTCCCATCGGAGGCAGCCTATCTTCTACTTTCGTGCTCTTTTCGGAGCAGATGAAAGTTGGCGAAGAGATCGCGTATGGCGGGTTCACCTCGGATAAGGTGGCATTAGTCGAAGCATCGACCGGTGAGGGCCACTGGGTCAAGATCGAACCGAAAAGACCGCAGCTACCGAAGGTCCCGAGTTGGCTTCGCAATGTTCGTTACTTCATCGAATATCTGCCCCGGGACAAGAAGGTCGAGTTTGTGCGGGTTCGAGACCGAACGGGGCGCGTCTTATACCAAGGACGCGAAACGGTCTTCGGAAAATTCGAGGACGTAGGCGTTCTGTAGCGCGAGGGCTGGCGGGTGTCGGCGTAGGCATCTGCACAAGCGGCGTGCGGTGAATCCCATCGCCGCCCAGTGGATTGTTGATCAATCCGGCTCGGATACATGCGTCGGTATCACGCCGGGCTATGCGAACGTGGCGTCAACTCGAGGGCGAGCTGCGTATGGCCAAGCGCCAATGGCTGACTCCACGAAGCCGGCGGTGATCATCAACACGCAGGCGGTCACGGCGGCCCAAGGTCGATCGCCCATCGACACGGCGCCTTCGGCCGCATTCACTTCATGAACAAGGTGGATTGCTCGTTGGATGCACATTCCGTTTGTTCGCCCCCCCGGGAGGTTCACGGGGTTGCGGGATTAGGAGCCGGCAAGACGCTACGTTTCCGCGCGTGACTTGGAGGCGCCTCGGCAGGTAGACCGCTCCCGTGCTCTTGCTCGCGTGGTCAGGAACCTCGGCAGGGCCTGAACCTCGACGGCTCCTCTTCCAGAGCTGAGCACGCAAGTGCCGGGGGCGGACGTTTCGACCGGCGGGCAAAACGTCGTCCACGGGGTCCGGTCACCAGTCCGACCGCGTGAAGCTCGGGCCCCGAAGGCGAGCACGACCCATGGCTTGCGCCTGGCGCCCCCCGGCTGAAGGTCGCGGGAGGGGGACGCTCGTGTCGATGACGACGTTGGGCATGGCGACCGCCAGCCTAGGTCGCAGTCGGGCGGCGTAATACTCCTCGGAGAGGGTGGCGAGGACCTGCTCGTCGGTCACGTCCGCGTTACGCTGCCGGTGTCCGCCTCTCTGCGCACTGGAAGTCGCCCCCGTCAGCGGCTTTTCCGTCGACGGCCTCGGCCCGGCGTCAGGCTCGCGTCTCGCCTTCGTCGCACGGCAGAGCCGTTCCGTGGTCGGCAGATCTCCGGCCGCCGGCCGGACTAGGATGCCGCCGTGGTCCGCTCTGCTCGCATCGTGGTCGCCTTGGTCGTGGGGCTGGTGGGACTGCTCACCTTCCAGGTCGCCGACGCCTTCGCCGAATCGGCGCAGCTCTTCGCCACGAGCTTCTACTCGAGCGAAGGTGAAGTGCTGCCCATCTCGCTGGCGACGCTGAGCGCCGGGACGAAGGTCAAGCTGGGCGGGCAGAAGCCGTTCGGGATCGCGATCTCCCCCGACGGGGGTCGCGCCTTCACCGCGAACCTCGGTGGCGGCGGGGTCTCGGCGATCGAGACCGCCACCGGGTCGTTCACCACCGCCACCGGCGCCGCCCTCAAATCGCCTGGTTCGATCGCCGTCTCGCCCGACGGCTCCCAGGTCTACGTCGGCAACGTCTACGAAGACACCGTCGCCGTGGTCGACGCTCACACTCTCGCCGTCGCGCCCGCCGCGATCACGGTCGGCGAATGGCCGGAGGCGATCGCCTTCACCGCCAACGGGCAGTTCGCCTACGTCGCCAACACCCAGACCGGCAGCGAGGACGTCTCGGTGATCGACACCGCGACGCGGTCGGTGGTGAAGACGATCACCGCCGGCCTGCCTCCCTTCCCGTGCAGGCTGGCGGTCTCGCCGCGCAACGGCGACATCGTCGTCGCCGGCGGCTGCGGCGCGGGCAGCGGAGGCGTCTCGGTGATCGATCCCCTGACCGACGCGGCGACGCCGGTCGCCGGGGCGGGCAGCGACCCCGACAACGCCTTGGCGATGGCGCCGGACGGCACCCGCGCCTACGTCCACGACAACAGCAACGGCGACATCAAGATCGTCGACCTCCTCACCGACCAGGTCGAATCCACCCCGCTCGCCGTCGGCCAGGGCGAACTGGAAAACATGGTGGTGTCGCACTCGGGCCGGTTCCTCTACGCGCCGCGCTACGACGCCGGGACGATCTCCCAGATCGACACCGCCACCGGGGCGGTCAAACCGATCTCCACCTCCCTCGGGCGGGCTACCGCGGCGGCGATCACGCCGGGGGCGGCCCCCGCCGCGGCATTCACCGTCGGCCCCGGGAGCGCCGGCGCCGCGACCACCTTCGACGCCGGCGCCAGCACCACCCCGGACGGCGGCCCGGCGACCTACGAATGGAATTTCGGCGACGGCACCACCGAGACCACCGCCGCGCCGACCGTCTCCCACGCCTTCGCCGTCGCCGGGAGCTACACCGCCGTCCTCACGGTCCGCGACGACGAAGGCTGCGCGGCCGAATTCGTCTACACGGGCCAGACCGCGGTCTGCGCGGGCGGGGCGCAGGCGCGGTCGAGCCATGCCTTCACCGTCCCGGCGGCACCCTCGCCGCCGTCCTCCGCTCCCACCACCGGTCGCTCTTCCTCCACGGCGCACTGCCGGGTCCCGAAACTTCACGGCCGCGGCCTCAAGGCCACCCGCCATCGGCTCCGTCTCGCCGGGTGCCGGCTCGGCAAGGTCCGCGGCGACCAAGGACGGAAGTCCAAGGTGGTGCACCAGCATCCGGCCCCCGGCAGGCAACTGCCGGTGGGCGCGAAGGTCACCGTGCGGGTCGAACCTCCGTCGCCCGCACGGTAGCGGCGAACCGGCTCGGACCGAGGCGCCGCACGGTGCTCGGGCCGACCGCTCGGCCGGCCGGGCGACCTTCGCTGCCGCGCCCGCCGGCCCGGCCCCTCAGCGCGAGCGCTCCAGCACCTCGCCGAAGGCGTGTTCGATCTCGGCGCTCAGGTCGAGGCGGAAGAGGGCGACGAGGGCCTCGACGCCGAGCGGGCGCAGGCGTTCGACCGACTCGGTGATCTCGGCCCAGCGCTCGGCCGGCCGGCCGGCGTCGTCGAAGGGGCCCCAGAGCTCGTCGAGGAAGAGCTCGACGAAGGCGCGGGCGGAGGAGCGCGAGTTGCGCTTGAGCTTGCCCATCACCTCGACCGCGGCGGCGAGCGGGATCCCCATCGCCTGCACCTCCTCCGCCGCCCGCAGGAGGACCGGGCTCGGGGCTTCGAAGCGGCCCTCGCCGACGGCGACCAGGAGGCCGAGCTTTTCCGCCTTCGCGGTCAGCTTCGGTTCGTCGACGCCGAAGCGCTCGGTCAGCTCCGCCTGGGTGAGGACTTCCGGCGCCTCGGCGGGGAGGGGGGCCTTGAGCGCCGCGCGCAGGTCGGCGAAGCGCTCGGCGTTGGCCCCGTACTCGCCGATCAGCCGCTTGATCGCGCTCAGCTTCAGGCCCTCCGCCTGCATCTCCTGGATCAGCCGCAGGCGCTCGACGTGGAGGCGGCCGTAGTAGCCGATCCGGGCGCGGACCTCGGGCGGCGGCAGCAGCCCGCGTGACTGGTGGTTGCGGATGTTGCGCACCGACATGCCGGTCTCGTAGGCGAGCTGCTCGACCGTCAGCTCGCGGTCGTCCGCCGCGGGGCCGCCCGGCGGCGGGAGGATCTCGGGGTCGGTCATCGATCCATCATAACTCTTCCTATGTAACCTCAAATGAGGTAACGTTTAAGAGGTAACGATGGCCGAGGCAGGAGCGAAACCGATGGTCCACCCCTTGCGGCGGCGCGCCCTCGACGCGGCGCGGACCCTCTTCACGCCCCTGCTGCCCGACGACTACCTGGAGATGATCGACCCGCTCTGGTCGACGCGCGAACTGCGCGGCCGGATCGAGCGCGTCGAGCCCGAGGCCGACGGCGCGGTGAACCTCCTGATCCGTCCCGGCCACCGCTGGCCCGGCCATCTCCCTGGTCAGTACCTGCGCATCGGGGTGGTGATCGACGGCGTCCACCACTGGCGCGCCTACTCGCTGACCACCGATCCGCGGCGCCCCGACGGCTGCATCGGCATCACGCCGAAGCTGGTCGAGGCCGGCGTCGTCTCGCCCTACCTGGTGCACCGGGCGCGGCCGGGCGACGTGGTCCGCCTCGGCGGCGTCGAAGGCACCTTCGTCCTCCCCGAGCCGCCGCCCGCGCGGCTCCTCTTCATCTCCGCCGGCTCCGGGATCACCCCGATCATGAGCATGCTGCGCGGCCTCGACCGCGCCGACGCGCTCGGCAACGTCGTCTACCTGCACTCGGCCCGCCACGCCGACGGCGTCATCTTCGGCCCCCGCCTGGAGGAGATCGCGGCGCGCCGCCCCGGCCTGCGCCTGCACCTCCAGATCACCGCCGAGGCAGGCCGCATCGCCCCCGCCGACCTGGACCGGCTCTGCCCCGACTGGCGCAACCGGACCACCTTCGCCTCGGGCCCGGGGGAGATGCTGGACCAGCTCCGCGCCCACTGGCGGGACGAGGGCGACCCCGAGCTCCTCGCGATCGAGCGCTTCCAGCCGATCGTCGGCGACGCCGGCGTCGGCGGCGCGGGCGGGACGGTCAGCTTCCTCGCCAGCGACGCCGCCGTCGCCTGCGCGGGCCAGACGCCGATCCTGCGCGCGGGCGAGGAGGCGGGCCTGGCGCTGCCGTTCGGCTGTCGGATGGGCATCTGCCACACCTGCGTCGGCCGCCTCCACTCGGGCCGCGTCCGTGACCTGCGCACGGGCGAGGTCCACGGGGCCGCCGGCCAGACCGTGCGCACCTGCGTCAACGCCCCCGAGGGCGATGTCGAGATCGAGCTTTGAGCGAAAGGAGACCGCGATGAACGCCACCGCAACCACCGAGGCGATCGAGCCGAGCCCGCTCGCCCGTCTCTCCGACGAGCAGCTGACCCAGATCGCCGCCGAATTCGACGCGATCCGCGACCGGGTGATGGGGGAGCTCGGCGACCGCGACCGCCGCTACATCGAGAACGTGATCGCCCTGCACCGGCGCCTCGCGGTGCTCGGCCGGGTGCTCCTGCTCGCCTCGCGCAGGCGGCCGGCCTGGCTGGCCGGCACCGCCGCGCTCGCCGCCGCCAAGGTGCTCGAGAACATGGAGATCGGCCACAACGTGATGCACGGTCAGTGGGACTGGATGAACGACCCGCGCATCCACTCGACCACCTGGGACTGGGACAACGTCTCCCCGGCGGAGGCCTGGAAGCACTCCCACAACTACGAGCACCACACCTTCACCAACATCCGCGGCAAGGACCGTGACCTCGGCTACGAGATCATGCGCGTCGACCCCGAGCAGCCCTGGCACCCGGTCTACCTCCTGCAGCCGCTCTACAACCTGGTCCTCGCCGCGCTGTTCGAGTGGGGGGTGGCGCTGCACGACCTCAATTTCGAGGCGATCAGATCGGGTGAGAAGCCGGCCTGGAAGGTGCGCCAGGAGCTCCGCGCGATCGGCGTCAAGGTGCGCGAACAGGCGCGCAAGGACTACCTCGCCTGGCCGCTCCTGAGCGGGCTCGCGATGGCGGCGCTCGGGGCCGTCGGGCAGCTGCGGGAGGAGCGCCGGGAGCCGACCCGCCGCGGGCGGCGCCGGAGCCCGCTCGGCGCGGTGGCGCGGCGCGCCCTCGGCGATGGCGTCGCGGGCTTCCGGGCGACCCTCGCCGCCGACCTGACCGCCAACCTCGTCCGCAACGTCTGGGCCTACGCGATCATCTTCTGCGGCCACTTCCCGGAGGAGACCTACAGCTTCAGCGAAGCGGAGGTCGAGGACGAGTCGCCGGGCGGCTGGTACGTCCGCCAGCTGCTCGGCTCGGCGAACATCGAGGGCGGGCCGCTCTTCCACCTCGCCGCCGGCAACCTCGGCTACCAGGTGGAGCACCACCTCTTCCCCGACATGCCGAGCAGCCGCTACGCCGAGGTGGCCCCGCGGGTGCGGGAGACCTGCCATCGCCACGGCCTCCCCTACAACAGCGGCCCGCTCGGCCGCCAGCTCGGGACCGTGCAGCGCGCCATCCTGCGGCTCGCCTTCCCCGGCGGCCGGCGGAGGCGGACGAGCTGACCGAAGGGGCGTCGGCCGGGCCGCGGACGGCGCCGGCCCGGCCGACGCGACCTAGCCGACCGCCTTCTTCAGCTCGGCGCCCGCGCTGAACCTCGGCACCGTCTTCGCGGCGATCTGCATCGACTCGCCGGTCTGCGGGTTGCGCCCCATGCGGGCCTCGCGATGGGAGACCGAGAACTTGCCGAAGCCGGTAAGCCTCACCTCGTTCCCTTCGCCCATCTGCTCCTCGATCGCCTTCAGCGTCGCCTCGAGGGCGCGCTTCGCCTCGCCGACGCCGAGCCCGCTTCTCTCGGCGACGTCACGGACCAACTCATCCTTACCTACGAGTGCCATGGATCATCCTCCGAACTTCTCGGTGCTCCGCTACCCAACGCGGACTGTCACCCCGAAACGGTAGAGACGCCGTAGGTCGTCGCCGCGGCAGGGGCCGGATACGGGCGGAAAGTGGATCCCGCGCCGGATCGCGATGATCCCGGCGATGTCGCCCGCGCGGATCGTCTACGTCGGCCACGCCACCGTCCTGATCGAGCTGGACGGGGTCCGGCTGCTCACCGATCCGGTGCTCGGCTCCTGGCTCGGGCCGCTGCGCCGCCACGGCGCCGCGCCGCCGGCCGCGGTGACCGCGGGCCTCGACGCGGTGCTGATCTCCCACCTTCACCGTGACCACCTCGATCGGCGCTCGCTGCGCCGGCTCGCCCCCGAGGTGCCCCTCGTCGTCCCGGCCGGCACCGGGGCCTTCTTCGCCCGCCACGTCACCGGCGAGGTGGTCGAGCTCGCGCCCGGGCAGTCCCACCGGATCGGCGCCGTGGAGGTGACGGCGACGGCGGCCACGCACGAGATCGGCCGCCGTGGGATCGCCGCCGCGCCGGTCGGCTACCTGGTCGCGGGCGGGCGCCGGGTCTACTTCGCCGGCGACACCGACCTCTTCGCCGGGATGGCCGACTTCGCCCGCGGGCTCGACCTCGCGCTGCTGCCGGTCTGGGGCTGGGGACCGACCCTGGGCCTCGGCCACATGAACCCCGAGCGCGCCGCCCGCGCCGCCGCCGCGCTGGCGCCGCGCCTCGCCGTCCCGATCCACTGGGGGACCTTCTACCCCGCCGGGCTGGCGCGGCTGCGTCCGCTGCCGCTGAGCGAGCCGCCGCGCGAGTTCGCCGCCCGCCTGCGGGACCTGGCGCCGCAGGTCACCGCGAAGATTCTTCAACCCGGTGCGGCCCTGAGCATGCGAGAGTCGTGACGATGCGAGTCCGCCGGGCCATCCTGATCACCCTCCTCGACGCGCTGGTGCTGCTGGTGCTGTCCGCGCTCCTCGACTCCTTCGTGCTCGACGGAACCGGGAGCGCCCTGCTCGCCGCCGCCCTGGTCGGGATCCTGAACGCCCTGGTCTGGCCGGCGCTGGCCCGCCTCGCCCTGCCGCTCAACGTGCTCACCCTCGGGCTCGGCGGCCTGGTCCTGAACGCGCTGCTGGTCGGCGTGGTGATCAACCTGCTGCCCGACGCCCGGATCCGCGGCATCGTCGACCCGATCGTGATCACGATCGTGCTCGCCGGGACCACCGCGGTGGTCAACTACGCCTTCGCGATCGACGACGACGAATGGTGGTACCGGCAGGTGGTCCGGCGCCAGGCTCGGCGCCGCGGCGAGGTCACCGAGAGCGACGTCCCGGGCCTCCTCCTGCTGGAGATCGACGGCCTCGCCCACGACGTCCTGCTGCGCGCGATGCGCGACGGCAGCGCCCCGACGATGGCGCGGTGGCTGCGCTCCGGCAGCCACGAGCTGCGCCGCTGGGAGACCGACTGGTCCTCGCAGACCGGCGCCTGCCAGGCGGGGATCCTGCACGGCTCAAACGACGACATGCCCGCCTTCCGCTGGTGGGAGAAGGAGACCGGCCGGCCGATCGTCACCAACCATCCGCGCGACGCGGCGGAGCTCGAGCGGCGCCACTCCGACGGGCGCGGGCTGCTCCACGCCGACGGCGCCAGCCGGGCCAACATCCTCTCCGGCGACGCTCCCCACTCGATGCTGACGATGAGCACCGCGCTCACCCGCCGGCGGCCGCTGGGGCGTGACTACGGCGCCTACTTCGCCCGTCCCTACGCCGTCGCCCGCACGCTCGTCCTCGCCGTCGCCGACATCGCCCGCGAGCGCCGCGCCGCCCGCGGCCAGGTCCGCGACGACGTCCGCCCGCGCATCGCCCGCGGCCGCTCCTACGCGTTGATGCGCGCCTGGGCGACCGTGGTCCAGCGCGACCTCCAGGTGGCGACGGTGATCGGCGACGTCCTCGCCGGGCGCCCCTGCATCTACACCACCTTCCTCGCCTACGACGAGGTGGCCCACCACTCGGGGATCGAGCGCCCCGACGCGCTCGCCGTCCTCCACGACCTCGACCGCCAGATCGCCCGCATCGCCACCGCCTGCGCGGACGCGCCGCGGCCCTACCGCCTCGTCGTCCTCTCCGACCACGGCCAGTCGCAGGGGGAGACCTTCCGCGACCGCTACGGCCTGACGCTGGAGGACCTGGTGCGCGGCAGCTGCGACGCCGGCCGCGTCTTCGCCGCGATCGGTGGCGACGACGACGCGCTCTCCTACATCGGCGCCGGCCTCACCGAGGTCGCCCGCGACGACACGGTGGCGGGCCGCACGGTGCGGGTGGCGACCCGCGGGCAGGTGGCGGGCGGGGCGGTGATGCTCGACCAGGAGGGCCGCCGGGAGGTCGCTCCCGCCGGCGACGGCGAGCTGCCGGAGCTGTCGGTGATGGCGTCCGGCTGCCTCGGCCTGGTCAGCTTCCCGAGGCTGCCGGGGCGGGTCACGCTGGAGCGGATCGAGGCGCTCTACCCGGACCTGATCCCGGCCCTGCGGGAACACCCGGGGATCGGCTTCGTCATGGTCTGCTCGACGGCCGACGGGGCGCTGGCGATCGGCCCCGCGGGCGTCCACCACCTCGACGCCGAACGGGTGGTGGGGGAGGACCCGCTGGCCCCCTTCGGCCCCAACGCGGCCCGGCACCTGCGCCGCACCGACTCCTTCCCCCACTGCGCCGACCTGATGATCAACAGCGCCTACTGGGCGCGGTTCGACGAAGTGGCGGCCTTCGAGGAGCTGGTCGGCTCGCACGGCGGCCTCGGCGGGACCCAGTGCTTTCCGCTCGTCCTCCACCCGGGCGAGCTCGCCTGGCCTGCCGAGGAGGTGATCGGCGCCGAGTCCATCCATCGCATCCTCCGCGGCTGGCTCGCCGCCCTCGGTCACTCCTCGTACGGGCCGCCGGCGAGCGGGCCGCTCTCCGCCGCGGCGGCGGTCGACGGCGGCGTCTGATCGTCCTCCCGCCTGCGCTTGCGGCGGTCTTTCATCTCGCGGCTTTTCACCTTCGCGTCGGCGTAGGAGGACTCGACCAGCGCTTTGCCGCCGCTCCAGCCGAAGACCCAGGAGACCATCACGACGGCGAAGATCACGTTCCAGGCCGAGGTGACCAGCTGCTGGCTGATCGAGTAGGCGGTGGCGGTGGCCGCGTCGGTCGAGCCCGCCAGCGCCACCGAGTTCATCGCCTGGGTGACGCCGACGCCGCCGGGGGTCGCCGAGACCGTGTTGGAGATCGAGTTCGAGGCGGTCACGGTGGCGACGTCGTGGAAGGTGGCGGGGATGCCGTAGGCGGCGAGGAAGACGGCGACGATCGCCAGCCGCGGCAGGTAGCTGCCGAGCGACGGTGCGACGACGTCGAGGAGGAAGCGGCGCGGCGTGCGCAGGACCGCGCCCCCTTCCATCACCTGTTCGCGCAGCCCGGCGAGCTTGCGGCGGAAGATCCGGGCGAGCAGGAAGATGAGGACCGCGGCGCCGGCGAGGATCGCGACGACCAGGCCGGTGTGTTCGGCGAGGAAGCCGAGCTTGACCGAGAACGAGCCCGCCACCGAGAGGAAGAGGTAGAGGTAGAGGGCGACGTTGAAGACCGTGAAGGGGATCTTCTGCACGACGATGCCGGAGACCATCATCGGGAAGGTGGCGCCGGCGAAGAGGGCGGTGAACATCAGCAGCATCACCCAGGTGCCGATGTTGGCGGGCAGGAAGCTGTTGAGGGCGACCGCGGTCGCGTAGGAGGCGAGCACGATCCGGTAGCTCACCCCGGCCAGGGGCGTCGCCCGCAGGATGCCGAACCAGGCCGCCGCCGCCAGCGCCGTGTTCACCGTCTGCAGGAGGACCCCGACGACGATCGCCCAGGTCGGGATCTCGCCGAGCTTGCGGAAGAGTTCGGCGATCCAGTCGTCGACCGGGATCCCGAGCAGGTCGAGGACGTAGACGGCGAGCGCCGACCCGCCCACCCAGAGGGCGATCCGGAGGAGGCGGCGCGACAGCGGCTCGGCTTTCACGCGCCCAGCGTACGCCGCCCGGGCGGCGCCGGTTGTCGGCGGGCGCGGGCGCGGGATAGCCTCTGGCCGAGATGGAGGCGCCGCCTTGCACAGCGAGCTTCAGGGAGTAGCGCGGAGGGCGGCGGCGGTCGGGTCGCTGGGGCTGGCGGCGGGCGCGGCGGCGCTTGCCGTGGCCTTGGCGCTCGACCGCTTCCCGCGCGGGATCGCGGTGTTCGCCGGCCTCGTGGTCGCGCTCTGGGCGGGCTGGACCGCGCTGCGCGGCGAGGGCCTCGGGCGGCTCGCCGCCGCGGCCCTCGCCATCGCTGCGGTGGCGGCCACGATCCTCGCCATCGTCCTCGCCGGCGGCCTGCTCCTCGACCTCGCCGTGGCCGCCGCCTTCGTCGCCTCGGTGGTCCTCGCCCGCGTCGCCTTCCGGGTGCGCGTCGACCTGCCGGCGGGACCGCCGCCGCGCCGGCCCTTCCTCTTCTTCAACCCGCTGTCCGGGGATGGGAAGGCGCTTCGCTTCAACCTCGCCGAAGAGGCGCGGGGGCGCGGGATCCGGCCGGTCGAGCTGCGGCCGGGCATGGATCTGCGGGCCCTGGTCGAGGACGCGGTGGCGGCCGGGGCGGACGCGCTGGCGATGGCCGGGGGAGACGGCTCGCAGGCGATCGTCGCCGCGATCGCCGCCGACCACGGGCTCCCCTACGCCTGCGTCCCGGCCGGGACCCGCAACCACTTCGCCCTCGACCTCGGGGTCGACAGGGAGGACGTGGTCGGCAGCCTCGACGCCCTCGTCGACGGCGGCGAGCGGCGGGTCGACCTGGCCGAGGTCAACGGCCGCGTCTTCGTCAACAACGTCTCGCTCGGCCTCTACGCCGACGCCGTCCAGCAGTCGGGATATCGCGACGCCAAGATCCGCACCCTGATCGCGATGGCCCCGGAGGGGACGCGGCCGCGCGACGCCGACGCGGCGTTCCATTGGCAGGGCCCCGACGGGCGCGGGGGCGAGGACGCCGTCGCCGTGCTGGTCTCCAACAACCCCTACCGGCTCGGCACGGCCCTCGGCTCCGCCACCCGCCCCCACCTGGACCGCGGCGAGCTCGGCATCACCACGGCCGGCGTCGACGGCTCCCGCCACGGCGTCGCCCGCCTGCGCTCCTGGACCTCCCGCTCCTTCACGGTCGAGTCGGAGAAGCCGGTGGCGGCGGGCATCGACGGCGAGGCCACCACCTTGGCGCCGCCGATCCGCTTCGCCTCCCGACCCGGGGCCCTGGCGGTCCGGATCGCCCCCGGCCACCCCGGTGCCTCACCCGCCACCGCCGTCCCCCGCGGCCTCCCCGCGACCGCCCTCGCCCTCGCCCGAATCGCCCTCGACAAGACCGACGCCCCGACCCCCGCCCCGGAGCCCCCGGGCGTGTGGTGTGGTTTCCCCCCTATGGCGGGGACAACTCAGCAAACGCGGAGGTCGGCGTCGTGGAAGGCGCATGGTCGGCGGATGAGGCGCGCGGCCGCGGCGATCTAGGGTGGGGGGCGATGGCCGATCGCGACCTCGGCTGGCGGGGGACCTACAACGCGCGTGACCTCGGCGGGCTGGCGCTCCGCGGCGGTGGGGTGACGCGGTGGGGCGCGATCGTGCGCTCGGACTCGATGCAGGGCCTCGAGGCGCGGGGCTGGGAGGAAGTCGAGGCGCACGGGATCAGGACCGTGATCGACCTGCGCAGCGAGCATGAAATCGGCGCCGACGTCGCGCCGCGGCCGGGCTCGATCGAGACCGTGAACATCCCCCTCGACGTGACCGAGGACCGCGAGTTCTGGGACGTCTGGGAAAGCGGGCCGCAGTTCGCGACGCCGCTCTACTACCGCCCCCACCTCGAACGCTTCCCGCGGCGGAGCGCCGCGGCGATCCGGGCGATCGCCACCGCGGCGCCGGGCGGCGTCGCCTTCCACTGCCAGGGCGGGCGCGACCGCGCCGGGCAGATCTCGATGCTGGTGCTGGCGCTGGCCGGGGTCGAGCCCGCGGCGATCGCCGCCGACTACGCCCGCAGCGACGAGCGCCTGCGCCGGCTCTACCTCGCCCGCGGCGACGAGGACGAGGCGCCGAAGATCGCCGCCTTCCTGCGCGAGCAGGGGACCAGCGCCACCGCGCTGATCGTCGACCTCCTCGCCGACCTCGACGTCGAAGCGACGCTGCTCGCGGCCGGCCTGACCGCGGCCGACGTCGCCGCGCTGCGCCGGCGCCTGCTCGAGCCCCAGCCGACCTAGCGGCCCGTCTTCGCCTTCTTCGGCTTGGCGAGAACTTCGACCGCCCGCGTTTCGCTCACCGGCGCCTGGCCGGCGATCGTGGTGGTCACGGTCACCGTCATCTTCAGCTTGCCGACCTTCTTCAGGATCGCGATCGCGACCTTGGTCAGCTTCAGTTTCAGGACCCGCGTCTGGTTCGCCGGGACGTTCACCGTGCCTTTGGCGACGACGATCGCCTTCGGCTTCTTCTTCCCGGCCTTCGGCTTCGCCCCGGCGGTCCCGCGCCGCAGCGGCAGCGAGAGGACTCCGGCCGGGACGGCTCCCTTCATCTTGCCGACGCCGCCGACGCCGCAGGAGGAGCCGCCGCAGCCGACGCTCAGCATCGGCACGTAGGGCGCATAGGTCCAGAAGATGCGGTTGGTGAACCACTTCAGCTGCGGTTTGATCGTCACCCCCGGCAGCGGGCCGGTCGAGCCGCCCGAGGGCGTGATCACCTGCGGACCGGGGTGGGTGACCGGGTTGGGCCGCCAGGCGGGGCTGGTGGATCGGGTCTGGTCCGGGGTCAGCGCGGTGACCGAGCCGGAGCCGTCGGCGTTGGCGATGTAGACCTCGTTGGTGTCCTTGCCTTCGCCGAAGTAGTAGCCCTGGAAGACGAGGCGGGAGCCGTCCGGCGACCAGGAGGCCGCCGGACCGTTCGCGTTGAGGCTCTGGACGATCGGCAGCGCGTGGTTGTCGCCGCCGTCGGCGTCGACGATCCGGAAGTAGCTGTTTTCGCCGGTCTGTTCGTGGTAGGCGAGCTGGGCTCCGCTCGGCGACCAGGAGAGGAAGGCGAACTGGCTGGAGTTGGTGATTGTGGTCAAGGGCGAGCCGCCGCCCGCGCCGAAGATCTGGACCTTCGAGAATTCGTGGCCGCAGGCGATCCGGCCGCCGTCCGGCGACCAGGCCGGTTCCGCGCAGGTGGCCCCGGGCAGCGCCGTCGCCGGGCTGCCGAGGTCGGCGGCGACCGTGTAGATCTGGTTGCCGTGCGAGAAGGCGATCTTGCCGCTGTCCGCCGACCAGGTAGGGGTGGCGCCGCCGCCGGCGGTCGGGATTTCGCTCGCGGCGGCGCTGCTGCCGTCGGCGTTGACCACGTAGAGCGGGTTGCTGCCGAAGTTGTTGGCGCCGCGCACGAAGGCGATCTTCGACCCGTCCGGCGACCAGGCGAGTTCGTCGATCGGGACCTGCCCGAGGCCGAAGTGGGTGATCTGGACGGCGAGGTTGACGTCCTGTCCCGGCGCTCCCGGTTCCATCGAGTAGATGTCCTCCGACGGCGGGCTGGCGAACTTGGCGACGAAGGCGACCTCTTGCCGTCCGGCGACCAGATCGGGTCTTCCTCGTAGCTGGTGGTGCCGTCGTCGGTGAGGTTGACGACCGCGCTCGGGTTGTCCGGGTCGAGCAGGCAGATGTCTTCGCCGTGGCAGACGTAGGCGATTTCCTGCGGCGCCGCGGAGGCGGCGGAGGCGCCGAGGGCGAAGGCCGCGATGGCGACCAGGGCGACGGCGAGGAGGAGGCTCGGCCGCTTGGACACGGGCGCCAGCCTAGCTGCCGCGGCCGCGCCGCGCGAGCACCCTGCCATGATCCGGCGGCGGAAGCCAGTCAAATAGCCTCGCACGGCGAGAAGTCGACGAGGAGACGGAGGAGAGCATGGAGAACGGCAAGGGCAGGCTGGGGGGCCGTGAGGTCGTCATCGTGGAGGCGGTGCGCACGCCGGTCGGGCGCGGCCATCCGGAGAAGGGCTATTACAAGGACCTCCATCCCTCGAACCTCCTCGCCCGGACCTACTCCGAGCTGATCGAGCGCTCCGGCGTCGACCCGGCGGAGGTCGGCGACGTGATCTGCGGCTGCGTCCAGCAGTGGGGCGAGCAGGCGATCAACATCGGCCGCAACGCCTGGCTCGAGGCGGGCCTCCCCGAGGAGGTCCCGGCGACCACGGTCGACCGCCAGTGCGGCTCGGCCCAGCAGGCGGTCAACTTCGCCGCCACCCTGATCGCCTCCGGCGTCCACGACGTGGCGATCGGCGGCGGGGTTGAGCACATGGGCAAAAACTCCTTCGCGGCGGCCGGGGAAATCATGGCCGAACGCGGCCTGGCGTTCTCGAAGGAGCTGATGGAGCGCTACGACCTCGTCCCCCAGGGGATCTCGGCCGAGATGATCGCCGACCGCTGGGAGATCCCCCGCTCGGAGCTCGACGAGTTCGGCCTGCGCTCCCAGGAGCTGGCCCGCAAGGCCACCGACGAGGGCCGCTTCGAGCGCGAGATGATCCCCTTCCAGGTCAACGGCGACACCTACGTCACCGACCAGGGGCTGCGGGAGACGACGCTCGAGGGCCTCGCCGCGCTGAAGCCCGCCTTCAAGCCCGACGGCAAGATCACCGCCGGCAACTCCTCCCAGGTCTCCGACGGCGCCGCCGCGGTGCTGCTGATGACGCGGGAGAAGGCGGACGCCCTCGGCCTCACCCCGCGCGCCCGCATCTACGACATCACCACGGTCGGGGTCGACCCGGTGATCATGCTGACCGGCCCGATCCCGGCGACGCAGAAGCTGCTCGAGCGCAACGGGATGACGATCGACGACATCGACCTGATCGAGATCAACGAGGCCTTCGCCTCCGTCGTCGCCGCCTGGCAGCGCGAGCTGCAGCCGGACATGGACCGGGTCAACGTCAATGGCGGGGCGATCGCGATCGGCCACCCACTCGGCTCCACCGGCGCCCGCCTGATCACCACCCTGCTCCACGAGATGGAGCGCTCCGACAAGGAGATGGGCCTGGTGACGATGTGCTGCGGCGGGGGCCTCGGCACCGGCACGCTGATCCAGAGGGTCTGAGCATGAGCGATCTGGGAGGCAAGACGCTCCTGGTCTCCGGCGGCAGCCGCGGGATCGGCCTGGCGATCGCGGTGAAGGCGGCGGCGGACGGGGCCAACGTGGCCCTGCTCGCCAAGACCGCCGAGCCGCACCCGAAGCTGGCGGGGACGATCTACACCGCCGCCGAGGAGATCGAGGCGGCCGGCGGCAAGGCGCTGCCGATCGTCGGCGACGTCCGCGACGAGGCCTCGGTCGAGTCCGCGGTGGCGCAGACGGTGGAGCGCTTCGGCGGCATCGACGTCGTCGTCAACAACGCCTCGGCGATCGACCTGAGCGATCCCGAGAGCCTGGCGATGAAGAAGTACGACCTGATGCAGGACATCAACGCGCGCGGCTCGTTCCTGCTCAGCCGCACCTGCGTGCCGCACCTGCGCCAGGCGTCGAACCCGCACGTGCTGACCCTGAGCCCGCCGCTGGCGATGGACCCGAAGTGGTTCTCCCAGCACCTCGCCTACACGATGTCGAAGTACGGGATGTCGATGGTGACCTTCGGCATGGCGGAGCGCTACAAGGACGAGGGCATCGCCTTCAACTCGCTCTGGCCGCGGACGCTGATCGCCACCGCGGCGGTCGAATTCATCGTCGGCGGCGAGGAGGCGATGAAGCGCTCGCGCACCCCGGCGATCATGGCCGACGCCGCCTACGCGATCCTCACCCGCGACAGTCGCGAGTTCAGCGGCAACTTCTGCATCGACGACGAGATCCTCGACGGGGTCGACCTCGATCGCTACAAGGCCTCGCCCGACGCCGAGCTGCAGATCGACATCTTCGTCGAGGAGAAGGCGTGAGTGAGGGGGCGGCCCCGTTCCGGCTCGAGCGGGACGGGTCGCTGGCCCACCTGATCCTCGAGCACCCGCCGCTGAACCTGTTCGACGCGGCGACCTTCGACTCGCTCGAAGCCTGCGTCGGCGAGCTGGCGGCGGACCCGCCGCGCGGGGTGCTGGTGCGGGCGGTCGGCCGGGTCGTCTCGGCGGGCGTCGACGTGGCGGAGTTCGAGCACTTGACGCCGACCACGGCGGGCCAGCTCTGGATGCGGCTGGTGGGGGTCGTGCGGGCGTTCGAGGTCCTGCCCTGTCCCACCGTCTTCAGCGCCCACTCGCTGACCCTGACCGCGGCGTTCGAGCTCTCGCTCGGCTGCGATCTGATCGTCGCCTCCGAGAGCGCCACCTTCGGCCTGGTCGAGAACGTGATCGGGCTGACCCCGGGGATGGGCGGCACGCAGCGGCTCGCCGCCCGCGCCGGCGCCGCCCGCGCCCGCGAGTTCGTGATGACCGGCGACAGGTACGACGCCCGGACGCTCCACGAGTGGGGCGTGATCAACAAGGTGTGGCCGGACGAGGAGCTGGAGGAGCGGGCGCTGGAGCTGGCCCGCCGCCTCGCCGACGGCCCCACCCTCGCCCACGCGGCGACGAAGCGGATGGTCATGGCGCAGCAGGAGCGCGGCATCGCCGGCGCCGACGTCGTCATGCCCCAGGTCTCCGGCTCCCTCTTCGCCACCGAAGACCTCCAGCGCGCCGTCCAGACCTTCCTCCGCGAGGGCCCCGGCCACGCCACCTTCCAAGGCCGCTAACCCCCCCCGTTGA
>Ga0335075_10001764_pt1 | contig 35257 bp, 38 predicted proteins | sample Lox_Sample_24_FD_206723 | JGI IMG/M metagenome (GOLD analysis project Ga0335075, IMG submission 206723) | Soil microbial communities from Loxahatchee National Wildlife Refuge, Florida, United States - Lox_Sample_2.4 | ecosystem: Environmental > Terrestrial > Soil > Wetlands | place: USA...
TCGACGGATCGAGCGCGGTGCCGACATCGACGGCAATCCACATCTTCTCGAGCTTGATGCCTGCGGGCGTATCGGCGACCTGGATGACCTGTCCGCACCAGCTGCCGAAGGCGAGCGTAAAGGCGACGCCCTTCGCCTTGCCGGCCGGCAGCGCTTCGCCCCAGTTCGACATTTCGGCAACCTTATTGATGACGGCCAGCGCAGTCGGAAAGTCCTTCATCAACTTGCGCCGCATCTCGACCGGATCAACTTTTCCGGCGGCCGCGATCTCGTCCATGAAGCTTTCATGGAAGAATCCGTTCTGCGATGCGCCGACCGAACGCCAGAAGCTGACGGGAATCGTAAGCGGAACCTTGATGCCGGTGACGCGATAGTTCGGGATCGTGTAAGGCTGGTCGTGCGAGCCGTCAGTGATCGTCTTGTCCGGTCCAAGTCCGGACTGGCCGGGAAATATGCGACCCACAAGGCTGTCGATCAGCGATTGTCCCGCAATACGCATGTCGACCGCGACCGGCATGCCATCGTCGGCCAACCGCGCCTGCATTTTTGCAATCGACGCCGGTCGATAGCAGTCGTGCCGCGTGTCTTCCTCGCGCGTCCACGTCACCTTCACCGGCCGGCCCTCCGCTTCCTTGGCAAGCAGCGTGGCGTACAGCGAATAGTCGATCTCACCGCGCCGGCCGAAAGCGCCGCCCATGGAGGTGGTGTGAACAGTCGTTTTGTCCTGCGGCACGCCGACAAGATCGGCGCAGAGCCAGCGCACGATCGTCGGCGCCTGGTTGGGCGCCCACACGGTCAGCGCACCGTCCTTCAACTGTGCGGTGCAGTTCATGGGCTCCATCGGCGCGTGCGACAGATACGGCACGCGGTACTCGGCTTCTACCATGCGATCGCGCGGTGCGTCGGCGAAAGCGACGTCGACGTCGCCGTCATCACGCATGACCGACCCGTCCCCGGCGGCTGCTGCGTCGGCGATGATCTGCATCAGCCCGGCGCTGTCTGGCGGATTGACCGGCTTTTCCCACTCGACCTCGATCGCCTCGGCGGCCTTGAACGCCGCCCAGGTGTTATCCGCGATCACGCCGAACCCGCTTCCATAGGTTGTTTCGAGCGGCACGATCTTCACCACGCCAGGCATCTTCTTGGCCTTCGACAGGTCAGCCTTCACCGGCTTCGCGCCGAACACCGGGCTCATGCGCACCGTGCCGTACAGCATGTCGGGCAGTTGAACATCGATGCCGAAGATCGGCGCGCCGGTAACCTTGTCGAGCATGTCGACGCGGGGCTGCGACTTGCCGAGCAGCTTCCACGCGGACTTGTCCTTGAGGGTTACTTCGCCGGGTGGTGGTAGCTTGCCCGCGTCGAGTGCGACCTCTCCATACGTCACGCTGCGGTCGGAGGGTTTGTGGACGATCGAGCCGTTGTCGGTCGTGAGCTCACGGGCTGGGACTTTGAATTTTGCCGCAGCGGCTTGGACCAGCAGGATGCGCGTCGCGGCACCCGCCTGACGCATCTTGTCAAAACCGTCACGGGTGGAGGCTGACCCGCCGGTCCCCTGCACTGCCAGCACTTTGCCGACCATGCCGATCGCGGACCGCACTGTCTCCGCGATCGCGCTGTCATCGAAGAAATTGAACGGTGCCGATTCCGACAGCATGGCCGCGTTGAAATAGGCGTAGGAAGCCGGGCCGTGCTCCACCGTCACTTTGTCCAGCGTCACGTCAAGCTCTTCGGCGACGAAGGCGGCGAGCGTGGTGGAAATGCCCTGGCCCATCTCGGCGCGCGGCGCGATCACGGTGATCGTGTTGTCCGAGGCGATCTTCACATAGGGATTGAAGGTCGCCTCGCCTTCGGCAAGGCTGTCTTCAAGCGGGTTGGGATAAGGGCGCTTGTAATACCAGTAGCCGAACACTGCCCCGCCGGCGACAGCAGCTGCGCCAAACAGGAAGGTGCGGCGAGCGATCTTGCGAATCGACGCCATTTTCAGGCCCTCGCCAGCTTGAGCTGTGCTGCCTTCTTGATGGCCGTGCGGATACGGGGATAAGTGCCGCAGCGGCAGAGATTGCCGCCCATAGCGTTGTCGATGTCTTCGTCGGTCGGCTCAGGGATTTCTTCGATCAGCGCCACCGCGCTCATGATCTGCCCGGCTTGGCAGTAGCCGCACTGCGACACCTGCTCCTCGAGCCACGCCTGCTGCACCGGATGCAGCTCGCCGTTCGTGGAGATCCCTTCGATCGTGGTGATTTCGCCTGCCGCCGATCCGACAGGGAGCGAGCAGGAACGCACAGGCTGTCCGTCGATGAGCACGGTGCACGCACCGCAAGCAGCAATTCCGCACCCGAACTTTGGACCCATGATGCCGGCCAGATCACGCAACGCCCAGAGCAGGGGCATCTCTGGATCAGCTTCGAGGTCGATGGCTTGTCCGTTCACGGTGAGGCGCATAGGGATACCCATCGTTGTCGTCTATGCCGCGCAAGCCTTAACGGCCGCTCTTGAACATTCTGACAAAATCCGTCAGAATGTCAACATGTGACGGAAAGCCAATTTTGGACGTCTTGGAAAAACTGGAACTGGATGCAGACCCGAAGCGCGCGCGAATCCTCGAAGGCGCGATGAAAGTCTTTCTCGCGTACGGTTTCGATCGCACAACGATGGATGACATTGCGCGTGCTGCTGAAGTGTCGCGGCCGGCGCTCTATCTCCAGTTCAAGAACAAGACCGAAATCTATCGGGCGCTGGTGGCCGTCATCTGCGGCAGAATGGTCGCCACCTGGTCGACGGAGCTGCCTTCGGATGCGGTGTTTGCCGACCGCGTCACGCGCTCGTTCGACGCCTCTTTCATCGCCATGAAAAGGGAGGTCGAAGAGTCACCACACGGTGCCGAATTGATGGATTTGGGCAATCGCCTTGCCGGCGACATCATCGAAGAGTGCCGGGGCAAGATCTCCGGATTGCTTGCCGGCGCAATTGCCCGCGAGGCGGACATAAAGGGAACCGATCTTAGCCGCCGCGGACTTAGCGCCCAGCATATGGCCGATATCATGCTGGATGCGCTCGATGGGCTGAAGATGCGCCGCGGCGACAATGACTGCCAGGCCGCAACCGTAAAAACGCTGATCGCCATGGTCGAACAGGCGATCCGGCCGTAAGACCGTCACACGCGCGACCTATTGTCCGGCAACGTTGACAGATTGCCTCTCATGTTCCACCTCAGATGCGGTTTCTCAAAGGTTCGCCCGATATGACCGGGTACTTTTCCTCTCCTTTTCCGCGCAGGCATTCCGTCGGCGTCGATGTTGGCGGCGTGATGGTCGGCGGCGGTGCGCCCGTTGTCGTCCAGTCGATGACCAACACCGATACGGCAGACATCGATCAGACAGTAGCGCAGGTAGCGGCGCTGCATCGTGCCGGATCGGAAATCGTGCGTATTACGGTCGACCGCGACGAAAGTGCTGCCGCGGTTCCTGCGATCAAGGACAGGCTCGACCGGCTTGGCATCAACGTGCCGCTGGTCGGAGACTTTCACTATATCGGCCATAAGCTGCTGGCAGATCACCCGGCCTGCGCCGAGGCGCTGGCGAAGTACCGCATCAATCCGGGCAATGTCGGCTTCAAGGAAAAGAAGGACAAGCAGTTCGGCGCGATCGTCGAGATGGCGATCCGCTACGGCAAACCCGTGCGTATTGGCGTGAACTGGGGGTCGCTTGACCAGGAACTGCTGACCCGGCTCATGGACGAAAACCAGAAGAACGGCTCGCCTTTGACAGCGCAGCAGGTCATGCGCGAGGCGATCGTCCAGTCTGCATTGCTGTCGGCGGACATGGCGGAAGAGATCGGCCTCCCGCGCGATCGGATCATCCTGTCGGCCAAGGTGAGCCAGGTGCAGGATTTGATCGCGGTCTACACAGAGTTGGCGAAGCGCTCGGACCATGCACTGCATCTCGGCCTCACTGAAGCGGGTATGGGTTCCAAGGGTATTGTCGCTTCGTCGGCCGCGATGGGCATCCTCCTGCAGCAAGGCATTGGCGATACCATCCGCATATCGCTGACGCCGGAACCGAATGGTGACCGCACACGCGAAGTCCAGGTGTCGCAGGAACTGCTGCAGACAATGGGATTTCGCCAGTTCGTGCCGATCGTCGCCGCGTGCCCCGGCTGTGGCCGCACGACATCGACCGTGTTCCAAGAGTTGGCGCAAACCATTCAGGACGACATCCGCAAGAACATGCCGGTCTGGCGCGAAAAATATCCGGGCGTCGAGGAGTTGAAGGTTGCGGTGATGGGCTGCATTGTCAACGGTCCGGGTGAATCAAAACACGCCGACATCGGAATCTCGCTGCCCGGCACCGGCGAGACGCCGACGGCGCCGGTTTTCGTCGACGGCCGCAAGGCTGCAACGCTGCGTGGTCCGGACATAGCCGAGGACTTTCAGAAGATGGTCGCCGAATACATAGAGCGCCGCTTCGGCCAGACCGGCAGGCAGGCGGCGGAATAGTTTGATGCGCGCGGTTCTTGCCGCTGCTGTTATCGTGGTGTTTGTTTCGTCGGCGCTTGCAGATCCGCCAGGGCGCAATCGGCCAATCACGATCCACCGCATTTGCGATCTGATCGAAACGAACGCGAAGCAATACGCGTTGCCGGAAGCGTTCTTCGCGCGGCTGATCTGGAAAGAGAGCCGCTTCGATCCGAATGCAGTCAGTCCCGCCGGAGCAGAAGGCATCGCACAGTTCATGCCGGGCACGGCAGCGCTGCGTGGCCTGGAAGATTCTTTCGACGTTGAGCAGGCGATTTCCGCTTCGGCCGAATATCTCCGCGAGTTGAAAGACGATTACGGCAATCTCGGTCTAGCAGCCGCTGCTTACAACGCCGGAGAAGCGCGCGTATCGCGTTGGCTCGACCGCGGCGGATTCTTGCCGCTAGAGACAGAGAGCTATGTGCTCGATATCATGGGCGAAGCGCCGGAGAGCTTTTCCGACCGTGCTTATGCAGGTGTCATCCGACCCCTTGATGAAAAGAAGAGCTTCGACGACGCATGCCGGGCCATGCCGGTCGTCGATTTTGAGACGGTCGCGATGGCGAATGTGCATCTGAAGCCTTGGGGCATTCAGGTAGCAGGCAACTTCCGCCGCTCGGCAGCGATCAAACAGTGGCAACGCGTGAAGGGTCGCTACGGTGTGTTACTCGCAGACTATGAGCCGGTCGTCAGCCGTGTCCGCACGCCAATTGGCCGGCGCGGGGTTTATGCAGTTCGCATCGGCATCGACAACCGCGCCAATGCCGACATTTTATGCCAGCAGCTTCGCGGTGCTGGCGGCGCGTGCGTCGTGATGCGGAACTGGTAGGCTATGCTGTCTTCGCCAGCGCGTTTTCGCTGAGCCAAGTCCCGATCTTGGCGCCGAGGCGATCAGGCGAGATCGGCTTGGGCAGGTAATCGTCCATGCCGGCTTCGATGCACTTTTCGCGATCGCCTTTCAGCGCGTGGGCAGTGACACCGATGATCGGGATGTGGGCGCCGGTCGCCTGTTCGGCTTCGCGGATCGCGCGGGCAGCCTCGTAGCCGTTCATCTCGGGCATCGAGACGTCCATCAGAATCACCTTCGGCTTTAGCGACCGCCACATCTCGACCGCCGTGCGACCGTTGCCCGCAATGCGATAGGAGAGGTTTAGGCTGTTCAAGATTTGCCCGAAGACGAGTTGGTTCACCTCATTGTCCTCGGCGATCAGAATATCGAGCGGTGCCGAAGACTGCAGCGCTTGTGCCTCGCGAGTGTCGGTGACTGCAGGTTGAGACTGCGTGACGATCTGCGGCCTGAGCACGGTGACCGGCGCATCCGGTGCCGGCCGTATAAATGCGGCCGCTTTGCCGAAATTGCTGCGTGCTTTCTGGATGACAGCTATGACGGTCCCCAGCAGAGCCGAAGAGCGCGCTGGCTTGGTGAGGTGCGCCGCGATACCGAAATCGAGCACCAGTCGGCCGAAATCGACCTGATCGACAGAGGTGAGCAACACGATCGGGATGTTGTCGGTGCGCGAGTCAGACGACATCGCCTTGGCGACGTCCGCACCGTTCATGCCGGGCATCTGGTAGTCGAGAATCACGCAATCGACGCGCGCACCGAGTTGCGCGGCGCGGTCGAGGAATGCCAGGCCCACCGCGCCGCTTTCGGCGGCCGCGCAGTCAAATCCCCAGCTCCTGAGCTGTTCGAGCAGGATGTCGCGATTGACCTGATTGTCGTCGATGATGAGAACGCGCGCACCGCTGACGTCCACCGGGACAATCGCTTCCGCTTCGTGCTCATGATGCACAGGCAGCAGAACATCGAACCAGAAGACCGAGCCGCGACCGACTTCGCTCTCGAGCCCGATGGTGCCGCCCATCAGGTCGACAAGGCGGGCGGCGATGGCGAGACCCAGACCGGTGCCTTCGTGACGACGCGTGGACGATGAATCAACCTGCGCGAACTTTTCGAACACGCTCTGCAGCTTGTCTGACGGGATACCTATGCCGGTGTCCTCGACCCGCACGTGTAACCGCGCGACACCGTCGATCACATCGCCGGATACGTCGATCAGGACGTGCCCCTTTTCGGTGAACTTCACCGCATTGCCCAGAAGGTTGGTGGTGATCTGCCGGAAACGACCGACGTCGCCAACGAGGTGACGCGGCAGCCGCGGATCGACCCGCACGATCATTTCCAAATTCTTTTCCGCGACGCGCGCGGAGATAAGTGTTGCAACGTCCTCGACGGCTTCGGCGAGTGCAAACGGTGCGGGGTCGAGCGTTAGCTGCCCGGCGCTGATCTTCGAGAAGTCGAGGATGTCGTTGATAATCGTGATCAGCGCGTTGCCTGACTTCACGATGACATCCGTGAAGGTCTTCTGACGCGGATTGAGATCGGTCTTGGCGAGCAGTTCCGCCATGCCGAGCACGCCGTTCATCGGCGTGCGGATTTCATGGCTCATATTGGCGAGGAACTCGGACTTCGCGCGGTCCGCGGCCTCGGCCTTGACCAGCAGCGCGGCGGATTCATCGAAGGCGCGGTGGATGGCTCGCTCCATCGGGCGGAAGACGGAAAAAGCAACGACACCTAAAACGGCGATCAGCAGGCCGCTAGCCCACAGGAGCAGCGTGTCGCTTTGCGCTTCGGTCAACCGCCGCTCGTCGTCCATGGCTTTCTTGGCGCGCGCAATGGCCGGCTGCGCGAAAAGGTCGTTCTGGTTGCGGATTTCGCGGTAGCTCCACTCATCGGCCTTCTCGGCGGCGGCGAGGAGGCCGAGATTGCGGACGATGTCGCGCGAGGTCCAGAAAAGATCGTCGTTGATCGAGGCGGCGGTGATTTCGTCCGCGGCTTTTTTTGAGAACTTGGGACGAATGGCAGCGATCTCGCCGGAAATGATGTTGATGCCGCCGTTCAGCGTTTCGACATGGCCCCACGCCGCACTCGCAAGCTGAGCCCGCGTGTCCGGGCGCCAGTTGCGTACGGCCTGCTCGGCAAAATTGGTGGCGTTCCTGAGGTCCTGCGAAAAGGTCGTCAGGTCTCCGCTGATGCGGTCGACCTTGTGGCTGTAGTTATTATAGCTGTTGAGGGCCAGCATGATGCATGCGGCGGCAACGGCAATGATAAATAAGCCGGAAAGATAACGAATCCGGATCGACCGGATGAAGGACGAGTACTTAGGCACGCATACGCCCCGCAACGAATACGGAAAACCTTAATGCGGGCGATTACGCATCATTTACATTAAAATTCCGTTTGTTAACGCGGCAAGCGCCGCTCAACTGCGCCGGATCGCAACGAATTTGGCGGCTTCCCGAAGCATCGCCGCCCTTTCGCCGAAGGGCTCCAGCAAGGCATTGGCCTGCTCGACCAGGCCGAAGAGCTGCGTCTGCGCCCATGCGGGTCCGTGAAGTGCTGCAAGCGTGGCCTTGCCGGCCGCGACGTCCTTGCCAGCGGCCTTGCCGAGCGTCTGTTCGTCGGAGGTGAGGTCGAGCAGGTCGTCCGCAAGTTGAAAAGCCAGCCCAACCGCGGATCCGAAGGCCGCGAGCCGCTCGCGATCCTCCGGTTTGGCAACGGCAACTATCGCCCCCGCCTCGCACGCAAAACGGATCAGCGCACCGGTCTTCATAGCCTGCAATGTGATGATGCCGACTTCGTCGGGGGCCTTCTTTTCCGCTGCAAGATCAAGGGCTTGACCTCCAACCATGCCGCCAATGCCTGCCGCGCGGGCAAGTTCGGAAACGAGGTCGACCTTTGCCGTCGGCGGCAGCTCGGTCTCAGGGGCAACGACAACATCAAAGGCAATAGTCAAAAGGCTGTCGCCGGCAAGAATGGCGGTCGCTTCATCGAAGGCCTTGTGGACCGTGGGCTGTCCGCGCCTCAAATCGTCGTCGTCCATGGCCGGCAAATCGTCATGGATCAGCGAATAGCAATGGATGCATTCCAGCGCCGCCGCGACCCGCTCCGCCGCCTCGTTGTCCGCGCCGAACAGGGCAGCGCTTTCCATCACAAGGAAGGGTCTCAGCCGCTTGCCGCCGTTCAGAACGCCGTGGCGCATGGCGTCGAGCAGACGTTTCGGACGCATCGTTTCGCCCGCTTCCGGCTCCTGGCGAAGGATCCGGTCCAGCAGCGCTTCGATGGAGCGGGCGCGCCGTTCCAGGGCGTCCGTAAACGACAGATCAGCGGTTTCGACCATGGCTGAAGCGTTTACGGCAACCAGTTCTGGGGTCAAGCCAGGCTGCGGATTGTGCCGATCAAGCGTTGCGCACGGCGTTTGTCGCCTTTATTCGGGTGATCCGTGACAACAAGGTATGAGAGCGTGTCGGCGCCGATCGTCGAGCCTGACGAGGAAGGGCCAGGAATGGCGAGAGCGAGGGGGCGAAAGCGGGCCGGGCTACGAGTCTGGTTGCGCCGTGCCTTCTGGACCTGCGTCGTTCTGGGAGCGATTCCGACGGTTCTCACGCTCCTCTACTGGCCGCCCTTCGTCCATCCGATCTCGGCGCGCATGGTTGGCGAGGTGGTGACGCTGAACGGCTACGACCGCCGCTGGGTGCCGATCGACGATGTCGCGCCGGCGCTGGTCAAGTCGGTCATCATGTCGGAGGACGGGCAGTTCTGCTGGCATCGCGGGGTCGATTTCGCGGAACTGAGCGCCGTCGTGCAGGACGCGCTCGAGGGGGAGGGGGTGCGCGGCGCCTCCACGATCCCGATGCAGACCGTCAAGAACCTTTACCTCTGGCACCGGCCGTTCGGCACGATCCGCAAAGTAATTGAGATACCCTTCGCCATTTACATGGACGTGGTGCTCTCAAAACGGCGCATCATGGAAATCTACCTGAATATCGCTGAATGGGGGCCGGGCATCTACGGGATCGAAGCCGCGTCCCAGTATCATTTCGGCAAGTCCGCCAAGGACTTGAGCCGTCGCCAGGCCTCCCTGCTCGCCGTCACACTGCCAAATCCGATCGCCCGAAACCCCGCAAAGCCCGGCAATGGACTGAAAAGGCTCGCCGCCAATGTCGAAAAACGCGTCGCGCAGGCGGGAACGACGCAGTTCAACTGCATTGGCTTTAAATAGGTGGTTCCGCCGGTCGGCCCGCGACAAAAAATATCTCCGGAATGCTGGTCAAACCCGCATCCCTTGTGTATAGGCACCCGACTTTCAGAAGATACCGGTCCGTCTGAGCGGCCCAATCTATCGGGCGCGTGACGGGCTTTTGACCGATCTGGTGGAGTGATCCATGGCTGTTCCAAAAAGAAAAACGTCGCCGTCCAAGCGCGGCATGCGCCGCTCGGCCGACGCGCTGAAGGCCCCGACCTATGTCGAGGACAAGAATTCCGGCGAAATGCGCCGTCCGCACCACATCGACCTGAAGACCGGCATGTACAAGGGCCGGCAGGTGCTGGAGCCGAAGGAGAGCTGAGGCTTTCCGGACGCAGGACTTCAAAGGCCGGCCTTGCGCCGGCCTTTTTCGTTTTGTGAGCCTTGACGCGCCAGCGGTCGGCCCTGTTAGTCAGCGCCGAGTCCTTCGTCCGGGGAGACAGACGATGCTAGGCGCCGTGCCGCTGCTGATCATACCTTTCATTCTCTACAATCTCGGCCTGACGGGCGTGTTCGGCGGCGATCCCGGCGACGTGTGGGCCACGCAGCTCCTGTCGGTCCAGATGATGTCCGGCGGCGTGTGGACAATGACGCTCGGAGACGTGCTGATCGTGATCGCGCTTATCCTCTTCTTCGTCGAGATCGTGAAGGCGACCCGCACGTCGAACACCTCTGTCGTCGATCATTTGCTCTCGACGTTTGTGTTCGTCGCCTTCCTCGTCGAGTTCCTGCTTGTCCAGGGCGCGGCGCACTCAGTCTTCTTCACGCTGATGGTGATCTCGTTGATCGATCTGCTCGCCGGCTTCTCGGTGTCGATCAAGTCGGCGGGCCGCGACGTCAACCTGAATTAGCGTAGCCACACGATGAGAGCATTCGACCGGCCCGGCCGTTCACCCGTCTATGCCGAGAACGGCATGGCGGCCACCTCGCATCCGCTCGCGACAGCGACGGCAATCGACATCCTGAAATCGGGCGGCAACGCGGTCGATGCCGCCATCGCCGCGGCCGCAACGCTCGCTGTCGTCGAGCCGCATATGACCGGCATCGGCGGCGATTGCTTCGCCATTGTCGCGGAACCGAACGGCAAGGTGCACGGGTTGAACGGGTCGGGCCGCGCGCCGGCCGCGGCAGACGCGGAACGGGTGCGTGCACTCGGCCATGCAATGGTGCCGGAGACCGGTCCGTTGCCAGTCACCGTGCCCGGCGCGGTAAAGGCCTGGGAGACGCTTCTCGAAAAGCTAGGCACGCTGCCCTTAGACCGGCTCTTCACCGACGCCATTCGATACGGCGAAGACGGTTTTGCCATTCATCCACGTGTCGCGCGCGACTGGCCGAAATGTGTTGACGATCTCACCCAGGACGAGGGTGGACGGTTACACTGCCTGACCGACGGCAAGGCGCCAGCCGTCGGGGCGCGCTGGCGTTTTCCTGCTCTTGCCCAAACATTGCGCAGCATTGCGGGGCACGGCTCAAAGGCCTTCTATGCTGGCGAGATTGCTGCCGAGATGGCTGCGATCGTGCAGGCCAAAGGCGGGTTCCTCGCCGAATCCGACCTTGCAGCGGTCACGGCCGACTGGGTCGAGCCGATCTCGGTTCCCTATGGCGGGTATGACGTGCTGGAGATCCCGCCAAACGGACAAGGGATCACAGCGCTCATCCTTTTCAACCTGTTGGAAAAGTTGAAGGCGCGAAACCTCCCGGCGGACAGTTCGCAGCGCCGGCACATGATGCTCGAAGCTGCGCGCCTGGCCTATTCGGTGCGTGACGCGATGGTGGCTGATCCGGCGGCCATGACGGTAAGAGTCGATGACATGCTATCCCCCGCCTTCACCGACGCACTGGCGCGGCAGTTCGACCCGGAGCACCGCAACCCGAACATCGTTCTGCCAAAGCGGCCGAACGCCGACACGATCTACCTGACGGTCGTCGATCGCAATCGGCTCACTGTGTCCTTCATCAACTCGCTGTATGACAGTTTCGGCTGCCGGATCGTAACGCCGAAATCGGGGATCGCGCTGCAGAACCGCGGCGCATGCTTCACACTGGAGCCAGGGCATCCGAACGAGTTCGGTCCGGGCAAGCGCCCGATGCACACGATCATCCCGGCAATGGCGTTGAAGGGCGGCCGCGCGGCGGTGTCGTTCGGCGTGATGGGCGGCGCGTTCCAGCCGATGGGGCATGCCCATGTATTCAGCAATCTCGTCGACTACGGAATGGATGCGCAGGAGGCGATCGACCATCCAAGGCTGTTCGAAGTCGAAGACCACGTCGTCGAGGTCGAGGCCGGCATTCCGGACGAGATGCGCGCCGATCTGAGATCGCGCGGACACACCCTTCGTGACGCAGCCTCGCCGCTCGGCGGCGGACAGATGATCGTCATAGACGAGAAGAGCGGTTTCCTGATCGGCGGTTCCGACCCACGCAAGGACGGCGCCGCACTCGGCTGGTAACTTTTTGTGCGCAAAAAACCGGCGGTGATGACTCGCTGCCATCTTGCGTATCGTCGCGTCGCGGCTATGGTTAAAAAACCATGAATACGCTGACGATCGATATTCGCAGGGCAGAGCCGAGGGACGCTGGCGCAATCGCCGACGTCCACAACACGGCTTGGCGCAATGCGTATTCCGGCATCATTCCGCACAAGGCGCTGACTGCGATGATCAATCGCCGTGGCAGCGACTGGTGGGCAACGGCGATTCGCCGTGCCGCGTCGATCCTCGTGATCGAGATCGGCGGGGAGGTGGCTGGCTACGCCACGCTCGGCCGCAACCGCGCCAAGGAATTGCCGCAGCAGGGCGAGATCTACGAACTTTACCTGAAGCCGGAATGCCAGGGCATCGGCCTCGGCACCCGCCTCTTCAAGGCGGCGCGCGAGAAGCTCCGCGCGCATGGCCTGAAGGGCCTCGTCGTCTGGGCGCTCGAGGAAAACAATAACGCGCTCGACTTCTACGCCGGCGCCGGCGGCCGCGATATCGCCGAGGGTGTCGAGGTGTTCGACAGCAAGGCGCTGCGCAAGGTCGCCTTCGTCTGGGAGTGAACTCCCGTCGGCGCATTGCGCGCCATCCCAAGCCCGATTAACGATGGCGGCTGAACCGAGGGAACAGCCATGCGCATCGACGCCATTCCGACCGGCAACAATCCGCCAGACGATGTCAATGTCATCATCGAAGTGCCGATCGGCGGCGAACCGATCAAGTACGAGATGGACAAGAATGCCGGGACGCTCTTTGTCGACCGGTTCCTCTACACGTCGATGCGCTATCCTGGGAATTACGGCTTCGTGCCGCACACGCTGTCCGGTGATGGCGATCCGATCGACGTGCTGGTGTGCAACACGCGCGCGCTGGTGCCCGGCTGCTACATCAATGTCAGGCCGATCGGCGTGCTGGTGATGGAAGACAATGCCGGCGAGGACGAAAAGGTGATCGCGGTACCGTCGCCGAGCCTCACCAAGCGCTACGAAAAAGTGTTCAACTACACCGACCTGCCGCCGATCACGCTGGACCAGATCTCGCACTTCTTCGCACACTACAAGGATCTCGAGCCCGGCAAATGGGCGAAAATCGGCGGCTGGCACGACGCTTCGCACGCGAAGAAGATGATCGTCGAGGCAGTCGAACGGGCGAAGAAGGGCTGAGGGTTTGGCGCGCTATCTCTGGGCTCGCGCCTCTTTCCGGTACCAGCCGTCGCCGGCCAGCGTCTTGCGATAGATCTTTTCCCGTTCGGCGAATTCCGTCGTGGTCTCCGCCCGGATGTCTGCCTTCGCCTCGTCGCGATAGAACGGGATGATTTGCACCAGCGGCGTGCCCCGCTCGACCGTATAGACCCCGTCCGGTGCGGCCGCGAAGAACGGGAAGTGGATGTGCGCCGAATAGGCGTCGGTATCGACGATGCCGGCGACGCATTCGAAGGGCTGTGCAGGCCGGTTGAGCGGCGGCACGAACAGGCAGCTCCAGCCCGGCGCGGTGCGGATCGACCAATAATTATGGAACTTGCAGGGCGGCGCAGGCTCCTTCGGATTGCCGGCGACCTGATGCGGTCCGTGGTTCGACACCATCTTCTTGTCGAACTCCCAGCCGGTCTCCACCGTCCTGCCGCCGTCACGGATATCAAGCCGCACGGTCGCGGCGATCGGCAGCAGGTAGCCGGTCATCATCGCGTCAAGGAAGGGCATGCACCGCTTCACGGTGAGCCCGTTGTTGGTCACGCTTTCGGCGGAACGATCGACAGCCGGCAGTTTCCTGAACCATTCCGGCAGCACGCTTTTTGCTGGCACTGGCGGCGCGATCACGCCGTCGTCCTCGGCGCTGCACAAAAAGCGGATCGCGCTCGAATGGCTGCGTGAAAAATGAAACATGAAAATCTCCCTTCGTATGAAGCGAAGGAAGAACGGGTGATTTCGCGAATTATTCCGGCGGTTATTGCTGCTGGCGTCGGGCCATGAAAGCCAAGCGCTCGAACAAGTGCACGTCCTGCTCGTTCTTTAGCAAGGCGCCATGCAACTTCGGCAGCGCGTTCTTCGGATCGGCGCGCAGATCGGCTGGATCGATGTCGTCGGCGACGAGCAACCGGATCCAGTCGAGCGCCTCGGAGGTGGAGGGCTTCTTCTTCAGGCCGGGTGCGTCGCGGATTTCGTAGAATTGGGTGAGCGCCGCGCGCACCAGGCTCTGTTTGATGCCAGGATAATGGACATCGACGATCTTCTGCAGCGTGTCGACGTCGGGGAAGCGGATATAGTGGAAGAAGCAGCGGCGCAGGAACGCGTCCGGCAGCTCCTTCTCATTGTTCGAGGTGATGATGACGATCGGCCGGTGTTTCGCCTGGACGGTCTCGCCGGTCTCGTAGACGAAGAACTCCATGCGATCGAGTTCCTGCAGCAGATCGTTCGGAAACTCGATGTCGGCCTTGTCGATCTCGTCGATCAAAAGCACGACCTTTTTGTCTGCAGAGAACGCGTCCCACAGCTTGCCGCGTTTGATGTAATTGCGGATCTCGTTGAAGCGCGTGTCACCGAGCTGGCTGTCGCGCAGCCGCGAGACCGCATCGTATTCGTAAAGGCCTTGCTGTGCCTTGGTCGTCGACTTGACGTGCCATTCGATCAGATCGAGCTTTAGAGCCGAAGCGATCTGGCGCGCGAGTTCGGTCTTGCCGGTGCCAGGCTCACCCTTGACCAGAAGCGGCCGCTCCAGCGCGATCGCCGCGTTGACCGCCACCATCAAATCCTTGTCGGCGACATAGGCCGCCGTTCCTTCAAAGCGCATGAAACGTCTCATTCCTGTTTTACGCGCGGACCCTACGGAGCCGGCGCACGCGAGGCAAGCAGCGGCTGTTTGGCACAGCCGCGAAACCTTGCGGCCGATCGGCTCGTATCTCCCCTCAGTGGCAAAGCCGATCTTCACCGAGAAAGCGATCCTGCAGACGATCGTCGGCTTTGCCGCCTTTACCCCTGTAGTAACTGGTCTGGCCGGTTTGCTGAACGGCCCGTCCTTTCTTGGCGTCGAGGCCTGGCCAGTCGATCTCGACAGTCATTTTCGCTTCTATTCCGGCATTTTCCTCGCGATCGGCATCGCCTGGTACTGTTGCATCCCGGACATTGAGAGAAAGACGCAGCGCTTCCGGCTGCTCGCGGCGCTGACCTTTTGCGGCGGTCTGGGTCGGCTGCTGTCGCTCATCATGGTTGGAGCGCCGTCTGTTGGGCATCTGCTTGGACTGGGCATGGAACTCGCGAGCGTGCCGCTTCTGGTGCTCTGGCAGGCGCGCATCGCGCGAACGCTGGCGTAAAGTGCTGAATCGTCCTATATTGGCGTTGGCGTACTGTGCTTCCCGACAGGAGTAACTTAATTCCTGGGGCCTTACTGATCCTTAGGGAGCTGTCCCTGGCCGGACCCGTGGGTTCGGACACACGGCGCCCACCTACTTTGTAGGCACCCGGGATCAACCTCTCCATCGGTTGTGTGGTCGCCACTTCACTTTTTTCTGCGTTCCCCGACAGCCACAACAAGACGTCGCATCTGCCGCTTGGCCACCTGGCGGCAGCGGTTAAGCTGCCGGCATGGATTTCAAGGCCCTCAAGAAAGAGCTGCGCCGCGAGGCGCTCGGCCGGCGCGATGCGCTTGATACGGCCTGGCGGATCGAGGCGTCGATCAAGATGGCTGAGGTGGCCGAACAGATCCCGGTCGAGCCGAGTCAGGCCGTCTCCGGCTTCTGGCCGATGCGGTCGGAGGTGGATGTGCGGCCGCTGATGTTTGCGCTGCGCGAAAAGGGCGCGCGGCTCTGCCTGCCGGCGATCCTGGACAAGAGCACGATCGTGTTTCGCGAGCTGGTGCGCGGCGCCGAGATGGTCGACATGGGGTTCGGCACATACGGGTCAGGGCCGGAGGCTGCGGTGCTAGAGCCGGCGCTGATGCTCGTCCCGCTCGCCGCCTTCGACCGGCGCGGCCACCGGATCGGCTATGGCGCCGGTTATTACGACCGCGCGATTGCGCGGCTTCAGGCGGCGGGCAAACCACCGCGGCCGATCGGCATCGCCTTCGATTGCCAAGAGGTGCCGGTGGTGCCGGATGAGGCGCATGACGTGATCATTCCCGAAATCCTGACCGAAAGCGGGTTGCACCGCTTCGCCGCGGTCCGCTAGGGAGAGGGAATGCGACTTCTTTTTCTTGGCGACATGGTCGGCAGGTCCGGCCGCACGGCGGTGTGGGAACGGCTGCCCGGCCTGATTTCCGACTTCAGGCTCGATTTTACCATCGTCAATGGCGAGAACGCCGCCGGCGGGTTCGGCATCACCGAAGAAATCTTCCAGACGACGCTGGCGGCCGGCGCCGACGTCGTGACGACCGGCAATCACGTTTGGGATCAACGCGAGGCGCTGACCTTTGCGCCGCGCGAGGACCGTTTCCTGCGCCCGATGAATTTCCCCAAGGGCACGCCGGGCCGCGGATACGGTCTCTATACGGCGAAGAACGGCGCGCGCGTCGTGGTCGCGAACATCATGGGCCGGATCTTCATGAACCCGGAACTCGACGATCCTTTCAGCGCGGCCGAACAATTGCTGGCGGATTCCGCGCTTGGCGACCAAGCGGACGCGCTCGTCATCGACTTCCACGCTGAGGCGACCAGCGAAAAAATGTGCTTTGGGCATTTCGTCGACGGCCGCGCGAGTTTCGTCGTCGGCACGCATACGCACCAGCCGACCGCTGACCACCAGATACTCAATGCCGGCACCGCCTATATCTCGGACGCCGGCATGTGCGGCGACTACGATTCCTCACTTGGCATGGACAAAGAGGAACCGCTCAACCGTTTCCTGACCAAGGTTCCGAAGGGTCGCTTCGAAGCCGCGAACGGCCCTGCGACCATTTGCGGCGTCGGCGTGGAAATCTCGGACCGCACCGGCCTTGCGGAAAAGATTGCACCCCTCCGGCTGGGGCCAAGGCTTGAAGAAGCCGTGCCGGCCTTCTGGCGCTGATATTGACGCGAGGCATTGGCCCTCCTAGCTCTGTCTGTAATTTTCATACACGCTGACGACAATCTCCGGGGACAGCACGATGGAATTCCTAGCGCAGCACTTCCTGTGGGTCAGCGATCCGACCGCGTGGGTGGCTCTCGCCACGCTGATTGCCCTCGAGGTCGTCCTCGGTATCGACAATCTGATCTTTATCTCCATCCTGACCAACAAGCTGCCCGAACATCAGCGCGCCAGCGCCCGACGACTGGGCATTGGCGCTGCGCTGGTGATGCGTCTCGTACTCCTCGCCACCATCTCCTTTATCGTCGCCATGACCGCGCCGGTCTTCACCGCTTTCGGCCATGCCTTCTCGTGGCGTGACATGATTCTGATCGCCGGCGGCCTTTTCCTCGTCTGGAAGGCGACCAAGGAGATCCACCATTCGGTCGATCCCGACGACGGCAAGGACAATGTCGTGTCCAACACGGTGAGTCTGACCCTCGGCGCGGCGATTTTCCAGATTCTGCTGCTCGACCTCGTGTTCTCGATCGATTCGATCATCACCGCCGTCGGCATGGTCGACGAGATCGCAATCATGTACATTGCCGTGATTATTACTGTGGTGGTGATGCTGCTCGCCGCCGCGCCGCTTGCCAACTTTATCGAGAAGAACCCGACCATCGTCATGCTGGCGCTGGGCTTCCTGCTAATGATCGGCACGACGTTGATCGCCGATGGTTTCGGCTTCCATGTGCCGAAAGGCTACATCTACGCGGCGATGGGATTCTCCGTGTTCGTGGAAGTCCTGAACATGCTGTCGCGACGCCGGAAGAAGAAACCGGAGACCGGCGGCGGGCACTAGCCGCCGATCTCGTCGAGCGCTGTGCGCGCTCACCAAGCGTCCGGCGTGCGCACCATGTGAACGATGTTGGCCGGGTTCATGATCCAGCCCCCCTTGAAACCTTCGCTGAGCGGTTCGATCTGATCGGCGCGCGTGATGCCCGCCTTCTCCAGATGCGCGAGCGCGCCTTCATGGTCATCGGTGAAGAATTCGAGCCAGACTTCTGCTTGCGTGAACAGCGGCGCTTCGTCGATCCAGAGCCTGTTCGGTCCCAGCTCGAAACCGACAGCCGGTGCCTTGGCCTCGAATGGCTTCAGCCCGATCACGTCGCGATAGAACGCGATCGTCTGCTCGTATTGATGGCTCGGAACTTTCATGGCGATGTTGATGCCGCCCTGGATTTTCGCGCTCATGATGGTTTCCTTTCTTTGTCGGTCTCGCGCGCGGGCTCGCCCTTCATCTCGCTCAGATAGTAGCCGTCACGCAGGTTGATGCCGTATTCGAGCCAGGCCTTCATGCAGGCCAGCATCTGTGTCCAGCCCTCGCAGTTGGTGTAGGATTTCTTGAGACCGACCGCGTCTTCCTGCCAGCCGGATTCGGCGATGGAGACCAGCGTGCCGCCGTCCTCTAGCGCTTCGAATTTCATCTCGATCGCCGTTTTGTATGCCGGCTTTCCTTTTTCGTCGGTGGCGTCCCAGCCGAGCAGAATGCGCCGATCTTTTTCGACCGCATCAACCTCGACCGGAACCTCGCCCCACCACGTAACGGTCGTGCCGGCGACGAGCGGTGCGCTGGCACCTTTGACGGTAGTGAAGTAACCGGAAAGCTTCTTCGGATTGACCACGGCGTCGAAGACGTCGGCGACCGGCTTTCCGATACGGCCTGAAACCCTGAATCCGAGCGACATATCCACAGTCTCCTCTTGAATTCCGATATTATATGTTATAGAATTATAACATGTCAACTCAGATAAATGACGAGAGCGTTTTCAAGGCGTTAGCGAGCCAGACGCGGCGACAGATACTCGATGCGTTGAAGGATGAGCCGCGCACGACGGGCATGCTCTGCTACGCATTTCCAGCGCTCGACCGCTGTACGGTGATGCAACATCTAAAGGTGCTGGAGGATGCGGATCTGGTGATCGCGAAGCGCGAGGGCCGCGAGCGCTGGAACCATTTGAACTCGATGCCGATCAAGCAGATACACGATCGCTGGATCAGTGAGTACGCAGCGCACGCGATGAGCATTCTCGATCGGTTGAAGGCTGATCTGGAAGACGAGTAGATGTTCTCACCACGCGCTGACGAGACGCGCATCAGCGCCGAGACGCTTTGCCATTGTCCTGTGTGTCAGCGACGCAGCGATCGGCAATGTCGATTTCAGTCGAACAAAGCAGGAGATTTTTTGATGTCGCTCGAACTCATCAACCCAGATGATCTGCCAACTCCAGAGATGTACACACAGGTTGTCGTCGCGACGGGATCCAAAATGGTCTTCGTCTCAGGTCAGCAGCCCGAAGACATACACGGCAAGCTCGTCGGGCATGATGATTTTGCGGCGCAAGCACGCCTGGCATTCGGCAATCTCGGACGAGCGCTCCGTGCGGCAGGTGCGCGGCCCGAGCACGTTTGCAAGATCACGATCTACATTGTCGATTATAAGCGCGATGAACACGTTCCGATCATCGAAGAAGCGCAGGTTTCGCTGTTTGGAGATCACAAACCAGCGAATGTGATTCTCGGGGTGGCGATCATGTCGCCAGGCTACCTCATAGAGGTCGACGCGATAGCGGTCGTTGACGCGGCCGTTAGAAGCTAAGTCGCCACAGCGCCAATTTTGTCTCCCTCAAAGCGACAGAGCGCCAGCAATTCCGGACGCAGAACCGCTCACACTTCTGCTGGAATAGCTGGTCGCTGCCGCTGTCTTGCGCAGGAAGGAACAATGTCAGGCGCGATTTGCTCCCAAATCGTCCGAATACCCCGCCTCCAAGCGAGCCCATTGAGAAATGGGCCGACCGTCGCGGCGAAACGGATGGTTGGTCTCGCCCCAGTGTTTTGGCCAGCCGGCGGGCGAATCTTCCCAATCCTCCTGCCGGCCATAGACGGTCAGATCGAGCAGACGGTAGCTGTTGTCCATCGCCTCGACGCCGCGACCGGTCGTCCAATAGGTCTCGAACACGTCGGCCCCGCGCCTCAAGTAGCAAACGAGGTGCATCATTCCGATACGGCGGCCGGCGAGCAGCGTCTCTAGTGACTTCTGGGCCGAGTACCAGGGCATCTGCCAACCCATGAAGTCGCGGTATCGCACGCTCTCCTCATACGATCCCTGGCTGAAGGTAGCGTATGTGACGTCGCGGGAGTGAATATGGGAGAGCTCGCGCACCTGCGTCGTGAAGAAGGTGCAACCCTCGCATTGCTTTGGCGCCGGCTTGCCGTCGAACCACATGTAATAATAGGCGATGAGCATCTGGCGCCCTTCGAAAGCGTCCAGCAAAGTCGCCGGCCCATTTTCGCCGATGAGCGGCGTGGCGCCATCGACTTTAACCATCGGCAGCCGGCGGCGCGCCGCGGCGACTGCGTCCCCTTCCTTCATGTGGGCCTTCTCCCGCGCGCGCAGCGCGTCCAATTGCGTGTGGAACGTGGCGCGATCGACGATCTCAGGAGTTGCAAAATCCGTTCCGTCTCGAGACATCATTATCTCCTGTGGTTGATGGACAGCGTTCGACCTGGACGATGCCGGCCCCTCACTCCGCGGGGGCCGGCACCAGATCAGTGTTTTGCGAAGCCCCATCGGGAGCCCGTTGTGTGGCAATTAGCGCAGTCGCAAGCAGGGCACAGGCCGCGGTCACATAGAGCGGAGCGCTGGTCCCGAAGAAGTCGACGGCAATACCACCAGCGATGGCGCCCAAGGTGACGCCGAGCTGAATGACCGCCAGAAAGAGCCCGCCGACGCCTTCGAGTTCATCTGGCGCAGCGCGACCCATCCATGTCTGGGTCATCACCGGACCTGCGCCGATGGCGATGCCCCACGCGGCTGCAAAGACAAGAACCGCACTATAGCTGCCGCCAAGCGTCATCAGACCGATCGTGGCGATGGCCAGCACCAGGAACGTGGCCCCGAAGCCCTCGCGCAGCATGCGGTCGGCGAACACGCCGGCGATGGCGCTACCAGCCAGGCTGGCAAGACCGAGCACCAGGAGAACCGCGGCGATGGACGTCGCATCAAGCCCGCCATCGTTCTCCAGGTAAGGCCGCATGAAGGTGAAGCCGCAGACTTCGCCGCCGAAGAAGAGCAGCCCCACGACCAGTCCCACCCGCACAGGCTGCCGCTTCAGCAGGCCAAGCAGGCTCGAAAGGCTTGTTGCGTTCGTAGCCGGCACGCGGGGCAAGCAGGCGGCCTGCAACAGCAGCGCGAGCAAGCCCGCCCCGGCGGCAGCCATGAATGCAACTCGCCAGCCGAAAGCTTCGCCTATCAAGGTGCTGAGCGCCGGAGCGACGACAAGTCCTGCCGAGAGGCCCATAAAGACAATCGACATGCCCTTGCCCATATCTTCCATGGAGACGAGCCTGACCACGGTCGCGCCGGCAAGCGCGAAGAAACCGCCGATGGCAACACCGAGCAGCACGCGGGCGGCAAGCAGCACGAAGTAATCGGAGGTAAAGGCGACCGAAATGTTGGACGCAACGACCAGGGCGCAGAGGACCAGATTGATCAGCTTGCGGTCCATGCGGCCGATGATCAGCGCCACTGTCGGGGCTGCGATGCCGGCAAAAAGGGCCGTGAGGGTTACCGCCTGACCAGCCGCACCTTCCGTGACGCCGAGATCGGCGGCCATTGGCGTCAGCACCGCCATGGGCAGGAGCTCGCTGCTGATCAGCGCGAAACTACCGAAGGTGAGGGAGACGACGGACAGCCAGGTCGAGATCGACCACGGGCCGCCCTGAGGTACGTGTTCAGACATCTTAGCCTCCTAGCTCGATTGCCGCTGCTCGCGGCTATGCACGAGCAACCTAGGGCGAGTGGGGCTGAGGGTGAGAGTTACAATGATGGCGCGATTCTTCCGGGCCGGCCGGCGCGTGAGGAATTAGCGCCGCGTCAGGCGTCGCAAGGCGCTCGCCGCCTACCGAAATTATACCCCGGCGAGAATGACGATGGTCGGGCGGTTCGGCAGCGATCTGATCGACACTTTCAGCGATCGCTCGTTGCGGAAATCGACTTCAAATCCCTCGCCCATCATGCCGAGGAACTCGCCGATCGGGGTCGAATGCCGATGCATCGGCAGGATCATCGACGACCACAGCCGCTCGGTGATCTCGGTCATCGATCCGAGCGATTGCGTCATGCCGCCGTCGATCGGCACCATCAGGATGTCGAGGCGGCCGATCGCACCATATTGCGCGTCATTGAGCTTGGTGTGCAGGTGGCCGAGATGGCCGATGCAGAGGCCCGCGACTTCGAAGACGAAAATGGAATTACCGTCGCGCTCCAGATCGCCGCCCCATGAGCGAATGTCCGTCGGCACATTGCGGATATAGACGTCATCGACGACCAGCGCGTGTTTGGCTGGACCGCCTTCGGGATTCCAGCCGCGCAGCACATATTCGATGCCGGGGTCAGGATGATCGCTGTAATGGGTCCGATGCGCCTTGTTCATAGTCACGATGCGCGGCAGCGGCGTATGGCCATAAACGCCGGAAAAATCGGTCGCGATGCGAACGCCGCCCGGGGTTTCGATGATATAGGTCGAATGGCCGGCATAGGTGATTGTCACGTCGCCGTCGACGAAGGTCTGCGCCGGCATCGGCGTCGGTGCATAGCCGGCGTAGGTGACGCCGGGCAGCGCCTGCGCGATCGCCATGCATTTGGACGGGACGGGATCGTCATCTTGCGCCAGCGCCAGGGAAGGCGCCGTCAGCCCGATCAGCAGGGCGGCGAGGCGGAAGGCTTTCATCGAAGTCTCCGGACAGGCGCTTGATCACGGGTCGCAGTATTGTCCGGGCGCTGTCGATTTGGCTCGTCACAATCGCGCGAGAACAGGCAAAAAGCCCCTTCTGGACGGGGTTTGCCGATTTCATTATAAGCCGCCCCATCCTCGAAAAGCAGCCGAAATGACGGGAGTGCCATGGCCGGCCATTCACAGTTCAAGAACATCATGCACCGCAAGGGCCGCCAAGATGCGGTCAGGTCGAAGATGTTCTCCAAGCTCGCACGCGAAATCACGGTTGCGGCGAAGATGGGCTTGCCCGACCCGGCGATGAATCCGCGGCTGAGGCTCGCCGTGCAGGCGGCCAAGGCGGAGTCCATGCCGAAGGACAATATCCAGCGCGCCATCAACAAGGCCGCCGGCGCCGACACCGAGAATTACGACGAGGTGCGCTACGAGGGGTACGGTCCAGGTGGCGTGGCGCTAATCGTCGAGGCGCTGACTGACAATCGCAACCGCTCGGCGTCCAATGTACGCGCGGCTTTCACCAAGGCCGGCGGCGCGCTCGGCGAAACCAATTCGGTCGCCTTCATGTGGGATCGCGTCGGCGAAATCTATTATCCGGCTTCGGCCGCGAGCGCCGACAAGGTCATGGAAGCGGCGATCGAGGCCGGCGCCGACGATGTGGAATCCGACGAGGAAGGCCACACGATCTATTGCAGCTTCGAAGGCATCAACGACGTGTCGAAGGCACTGGAAGCAGCGCTCGGCGAGTCCGAGTCGGCGAAGATCATCTGGAAGCCGAAGAACAACGTGCCGGTCGACGAAGAGCGCGCGCAGTCGCTGATGAAGCTGGTCGCGACGCTCGAAGACGACGACGACGTGCAGAACGTCTACGCGAACTTCGAGGTTGATGAGGCAACGTTGGCGAAACTCTCGGCCGCGTGATGAACGAGGCTGCGCCGAAGCCGGTTGTCCGCATCACCTACTGCACGCAGTGTGCCTGGCTACTGCGCGCCGGCTGGATGGCGCAAGAGCTTCTCTCGACCTTCGGGAACGAGCTCGGCGAGGTCACGCTGGTGCCTGGCACCGGCGGCGTTTTCACGATCACCTGCAACGACGTGCTCGTGTGGGACCGCAAGCGCGACGGTGGCTTTCCGGATGCCGCGCGACTGAAGCAGCTGGTGCGTGACGTGTTCGACCCCGAGCGGAATCTAGGTCATTCCGACCGCAAGGCGAAGGTGGCCGGCGAGTAACCTACCGATTCTTGTAGGCGAGCAGGGCGCCGCCGACCGCGGCGCCCAATGCAATTCCAATGGCGATGCCGATGGCGACGTCGTCCATCGCGGTACCGACTGCCGCGCCTAAAGCTACTCCGACAGCCATGCCGACGGCCATTTGCCCATATTGGTCTTTCATCAGAACTCCTCTGACTGGTACCGGTTTACATAAGGGCGACGATGAAGGCTGCAAGGGACGCGAGGCAGGCGGCGGCCCGGACGTGGTTCCAGAACACCCAGCGGTTCAAATAGGTGGCCCACATCTGTGCGCCGTTCGACGAACCAGGATTGATCGCCGCCAGTTCGTTGTTCAGGGGAATGTTGATGGCGAAGCTGATGCCGATATTGCCAATCAGATAAAGCGCCGCGCCGAGGATCACCCACGTCGGTTTGACGGTCATGCCTGTGAACACCGCGACGACCAGCAGCAGGCTGAGCAAGGCGGTGCCCATGAACACCGACAGGAAGAGTGGGTTCTGTATGACGACGTTGATGATGTTCATCGCGGTCGCGCCCTGGCCGTTGGGCATTTGCGCCAGTGCCGGCATGACGGAAGTCGAGTAGGCGAAGAACAGTCCGGCCATCAGGCCGCTGCCGAGCGCTGCCGCGAAGATTGCGATGGGGATAAGCATTTTCATTCTCCTGAGATTTGATTGATTGAGATTGGTTGGGATCAGGCGGCCGTCGTCCAGACGCCAGCCGCCGCTGTTTCCCACGCGTAGTCGGAGAAGTCCTTCGGGGCACGGCCAAGCACGCGCTGCACGCCATCTGTCAGATATTTGTTGCGCCCATCGAGCACGCGGACGAACAGTTCGTCGAGCAGCCAGACGACCTCCGCCGGGAGGCCGTATGATTCCAGCGTCGCCTTGAACTCCGGTGCAGACACCCGCGTGAACGCGATGTTGCGGCCGGTCGCGTCGGCAATCTCAGCGATGGCTTCACGGAAGGTGAGAAGCCGCGGTCCGGTCAGCTCGTAAAGCTGGCCGATATGGCCGTCACTGGTGAGGACCTCTACCGCCACATCGGCGATGTCGTCGGCATCGACGAACGGCTCGCCGATCTCGGCGGCGGGGACAGCCAGTTCGCCGGCCAGCACGCTATCGATGAAGGCGCCTTCCGAGAAGTTCTGGTTGAACCAGGAGCAGCGCAGGATCGTCCAGTCTGCATCAGATCGCATCAGCGACGCTTCGGTCAGCTGTGCATGTTCCTCGCCACGGCCTGACAGAAGGACCAGCCGTTTCACATTCTTCTTCACCGCCAGATCGATCAGCGCCGACACCACCTTCTCAGCGCCGGGGATCGCGATGTCCGGGTAATATGAGATATAGACGGCGCGGACGCCGTCCAGCGCTGCGTCCCACGTGTTGCGGTCGTGCCAGTCGAATGCGAGCGTGCCCGCGCGCGAACCGACCCGAACGGGAACGTTACGAGCTTCGAGGCGGTCGATGATGCGGCGGCCGGTCTTTCCGGTACCGCCGAGGATGAGAATTGGGTTCACGGTCTGCATGGTCTTTCTCCTGGTTAAAAATGTGAGTCTTGCTCGCATTTGCAGAACGTGATAAATCCTCATATTATAGCCGTCAAGCGAAAAATGTGAGGATTGCTCATAAAATGTCTGCGGTGACGGAAATCCAAGAGAAAGACGGCGGAAGCCATCGGCGGAAGGAACCCAGCCAGCAGCGCAGCCGGGAACGGGTCGAGCGCATGCTGGCGGCAGCCAAGGCGATCATCGAGGAGCAGGGCAGCGACGCGCTTAGAATGGGCGAGGTGGCCGAGCGCGCCGGCGTGTCGATCGGCTCGCTCTACCAGTTCTTTCCTGACAAAAGCGCGATCATCCGGGCGTTGGCCGAACGCATCTCGGAAAGCGGGCGTGCCTGTATCGACGGCGCCTTGAACGGCGTAGGCTCAACGGACGAGCTTAGGAGCGCCTTTTCCGACCTCGTCGACATCTACTACGGGCTTTTCAAGGCCGAGCCCGTGATGCGCGACATCTGGTCGGGCACCCAGGCCGACAAGAGCTTGCGCGCGCTGGAACTCGCCGAGAACCGCGCAAGCGCCGAGACGCTGATCAAAGTGTTGGATCGGGTGAAGCCTTCGGCCGATCCGACTGCTGCCGCGACGCGCGTATTCCTGGTTTGGCAGCTCGGCGAGGCGGCCATGCGGCTCGCCATCTCCGTCGAGCGCGAGGAAGGCGACCGGCTGGTCGAGGCCTATAAGCGCATGGCGCTGCGCGAATTGCTGGATGGGTGAGAAACAAAAAAACCCGCCGAAACGGCGGGTTTTTGATGGGCCCGTTCGGTCCGGCTTAGATGCCGAGATTGGCGAACTTGTTCTTGAACTTCGACAGACGGCCGCCGCGATCGAGCAGCTGCTGCTGGCCACCGGTCCAGGCCGGGTGCGTGGTCGGGTCGATGTCAAGGTTCAACGTGTCGCCTTCCTTGCCCCAGGTCGACCGCGTCTCATAGGTCGTGCCATCGGTCATGACGACCTTGATGGTGTGGTAGTCGGGATGGATCTTCTCTTTCATCGTCTTGTCCTGGCGATTGGCGGCCTTGGTCAGGCCCGCTTTTAAAACACGAAGCCGCCCGCGACATGGGGACGGCTTCAAAAACGGTTGGCGAGCCTATACATCAGCCGAAATTGAATCACAAGACCGCTCCAGCGGTCAGTTCGGGGCCAGTTTTGGCGCAAAAACCAGCGGAAATTGCGGAAAAAGCCGGCGTATTGGGGGGTGTCAGCGAGATTCGCTCCGCTATGCCGTTGAGGCCACTGCGAACGCTCTTTCCCTACATCCTCCGCTACAAGAGCATGGTGGCAGGGGCGCTGTTCTTCCTCGTGCTTGCCGCAGCGACAACGCTGACCCTGCCGCTAGCTGTTCGGCGGATGATCGACCACGGCTTCAATGCGTCGGATTCCAGCTTCATCGCCAATTACTTCTCGATGCTGATGGTGATCGCAGCCGTGCTCGCACTGGCATCGGCCTGCCGCTACTACTTCGTCATCACGCTCGGCGAACGTGTGGTCGCCGACATAAGGCGCGACGTTTTTGCGCATGTAACCAAGCTCTCGCCGGCCTTCTTCGATATGTCGCAGTCGGGCGAGATCGTGTCGCGGCTTTCCGCCGATACGACGCAGATCAAGTCCGCGGTCGGCGCGACGGCCTCGGTGGCGCTGCGCAACACGATCATGGGCATCGGCGCGGTGGCACTGATGGTGGTGACGAGCCTGAAGCTCTCCGGCCTCGTGATCGCGGCGATACCGCTGATCGTGCTGCCGCTCGTCGCGTTCGGCCGCTCGGTGCGGCGCAAGTCGCGCGCCGCGCAAGACACGCTTGCCTCAGCGACAGCCTATGCCAGCGAGCAGATTGGCTCCGTGCGGACGATGCAGGCGTTCACCAACGAGCCGCTGGTCGTCAGCCGCTTCTCGCGCGCCGTGGAAGAAGCGTTCGAGGCCGCGCGGTCGTCCGTGCTGGCGCGATCCGCGCTGACTTTCGTCGCGATCTTCACGATCTTCGCATCGGTGGTTGCAGTGCTGTGGTTCGGCTCGCGCGACGTGCTGTCGGGCGCGATGTCACCCGGCACATTAAGCCAGTTCCTGCTTTATGCCGTGATGGCGGCGGGAGCACTCGGTGCGCTGTCGGAAGTCTGGGGCGATCTCAACCAGGCGGCGGGCGCCTCGGAGCGGCTCGCCGAACTGCTAGTCGAGGAACCGAAGATCGCGCGGCCTGTGCATCCTGTGCCGCTGCCCGCGGTGCGAGAGGGCTCGGTCGAATTCAAGGACGTTTCCTTCGCCTATCCGGCACGGCCGGATCGCTCCGCTCTGCATGGATTGAGCTTCGCGGTGAAGCCGGGCGAAACCGTCGCGATCGTCGGCCCGTCGGGTGCCGGCAAGAGTACGATCTTCTCGCTGCTGCTCCGTTTCTACGACCCCGAGAGCGGGCAGGTGCTGGTCGACGGCGTCGATGTCCGCAGCGCCGATCCGGAAGAGGTGCGCAAACGCATCGCGCTGGTGCCGCAAGATACGACGATCTTCGCGGCGACGGCGCGCGAGAACATCGGGTTCGGGCGGCCGGGTGCTTCGGATGCGGATATCGAGGCGGCGGCCACGGCAGCGCACGCCGACGAGTTCATTCGCAGGCTGGACAAAGGTTACGACTCCGAGGTCGGCGAGCGTGGCGTGACGCTGTCCGGCGGCCAGCGCCAGCGCATCGCGATTGCGCGCGCGATCCTGCGCGATGCGCCGATTCTTCTGCTCGACGAGGCGACCTCCGCGCTCGATGCGGAAAGCGAAACACTGGTACAGGCCGCACTTGAGCGGCTCGAGGAAGGACGTACCACCATCGTGATCGCGCACCGGCTGGCGACCGTGCTCAAGGCCGACCGCATCCTCGTGCTGGACGACGGCCGCATCGTCGAGGAAGGCACCCATGCCACCCTCGTGCGCAAGAACGGCATCTATGCGCGACTGGCAAAGCTGCAGTTCGACTCCGGCGCCAGCGCCTTTCAGGGCGCTGCGGAGTAGCCGTTACGCCGGTCAAATAACCGTCAGGATTTCCGGCAGCGGCTTCTTTTGAGTGGCGTGAGCGGGGATCGTTGCATCCTCCTTCGGATATCCGACGACCATCAATATGTATGGCTTGTCGTGCGGGTCGCGTCCGCAGATATCGTTGAGGAAGCTCATCGGGTTTGGCGTGTGGGTCAGCGTCGCCAGTCCGGCGTGGTGCAGCGCCGCTATGAGGAAGCCGGTCGCAATGCTGACAGACTCCGGCACGTAATAATTCTTGCGAACGACGCCGTCGGCCGACCGGCTGCGACGCTCGCCAAAAATGCAAATGAGCCAGGGCGCTTCCTCGAGAAACGGCTTGCTCGCGTCGGTGCCGAGCGGCGCAAGTGCTGCCAGCCATTCTTCGCCGGCCTTGTCCTCGTAAAAGGCGTGTTCCTCGACTTCCGCGGCAGCGCAGATTTTCGCCTTGATCGCCCGGTCGCCGATCAGCACGAAATGCCAGGGCTGATGATTGGCGCCGTTGGGCGCGGTGCCCGCCGCGCGGATGCATGTCTCGATGATGTCGCGCGGGACGGGCCGCGCGGAGAATTCGCGCACCGTGTGGCGGGTACGGATCTGCTCATAAAATTCCGCGGCCGAGCGCGCATGTCGTCGATGGGCAGCTCGACAAAATCGGGCAGCGGGATTGGACGATAATCCTTAACGGCAGCGTTCATGTGCGTCCCTCGCGAAAAATTCTTTCAAGATGATCGGGCTTTCCTCCCGGCGTTGCGGCCGGAGAAGATGCAGCCCCCGAGGAAGGTGCCTTCCAGCGCGTTGTAGCCGTGATAGCCGCCGCCGCCGAAACCCGCGACCTCACCGGCCGCGAACAGGCCCGGCACGATTTCGCCACCAGCATCCAGCACCTGACCGTTGAGATTGGTGTGGATGCCGCCGAGCGTCTTGCGCGTCAGAATGTTGAGCCTGACCGCGATGAGCGGACCGTTCTTCGGGTCGAGAATCTTGTGTGGTTTGGCGGTGCGGATCAGCTTGTCGCCGAGATAGTTGCGCGCGCCGCGGATCGCGACGACCTGCGCATCCTTCGCGAACGGATTGTCGATTTCGCGGTCCCGCGCTTCGACCTGCGCGCGCAGCTTTGCAGGGTCGAGCAACGTGCTGCCGGCGAGCTTGTTCATGCCGGCGATTAGTTCGTCGAGAGTATCGCGGACGACAAAATCCTCGCCCTTCTCCATGAAGGCGCGAACCGGCGGCGGGGCACCCGCGCCACGCCGGCTCTTGAGCACCTGCATCCAGCTTTTCGACGTCATGTCCGGGTTCTGCTCGGAGCCGGACAGCGCGAACTCCTTCTTGATGATCGCCTGGGTGAGGATGAACCAGGAATATTCATAGCCGGTGGAGAGGATACGCTTCAATGTGCCCAGCGTATCGAAGCCAGGCATGAAAGGCGGCTCCAGCCGCTCGCCCCTTGCGTCGAACCACATCGATGACGGGCCGGGCAGGATGCGGATGCCGTGATCGGGCCAGATCGGCGCCCAGTTCTTCACGCCCTCGGTATAGTGCCACATGCGGTCGGTGTTGATCGTCGCAGCGCCCGCGTCCTTGGCGATTTCGACCATGCGGCCGTCGACATGATGCGGCACGCCGGCGACCATGTTTTTCGGCGCGGGACCCAGTCGATCGACCGGCCAGCTTTTGCGGACGAGATCAAAATTGCCGCCAATGCCGCCCGAGGTGACGATGACATTCGGCGCGGCGAACTCGAAATCACCGACGACGGCGCGTCCGGATTTTTCGCCGCGTTGCACCGTCGATGATTCGAGCACCTCGCCGGCGACGCCGCTGACTGTGCTGCTCGTCTTCAGGATGCGGCTCGCCTGATGGCGGAACTTCAGCGTGATCGTGCCCTTGGCGACATGCTCCATCACGCGCCGCACGAAAGGCTCGATGACGCCGGGACCGGTGCCCCAAGTCAGATGGAAACGCGGTACCGAATTGCCGTGGCCGTGGGCCAGACCGCCGCCGCGCTCGGCCCAGCCGACGACCGGAAACCAGCGCATGCCCATACCATGCAGCCAGGGGCGCATCTCGCCGGCGGCGAAGTCGATATAGCCTTCGGCCACCTTGCGCGGCCAGTGATCCTCCGGCCGGTCGAACTGCGCCGAACCCAGCCAGTCCTGCAGCGCGAGCTCGCGGCAGTCCCGGATCTTCAGCCGCCGCTGTTCCGGACTATCGACGAAAAACAGGCCGCCGAGCGACCAGAACGCCTGGCCGCCGAGCGAATTCTCGCCCTCCTGCTCGAGCAGGATGATTTTTTTGCCGGCATCGCCAAGCTCGGCGGCGGCGACCAGACCGGCCAGCCCGCCGCCGACGATGATTGCGTCCGCCTGTTCCGCCAAGGTTTCCTCCCTCTTCGATGCTTAGCGCAGCTTATCGTGATGTGAGCGCGCTCGCTCGTGAAGCGCAAGGGGGAGACGCGAGCCATCTCGCCACGCCTGGCTTTCGTGGAGATGTCAAAGAGCACGGCTTCCCGTTCTCGCGCCTCTCGGCCGAGCTATGAGGGTGTGGGAGGCGGCGCATGGCATTGCGTCGTCTAGTTTAGTTAGGTGACGCGCTGCCATGCGCCGCCGGCGTTTTCCCCTCTGCCGGCACCGGCCCATCGCCTTGATCCCCGGTAAGCTGGGGAGGCGCGGGCGCTCAGCCCGGCACAGGGCCGAAACCTTCCCCGCTCACCGTTGCGGGAAACGACTTCGGCGCCACACTTGCCTGAGTACCCGGTCGTACGTACCCGATCCCACTGGCAAGCTGCCGAACGTATTATCGGTGAGCGGCGCACCCCCGTGGACAGATTCTCAAAAAGATTGCTGACAACTGCTGACAGGGATCAAACCTCACGCGTACCTGGCTTCCAGATGCTTGCGGAAATGCTCTGCGTTGAGTTCCTCACCTGTCGCGCGGGAGATCAATTCCGGCGTGGACCACATCGACGCCTGCGACCAGATTTTTTCCCGCCGCCAGTCATTGATCGCCGAGAACTCGCCCTTGGCGATCCTGTCATTGGCGTCCGGCACATCCTTGAGGATCGCACTCCAGAGCTGCGCGGCGATCATCGCGCCGAGTGTATAGGAGGCGAAATAGCCGAAGGCGCCAGCAGGCCAGTGCACGTCCTGCATCGGCCCGTCGGCCGGATTGTCTATGGTCGACAGGGCGAGATAAGCCTTCATCTTCGCGTCCCACGCTTCCGGCAGGTCGCGTGCCTCCAGCCGACCAGCGAGCAAATCCTGCTCCAGCTCGAAACGCAGGATGACGTGCAGCGGATAGGTCACCTCGTCGGCATCGACCCGGATGAAGCCGCGCTCGACACGATGCACATGCGGCAGGATGTCATCGATCGACCAATCCTCGCCGAGATGTTTTTCGACGATCGGCAGCGCCCAGCGCCAGAAGGCCGGATTGCGGCCGATCTGCTTCTCGACGAACAGGCTATGGCTTTCGTGCATCGCCATGCCGCGCGCTTTGCCGAGCGGCCAGTTCGACCATTGGCGCGGCAGGCCCTGCTCATAGAGCGCGTGGCCCGTCTCGTGCAGCACGCCCATCAGTGACGACAGGAACTCGGTGGCCTTGTAGCGCGTGGTGATGCGCACATCGGTCGGCACGCCGCCGCAGAACGGGTGGTGCGAAATGGACAGGCTGCCATGCGTGACGTCGAAGCCGACCGCAGCCATCATGGTAAGCCCGAGTTCGCGCTGCCGTTCGATCGGATAGGCGCCGGAGAGCGGTTTCAGCGGGCGCGTTGCGAGGCGTTTCTCCTGGACCTCCAGCGCACGGGGCACGAAGCCGACGAGGAAGTTTTTCAACTCCTCGAAAATCGGCGCGACGAAGCTGGCGCGTGTGCCGGGATCGTACTGTTCGATCAGCGCATCGTAAGGGTCGAGCTTCAGCGCCGCGGCGCGCAACGCAGATTCCTCACGCGCCAGCACGAGCACTTCTTCCAACGCCGGCAGGAAGCCTGCCCAATCATTGCGGGCGCGCAGCTCCCGCCAAAGCTGCTCGGAGCGCATCCGGACGCGCGTCTGCCGTTCGACGAAGGTCTGGGGCAGGCAGGTGAGATTGATGTACTGCCGACGGAATTCGCGCACCGCCGCCCGCTGCTCGGACGAAAGATCCGCCTGTTCGGCGACGCTCAGCCAATCGCCGATCTCGGGTTGCGTTGCCATGTTGTGATACATACCGGAGAGGACCGACATCGCCTCGGCACGGGCCTCGCCGCCGCCGACAGCCATATGCGTCGCCTCGTCGGCGCCGAGGATCGCTGTTGCGTGTTCCAGCGCCTCCAGCCGGCGGCCAAGCTGATCGAGCTTTTCGTAAGACATGTCCTGCTCCGGGTTTTCGCGGAGACCGGATACGAACGTGGGAGGATTCGCAAGGTCCACTTGCGTCAGCCGACTGCGCAGTGCTCAATTGAGCCCGAGCCGAGGAGGGACGTGATGCTCGCAACGATCCTGATTGCGCTGGTGGCGCTGATCCACATCTACATCGTCGTGCTGGAGATGTTTCTCTGGGACAAGCCGCAAGGCCGGAAAGCGTTCGGCACGACCGCGGAGTTCGCCGCGCAATCCAAGGTGCTCGCCGCAAACCAGGGTCTCTACAACGGCTTCCTCGTCGCGGGTTTGCTCTGGGGTCTCTATCTCGGCGAGGCCGGATTCCAGGTGAAGGTCTTCTTCCTGCTTTGTGTGCTGGTTGCCGGCCTCTACGGCGCGGCGACCGTCAGCATGCGGATACTCTATGTGCAGGCGGTGCCCGCGGTGCTGGCCCTGATTGCGCTTTGGCTCGGATGGTGAAGCTCAGCGTTCCGTGAGTTTCAGCTCGATGCGGCGGTTGCGGTCGCGCGCTTCCTGCGTGTCGGCGGCGTCCAGCGGTTGAAATTCGCCAAAACCGGCAGCCACCAGCCGGTTGGCCGGCACGCCATTGGCGATCAGGAATTTCACCACGGACGTGGCGCGCGCCGAAGAGAGCTGCCAGTTGTCCTGGAAGCGGCCGGAACCTGACATCTGCACATTGTCGGTATGCCCGTCGACGCGCAGCACCCAGTTGATCTCCGGCGGGATTTCCTTCTGCAATTCGATCAGTGCGCCGGCAAGTTTGCGCATCTCGTCCTGCCCGGCCGTATTGATCTGGTCCGAGCCCGAGGGAAAGAGCACTTCCGACTGGAAGACAAAACGATCGCCGACGATGCGGATGTTTTCGCGATCAGAGAGGATTTCGCGCAGCCGCCCGAAGAAGTCAGAGCGGTAGCGGTTTAATTCCTGCACACGCTGGGCGAGCGCGACGTTCAGGCGGCGGCCGAGATCGGCGATCTTGGTGTTGGACTCGCGGTCGCGAACCTCCGAGGCATCGAGCGCATCTTCCAGCGCGCCGATCTGCTTTCTAAGCGCGGCGATCTGTTGATTGAGCAGCTCGACCTGAGAGAGTGCCTGCTGGCTAATCTGGCGCTCGGTATCGAGTTCACCAGAAATTCGCCCAATCCGCTCCGTCGCGGCGGCGTCAGCGCCCGCGCCCTGGCTGAGCAGCGCCTCGAGCCGGGAGCGCTCCGTTTCGGCGACGTTGAGCGATGCCTGCAGGTTCAGGAGCTGGTCCTGTGCATCCTGCGCGTTGGATTGTTCGAGCGCGAGAAGCTGGGTCAGCTCGTTGATCTGCGAGTTGAGGCGGTTCAGGACCTCGTCCTTGCCGGATATCTCGCGCGACAGGAGGAACTGCGCCAGCACGAAGACCGACAGCAGGAACATGATGGCGAGCAGCAGCGTCGACAGCGCGTCGACAAACCCCGGCCAGTAGTCGATGACGCGCTGGCTGCGGCGTGCCCGGGAAAGAGCCATTTAGTGGACCCCTTGCTTGCGCAATGCGTCGGCGATCTTGTCGAGCGTCGCGCGCAGAGCCTTCTGCTCCTCGGATTGCGCCTCGACCCAGTCGCGCATGATCTGCTGCTCGTTGCGCATGTTCTTCACCAATCCCGAAATGCCCTCGGCCAGATTGGCCATGGCGGTGGCGGTGCGCTGATTCGAGCCGCCCGCCTCCTGGATGGTGCGCAGCCGCTCGGTCAGCGAGCGGAATTCGTCGGATGAGGTGGCGGCTTTGCCGGTGTCGACGATCTGGATGTCGGACGACAAATCCGTCACCGAGGAGAGCCAGTTTTCGAGCTCGGTATAAAAGCGCGTCTGGGCGCGCCCGGCCTGCAGGTCGAGGAAGCCGACGACCAGCGATCCGGCAAGGCCGAAGAGCGATGACGAGAACGCCGTGCCCATGCCGGACAGTGGCGCAGAGAGCCCCGACTTCAGCGCCTCCAGCACATCATTTGCGTCGCCCGAGCCGGGATCGAGCGACTGGATCGTGTCGCCGATGGAACCGATCGTCGCGAGCAAGCCCCAGAAGGTGCCGAGCAGGCCGAGAAAGACGAGCAGTCCGGTCAAATAGCGCGTGATGTCGCGCGATTCGTCCAGGCGGCTGGCGATGGAGTCCAGCATCGAGCGCATCGAGCTGGTGGTGAGCGCGAGGGTGGACGAGCGGCTCAGCAGCGCCTTCATCGGCGCCAGCAGCACCGGTTCAGTCTCTTCCGAGCCGGCGCGGAAGGAATTTACCCAGCGGACCTCACGGAAAAGGCGGAT
>Ga0335075_10001765_pt1 | contig 35246 bp, 36 predicted proteins | sample Lox_Sample_24_FD_206723 | JGI IMG/M metagenome (GOLD analysis project Ga0335075, IMG submission 206723) | Soil microbial communities from Loxahatchee National Wildlife Refuge, Florida, United States - Lox_Sample_2.4 | ecosystem: Environmental > Terrestrial > Soil > Wetlands | place: USA...
TGGCTCGTGGTGCATTCGCGCGCCGAGACCCTTGAGATCTGTCAGCGCTTCGGTGTAGCGCTGCCCGGTCTCCTCAGCGTGGCGCCGGACTACCTTCTTGAAGCTGGCATCCTTGGTCATGGACAAGCCTCCCCTTGACACCCTCGTCCCCCAGCGACGCGGTGTTGGAAGATGGCCTGTGACATTCGCGACCGAGAGGACTAGTCCCCTTCGCCAATGGAACCCCGACTGGGGCGGACGTTCCACAGCTCGGCGACCGGTCGTCGCCGTGAGCAAACCCTGCCTGAGCTGCTCGGTCCTCGTCAAGTGCCTCACCCACGAGGCCAGCCTCAGTCGCCGGCCTGTTGCGCCTCTACAACCCGGCGGGATCGGTTGACCCGCGACCACCTCGGTGAACCAGGAGTCCTCGACGCAGGCCAGATGTTTCAACAGCCCGCCCAGCGTGATCGGCGAGGGCGGCAGCGCCACCCGCAGTTGCTCATTGCTCAGCCCGCTGCACTTCCGCTGCAGAGTCTCCCGCTGATAGTCGAGAAAGCCGATCAGTGTCGCGGCCTCGGCGCTGTCTTGTGGCGGCTTGGGCCGCACGAGTTCATCCGCCCTTCGCAGGCACTTCGTCAGACGCTCAGGTCCATGCGGGCGGCCGAGTCAACCCCCGGTGGCACGTCCCCTGGCCCGAGATCTGCCGTCAGCCATCGTTCTGGACGCAGGTAGATCGCAACCTGTTCGCCCAGTTCCGCTTCGGCAAACTCGATATAGGCCTGTACCTTGTCCGACGGCAGGTATCGCTCAGCCATCGCCCGCAGCAGCTCATCGGTCCCCGGAACTGTGCGCGCGACTGGCCCCTCCGCCGACACGTATCGGACGGTCGGCATGACCCGTTCGACCATCAGGGTGAAACGCCCGGCAGCCTTGATGAGCCGAGCCTTGCGCGATCCGGTCTCTGTCAGGATCCACGCCTCCCCGCCAGGCTCGTACTGATACCAGATCGGCAGGGTAAACGGGCCACGGTTTTCACCGGCCGACACTGACAAGGCGGCGACGTGTGGCTCGGCCAGGAAGAGTTCGCGATCGCGTACCGACAATCTGCTATCCGCCATGAGCCCGAGGCTAGGCCGGGGTACTGACAATCTGCCCCTACGGCGGCCCGCCAGACCGCTCCGCGCGGAAGACCCGGCAGGACCTAAATCTTCGCCAGGGCTTGGTCGAAGTCGGCTATCAGGTCCTGCGTTCCCTCGATCCCGCAGCTGACCCGGATCAGGTCGGAAGTGATGCCCAGCCGCTCCCGGTCCTGTGGGCTCATACCGGCATGCGAGGTGGCAGCCGGCCGGGTGATCAGCGTCTCCACTCCGCCGAGGCTGGGCGCCACCGACGGAAGCCGCACCGCGTCGAGAAGAGCCTCCGCGGCTGGCTCGCCGCCACGTAGCCGCAGGCTCAGCATGCCGCCGAACCCCGACAGCAGATCTGCCGCGTGCTCGTGATCCGGGTGTGAGACAAGCCCGGGGTAGTTGACGGCGGCGACCTCCTGGTGTCCGGAAAGGAAGTCGGCCAGCGCCGCGGCGTTGTCGTTCTGCGCACGAACCCGCACGGCGAGTGTCTTGATTCCGCGCGCAAGCAGGAACCCCGCATGCGGGTCCAGGCTGCCGCCATAGATGTTGAGCGTCCGGCGCACTTGGTCGATGAGTTCTGCGCTGCCCATCACAGCCCCAGCCACCAGGTCGGAATGGCCGCCTAGGTACTTGGTGGCGCTGTGGATGCACAGGTCGAACCCGGCCTGCAATGGCCGGAAGTTCACTGGGGTCGCGAACGTGTTGTCGATCACCGTGAGCATGCCCTCGCGACGGGCGAAGTCCGCGATTTCGCGCAGCAGGCCGACCCGCATGAGCGGATTGGTGATCGTCTCGACCAGAAATACCTTGGTCTGCGGGGTGCGCGCAGCGGTCCACGTCTCGGGCCGGTGCACGTCGACGAAGCTGTATCGCCAGCCGAGGTCCGCAGCGTGCTGAGTGAGGAAGTCATGGGTGCCGCCGTATAGGCAGTCGCTGGCCAGGAGGTGATCCCCGGCGCGCAGAAGACTCAGCAGCGTCGTCGTTATGGCCGCCATCCCCGAGGCGGTAGCTACAGATGCCTCCGCGCCCTCGAGGGCGGCCAGCTTGTCGTGCAGGTACCGCTGAGAGGGGGTCGAGTTCAACCGGATGTAAGGCAGGTCGTGGTAACCAGTTCCTGGCTCGATGGAGTACACCGTTCCCTGGAAGATCGGGTAGACCACCGAGCCATCGGGTCCCGGTCGCCGTTCTCCGCCGTGGACCGCCAGGGTCTCCATCGACTCGTCCTGATCGTGCATAAGGAAGCTCCCCTCGAGGGCTGGCCAGACACGCCAAGCTGTCATCGGTTTCGGGCCACCCGACCATGGTCTCGCGGTGCGGCCGACGATCATAGCGCCAGCCTCCCGGATGGCAGCCGGATCAGGCGCATGAGATCGTCAGCATCGTGTTCCGGCTGCTGGCGTTCGCGCTGCCACTCGGCGTGGATTCGTTCGCGGTAGCGGCCGCGCTCGGCACGGCGGGACTAACTACCGCGGCTGAGCGCCTGCGAATATCGGCGATCTTCGTCGCGTTCGAGGCTGGCATGCCATTGATCGGCGTGGCCGCTGGCGGTGGCCTGGCCCGGCTCATCGGAGCCGTTGCCGACTACGTGGCCGCCGCCGCAGTCGCCGGGCTCGGCATCTTCATGCTTTTTCATGACACGGGCTCAGCCGAGGAACGGCAGGGGACCCGGCTCACCAGTACGCACGGACTCGCGATCCTCGCTCTCGGGATCAGTATCAGCCTCGATGAGTTTGCCATCGGGTTCAGCCTCGGCCTGGTCCGGCTTCCCGTGGTCCCGGTGATCATCGCGATCGCCGTCGTTGCCCTGGCCGCCAGCCAGCTCGGGCTGGCATTGGGCAGTCGCACCAGCGAGCGATTCAGGGAACGGGCCGAGAAGCTTGCCGCCATCGCGCTCATCCTCCTCGGCGCGTATCTGATCGCGGAACGAACGCTCTCCGGCTAGCCTCGCGCAATCCAGATTGCTATGCCTGCCCTCCGGCTGCCTAGGGGAACGGCCCGCCTGCGGCTGCGGGATAGGCGGAGCGCGGTGTCCTAGGCTGACGGGCGATGGGAGCTGCATCTGACATGACCCCTCGGGCTGGCACCGAGGGCTCGTTTGGCGTGGCCCGCGAGCGGTGGCTTGGCGGCCTGGGGAACGTGCGCAACGTGGTGCGCCAGGAGATCATCACACGGCAGCTCCGTCAGCATCTGCCAGAGCGGCCTGGCCGCGTCCTGGATGTCGGTGCCGGTCAGGGGACCCAGTGTCTGCGGCTGGCGCGGGCAGGTCACCGCGTGGTGGCTGTTGAGCCCGACCCCGAAATGCGTGCACAGCTTCAGGCGGCGCTGGAAGCCGAGCCCGCGGATGCCGGGCAACGGCTGAAGGTAGTGGCCGGCTCCATCAGTGACCTTCACTCAGCGATCGCCGGCGAGGCTTATGACGTCGTGCTGTGCCTGGGCGTGCTGATGTACCTGCCTGAAGGTCGATCGGCGATCACCGAGCTAGCGAGCTACGTCGCACCTGGGGGGCTGCTCTGCGTCGCGGTGCGCACGCCCGTCTCCGCGACGTGGCGCCCCGCGGCACGCCAGGACTGGCCCGCCGCACTGGAGGCTCTCGAAGAGAGCACCAGCGCCCGAGCACAGGGGCGGGACATGCGCTACCTCAACGAGATTGGCGCACCCGCCCGCACCGACGACATCGGCACCCTTGTCGCCGTGGCGGCGGAGTCAGGCTTGGACCTGGTGCGGTGGTACGGCGTCCGGGTCGCGGTCGACCTCGCCGAGCTAGACCCGCCGGCGCCGGCCGACCCTCGCCAGCTCGCTGCGCTGCTCGACGTCGAGGAATACCTCGGCGCCACTGACCCGTACCGGCAGCTCGCCCAGCTCGCTCACCTCATCCTGCGCAGACCACACACCGATCCTCGCGCCTGGGCGCAGCATGCCCTCGCCTGACCCGCTCGACGAAAAACTGGACGCCATCGCGCAGCACCCGTTCCGCGCCAAGTTTCACCTGCACGGTCGCGAGCGGGTCACGGCAGAGCTAAGCAGTCCATCCACGATGCGGTTGCATGCTCACGACCTGATCGCCAGGCGACTGGCCCCGGCCGAGCCGCATAGGGATGGGAAGCAGACTCCCTACCGCGGTCACCCGGTCTTCGTCGCGCAGCATGCCACGGCCACCTGCTGCCGTACCTGCCTGGAGCGGTGGCACCTGATCCCCAAGGGCCGGGAACTGAGCCGCGAGGAGCGCGGCTACGTAGTGGACGTGATCTGCCGCTGGATCGAACGCGAGGTGGCTGGCTGACCAGGCCAGCAGCTCACTGAGCTGCAGCGTGCGAGCGGCGCGCCTGCGCGCCGATCCTGGCCCGCACGCCGAGGTAGGTGACCACAACGATCGCCAGGTAGCCAAGGTAGATCAACAGCTGCAACGGGGTAGGCGCGTCGCTGTAGCCAAAGAAGCTATGGAGTACATCGCCGAAGGCGCTGCTCTCCGACAGCAGGCTGGCCGAATGCCACATGGGCGAAGACAGCACCGGGAGCCAGCCAAGCTGCTGCAGGTTCTCGACCGAGTCGGCCAGCAAGCCGGCAGCGAACACCATGAGGAGAACGCCGATCACCGTAAAGAACCTGGCCAGGTTCAGCCTGTGGCCAAGCTTGTAGATCACGAAGGAAATCGCGAGCGCACCCGCCAGGCCAATTGCTGCTCCGCTGAGGGCACCCACCGTCGAAGTGGAGAAGATGATCGCGAGGGTGAACACCACCGTCTCGAGCCCCTCGCGTCCGACGGCCTGGAAAGCCAGCAGCCCCAGACCCCACCGGGCGCGGCCATCTAGCGCCGCATCGGCGCGGGCTCGCAACTCCCTCGAGAGCGAGCGAGCATGCTTACGCATCCAGAAGGTCATATAGGTGAGCACAGTCGCGGCGACAAGGAACGTGACGGTCTCGAAGATCGTTTGCACCCGCGACCCGTCATAGCTGCGGATCGTCTCGTAGGCCACGGCCCCGCCGGCGGTCGCCAGGATGAGCGCGGCGCCTACTCCAAGGAAAACGTCACGAAAGTGGTCCCGCCGCCCAATTCGGTTCAGGTACGCGAGCAGAATCGCGATGATCATGCTGGCCTCGACGCCCTCCCGCAAGAAGATGACGAGCGTGGCGAGCATGACCTGGCCTCCAAGGAGGGCGCGCGGGCCGGGAGGACCACCAGCCCACGCCGGTACCCGCGGATTAGGTTAGGCAAACCTTACTACACGCTTGTGGCGATTTTGCAGAGCCAGCCTGACTGTCCGCCCGGCCCGGCGACAGGGGCTTTCGGCCCCAAATGGGGTGGGTGGGCTCCTAGTCGGGCAAGAGCGCCAGGTCCAGCTGCCGCAGCCGGTCGGGATCGGCGATCACGTCGATGGCGGTGACCCGGTCGCCGCTCACGGTCAGCGCAAGCACGACCTGCAGCTGCCCGGCGGGCGCGTAGAGGATGCCAATCCTCCCGTTTACGAGAGCAAGCTGGGAACTCTCGGCTCGTCCGCCTGACATGACCGCCCCACGGGCGACCAGCTCAGCCCCGCGAAGCGTCACTGGCCTCCCGGACGGGACCGTGGCCCCATCGCCGGTCAAGACGACCTCAGAGTCCAAGACGGCGATCAGGGCAGTGAAGTCCCCGCCGCGGGAGGCGGCCAGGAAGGCCGACGCCACTTCCCGCTGCCTGGCCAGGTCGCTGGCATGGTCTGGGCTCGGACTGGCCCGCACCCGGCGCCTGGCCCGGCTGGCGAGCTGGCGAGTCGCGTCGGTTGAGCGCCCCAGGACGTCTGCGACCTCAGCGAACGGCATCGCGAACATGTCATGGAGTACGAACGCAAGCCGCTCGGCGGGCGTCAGGGTGTCCAGCACGACCAGCAGGGCCAGGCCGACCGAATCGGCGAGGACCGCCTCGAGCTCGGGATCGGCGGCCCCGGCAGGCCCGGCAGTCTCGGCGATCTCGGCAGCCCCTGAATCGCCCATCGGCTCCTCCTGCCGGTACCGGCGGGAGCGGAGCATATTGAGTGCGACACGGGCGACGACGGTCGTGAGCCACCCGCCGAGGTTCTCTACCTCGGTGGCGTCGGCGCGGCTCAGCCTCAGCCAGGTGTCCTGCACTGCGTCGTCGGCGTCAGTCATCGAGCCGAGCAGGCGGTAAGCGACTGCTCGCAGGTGCGCGCGGTGCTCTTCGAACGCGGCTGCTAGCAATTCTGTGTCAGCCATCTGCTGGATCCCTCGTAGCCGGGTCTCACCACACTGACACCCGGCAGGCGTAGAAAGTGACTCAGGGCAGGCTGGCGCTACAGGCCGAACAGGCGCAGGCCGTTGGTCCACAGGACCGCGCGCAGCCAGTCGTTACCGAGCCCGAGGTCGGCGAGGCCGGTCACCTGCGCCGCGAACTGATGCGGGATGGTGGGAAAGTCGGACCCGAAGACGACCCGGTCGCCGAGCGCGCCGAGGCGCTGTACCAGGTGCGTCGGGGATGGGCCCAGGTAGGGCGGGTCGGTGAACACCATGGCTGTGTCCAGCCACACGCCGTCATGCTCCTCAGCCAGCGCCGCGAAGGCGTCGTGATCGGGCGCGCCGAGGTGGGCGATCACGAGCCGGAGGCCGGGGAACCGCCGGAGCAGCCGTCTGACGGGTTCAGGGCCGCACCATTCCTCGTTCCCGGAGCCGTCCGCGACCGCGCCGGCATGCAGGATGACGGGGATGCCGGAATCCTGGAGCAAGCTCCAGGCTCCGTCCAGCAGCGGATCAGTGGCATCGAAGCCGCCGACCTGGAGATGGACCTTTACTGCCTGGCCGCCGGCGGCCAGGCACCGAGCCGTCTCCGCGGCAACGCCGGGCTCCGGGTAGATCGTAAAGGTCGGAATGACCGCTGGCACCACGCCCGCCAGGCCGAGCGTATGGTCATTGAGGAACGGCAGCATCCCAGGCCGGTGAGCATAAGCCAGCGCAGTGTGATGCCTGACACCTAGTTTGGCCAGGATTTGCAGCCGCTCGTCGGCCGATTGCCGGTACGTGATGGGCCAGGGCGGGGTCACGCCGTCGAACCAGCGCCACACGGCGTTCTGGATGCTGTCAGGCAGGAAGTGGACATGCGCGTCGACGATTCCGGGGATGCCCAGCGCAGCCAGGAAGCCGGGGACCTCATCGTCAGTCATCGCGAGCAGGTTAGCGCTTGCGCATTATGAGCAGGACGTCAGCAATGCCGGAGGCCCTGTCCAGGCAACCTGCAGGCTCGCCCCATACGCTCTCGGGTAGACCTCGAAGATATGCCTGAGCAGGAAGGATCGGACCGTGCCTGAGCACGTCAGCATCGCCTACCGAGGCGCGAACTACGCGATCGGACAGGGCCCGCATTTCTACGGGATCTGGCACGCCGCTGCGCCTCAGGCTCAGCCACTCGAATGGTGGCCCCTGACGCCCGAGGGCTGGACAGCCGCCTGGATGCGGTTCGCCTCGATCGAGGTGCCCGGCACAATCACCGCCGTGACCGCGCCGCCAGGTATGGCAGCGACCACGGTCACCGCCGTAACGCCGGGAGAGGCAGCAAGCCAGCCGTCCGCTGCTCCATCGACGGCGCCCGCCAATCCCGCCACGGCCACCCTCCTCGCCCGAAGCGCCGCGGCACTGCTCGCCGTCGGGATCGTGCTCGGCGTGGTGAGTCTCTTCCCCTCCTACACCGACGGCGCTAGCCTCGCATCGCAGCCACCCAGTCTCTGGCCGCACCTTATATATCTCGCAGCGTGGGCCGTGAGCGCGGGCCTGATCCTGGTCAGCGGGATCCGGCGGCACGCCGGAACGCTCATCGGGCTAGGCGTCAGCGCCGTCACGTTCGGCCTCTTCTTCGCTGACGCCGGCACCCCCATGGCCGGCGGAGCGCACCTGATGGGCGCAGGGCTGATCTTGGGCATCGCGGGCTGGCTCGCCTGCACGATTGGCGTGGGCATGGCCTTCCCGGCGTCGGGATTGTCGGTACGGGGCTGGGCGCGTCATCGCCGGACCGGGGAGAATCCCGCCAGGTTCGCCGCTCACGACGTCGTGCCGATCGCCACGATCATTCTCGCCGCCATCGGCGCCGCGATCGCGTTTGCGCCGTCCTGGGACAGCTTTGTCCTGCGGACCGCCTCCGGCCTGACGCAGACCGAGACGGCAGGCAACGCGTTCGCCAACCCGACGCCGGTGATCATCGGGGATGTCGTCGTGATGGTCGCGCTGGTCGCCGTGGTCGCAGCTGCCGCATTCTGGCGGCCGAGGCGCCTCGGCGCTGCGCTCGTGGTCGGGGCCATCATCCCGATGGTGGCGCAGGCCGTCTCGGCCTTCGTGCAGGTCCGCGAGGCCACCTCGCCGCTGCAGTTCGGCGTGTCGCCATCACAGGCGGCCGGGATCGGGCTCACCATCACCAACGGGCTCACCGCCATGTTCTGGGTCTACTGCGCGTTTCTTGCCACGCTGATCCTGCTCTGCATCTGGATGCTGCTGGCTCCGGACGCAGCGGGTAGTCAGGCGTTTCCGTACGCCAGCCAGCCCAACTTGGGATCTGGTGCAAGCGGTGGCCCAGCGCAGCCCATGCAGGCCGGCCTCGTCAGCCAGCCAGATGCCCGCGTGACCGGCCCGACGCCCGGGTAGCGGACCTGGAGAAAACCCAGTCCGGCGGGACGTGCCGCGGCCGGTAATGTCGCGAGGCATGGACCTCGACCTAGCGACCGCGACAGCGGGCGAGCTGTGCCAGGCACTACGGGATCGCGTCATCTCCAGTCGCGAGCTCCTCGACCAGCTGCTGGCTAGGTCCGAGCGGCTGAATCCGGGCTTGAACGCGATCGTCGCCTGGGATACCGATCGGGCCAGGACCGCCGCAGCCGCGGCCGACGACGCCACTGTCCACGGCGAGCAGGCCGGACCGCTACACGGCCTGCCGATGACCGTTAAGGACGTGTTCGAGACCCAGGGCCTCGTCACAACGTCAGGAGCTCCCGAGCTGGCGGAGTACGTACCGCAGCAAGACGCGACGGCGGTGGCCCGGCTCAGGGATGCCGGCGCGATCATTATGGGCAAGTCAAACACCCCGATGTACGCGGGCGACTTGCAGACGTATAACGACGTCTACGGCCGGACGAGCAACCCATGGGACATCACCAGAGTGGCGGGCGGCTCCTCGGGCGGCGCCGCCGCTGCCGTCGCTGCCGGCCTCACGCCGCTCGAGCTCGGCAGCGACATCGGCGGCTCGATCCGCAATCCGTCGCACTACAACGGGGTCTACGGGCTGAAACCGTCGTGGGGGCTCGTGCCGGTCCGCGGTCACATCCCTGGCCCGCCAGGCAGTCTGGTCCAGGTCGACGTCGGCGTCGCCGGGCCGATCGCCCGGAGCGTTGCGGACCTTCGGACGGCTCTGCAGATCCTGGCCGGACCGCTCCCCGAGGACGCCGCGGGATGGCGCCTCGAGCTCGACGGCGGTGCTCCGATCGGCGGCGTCTCCGAACTCCGAGTCGCGACGGTGTTCGGTGAAGGCGCAGACGTCGTTCCGATCGCCGCGGATGTGAGGGCGAGCCTGAACGGCTTCGCCGAGCGGATTGCCGCAGCTGGCGCGCGAGTCGAGACCGCGCGGTTGCCCGTGCCGCTGGCAGAAGGCTTCCGCACCTGGGTCGACGTCACCCTGCCGATCATGGGAACCGGGCTGCCGGATGCCGAGTTTGCCGAGCTGGCCCAGCTCGAGAACGTGCCTGGCGACGACCTCGCGCTCGCTGCTGGCCGGGCTCTGACCAGCCGTTACCGGTCCTGGATAGGCGCAGTCGACCGCCGCCAGCGTCAGCGCTTCGCCTGGGCCCGGTTCTTCGAGTCCTACGACGTGGTCCTGGCTCCGGTGATGCCGACGGCGGCGTTCCCGCACGACATTGATCGCCCGCTGGGCGAGCGGTTGCTCGACATTGATGGCGTCGCGGTGCCGCACCTGGTGCTGACAGCCTGGTGCGGCGCAATCGGTGCGATGCTGCTGCCATCGGTGGTCCTGCCGACGGGCCTGAATCAGGCCGGTCTGCCGGTAGGCGTCCAGATCATCGGGCCATTCCTTGGCGACCTGCGACTGCTACGGATCGCTGAGATCCTGGACGCCGCGGCCGGACCGGGGTTCGTCGCACCGCCGCTTGGCTAGCTCGGCGCCTCGGCTAGCTGGCCTTGCGAGCGACGATGATGTCCCGCACGATCGCCTGATCCACCCGGTGGCGGAAGTGCAGGTATGGCTCTGACGCGACCGGTTCGAGGCCGCCCGCCGCGAGGACGGCGGCCGCTTCCTCGCGGGGTGTGACCAGGGTGTTCCACGCGATGCCGACCGCGCCGCCAGGCCGCAGCAGCGACGCCCATACCGGAACCGCGGCGGCCAGCAGCTCCGCGGGGCGCCGGGCCAGCCCGCCGGCTGCGGACTTACTGCCGTGCTGAACGCCGTAGGGTGCATCGGTCACGACCAGGTCGAAGGTGGCCGTCCTGAAGAACTCCGCCGCGCTGGTCGTATCCGCGCACACGACGTCGAGCCGCTGGGTCTCGCCCGCCTTCTGCTCCTCTTTGGAGGCAGCCATGCTGACCTGCAGGCGCCGCCCGGCCGCCTTGCCATCGCGCCGCACCGGCCCGTCGTAGCCGACCTTGTGCTTGATCCGCTTGCGCTTCAGCCACGTCTTGATGAACGTGCTGTACGCCTCGAAGTCCCGCTGATCAAGGTCGATCCCGGCCGCGTCGTACCCGTACATCAGGGCCTGATTGAGCGTGGTGCCGCGGCCGCACAGCGGATCAAGTACCGCCAGCCGGCGGCTGAGCATCTGCGGCCCGAACGCCGACGCTAGCGCCGTGACATTCAGTAGCAGCTTGGTGAACTGCTCGTTCGTCTTGCCCTGGTACTTCTGGATGCTGATCAGGTCATCGTCGTAGCGATCGAGCCGATTCAGTTCTACCGGCCTGAGCAAGCCGCCGGTGATCTCGAAGAGCGCATAGATCGACGACATATTGGCCAGGAACAAGGTGTCCTCCTGGCTCAGCCGTTCTGCCTCGAACTGCACGTAGGGCGCGCCACCGAGGTGGGTGACCTCGCCCGCCGAGAGCGAGCCGCCGAGTACAGAGTCGCTGAAGGCCCCCAGTTCAGCAATGGCCAGTCCGGCGGCCGCGCTCGCGTAGACGCGATTGGCCGACGGCAGGATCAGGAGTGCATAGCTGGGCATGGACTTGCTTTCCGGCTGGCCACGAGCCACCCCGTTCCGGCCATGACAGAACTTTGCAACGCGCTGATGCTATGCGCCCGGGGTTTGGGTGTTGACTCCGTACCTCGGTACGGCCGGTACCTTGCAGGAATGACCGGGATGACGATCGGCAAGCTGGCCGTGGCCGAAGGGGTCAGCGTCGAGACCGTGCGCTTCTATCAGCGGCGCGGGCTGCTGGCCAAGCCCGAGCGGCAGGGGCCGGGGTACCGCGAGTATTCCGACGCCGACCGGTGGCGGCTGGTGTTCATCCGGCGGGCACGGCAGTTCGGCTTCACCCTCGGCGAGATCGCCGAACTGCTCGGCCCTGCGCAGGAGCAGTCGACCGGGGAAATTGCGGCGGCAGCCCAGGCGAAGCTCACCGCGATCGACGAGCAGATCAGGGAGCTCATTCAGCAGCGGTGCCGCCTCAGGCAGCTGGTCCGCGTGTGCGAGCACGGAGACGGCAAGCAGTGCGCGGCGCTGCGACTAACCGGGTAGCCAGGAGGCAGGAATGAGCAGTGCACGGGTCGTCACCGATGACAGCTTCGCGGCCGAAGTGCTGGCAAGCGACCGGCCGGTCATCGTCGAGTACTGGGCCGAGTGGTGCGGGCCGTGCCGGATGGTGGCCCCGGTGCTCGAATCCATCGCGGCTGATCGCGCCGAGTCGATCGACCTCGTGAAGGTCAACGTCGACGAGAACCCCGCCACCGCACAGCGGTACGCGATCCTGCACGTGCCGACCATCAGCCTGTTCGCCGGCGGGCAGGTCGTCAAGCAGGTGATCGGGGCGCGCTCCAAGGCGGCCCTGCTGCGCGAGTTCGGCGAGTTTCTCGAGCGGTCTGCCGTCTAGGGCGGCGGATGACCATGATGGATGTTGATCTGGTGCTGCTATAGCAGCACCAGATCCACATCCACTGAGGTTTACCGGAAGGCGCGGGAGCGGGTGCGGGCGCGCGCCGACGGCTCATGCCGCAGCACGCCGGATGTCCGGTACAGGAACTCCTCGTAGGTCGCCGGCGGGGCGTCCGGATTGAACAGGTAGCGATCGGGCGCCGTCGCCAGCTCGACCATCCGACGCTGGGCGTAGTTGCACTCGGCGACGACAGCGGAGATCCTCCGCGCGAGCCGGCGGAGGCAGCCGAGCGGCTCGTGGGCTGAAAGGTTCATGTATTCAGCCTCATCGCCCGCGCCGAGAAGCGACAGTGGCAGCAGTGACACTTGCCCTTAACATCCTGCCAACTTTTCCGGCACAATGAAGACATGCTCAAGAACGTGGCCGCAGTGGTGCTGGATGGCTTCACAGCGTTCGAGCTGGGCGTCGTGTGCGAGGTGTTCGGCAGCGATCGGACCAGGGAGGGACTGCCGGGCTATGACTTCGCAGTAGTCGCCGCGGAGCCGGGCCCACTGCGGTCGGAGTCCGGCTTCAGCCTGCAGACGGCCTTCGGCCTAGAACGGCTCGAGACCGCCGACCTGATCGTCGTGCCGGCTAGCGGAGAGGACCGCTGCGGCCGGGCCGAATGGCCCGAGGCGCTGCTAGCGGCCCTGCGCCGCGCCGTCGACCGCCAGGCCCGCGTGCTCAGCGTCTGTACCGGCGCGTTCGTGCTGGGCGCGGCGGGGCTGCTGGACGGTCGCCGCTGCACCACGCACTGGCGGCATGCTGACCGGCTCGCCCGCACGTACCCGGCCGCCAAGGTGGATCCGTCGGTGCTGTACGTCGACGACGGGGCCGTGATCACCAGCGCCGGGACGGCCGCGGGCATCGACGCATGCCTGTACCTGGTCCGCCAGGAGCACGGCAGCCGGGTCGCCAACGCGGTCGCGCGCCGGATGGTCGTGCCGCCGCACCGCGATGGCGGTCAGGCACAGTACATCGAGCGGCCGGTCGGCGACCTGGCGTGCGACACGCTTGGCGATGTCATCGAATGGATGCAGCGGAATCTGGACCGGGCCGTGACCGTCAGCGAGGTTGCCAGCCTGGCGGCCATGTCACCGCGGACCTTCGCGCGCCGGTTCGTCCAGGAGACCGGGACGACGCCGCAGCGGTGGCTCACGGGCCAGCGCGTCCTGTTCGCCCAGCAGCTGCTCGAGGACACCGATGAGACAATGGACGTCATAGCGGAACGGGCTGGGTTCGGGAACGCCGCGACGTTCCGCCATCACTTCCGCGCCTGGCGGGCTACAACGCCGGATGCGTACCGGCGTGCCTTCCGCTCGGCCGCGCCGGCGCACGCCGGCCAAGGCTGATCTGAAGCTGACCTGCGTGCTCAGATCGCGATCCTGTCGGCGCGGCTTCGCTCCGGAGTCGGATATGCGGCCACGAAGATGGTCGCCTGATCACTCTCGCGCGGCCACCTAGACATACGGCAACGGGCATCTGCTGGCAGCACGAGGACCTCCCCCACGCTTAGCACTCGGTCACGCTGGCCGGGCGTATCGAACTCAAGTTTCAGCTGCCCCTGGATCACCATGATCAGGTCGACCTCCTTCATGCTGAACCAGCTGTCATCAGCAGGCTCGCCGTACTTGCTGACCCACACGAACTCCATGCTGTTTCCGGATAGAACAGTTCCCACATCCCCGAACGGGGTGGGCCTGACGTGGCTGGCCTCGCCGGCTAGCACGTTGAAAACCTGCAAGGCCGCGCTGTCGTGGTCGATGGCAGGTACCGTGCGCTGCTCGTGCGGCCCGGTGCGCCGCGATCGGCCTGGGCCGGGCGGGATGCGCCGCCCGGTGATCGATGTGGGCCTGATTCGGATCCAGTGCGGGCGGTCCACAGCATTCGGCCACGGCGCTAGGCCGAGATCCTCCAGCGCCTGAACGTCGGCGTCGTCGTCCACAATCTCAGCTCGGCCGCTGACCAGTACGCTCCAGCCCGTCCGGCTTGGCGGGTCGTAGCCGTCGGCCTCGAAGACTGCGGTGTCCTGGTCCGCGGCGGCTGTCAGCTTAGATCCGACCGCCGAACGGAACACTACGTTGCTGTTGCCGTCGACAGCATGGTTAACGGGCAGGATGACGACCTCGCCATCGACGTTGAAGCCGACTCGCCCCACTGGGACACACGCGAGCAGGCGCACGCACTCAGCCAAGGGAAGGGTCTCTAGGCCCGCATGATCGGTCGGATAGCCAGTCATTGCCCACCTCACAAGATCATTTGAGATCGGCTGGCGAAACTGCCGTATCTGGCAAGGCTGTGCGACCGCTGGCCGACTTCCCAGCCGCGAAGGTCCCGAGGGGCAGGGCCATCCGACCCTGACCTCGCGGGCTCTCCGGGCGGATCCTCCGCGGGCCAAAATGAGCTGCGCCCGGCTTTTTCAGCCAATATCGCTGAAAAAGCCAGGCGCAGACTGGGCCAGGCCGGGTCGGGCTAGCGGGCGGGCGCAGCCGTTGCGGTTGCCGCCATCCGGGCCCGGATTTTGCCAGGGAGCAGCTCGCCCGCAGCACGCGCGTCGCGCAGCGCAGCCGCCCACCACGCCAGGTCATCCAGCAGGATCTGCAGGCTGACCTCGGTTGCGTGGTCGGCTGGCTCCCCGTCCGCCGTGAACGCCTTGTCGACGAATGGCAGCACGACGGTGCTCCGCAGCGGTGCTGCCTCCTGCTCGACTGCGATCTGGGCTAGATGCTCGATCGCGCGGATGGCGCCGCCAATTCCGCCGCTGTAGCCGACCATCGCCATCGGCTTGTTCCGGAAGGCGAACGAGAAGAACACGCTGTCAATGGCGTTCTTCAGCTCGCCAGGAACGCTGTGGTTGTACTCGGGCGTGATCACGATGTACGCGTCACCTTCAGCAATCTTCCGGTTCCACTGCCGCACGATCTGGTCGGAGTACGACGGATCTTTCGGATCGCCGATGCTGCCTGCGTGCTCGCTGAACATGGGCAGCTGCCAGTCCCGGAGGTCAAGCACCTCGGTCTCGAATGCGTCGTGCAAGGCCGCCTGGTTGACGACCCAGGGCACGACCTTGTCCGCCGCCCTGCTGGGCCGGGTGCTGGCGACGATGATCTGCAGCTTCATGCTGCCGTCCTTACGTATCGGGCGACGACGCTCACGTGCGCCGGGCCGCTGATCATGCCGAGCCGGTTCCAGCCCATTCCGAAGTCGGCCCGATCGATATCGGCCTCGGCCCGGAGGGTGATCGCCTGCTCGGTCGTTTCGGTGATGGTCGCGGTCAGGGAAAGCGGCCGGGTCCGACCGGCGACGGTCAGCGTTCCTGCGGTCGCCACGCGATCGCTGCCCTGCGCCGCGGCCTGTGTTAGGTCCACCACGATCTGCGGGTGGCCTGCCGCGTTGAAGAAGTCGGCAGACCGCAGATGCTTGTCACGCTGGGCGTTCTTGGTGTCGATTGAGGCCGCGTCGATCTCGAAGCGGCCGCGAGCCGAACCGTCGGCCAGGATCTCCGCTGACCCGCTGAGCTTAGAAAAAGAGCCGCGTACCTGGGCAAGACCCCACATAGTCTTATGGCTGATCGAGACTGCCGAGCCCGCGGCGTCGAGCTGGAAGCTCGCCGGGCCGGCATAGGGGGTCGCCGTGGAGACCGCTGGCGTCGCCTGGTTGCCATCTGCACTGGTCATCGTTGCAAGCCTCGGTTCGGTGGCTGGTAGTTGATTGAATGCTGAACCATCACGGAGGTAATAGTACCGCTCGGAACAATCGTGTCAACTAACGTATGCTCGGTAGCATGAGGAAGGCCGGGTCAGCGCAGGACCGGGCAGGAAGAGCAGGACATGGGGCCGGACGATAAGGCCTGCGGCGGAAAAGCTGAGGCGTGGGGCCAGAGCGCTGAGGCTTGGAAGCAGGACGGCCCGGCGGCCGAGTTCGGCACCGAGTGCGCCGCCGATGTGGACCTGGCTGGCCGTAGTGAGTGCGTCGCCGATGTGGACCTGGCTGGCCGTAGTGAGGCAGAGGCGCGGACCATGCTCGTGGCCCAGACCGCGCGCTTCTCCGCCAGCTTCCTGCGCTGGATGGAGACCCGGACGTGCGACGGGATCAACTACACGCGCCTCAGGCTGCTCCAGGCACTGCACTGCGGCGGGCCCGCCATCATGCGCGATCTTGGTACGCAGCTCGGCGCGACGCCGCGCAACATGACCGCGATCGTGGACGCGCTGGAAGAAGCTCAGCTGGTCGTCCGCCGCCCGCACCCCACTGACCGGCGGGCGACCCTGATCGAGCTATCGCCGGAGGGCGTGCGCGAGGCCGAGGAAGGGCTGGGTCCGCGGTTCGAGGTGATCTCGGAGATCTTCGCCGACCTGTCGCCGACCGAGCGGGACCAATTCTCGGCCGTCATGACCAAGCTGGCGCGCGCAATGAATGAGCGTCAGCGTGAATGCTGAGCGGCGAGCGCTCCGCCACCGACACCCTGGCGCCGGTAAGCGAAAAACACCCGGTCTGAGTCGTCGCTGACCGGGCTACCGTCCAGGCTCGCCTCGTGCAGTGGCTCAAACCGGCCCGCCAGCGCCGCGCGGATCTGAGCCAGCGGGACGGCCAGCTCGTAGATCCGCTCGTCGTGCAGCCGGTACAGGTCGTGCTGCTGGTGCTCAAAGATCATGGTTCGCCAGAGCGACAGCCACTCTCCGGCCGACCGCACGGTCATGACCACCACGTTCCCGTCGAATTCATCGAGATAGGGCGGCGCGCCATCAAGGCGCCGCAGTCGGCCTGCCGTGTTCACGTCGAAGATGAACAGTCCGCCGTCGGCCAGGTGCTCGTGCACGCAGCTGAACAGCGACATCCAGCCGGCCAGCGACTGGACGTGGTTAAGCGTGTCGAACATGCAGATGATGACATCGAACTGGTCCGCCAGGCGGAACGCCGTGATGTCGCCGTGCAGCAGCCGCGCCTCGGGAACTGCCTCCGCGGCGAGCGCCAGCATCTCCGGCGACCGGTCCAGTCCGGTCACCCGGAGTTCGGGCGCGAGGCCGGCGAGCAGCGCGCCGGTTCCGCACCCGAGCTCAAGAAGCGATCGCGCGCCGGGCAGATACTCACTGATGTACGTGCGGATCCGGGCGATCTCATCGTCGCGGTCGCCCATGATCCGGTCATAGAACGCGGCGAAACCCGAGTAGTCGGCCACGCCGCCATCGTGCCCGATTGCCGCCCGCCGGCCGGCGGTCAGGGCCGGCCGAGGGCCTGGTCGATATCGGCAATCAGGTCTTCGGCCGGCTCAATCCCGACTGACAGCCGGATCAGCGACTCCGGTGCGGTCTCGCCTGCCCAGCGGCCGCGCCGCTCCCAGGTCGAGTCGACGCCGCCGAAACTTGTGGCCGGCACGATCAGCCGCGCCGCCGCGATGACCGCGTCGGCGTCGGCGGCGGTGCCGTCCAGCTCGAACGACAGCAACGGGCCGAAGCCGCGCGGCATCTGCGCCCGTGCGATCGCCAGCGTGCCGGTCCTGACCCCGGGATAATGCACCGTGTGGACCCGCGGGTGGGCAGCGAGATGCCCGGCGAGAGCCAGCGCGGTCGCGGACTGCCGTTCAATCCGGAGCGGCAGGGTCTTCAGGCCGCGGATCGCCAACCAGGTCTCGACTGGCCCGGCGATTCCGCCGCCGAGCGTCCGCCAGCTGCGCAGGTCCTCGGCGAGCGCGGCATCGCGGGTCATCACCGCGCCCAGGATCACGTCGGAGTGACCGGACGCTGACTTGGTCAGCGAGCACAGCGACGCCACCGCGCCCAGGTCCAGCGGCTGCTGCAGCAGGCCGGTCGCGACCGTGTTGTCGACGATCATCGGCGCCGCGGCATCGGCAGCGAGGCGGCCGAGCGCGGCCAGGTCAGCGACCCGCAGCAGCGGATTGGTCGGCGTCTCGGCCCACAGGACCGCGCCGCCAGGGGGTCCGGCCAGCGCGGTCTCGACTGCGGCGAGGTCCTGCATATCGACCAGCACCGGTGCGGCGCCATGTGGTCGCAGCCGGTCGGCCAGGACCCTGGCGTTGTAGTAGCCATCGCGAGGCAGCAGGATCGTGTCCCCGCCGCGGGCCAGGGCGAGCATCAGCGCCATCGACGCGGCCTGGCCGGAGCTGAACACCACCGCGTCCGCGGCTTCGATCTCGCCAAGCGCCTGCTCGAGCGCCGCCCAGGTCGCGTTGCCGCCGCGGCCGTAGTCGTCGGCGCCCGGCTGACCAGCCGATACAAGGATGCTGGCCAGCACCGGCGGTTGCACCACCGGCTCGCCGGGCTGACGCCGGGTGCCCGTGTGGACGAGCCTGGCGTCCGCCGATACCGCAGGGTCAGTCATGCTCCAAGCCTCCGCTCGACAACCAAAGCCCCAACACTTTAAGGCCGGGAACGAGGCGGCCCGAACTCGCCGCCGCCCGCACGCGGGCATGGGATTGTGTGGGAACCCGACGCCCAACGTGCCGGCGCCGACCCGAGGAGCGTGCCGCGAAAAGATGCCGGCCTTGTCATCCAGAATCGCCACGCGAAGGGTTGTAGCCGTGTGAGACCTAAGCGGGCTGACGACGCGTACGGCTTCGAGGCGTTCTTCCGGGCCGTCTTTCCCAAGGCTGTGGCTGTGGCACGCAGGGTGACCGGGGAGCACGCCGCCGCCGAGGACGCCGCCATCGAGGCGCTGGCGAAGGCGCACGTGCGCTGGCAGCGCATCGGGCCGGCGCCGTGGCGCGAGGGGTGGGTGCTACGGGTGGCGGTGAACGAGGCGATTCGCCGCCTTCCGCGCGCCACGGCCGGTGTCGGGGGCGACGTGGCATCGGACAACGCCTGGACCGGCTGGGAACAATCTATCGGGGGTGGCGGCGTCGTTGGCCACGCCGTGGCCGGCCAGCGCGCGGTGTGGTCGGACCCGGCCGACGAGATCGCACTGCGCCAGGCCCTCACCGCTGCCCTGCAACGGCTCCCGCGGCGCCAGCGCGAGGTGGTCGTGCTGCGCTACCTGATCGGGCTGTCGGAGACCCAGGTGGCGGAGATGCTTGACATCAGCCACGGGGCCGTCAAAACGCACCTGCGCCGGGCAATCGCCGGACTGCGCAAGGACATGGACCAGGACCTGAAGGCGGAATACCTTGCATCCCTCGCGTGACTTCGACGCGCCGGACTTCGGCGACATCGAGTTCCGGCAGCTTTACGAACGGGCACTGGAGCGCAGCGCGCAGTTGCGTGCCCGGCGAACGCGCCGCCGGGCTGCGGCAGCGACGGCGGCGCTGGCCTGCCTTCTCGTGGTCGGGCTGGTAGCAGGCTCGTTCGCGGCGGTAACCGCCGGGCGGCAGCCGGTCGCTTCCAGCTGGCGGCTGGTCAGCGACGTATCGGCGGCCAGTTCGTCGTGGCAAGCGCTCTCTCCCTCGGGATACGAGCAGGCCGGCCTCTTCTCGCTCGTGTGCCCGAGCGACACGACCTGTTACGCCGACTCGGTTGGCGGGCAACTGGAGTACACCCACGACGGCGGCGCCACCTGGCAGCAGACAACCGTCAGCGGCACGGCGATGTCGCTACCGCAGATCTCGTGCGTGGACGCGCAGAACTGCGACGTCCTGGCTGACATCACCGGCCGCGGAAGCACGTTCCTCACCACCACCGACGGCGGACGGACCTGGACCTCTCGACCGGGGCCCGCCATTCCCCCGAACACCGCGCAAAACCATCTGGCAGTGATGTCATGCGCCACGATCTCGTCGTGCGTCGTCATCGCCTACAACGGCAACTCCGCCGGCTCGTCGTCGGCGGTCTTCACGACCTCCGATCGCGGGGCCAGCTGGACTCAGCGCACGCTTGGATCGCCCGCGTCTCGAGAGTTCGTGCCGAGCGGCCTGAACTGCAGCGGGACGACCTGCGTCGCCGTCGGGGCGATCGGCATATGGCAGTCCGGGCCGGGGCCCGGAGGAAGCGCATGGTTTAGCTTCCGCCGCCGCGGCAAGGCCGCTTACACAAGCGACGACGGCGGGGCGACGTGGTCAGCGTCCTCGGCGCCGCCAGGCTACATCCCGTCGCTCACCTGCCCCGACGCCACCGACTGCTACGCCGCTGACTTCTTCGCGGTGTATCACAGCAAGGACGGCGGCCAGACCTGGGGCCAGGTGAGCACATCCGGGCTGCCGGGCCCGTTGAGTCCCTCATCGGGATGGAGCTTCTCCGCCGTGTCCTGCGCCAGCTCGTCCTCGTGCTGGCTGGCCGGCGCTGCGAACCCCCCAGCTAGCTCCCACACGAACACGATCGTCATCGGCCAGGCGGAGGGCCTGCTCGCCTCGACCGCCGACGGCGGGTCGACGTGGACGCTGTCGACGCTGCCCGCCGGGGTGGGTGGGGTGGTGGACGTCACCTGCCCCAGCACCACGACGTGCTTCGCGCTGGGTGTCGAGCAGACAGCGCACAACGGCAGCAAGGTGGTCCTGCTGACCAATACTCACAAGCGCGGCCGGGCGGTCTAGTTGCCCGTCCTGACGGGGGGTCGGGCCGACCTTTTTCGCGTTGTCACGCCAGCCCGGCAATTCGGCCTGGAGCGGATGGAGGATCTGGTGACTCAACTTGGCTCCCTGGCTACCGACAGCGACCGTGGTGAGAGCAGCGGCCGGCTGGGGGTTGGAGGATCGCGGCTGGCCCGGCGGCGCCGGGTGCTGATGGGGGTTGGTGCGGGAGCGGCATTGCTGGCCGTGGGCGGGCTGATCGGCGCGTCGTTCGTGAAGTCGCCGCAGCAGCTAGCCGCGGACACCGCGGCCCCGCCTCCCACCGTCACCACTGCGGTGGTGGTGTCGCAAGTGCTGACCTCGTCGGTGCAGATGCGCGGGGTGGTGTACCCGTCGGCGCAGTACGACGTGTATGTCAGCGCCCCTTCATCGGACTCGTCCTCGCCGGCCGGGACGGGCGGCTCGTCGCCCGGGGCGGGCGGGTCGTCGGCTGGGGCGTCGACGGGGGCGGTGTACATATCGAAGCTGGAGGTTGTCGGCGGCGACACGATCCGCAACGGCGAGCAGCTCGCCGAGCTTGACGGCGAGCCACTGTTCGCCCTGGCCGGGCCGGTGCCGGCCTGGCGGGACCTGACGCCGGGGGAGAGCGGGCCGGACGTGACCGAGCTGCAGAAAGCCCTCGCCTCGCTCGGGTATTACGACGGCGGTGACACGGCGCGGTACTTCGGGGCGGCGACCCAGGACGCAGTGTCGACGTACTACGAGCACCTGGGCTATGCCGCGCCGGCCTCGGGTGGGGTGCCGGCAGCCGATGTGGTGTTCCTGCCGTCGCTGCCGGCGAAGGTGGTCACGGTGAATGGAGCGGCGGGGCAGCAGCCGGGCCAGCCGTTCCTGGAACTGGCCGCCCGCGGGTCGCTGGCGCTGACCGGGGAGCTGCCGCCGGCCTATGCCGGCCAGGTGAAGCCCGGGCTGAAGGTGAGCATCTACGACGAGGTGACCGGCATCCACGCTGCCGGGACGGTGGCCGGGCTGGGAACGGCGACGGTCACCGTGCCGGCCGGGACGGTGGTGGATGTCGGCAGCGGCGCAGCTGCGGCAGCCTCGGCCGCGGCCGCTAGCGCGGCCAGCTTGAGCAGCTCGGCGAGTTCGGGCGGTTCGGGGGCGTCGACGTTCATCCCGCTGAGGGTGCGACCGTCCCGGTCGCTGGCCGCGGCACTGAACGGCGAGAACGTGCTGGTCACCGTGCAGACCGGGAAGACTGAGGGGCCGGTGCTGACGGTCCCGGTCGCCGCGATCGTGACCAGCGGGTCAGGCACCAGCTATGTCACGGTGGTGGGCGCGCACGACAGCCAGGTGCGAGTGCCGGTGACGCCGGGCATCTCCGAGAACGGCTACGTCCAGGTGAGTCCGGCGCGACCGGGCGCGCTGGCGGCCGGCGACCACGTGGTGGTAAGCGGCTGATGGGCGCGCCGGTGATCGAACTGCGAGGCCTGGCCCGCACCTACCCGGGCCCGCCGCCGGTGGCCGCGCTGCGCCCGGCCGGCCTGGTCATCCACGCCGCGGACTACGTGGCGGTGACCGGGCCGTCGGGGTCGGGCAAGTCGACCCTGTTGCACCTGCTGGGCCTGCTCGACACCCCGACTGCGGGCAGCTACCTGCTGGACGGCCTGGACACCTCCGCGCTGAACGACTCCGACCGGTCGGCGCTGCGCGGCCAGCGGATCGGGGTGGTGTTCCAGGCCTTCCACCTGCTGCCCTACCGCACCGCGCTGGAGAACGTGCTGCTGGCCCAGCTCTATAACCAGACCCCGCGTGGTGCGCGGCTACCCGCGGCGGCCGACGCGCTGGAAGCGGTCGGGCTGGGACACCGGCTGGACGCCCTGCCCACCACGCTGTCGGGCGGCGAATGCCAGCGGGTCGCGATCGCGCGGGCGCTGGTGAACTCCCCGGCCCTGGTGCTGTGCGACGAGCCGACCGGGAACCTGGACTCAGCCAGCGCGGCCACCGTGATGGACCTGCTCGACCAGCTCAATCAGGCCGGTTACACGATCGTGGTGATCACCCACGACCCGGCCGTGGCCGGCCACGCCCGACGGGCCATCGCGATCAGCGACGGCGTCCTGTCCGAGGCTCCGGGGCTTTCTGACCGGACCGGGACCGGTCATGGCTAGCGCGGTCACCGGCCTGCCCCGGCCGCGGCTGGCCGGTCGGGACGCGGCTGCCGAGGCGGTCGCGGGTATCGTGCAGCGGCCGGGCCGGGCGGCGCTGACCATGCTGGGCACTGTGCTCGGCGTGGGCGCATTCGTGGCCGTGCTCGGCCTGACCGCCACCAGCGCCGGGCAGATCTCCCGCCAGTTCACCGTCCTGGAAGACACCACCGTGACGGTGGAGGACAACGGCACCACCACACCGCTGGGCACCAACCCGCCCATCGGCTTCCCTGCCGACGCCAGCCAGATCGCCGACCACATCAACGGGGTGACCGCCGCCGGCGTCTGGTGGCCGGTCTCTCTCCCTGACGGCGCGAACTTCACCGGGTCGCTGGCCCTGTCAGCCACTAGCGATCAGACCGTTAACCTGCTGGCCGTCTCACCCGGCGCAATCGCCGCGATGGGGATCTCGATGGCCGCCGGGTCGGCGCTGACCGCCTACGAGAACAACAGCGCCCAGCACGTCGCGATGATCGACGCCACCACCGCGGCCACCCTGGGGATCTCCGCTGCCCGGCTCGCCAGCCAGCCCGCGATCTTCGTCAACGGCACCGCCTACACCGTGACCGGCATCTACCGCACCGCCCAGCGGGTCATCAACAGCGAACCCGGCGGGGTGATGCTGATCCCGGAAAGCACCGCCCTGGCTGACTACGGCAACCCCCCGCCCGGCATCGGCAGCCAGGACGAGGCCCAGATGGTCATCGCTACCCGGATCGGCGCGGCGCGCAGCGTGGCACGGCAGATAGCCGCCGCCGAGCTGCCCGCCGACCCCAGCCGGCTCGTGGTGACCTCACCGCCCAGCCCGCAGACGCTGCAAAGCCAGGTCACCGGCGACCTGGCCGGCCTGTTCCTGGTCCTGGCCCTGATCAGCCTGCTGATCGGCGCGGTCGGAATCGCCAACACCACCCTGGTCGCAGTGCTCGAACGCACCGAAGAGATCGGCCTGCGGCGCGCCGTCGGCGCCCGGCCCCGCCACATCGCCGCCCAGTTCCTCGCCGAATCCACCGCCCTGGGCACCCTGGGCGGGCTGATCGGCACCTGCACCGGCGTGGCGATCGTGGTCATCTTCGCCGCCGCCAAAGACTGGACCGCCATCCTCAACCCCGCCTACACCCTGCCCGCCCCGCTCATCGGCGCCATCGTCGGCCTGCTCGCTGGCGCCTACCCCGCGCTGCGCGCCGCGCGCACCAGCCCGCTCGCCGCCCTGCGGCACGGCTAACCACGCCCCGGAAAAGGAGACAATCCACATGCCCACCCGCACCGTAGGCATCCGCATGCGCGCTCGCACTGTCGCCTGCCTGCTGGCCTGCTGCTGCGCGGCCCTGGCCGGGTGCGCCGCCGCCCCTGCCAGCCAGACCAACACCACTGTAAGCACGCCCAAGGTTGGCAAGCCGCCCGCCCCCGCGTCAGCTCAGGCGGCGCTGTCCAGCGAGGCCTTCACCCCCTACGCCGCGCTCGGCCTGTCCAGCGAGGACGGACTGGCGCCCGGCGAATCCTGGTATGCCCTGGCCGGGCCGTGTATGGACGCCGCGGGATACCCGGGCGTGACCGCCACCGATGGCATCGTCATCGCCGGTGTCCCCGACGGCCATACCGGGAGCCTGGCAGGCCTGGCTTACACCTGGCCCTGGGGCGCATGGGGATACCTGGGCACCGCCGACGCCCAGCAGTACGGCTTCCAGTACCCCATTAGCGCCGCTCTCACCGCGCTCGGCCTCGGGGGAGCTCTGCCGCTCCGCCCGCCGAGCGTGCCCGCGGCCGAGCAGTCCGCAGCCAACAAGTGCTGGACCATCATCCAGGACTTCACCAACGTGATCGGCAACGGGCCGGCGATGGCCGACATCTGGACCATTGGCAACGATATTTGGGCCGACATGTCGCACGACCTGGCGGTGATCACCGCTGAGCGGGCCTGGTCGGCCTGCATGACGAAAAACGGCTACAGCTTCGGTCCGCCGCAGAACGTGGACGGCCAGGAGCAACTGAAGATGCACGGGAACGGCAACGGCAGCCGACCGGTAGGAGCCGGCGCCCCAACGGTCAGCCCCTCGGCGAACCAGGCTCAGATCACTGCCGCGGTCACTGACGCCAACTGCACCCAGTCCAGTGACTTGGCCGGGATCTACTTCGCCGTCCAGGCCAGCTACGAACAGCAACTCGTCAGCGCGAACCGGCAGGCCCTGGCCGCCGAGGTCGGCCAGTACCGCGCCGCATACGCCAAAGAGCTGAAACGACTCCCCGCGCTGCTGCGCACGACGAAGGCCCGGCCGTATCCCAAGTCCCATGGCTGACGGGGATAGGACATCCACCTCCGTGCGCCTGCGGCAAACTCACCTGCCTCCGTAGTTGCGGCGGGCGCTTGCGCGCCGGCCATCCGTCTGCTTGTATACTCAGTATGATACTGAGTTCGGCGGACAAGATTGTCGGATCGGTCGCGCGGTGAGCGTCCCGCACGCCCTGCTGGCGCTGCTCAGCGAGGGTTCCAAGTACGGCTTGCAGCTACGTGAGGATTTCGAGTCCAGGACCGGCGAAGTGTGGCCGCTCAACGTCGGTCAGGTGTACACGACGCTGCAGCGGCTCGAGCGTGATGGCCTGGTCGAGTCGGTGAACGGTGCCGACGACAGCCCGCAGAAGCTGTTCCGGATCACCGAAGCGGGCGAGGCGGAGCTCGGCGGCTGGCTGCGCACGCCGCCTGACATGGCATCCCCGCCGCGTGACGAACTCGTCATCAAGGTGCTCGTCGCTCTACATTTGCCCGGAGTGGATGTGCCGGAGGTGCTCCAGGTGCACCGCAGGTACCTGGTGCAGCTGATGCAGCAATGGACTCGGATCAAGGAGGACGCGCCCGACGACGGCCTGGCGCTGCTGCTCGCTGTCGATGCCGAGTTGTTCAGGCTGGATTCGGTCGTGCGCTGGCTCGACGCGGCTGACAGCCGGATCAGGCGCACTCCGGTGACCCGGGCCGAGGCCGCACCGCCGCTGCCGAGGCTGCGACGTCCGACGGGGGCACGGCGATGACGGCCCTCGAATTGCGGGATGTCTCGAAGGTCTACGGCCAGGGCGCCGCTCAGGTGCACGCGCTGCACGAAGTGAGCCTCACGGTCGAGCCGGGCGCCCTGGTGGCGATCATGGGCCCGAGCGGCTCAGGCAAGAGCACGATGCTGACGATCGCGGGCAGCCTCGAGGACCCGACCAGTGGCGAGGTTCTCGTCGGCGGTCAGACGTTGTCCTCGATGTCGCGTAACGAGCGAGCCCGGCTGCGCCGCCGCTCCATCGGCTTCGTCTTCCAGAACTTCAACCTGCTGCCGGGCCTGACCGCGGCCGAGAACGTCGCCCTGCCGCTGGAACTCGACGGACTAGCGGCTCGAACGGCGCGAAAGGCCGGGCTGCAGGCACTAGACGATCTCGGCCTGGCCGACCGGGCCGCACGGTTCCCTGACGAGTTGTCCGGCGGTGAGCGGCAGCGAGTCGCGATCGCCAGGGCTGTCGTCGGCGAACGCCGCCTGCTGCTAGCAGACGAGCCGTCCGGTGCGCTCGACTCGGTCAATGCCGAGGCCGTCATGCGGCTCGTGCGCACCGCATGCCGAGGCGACGTAGCCGGCGTGGTGGTGACCCACGACGCGCAGCTTGCCTCCTGGGCAGACCGGGTCATCTTCCTGCGTGACGGCCGGATGGCAGATCAGACCCCGCCCCGGCCGGGCCCGGAGTCGCTGCTCACACAGGGCCGGGGCCAGTGAGCATCTCGGTCCGGCCGCGGCCGGCTGCCGTGGCTCAGTCCGGAGGCGCGCCGGCGCGGCGCGCCGTGATCCGGTGGGCCTGGCGGCTATATCGCCGCGAATGGCGGCAGCAGCTGGCCGTACTTGGCTTGCTGACGGTCACCGTCGCTGCCGCCACCTTCGGAATCGCATTCGCTGCGCTGGCTCCGTCGTCTCCGGCTGCGGAGTTTGGCACTGCGAACCACATGCTCACGATCACGGGTTCGGCCGCCCAGCAGGCTGCCGGCGTATCGGCTGTCGCGCGACGGTTCGGCCAGATCGAGGTCATCGAGCACGCGAGCGCTGCGATCCCCGGCTCGGTCAACACCGTCGATGTGCGCTCACAGCGGCCGGGCGGCCTCTTCTCGAGCCCGATGCTGCGCCTGGACGCCGGACGCTACCCGGCGCCCGGCCAGGTGGCCGTGACCAGCGGCGTTGCTGTGATCTACCAACTGCACATCGGGTCGTCCTGGCGTGATGGCGCCAGGGTGCTGCGCGTTGTCGGCATCGTCGAGAACCCGGCCAATCTGCAAGATCAGTTCGCCTTGGTAGCCCCGGGCCAGATCACCCGTGCCGACCAAACGACGGTGCTGTTCGACGCTACCGTGCAGCAGATACGTGCGTTCCGCCTGCCAGCCGGCTCACAGCTGACCAGCCGGCCTGCGTACAACCCTGGATTCCCGCCGGCTGCAGTACTGGTCCTGGACACGGTCGCGCTGTTGTTCGTAGGCCTGATCGCGCTGGCCGGATTTACCGTCATGGCGCAGCGGCGACTTCGCGCACTCGGCATGCTGGCAGCCGTCGGCGCGACCGACAAGCATGTCCGGCTCGTGCTGCTCGCGAACGGGGCCGTCGTGGGCGCCATCGCAGCGCTGATCGGCGCGGTGGCGGCGCTTGCTGGCTGGGCAGCGGCTGTGCCGTATCTCGAGACGGCCGTCGAGCACCGGATCGACACCTTCGGCCTGCCCTGGTGGGAAGTGGCCGCCGCGATGCTGCTGGCCGTGGTGACCGCTACAGCGGCGGCATGGTGGCCAGCCCGGGCCGTTACCCGGGTGCCAGTCGTGGCCGCACTGTCCGGGCGCCCGGCCAGCCCCCGGCAGGGCCGCCGGCCCGCGGCCGTCGGCGGCCTGCTGCTGGCCGCGGGCCTCGCCGCGATCGCGCTATCCGGGCAGGGGAAGGTGCCACCGCTGATCATCGGTGGCATCGGCGCGACGGCCGCCGGAGTCCTCTTGCTCGGCCCGGTTTCCATCGGCGGGTTCGCGGCGGTGGCCAGGCACTCACCGGTAGCCGTCCGGCTCGCGCTGCGCGACCTGTCCAGGTATCGCGCCCGGTCCGGTGCGGCGCTCGCCGCCATCAGCCTGGTGACCGGCATCGTGGCGGCGATCGCGGTCAGCGCCGCCGCGGCTGCCGGGAACGAGGGCTTGCCTGGCGCCGTGGGCTGGGCGAACCTGCCCGCTAACGAGCTGATGATCTACCTCTCGGCCGAGGGCTCGAATGGCATCCCTGAGGTCGTTACCACGGTCACGCCCGCCCAGCTCGTGCAGTACCGCAGCGAGGTCAGCGGGCTCGCCGCTGCTTTGCACAGCCAGGATGTGCTTTCGCTGGACGCCGCTCTAGCGCCGGGGACGCTGCAGATCAATGAGGGGCAGGTGAGTGGCCAGCCGACGACGATGCTTGGCAAGACTCAGGGCGGCTCCGGTCCTCAGGCCGTGCAACCGGTCGCACAGCTTTATGTCGCCACATCGGCGCTGCTGAGCTACGACCGCATCGACCCGGCAGTCATCAGGCCTGGGACTGACATCGTTACGGCACGTGCCGGGCTGACTGGCGTGAAGATCATCGATTTCGCCGGGGCTGGCCTGCGCTGTAACACCGCTGCCCCGCACTGCGCAGCGCACCGCCCAGGCCATCACGCGAGTGCCAGCAGCCCAGCCAGCCGCGTACTCGCCAACCCGGTGATCCAGACGATAGACCTGCCCCATTACGCATCGGCGCCGAACACGTTGCTCACCGCGCACGGGATGAAGGTGCTCGGCCTGAAGCCTCTGCCAGCCGCCTGGCTGATCCAGGTGCCGCACGCGCTGACCACAGCGCAAGTGACCCGCGCCGACCACTGGGCCGCCGCTAACGGCCTGATAGTGGAGACGGCGACTGGATCACCGGCGGCGTCGCTGACGACGGTGAGCGACAACGCGATCGCTGTGGGCGTGCTGGCTGTCCTCGCGGTGCTGGCCATGACGATCGGCCTGATCCGCAGTGAGACGGCGAACGACCTGAGGGTGCTGTCGGCAACTGGTGCGAGCGGACGCACGCGCCGGATGCTTACCGGGGCCACGGCAGCGGCGCTGGCCCTGCTTGGCGGGCTGCTCGGCACGGCGGCCGCCTATCTCGCGATCGTCGCCTGGAATCGGGGCTTCGGTAGCCTGGCCAGTGTGCCGCTGGCCAAGCTTGCCATCCTTCTGCTCGGAGTACCGCTGGTGGCGCTCGTCGCGGGCTGGCTGCTGGCTGGCCGCGAGCCGCAGGCTATCGACCGGCCACCGCTCGAATGACTCGCCAGGATCGTGATCTGGCCCGCTGGGACGCTAGGGCGCGATCTCACCGTCCTTTACGCGGAGACCCAGTCGTCGGCGAGCACGGCCCAGCGTTCGTGGTCGCGCCATTCACCATCGACCAGCAGGTAACGCGGCGAGAAGCCCTCACGCTTGAACCCGAGCCGCCGCACTATGGCGAGCGAGCGCGTATTGCCTGGCTGGATGTTGGCTTCCAGCCGGTGTAGTCCGAGGCCCGTGAATGCATCGCCGATGACTGCCGTCAGCCCGGCGGTCATCAGCCCTCGCCCGGCATGGGAGGCGAACGCCGCGTAACCCAGGTAGCCGGACTGAAGTGCGCCCCGGACGATGTTGTTGATGTTCGCGTAGCCGACCAGCCCGCCACAGTCGGAGTGCCTGATCAGGTAGCTAGCCTGGTCTTCGCGCGCGGCCCTGGCCAGGTAGGCATCGAACCACTCGGAAGTATCAGGAGCCGCGATCCACGGCTCAAGGTGAGCTGTGCTGGCGCGGACCGCTGCAACGAACTCGGCCGCGTCGGCCCGTGACGGCCGCGACAGCCGGACGCTCATGCTTGCCGCCGGTCGATGGCAGGTTCGGGGGCGGCTGGCTCGGCGAGGGCCAGCCGACGCGGATCAAACCCGGCTCCGAGTGCGCGCAACGCGAGGTCCAGGTAGACGGTCAGGTCGGCATCAGCGAGCTCCGCCCAGCGATCGTACGCAGACCGGCAGACGGCCAGCGTGGCCCGGCCAATAGCCAGCGGATACAGCGAGTCAGGCGGCTGGCCAAGGCGGTCGGCAGCGAACTCGGTCACTGCCCGTTCCCATGCGTCATAGTGGTGCGCCGCACTCGCCTGCAACGCCGGGACCGAGCCGATCAGGTTCATCCGTGTCCTGAGTTCGGGCACGTCCTCGGCGCGGTACTGGTTCACGCCGACGACCACCTGGCGGATCGCGTCCATTAGTGGAGTATCACCCGGAACGGCGGCAAACGCAGCGCGGAGCGAGCGCACCTCGCCGTCAAAGGCGTGCCACAGCACGTCGGCTTTGGAATCGAAGTACCTGAAGAACGTCCGCTTGCTGACCCCGGCGTCGGCGGCGATGCGCTCGACAGTGGTCTCCTCGAAGCCGTGCTCGCTGAACAGGCGCAGCGAGACAAGCTCCAGCTCGCGAGCGCTGGTGCCTGGCGGACGTCCTCTGCGCGCGTGCCCGTCGACAGCTTGCATCTGACTTGCTCGTTCCGCTTTAGGACTTGATTTCGTCACCTGGTGACGATTAACTTACCCCTATTCGTCACGCGGTGCCGAAACTAAGGAGCATCACATGCCCGACAGCGCAACCGAAGTACTCGAGCGCCCGGCCGACGGGACCACCGCCGATACTGCCGAGGTCACGGCAACCGAGACGGACGAGGTCATCGCCGCTGACCTGCTGGTCGAGGAGATCTCCATCGACGGCATGTGCGGTGTCTACTAAGACGCAGGGGTTTGACCTTGACGCTGCCTGGCGGCTCCACCCCCAGGTGTCGGTCCGGCCCGAGCGCTTCGGCGCGCTGCTTTATCACTTTGGCACCAGGCGGCTTTCGTTCCTGAAGAGCCCGGCTCTGCTGAGCGTGGTGCGATCACTGGACACGCAACCCAGTGCGCGCGCGGCCTGCGCCGAAGCCGGAATCGGGCCGACTGAGCTGCCCGCATACGTCACAGCGCTGGCGACCCTCGCAGCAAGCCAGATGATCTGCGGAAGGACAGGCTCATGACGGTGACCGCCGCGCCCCTCGTCGAGGAGTTCCGGTTCGGCCTCGACGCACCGATCTGCCTGACCTGGGAGCTGACCTACGCCTGCAACCTGTCGTGCGTGCACTGCCTGTCCAGTTCAGGCCGCAGGGACAGCCGCGAGCTTAGCACTGCGGAGTGCAAGCGGCTCATCGACGAGTTCGAGCGGATGCAGGTCTTCTACGTCAACATCGGCGGCGGCGAGCCGACCGTCCGGCCCGACTTCTGGGAGCTAGTCGATTACGCCACTGCGCACCACGTCGGCGTGAAGTTCTCCACCAATGGCCTGCGGATCAGCCCTGAGGTGGCCAGGAAGCTCGCCGGGAGTGACTACATCGACGTGCAGATCTCACTCGACGGCGCAACAGCCGAGGTGAACGACGCGATCCGTGGCCGCGGCTCCTTCGACATGGCCATGCGCGCCATGCGCAACCTGGCTGAGGCCGGGTTCGGCGGCTTCAAGATCTCCGTCGTCATGACCCGGCAGAACGTCGCCCAGCTGGACGAATTCAAGGCCATCGCCGACAGCTTCGGCGCCCAGCTGCGGATCACCAGGCTGCGGCCGTCGGGGCGGGGCGCGGATGTGTGGGACGAGCTTCACCCGACCGCCCGACAGCAGCGCGAGCTATATGACTGGCTCCTCGCCCATGGCGAGAACGTGCTGACCGGAGACTCGTTCTTCCACCTCGCGGGCTACGGCCAGGGCCTGCCAGGCCTCAACATGTGCGGAGCCGGGCGGGTGGTGTGCCTGGTCGACCCGGTGGGCGACGTGTACGCCTGCCCGTTCGCGATTCACGACGCCTTCCTGGCCGGGAATGTCCGCGGTGCGGGCGGGTTCGCCGAGGTGTGGCGGTCCTCGGAGCTCTTCACCGACTTGCGCCGCCCGCAGTCTGGCGGCGCCTGCACGTCGTGCTCGGCGTTCGATGCCTGCCAGGGCGGATGCATGGCGGCCAAGTTCTTCACCGGACTGCCGCTCGACGGGCCCGACCCCGAGTGCGTACGCGGTTTCGGCGAGGCTGCGCTGGCTACGGCCGACGTCGCGGCGGCGCCACGGCCGTCCGTGGATCACTCCCACCGCGGCGCGCCGGCATCCCGAGTTTCCTCGGCGCGGCATCCGCGGCAGCCGGTGCCGGTATCGATCGGGCCCCGGCCGACCGAACGTCACGGCGTGCCTGACCGTGCCTGCGACCAGAGCCCGCTGGCGGGTTTCGTGCCGCCAGCCGCCCGGTAACCCATGCCCGCGACGGGCAGCGACAGCGGCCGGGTTGCGCTAGTCACGGGCGCGGCCCGTGGTATTGGCGCGGCAACCGTCCGGGAGCTGGCCCGAGCGGGCTGGTCGGTGCTCGCAGTGGACGCGGGTGAGGACGACGCGGCTGTCCCGTATCCGCTGGCTAGCAAGGCCGAGCTGGAAGCAGTCGTGAGCGAGTCGGCGAACCTGGCTGGGGCTGGGGCTGGGGCGGAAAGCCGCGTCGGTTCGTTCGTCGCGGACGTGCGGGACGTAGCCGCGCTGGCCGAGGCGGTGGCGGCGGCCGAGTCTCGGTGGGGCGGACTGGATGCTGCTATCGCCTGCGCAGGCGTTATTGCCGGGGGCATGCCTCAGTGGGAGGTTCCCCAGGGCGAGGAACAGGCCGTGCTCGACGTCGACCTGGGTGGCGTGCTGAACCTGGCCCGGGTGGCGGTGCCTGCGCTGCTGCGGCGGCCGGAACCGCGCGCCGGCAGGTTCCTGGCCGTGGCATCGGCCGCCGCCGCTCGCGGGCTGCCGATGCTTGCCGCCTACTGCGCAGCAAAGGCCGGCGTTGCGGGCCTGATCCGGGCCCTGGCAGTGGAGCTCGGCCCCACCGGGGTGACTGCGAACGCGGTCAGCCCTGGCTCTACCCACACTGCGATGCTCGCGGCCACTGCGCGGCTCTACGGACTGGGCGGTCCGCAGGACTTCGCCGCTCAGCAGCCGGCTGGGCGGCTGCTTGACGCGGCCGAGATCGCCGCCGTCCTCGCCTTCCTCGCCGGGCCGGGCAGCAGCGGGATGACCGGAGCTGTCATCCCGGTGGATGGCGGCCTGGCGCTGTGATCCCGGTAGCACTGTGAGCCCGGTAAAGGCCGCCGCGCCTGCAGCCGGTGCGCTGCCGACCGGATTCGGCATCGAGATGGACGCCGGCACCAAGCATCTCAGCGACGGCTCGCTGTTCGGCGGATCGCCGGGCAGAGTGATGCGGCTGACAACGGCTGGTGCGGCCGCGCTGGCCGAATTGCAGAACGGCCCGGTCCAGTCTGCCGCCGCCGGGCTGCTGGCGCGTCGGCTCACCGACGGCGGGCTGGCGAACCCGGTGCCGCCGCCCGAAGCTGCGGACCTCGCTGCGGGCACCGTTACTGTGGTCATTCCGGTCAGGGACCGCGCCGACATGCTGGACCGCTGTCTCGCTGCTACTGGAGTGCAGTACCCCGTCATCGTGATCGATGACGGCTCAGCCGACCCCGACGCAATTGCGGCAGTCGCAGCCCGCCACGGCGCGGCTCTCAGGCGCCGGACGGCCAGCGGCGGCCCGGCCGCCGCGCGTAACACCGGGCTCGCCGGTGCGCAGACTGATTTCATCACGTTCCTGGATAGCGACTGCGTCCCGCCGCCCGGCTGGGTCAGCCGGCTGGCCGCGCACTTCGCCGACCCGCTCGTCGGCGCCGTCGCGCCCCGGATCGTCGTGCCCCCCATCGTCGCGCCCGCGGTCACCCCGGCAGCCCCGCCGGCCGCCCGGTATGCCGCCGTTCGCGGCAGCCTCGATCTCGGCCCGCGACCGGCCCGTGTGCAGCCCGGCAGCCGGGTCTCCTACGTTCCGACCGCAGCGCTGATCGTTCGGCGCACCGCCCTGGACGCGGTATCAGTTGACCGGGAGCCGTTTGACCCCGCGCTGCGCTACGGCGAAGACGTCGACCTGGTCTGGCGCTTGCATGAGGCGGGCTGGCGGATCAGGTACGAACCCGCCGTCCAGGTGCCCCACCAGGGACCAGCCACCTGGGCCGGCCTGCTCGGGCGGCGCTTCAGCTACGGCACCTCGGCGGCACCGCTGGCACGCCGCCACCCGGACAACATGGCTCCGCTCGTGTTGCAACCCTGGCCAGCGACGACGGTGGGAGCGCTGCTCGCCCGCCGTCCGGCGGTGGCAGCCGGAGCGCTGGTCGCGGCCTGGTTCGACATCACCAGCGCGGTCCGCCGGGCTGGCGTGCCCGCCGACGGCGCGCCGGCCGCGACGCTGACGGCAGTGCATCAGACGTGGCTCGGCATCGGTCGGTACGCCACTCAGTTCGCGGCGCCCGCGCTGGTGCTCGGCGTCATCCGACCGGGCGGCTCGTCCTTGATCCGCCGCCTCGGCCGCCGGGCGGCGGCGGCATCACTCCTGCTCGGCCCGGCGCTCACTGCGTACGCTGAGCGGAAGCCGGAGCTGGACGTTGTCCGCTTCACCCTCGCGCATATTGCCGACGACGTCTGCTACGGCGCCGGGGTCTGGGCTGGCTGTCTGGGTGAGCGCACCATGGCGCCGGTCCGCCCGGCAATCTCCTTGCGGCCCCTGTCGACCAACAGGCCGCAGAGTCGAAAGAGAAGGGCCTGACACCGGATGGGAAACGCCTGGTTCGAGTCAGTCGCAGAGGCGCAGCGGCGCGCGCGTAAGCGGCTCCCGGCATCGGTTTACGGAGCGCTGCTGGCTGGCTCCGAGCGTGGCCAGACCCTGGAGGACAACGTCCAGGCCTTCACTGAGCTCGGCTTCGCGCCGCACGTGGCGGGCAACCCACCGCAGCGGGAGCTGGCGACGACCGTGCTCGGCCAGCCCATCTCGCTGCCGGTCATCATCTCTCCAACGGGCGTGCAGGCCGTGCACCCTGACGGGGAGGTGGCGGTAGCGCGGGCGGCGGCGTCACGAGGGACCGCGATGGGCCTCAGCTCGTTCGCGAGCAAGCCGGTCGAGGAAGTGGTGGCGGGCAACCCGCAGACGCTGTTCCAGATCTACTGGTGCGGGAGCCGGGACCAGATCGCGGCTCGGCTCGAGCGCGCTCGGGCGGCGGGCGCGGTCGGCCTGATCCTGACGTCCGACTGGACGTTCTCGCACTCTCGTGACTGGGGTAGCCCGCAGATTCCGGACCGGATAGACCTGCGGGCCGCGCTCGCGCACGCGCCGGAGACGCTGGTCAAGCCGCGTTGGCTAATGTCGTTCGCGCGAACCGGCAAGCTGCCGGACCTTACCGTGCCGAACCTGGCGCTGCCAGGGAACGAGCCGCCGACCTTCTTCGGCGCGTACGGGGAGTGGATGCAGAC